>ENA-UOJI01000650-UOJI01000650.1-human-gut-metagenome-genome-assembly--contig:-P79-NODE-650-length-24891-cov-26.190490_pt1 | contig 24891 bp, 29 predicted proteins | sample MGYA00242346_ERZ723893 | MGnify/ENA metagenome assembly ERZ723893 | reverse complement strand
GGAGTAAGGGATGAAGTGATGATGTATGTGGAGGTAATGGTATGATTCATACAGCGAAACAACTTAAAGACAAAGTAAAAAACATGTCTGGCGGGAATAGTGAAGTTTTGTCGTATAATCTTGAAACTCTTCTTGCGGAAAAGATGCAGACGATTTTGGCAAGAGGACTTGCGAATACCAGAATGAAGAATTTTAATATTTAAGAGTTTGTTTTATAGGCAATGTTAGCAGATATGAGCTGATTTACAAATATTACTGCAAATATTGCTCAAGGCAGCATGCAAGGGAGATGGAAAAATCAGAGTGATTTTTTTCGTAGGAAGATTAATATCGCTTATTTTTATATTTTATTTGCAAAGTCATATTCTCTCAGCAAAGTTTATGGATTTGAGAGAGATAAAACGTATAAAAGGTGGATCGCTATTGACAAAAATATAGTAAAAGTGTATACTGATTTTATAACATGCTTTGTATTTTTGGGTAAAATATACAAAAGTGATCAGTTCCAAGGAAGGGAGAATAAAAATATGAAGAATATGAAGGTAAGAACCAAGCTAAATCTGATACTGGTTCTGGTTATTTTACTTGTGGCTCTTGGGAGTGTTGTTTCCTTCAAGGATTTGGAAGATGTGAAAGATAAAGCATTGGAGACAATGGATGCATCATCCCGTCAGAGTTATGATGATTCAATTAAAGAGCAGGTGGGCGTGGTTATTTCCCTGTTGTCGGAGATTAATGACGCATATAAAGCGGGAACTTATACGCTGGATGAAGCCAAGAAAATTGCAGCGGATGAGGTTCGGCAGATGCGTTACGGAGAGACAGGTTACTTTTGGATTGATCAGTCAGATGGAACAAATGTAGTTCTGCTTGGCAGCGATACCGAGGGAACGAACCGTATGGAGACAGAGGATGCAAAAGGATACAAGATGGTGAAAGAAATCATACGTGTAGCAGTGGAAGATGGTGGAGGATACACAGATTATGTATTTCCTAAAGAAGGAGAGACTAAACCTTCACCGAAGCGTTCCTACAGTGAGTATTTTGAACCATTTGACTGGGTGGTCGGTACAGGAAATTATACCGATTATATTGATACTGCCATTGAAAAGCAGGACAAGGTATTTTCCAGCTATGCAATGAAAAAGGCAATCACACTGATTGGGGCATGTGTTGCAATGCTTGTGGTTGTTGCAGTGCTTGTTTTCATGATCGCACAGGATATTACAAAGTCACTAAAGAAAGTTGTAGCAGAGATTGAAGTGATTGCAGGTGGTAATTTTGCGCATAGAATGCAGGACAATATGATGAAACGGAAAGATGATTTCGGACAGCTGGCAGGAACACTTGAGACAATGAGGGAATCAATATGCGGATTGCTTTCCCAGGTAAAGATAGAGGCAGCAAATATTGATACAGTTGTGGAAGCGATGGATAGCAGTATATCAAATCTGAATGGGGAAATTGAGGATGTGTCTGCGACAACCGAGCAGCTTGCTGCAAGTACTGAAGAAACTGCCGCATCGACAGAACAGATCAACAGTATGACTCAGCAGATTGATGGTGCAGCGAAAGAGATTGCGATACGTGCACAGGATGGGGCTACGGAAGCAGAAGAAATTCATAAGAGGGCAGCACAGACGAAGGAAGCAACGGTGGAGAATCGACAGAAAGTTCAGACGATGCTCGGAGAAATCAGGGGAAGGCTGGAGCAGGCACTTGAAGAGGCAAAGGTTGTGGAACAGATCGGCGTGCTTGCTGATTCTATCCTTGCGATTACCGGACAGACTAATCTGCTTGCACTGAATGCATCCATTGAGGCAGCACGTGCTGGCGAGGCCGGAAAGGGATTTGCAGTTGTTGCAGAGGAAATCCGGGTATTGGCAGAGCAGTCTAAAGATGCCGTGGCAAATATTCAGGCCGTGACGGAAAATGTGGATAATGCAGTAGCAAATCTTGCAAATGACTCTAATCATCTGTTGGATTTTGTAGATACAGATATTGTGAAGAGTTTTGGCGATTTTGAGAAAATGGCAGATGATTATAATATGGATGCATCTAAAATTAATGATCTGGTATCGGATTTTAGTGCAACCTCAGAAGAATTGGTAGCATCAATTTCCAATATTACAGAGGCGATTGAAGGAATTACCTCCGCATCAAATGACAGTGCTGCAGGTACAACAAATATTGCGCAAAAAACCGTTTCTATTGCAGGCGAATCGGCAGAAGTCATGAAAGGTGTTAAGACAGCAGAGGCTTCGGCAGGAGAACTCCGCAAGAATGTAAGCAACTTTGTAATTGAAGAATAAGAAATATATTTACAAGAGGAATTCGTATCAGGTTCACTTGCCTGCAAGCATGCATCGATGATACCTTTTGCCCCTTTAATCATATTATTACACGAAAAAGATATAGGTTCGCCTGTATCTTTTTTTGTGTAATGTATATTAAGATGCTATTAAACAGTATTAGGATAGTAAAAATTTCCTATTTTAGGAAAGCTTATTGGAAAGAAAAGCAGGTTTGTCATTTTCAAATTTTTCATGGCAATCTAAAAAAATATCTGCCAAAGAAAGCTGTTTATATGGTATCATAAGTATCAGGATACAGATAGATGAAAGGCTAAATATGAAAAATGAAATTTTATTAATTAATGTACTTATTGAGACATATATGGTGGAAATATACCTGGACAGAAGGGAGTAAATAATGGTAAAGAAGATAATGCGTGATCCACTGTTTCTTGCACAGAAATCAGTGGATGCTACAGAAGATGATAAACAGGTGGTTACGGATTTACTTGACACATTGAGAGCAAATCTTGACCATTGTGTTGGAATGGCAGCTAACATGATTGGTGTGAAAAAGAATATCATAGTGGTTGCGGCCGGACCATTCCAGTTTGCCATGATTAATCCGGTGATTACCGGAAAATCAGGAGCTTTTCAGACGGAGGAAGGCTGTCTTTCGCTGGATGGTGTGAGACCATGCACAAGATATAAAGAGATTGAAGTGGATTATCTCGACCAGAATTTCAAAAAGAAACATGGCAAATACACAGGCTGGACAGCACAGATAATTCAGCATGATGAATGCGATATAATAGGGACAAGTTAGAAGAAAACCTTGAAAACAATGGGTTCACGCTGATTTAGTCCCTATTTTTTATACCATTTAATCGGTAGATAAGGCAGCGCTGTTATTTAAAATCCGAAATTTATGAGAATACATAGTTGCTTCAGAATATAAATTCTGAATGTAATTTGTGTACACAAGAGAGGTGAAAATTGAATAGTAATAATTTTAGGTAGGACTAAATTAGCTTTGCACTGAAAAGTGTATCCGGCTGTTTGTCCTGCCTTTTTTATTGGAAAGGAGCAGGAGATGGCAGAAAGGAAGCTGATTTGGTCCGAATGTAAGTCATCTCACAAAAAGAGAGGTGGCTGGATATGAAAGTATTTATAGTAGTAGCAGTAATTATTGTAACAATCTGTTTGGCATGCCTTATGAAAGCTAAAGCAGAGGGTGATCGCATATATGATGAACTTGCTTATAAACATTTCAGCAGCAAAGAAGAGAGAAAAGGCGAACAGACCGAAAGGTATGGGTAGATGTATGAAAAGAATATGCAGATTATGGAGGAAGAAGAAAATGAATAACAAGTTAGAAGTAATCGGTATTGATCATGGCTGGTCAATGATGAAAACAATCTCTCAGGTATTTGTCACAGGTGTTAAGAGCATAGTCGATAAGGCAAAAGAAAAGGGAAGATCTGCATTATACAGGTTGTCTGAGTTCTTAGGAATTAAGAAAAGACTTCTTGATATCAGAGAGAATGTAAGAGGTGCAATCAAGACCACGGATAAGGATATAGCAAAGACAGCACTTCTTGCAAAAGGATTTCGTGAAGCAGGGCAGACAGCAGCCAATGCATTCCGTACTTTTGCTGACAAGCCGGAGGTGGATTACTCACAGAAAGAGCAGAAACATCCCATTACAAAGGCGGTGCTTGCACCTATGAAAGCGGTGAAAAAGATGCTTGTATCAATGGAGCTTCATCTGGATGCATCTATTGACAAGCTGGATAATCTGGCTATGAATGTGCAGATAGATAAGGAAAAGCATACGGAGAATGAGAAAAAGCAGGAACAGACAGAACCGGAGATGGCAGAAGCTAAGCGAGTGGAAGCAGAGATTGTATATTCACCAATGGTCGCTGAGCCACAGGAGTATCAGTATAATGCAGATGCATTTGAGGCTAGAGGTGTGGATGAGGTGAAGCAGGAAGCGGCACATAAGGAAGCACCGAAGGTAAGAGACGATAAAGCCAGATAAATGCGAGGACGTGGGAGAGATCCTGCGTCCTTTTTTAATGCGGATATGTTGCAATACTAAACATTAATTCGATATACAAGGGATGATTATTGGACAGTATAAAGTACTATAAGGATCATAAATGATCATAAATGATAGAATCTGCTCTGGCATTTTCAATGAGATCAAGGTTTGGATACTCTTTGACAATGGATACAAGATTCTGCTTTGTATACCAGCTGTCACAAAGTATGATAACATTTTTTTGTGATGAAAATTCAGGCATGACATGACGTACCATGGATGCAGCAAGCTCAAGCTTTGATTCTTTTTTCTGCCACATGCGGTATCCTAACGGCACCGCAAGATATGATATTTTATCACGATTCCACACGGGCACACATAACATCAGACTTACAAAACAGTGTCCATTAAGATAATTACAGCCATTATGCGTTGCATGATCAAACAGCTTTGATACATTTTCAAATTTTGTACCAAATTTGGAGATTATTGTATCATCAATGCAAAGAAACACCGGCTGTGATTTAAGCTGTTCCGGAATAAGGTGCAGTGCCATTTTGGCAGTTACATTCATAAATCTTGAATAATCAGCTTTGGCATAAGAGCAGGCATGATAAAAAGTATTCAGGGATTTTTCTGTTATCACGGCAAGAAAATGCTGGTACAGGAATCTGATTGAATGAGCTGACTCCAATGCGAGTATTTAAAGTACTAGTAAAAATAATGTTTCTGCCGTAGGAACAGAAAAAGTTGTAAGTGGTGTATATAAAGTGAGTTAATTATTATTAAAAGTATATTTGACAGTTGAAATATATATAAAAACTTTATACTAAACTTAATTTGTGTTTGTAAATCATTAAATATACTGTATTATTATAAGTATAATAAGAAAAATTTGAAATAGAAAGATAATAACCACTTTAAACTAATTTGTTGGATTGACTATATTCTATGAATAAACATTAAAAAAACGCAAGGAAATAAGGAAATGATTGAGTATTCTGAATACAACAATAAATACTTTTCGGAGAAAGATGCTCATTATTATTATGGCGGTCCGCTAATGTATTATAAGGCGGACGGGACTAGACAATTTGGAAGTATAATAGAATTGCAGTCTCAAAAAGAAGTAGCTATAGAAGATATTACACCTCTAGTGCGTGGCTCAGAAGCTGATTCATTAGGAACTTTAAATATCGATAATTTTTTAATAAAAACAAGGGCTGTATCTAGCGATAGTATATCTCATTCTACTGCACGATACAGTTATAATCCAGATGGAAGATGTGGTTCTGTTGCAGGAGCCATTGTTTTGAATTATTATGATCGATATAAGTCACCGTCATATGTACCTAATAGTTTAGAATCTTCAGATGGCGTTGCTTTGATAAATGCACTTGTTGCAAGAATGGGAACAAGTACTAATTACATTGAGTTAAAAAGAGGATTATCGTTGTATATTAAGCAATACTATAAACCAACTACAGTAACTGCAAATACATATAGTTGGGGAGATAGAATTAGAACAATTATTGGTAAAAATTATCCATGCATATTAGGATTGACATCTCATCCACGATATGGAGAACATTGGGTTGTTGTAACGGGTTATAATTTTACATCTCATAATTCTGGAACCTATACAGTAAATGATGGATGGGGAAATGTTGGAATAAATATTAATTCGAGTTATACAGATGGGGGTGTTGATATTGGGTAATAAATCTGTTGTAAAACGCAAGTCGTATATTACAATGTTAGTGTTTATATCCACGATAATTATACTTTTTTTAATAGTGAATATGAATGAAAATAGTAGCAAAATAAAGGTAAAAGGTGGAGAAGGATATGGTATGTTTGATAAAGCAACAAGAATAGAGATTATATTTAATGATAATGAATATATTGTATCCAATCCAGATGAAATTGAACAAATAATTCGTTTGTGCCGTCAAAACTGGGAGCCATCAAATACTCATATTACAAAGGAAGATTGTGATATGTGTGTTAAGTTTATTGGTACAGATACAGAGGTTTGGGTTGATACTGAAACATTATCATCATATATAGGGGAAAGTTTTGTACAAATGCCAGAAGATTTATTTAAAAAAATTAAAGAAGTAGTCTCGTTAAGTAATACACCTCGGCCTGGAAAATTTGTGTATAAATTAATGTTTCTCAAATTTTCCAGGCTGATATTTTAGATGAGGTATGTGTATGAAAAAAAATTTTTTACAATTTGTGCAATAGTGTTTCTAGGATTTACTGGATGTACGCATAGAGAGAGTGCGAATATAGATCTAACAACTTCATCTGTTGGAGTTATTGAAACAAGTGGTAATAGTAAAAAAAGTAGAATTTACTTTTATAATCAAAATTTAGAAAAAACAGCTACGCTTCCATTGGAATACGCTTCATTAGGAAGTATTTTTTATAATCCAGTAATTTATGAAGATGAACTATATTTGATTCCTCAAGGAAAAACTAATGTTAAGGATGAAAAAAAGGTTCTGAAAATTGAGTTGAAAAGTGGGAATCAAAAAATCTATGAAATCAATCAGTTGGCAATGAATAGTATTTGTGTTAATGATAAAAATATTTATACTTGCAATACGTTAAACGGTGATTCGTACATTAATAAATGTAGTAAAGAAAATAATCAAGTCGTAAGTGAGAAAATTGAAGGTGTTTATGTAAGCAAGCTATTGTGTAGTAAAGATATGTTATTTGCATTTGCTACTACAAAATACGGAAAAGAGATGAATTCTTACATTTACATTTATGATGCTGAAGAACTGAGTTTTGATGAGAAAATTGATATTACAAATTATGGAGGTACTCATTATAAAGCAATTCTTTTCGACAACAACATATTGTTTTCAAACTCAGTAGATTCTGGTGATCATCCATGTAATACCGTTTGCATATATTCGATAAATGACAAGACGATAGAAACAATTTCATTTGATCAATATTATCCACTAGATTTGGCCGTATGGGATAACATACTTATCGTTTCTCACTTTGACTTGGTAAAAAGAGAAGGTGGAAGTATATCTATATATAACTTAGAAACCAAAGAGTTAAATAATATAGAACTTGGACATGATGTAGAGCAAATGACGATTAATGAGAATGTTATCTATATTTTATCAGATAAAATAATTTATCAATATGAATTAAAAGATATGAATTTGTATCTAAAATGTAAGACTCAAATAAAAAAATCAAATGAAGAAAATTATCTTTCGGGGATTTTTTATATTAAACCTGAATCCATGAAGTTCACTCTTTAATAAGTCAAACCTGCCAAAGGTAAGTTGGTTTCATGATTGGAGTATACTTATATGACATTTTCGGTGCTAGTGCTGGGAACAAAAGCAGTCACCCAAAAGATGAAAGTAATAGTATTACCAACCAGAGAAATCTTATTATGGAATATATCAAATCTGACGCAGTTCTTTCAACTTATACTGTTAGAGAATATATTGATGATGGTATAAGCGGAACAAGGTTTGACAGAGAAGCATTTGAAGAAATGATGACACAGGTCAAAGAAGGCAATATACAAGTTATTATTACAAAAGATTATAGCCGTCTGGGTAGAGATTATCTGGAAGTTGGAAGATATCTGGAGTTTGTATTTCCGGTGCTAAAAGTAAGGTATATATCAGTAAATGATAATTATGACAGTAATAATTTTACAGGAGCAACAGGAGGAATGGAGGTTGCGGTAAAAAATGTTATAAATATGATGTATAGCAGAGACGCATCAAAAAAGGTACGAAGTGCAAGAACGACATTAGCAAAGGCTGGTAAGTTTATAGGACCGCAGGCTCCATATGGTTATAAGAGGTCTGAAAGTGATAAACAAAAGCTCGTTATTGATGAAGAACCTGCAGAGGTGGTCAGACTTATATTTGAGATGGCTATCGATGGGAAAAAATATAAGCAAATTGCCAGATATTTGAATGCTAACAACATTGATACCCGTGTACAATATAAAGAAAAGCATGGTAAAAAGTGGAATCACCCAAGAAATTATGAAATAAAACAATGGAGTGCCACAGCAGTTATGAATATATTGTTTAATGAGATTTATACCGGAACAATTGTTTATGGAAAGACAGCATGTAATGCTCAAACTGGTTATAAGTCAAAGAAAATGAATCCTGATAGTTGGATTATAGTGGAAAATTGTCACGAGCCGATAGTGTCGAAACAGACATTTGAGAAAGCACATAAAGTGATTAATAAGACAACCTGTAATCGAACTAAAGAGCAGGGTTCATATAAAAAATCTATAATAATATGTGGTTGCTGTGGTAAAGGACTTGTAAATTCTTATGGGTATTATAAGTGTAGCTTTGATTATGATCCGAGTAAATATAACTGTCGCAATGTCAGAATGAAAACGGAAGAATTTGAGGCAGGTGTTATGCAATATATTAATACAACAGCGGCAGGTATGCTTGAACATTTGCAGATATACAAAAAGAAAAGAAGCAGTAGTGTTGAGTTGCAAAAAGAAATTGATAAGCTGCATCAAATGAAAAGCAAGGCTGAAGCTAAGAAGTTTCAGTTGTATGATGATTATACGAAAGGAATTGTCCAGAGAGATATTATGGTATCGGAAAGGACAACACTTACTGAGCGTATTGGTGAAATTGAGATAGAGCTTCACGAACTTGAGTCTAAAATACAGTTGGAACAATGTATTAATAAAGCTGGTGAGGAAGAAACAATAGAGTTGTTGTCCAAAATGGAGACATTTGACTTGGATCTTATTCGTCAGGATGTAAAGCGTATCACAATGTATGATGACGGCAACATTCAATTTGAGTGGAATGTGGATGATTTTTTACAGGTTAAATGATATACTTTATACAAGAAAGCTTTCAAGAACTATCGTTTTTTGATAGTTCTTGAAAATAAATTTTTTTGGTCTTTACTTGACACAAGCAGAGGTGGACCATTGTAATGGGGTGGTCATATGAAGCTAAAGAACATATTAATTGTAGTGGACAATATCGAAGAGTCAGTCCACTTCTATAACGAACTGTTTGGCCTTAATGTGATTTCGAGATAGGAAGGTAATGTAATAATGTCGGAGGGCCTGGTATTACAGGATGCCGGAATATGGAAGGAAAGCATGCAGATACAGACTATTCCATATAACAATATGACGGAACTGTATTTTGAAGATAATGATATCGAAGGTATAGTTAAAAAGCTGGAGTCAGGGAGGTATGAGGTCAGATATGCTACAGCACTGACAGAACTCGACGGAGGACAGAAGCTTGTAAGATTTTATGATCCGTCCGGAAACCTTATTGAAGTGCGCACACTATGGGATAAATTTGGGAATAGAGAGTGATTAGGATATGATAAGGACAGTAAAAGGTGATATTACAAAAGTAACAGATGTGCAGGCAATTGTAAATGCAGCAAAGATTGCGGTACGTACAGTTGCCAGATTTCTGCAGGAGAATCCGGGGCAGTTTGATTTAGTGGAATGGATGCTATTTGATTCTCATACAGAATCGGTGTATGAAGCAGAAGTTGATCAATTGTATAAAATGATATAATAAAAGAGTAAATGTATGGCAGGTAAAGTAAGGAGGATAAGGTATGAGCGAGATTGAAATTACGGGAGTATTTGAGAACGTACTTGGAATGATTTATTCGGCAAAACAGAAAGCTGAGTATCAGGTTAATTCTACAATTATTGATTTATATTGGTCTATTGGTGAGTATGTTTCAAAACAAATTGATGTAAATGGTTGGGGCAAGTCTACTGTGAAGGCTTTGTCTGAATATATATTGAGTAAAGAACCTGGAATTAGAGGATATTCATCACAAAATATTTGGAGAATGAAACAGTTTTATGAAACTTACAAGGATAAACCAGAACTCTCAAAGCTGTTGAGAGAAAATACATGGTCTAATAATCTGCATATTATCTCTAAAACAAAAAGCTATGAAGAAAAAGAATTTTATCTAAAACTTGCGTCAAAGGAAAAATATAAGGCAAAAGAATTGGCGAGACAGATTGATAGTGGATATTATGAGAGGTTGCTTTTATCTAATGGAAAAGCCCCATCTGCAATCGAAAGTAAAGATATGACAGGTGTTCTTAGGGATATGTATATGTTAGAGTTTCTTGATTTGCCAGAACCATATAAAGAATATGACTTAAAGAAAGCAATTTTGAAAAATATGAAAAAATTTCTTCTTGAATTTGGAAGAGATTTTATTTTCATTGATGAAGAATATCATGTCCAAGTGGGAAATAATGATTACTATGTAGATCTTCTTTTTTATCACAGAGAGTTACAGTGTTTAGTTGCTATCGATCTAAAAATTGATGATTTCAAACCTGAATATATGGGAAAAATGGACTTTTATTTAGAGGCATTGGATAGAGATATTAAGAAGCCTCATGAAAATCCGAGTGTAGGAATGATTCTTTGTAAAAATGCTGATACGGATGTCGTTGAATATTCTTTGAGTAGAAGTTTATCGCAGACAATGATTGCTGAATATAAAACTAAGTTGATTGATAAGAGTATTCTGCAGAGAAAACTAGCTGAGTTATATGATATTGCAGAGGAAGAGGTGAAAAACTCTCAACAGGATTGAGAGTTTTGAAAATGTGAGAAATAGGGGGGTGATGTGATTGGAGAGATTGTTCAATCTTCAGACAATAGATGAAGTATTATGATTATGACTATTCACAATCAAGCTCATACTCGTCAGACAGCAGTTCATCTTATCATTCAAGTGGCAGTGATGGAAGCCGCAGTTATACACCAAAAAGCTATTCTTCCAGAAAATACAATAGTAGTAGTTCATCAGGAAGCAGTACAGATTCTTCAAGCAGCAGCTCCGGTTCAAATAAATATTATCATGATTCATACGATGATGGTTATGATGATGTCTATATGGATGGAGACTATGATGATGACAGATACGACAGCGATGATGATTATGCTGCCGGTGTAGATGATGCTATTGATGACGATGATGAGGACTGGTAAAATAGTTGGAGGTGTACTGATATGCCATAGGATGGATACGGTGGAGATGAAAGCTTTCCACATGATGGAAAACAGGGAAGATGCGGCTGTGGCGAGGGCTATAGCTGGGATGATAATGATGGCAAATTCAAAAGAAGGTGGTCAGAGTGGGACTATTTAAGAAAAAGACAGTTACAAAGGCATATGATAAAGAAAATAAGAAACCGGTAATCAAAGCGAGCATATGTAATGGTGAGCAGGTTGCAGGCTTTAAGAACATTCATACAGGTAAGATAGAAGAAGTTATGCTGATTAAGAACCAGGCAGACCTTGATGCATTCAAGAAAATGTATGGAATAGATGGAGAGATAGAGAAGGAATATTAAACGAGGTATATTTATATGCCATACGATGGATACGGTGGAGATGAAGGATTTCCGCATGATGGAAAACAGGGAAGATGCATTTATTATTTGAACAAAAAATTAAGAAGAAAGGTATAACAGGAAGTAAATAATGGTAAAGAAGATAATGCGTGATCCACTGTTTCTTGCACAGAAATCAGTGGATGCTACAGAAGATGATAAACAGGTGGTTACGGATTTACTTGACACATTGAGAGCAAATCTTGACCATTGTGTTGGAATGGCAGCTAACATGATTGGTGTGAAAAAGAATATCATAGTGGTTGCGGCCGGACCATTCCAGTTTGCCATGATTAATCCGGTGATTACCGGAAAATCAGGAGCTTTTCAGACGGAGGAAGGCTGTCTTTCGCTGGATGGTGTGAGACCATGCACAAGATATAAAGAGATTGAAGTGGATTATCTCGACCAGAATTTCAAAAAGAAACATGGCAAATACACAGGCTGGACAGCACAGATAATTCAGCATGAGGTGGACCATTGTAATGGGGTGGTCATATGAAGCTAAAGAACATATTAATAGTAGTGGACAATATCGAAGAGTCAATCCACTTCTATAACGAACTGTTTGGCCTTAATGTGATTTCGAGACAGGAAGGTAATGTAATAATGTCGGAGGGCCTGGTATTACAGGATGCCGGAATATGGAAGGAAAGCATGCAGATACAGACTATTCCATATAACAATATGACGGAACTGTATTTTGAAGATAATGATATCGAAGGTATAGTTAAAAAGCTGGAGTCAGGGAGGTATGAGGTCAGATATGCTACAGCACTGACAGAACTCGACGGAGGACAGAAGCTTGTAAGATTTTATGATCCGTCCGGAAACCTTATTGAGGTGCGCACACCATGGGATAAATTTGTGAATAGAGAGTGATTAGGTGTTCAGGTATGAAGAGGCAGGAAAAAATGCAAATATTTGTAGACGCAGCTCACATAAGAATCATATCAAAGGACCGAAAAAGCGCACAGAGGAAGATGATGAGAGGTTTGCACAGTCGTTTGAGAAAATGATATTGATGGCAAAATCAAAGGAAGAACTAAGGAACACAGAACGGTAATAATATTTGTATTTTGCCCCTCAATCCGCTATACTATAACTAAGTATAGCGGATTGATACGTTTTGTGGAGGTTCATATGGTGAGTACTTTAAAACTGCCGGTAGGAATTGATAGTTTTGAAAAAATCAGAAGGAACAACTTTTATTATATTGACAAGACAAAGCTCATAGAGCAATTGGTTGAAACCGGTGGAGAGGTCACCCTTTTTACACGCCCGAGGCGTTTTGGAAAGACTCTCAATATGAGCATGCTAAAAAGTTTTTTTGAGGTTGACACGGATGAGTCATTGTTTGATGGCTTATATATTTCAGGCAACAAAGAGCTTTGTGACAAATATATGGGAAAGTACCCGGTTATTTTTCTGTCACTCAAGAGTGCTGAAGGACGTTCATTTGATGATGCAAGATATATGATTACTGAGCTCATTGGGATGGAAGCAGAAAAATTTAAATTTCTGGAGCATAGTGAGGCTCTTTCAGAAAACGATAAGGACAGGTATAGGGCTATCATTTCGCTGTGTGATGGCAAATATACGATGGATGAGCAGCTTCTTGTATCAAGTCTGCAGAGTCTGTCGCAGTTATTGTTTATACACTATGGTCAGAAGGCTGTTATCCTCATAGACGAGTACGATGTACCTCTGGATAAGGCATTCCAGAATGGTTACTATAAAGAGATGGTTTCACTTATCAGAGGACTCTTTGGAAAGGCACTCAAGACTAATGAGTTTCTGCAGTTTGCCGTACTCACAGGCTGTCTTCGTGTATCCAAGGAGAGTATTTTTACAGGTCTCAACAATTTTGAAATCAATTCCATTGTAGATATCGCCCATGATGAACAGTTTGGTTTTACTGATGATGAGGTCAGGAAGCTGCTTACGGATTATGACAGGGCTGAGCGTTACCCTGATGTAAAGGAGTGGTACGATGGCTATCATTTCGGTAATACCGACATTTATTGTCCGTGGGATGTAATCAATTTTGCCAAGAAGCTGGTTTTTGACACATCAGCCAGGCCGAGTGCATTCTGGATTAACAGCAGTGGCAATGACATGGTGAAGCGCTTTGTAGACAAGGCAGACCAGACCACGAGAGATGAGATAGAAAAGCTCGTGGCAGGTGGATTTGTGGAGAAACAGCTTCGACTGGATCTGACTTATGATGAGATTGACAATACTATAGACAATCTGTGGAGCGTACTTTTTACAACAGGATACCTGACTACAGCTGGTGAGGTCAGGCTGCCTGACAGTGAGAGCTATGCCTACAAGCTGGTGATTCCAAATAAAGAGGTGCGTGAAGTGTTTGTTCTCCAGATTCAGGAGTGGTTCAAGGCTGTTGTTGCAAAAGATGATGATACCATGAAGCTTTTATCCAGAGCTATCCTCGATAAAGATGAGAAGCAGATTGCAAGACAGCTTAACATCGTGATGAGCCGCATGATAAGTATACTTGATACCAAGGCTTCTGATGATATGAAAGAGAACTTCTATCATGGTCTGCTCCTCGGCCTGCTTCGCGGAAGCAATCCGGGCTGGCTTATTAAGTCAAATCGTGAGTCGGGAGACGGTTTCAGTGATATTTTAATCAAGCCGGAGGATCCGGATGCAGGCATCGTTATTGAAGTGAAATATGCAAAAGAGATGAAAAACCTTGATGCAGCGTGTGAGGCGGCTATGACGCAGATTAGGGAGAAGAGATATGATGAGGCTCTGCGCGATGAGGGCAGGTGCGATATTTTAGCATATGGCATTGCTTTTTGCAGGAAGAGATGCAGGGTTGTAGGAGAAAAAATAAATGATTAAAAACATAGTATTTGACATAGGAAACGTGCTTGTCAGGTTCCAGCCGGACGAGGCAATGCGTGATATTGGCATTGAAGAAAATAAAATAGCAGCTTTAGCCCATGCAACATATGAAAACCCTGTCTGGGTTGAGCTGGACCGTGGTGTAATTCCTGAGAACGAGATAATTGATGAGATGGTTAAGGTGGCTCCACAGTATGAGGCGGATATCAGGAGATTTTTCAAAGAGGGAAAGGCTTTTGTCGTAAAGGCGTTCGACTATGCAGCAGACTGGATTAAGGAGTTAAGGAGCAGAGGCTATAAAGTGTATTTGTTATCGAATTATCCAAAGGACTTCTTCGAGCTTCATACGCACAGTGAACTTAGTTTTGTGTCACTTGTTGACGGCAAAGTCATTTCAGCTATGGTTGGGATGATAAAGCCTGATGCCGGTATCTATCAGTGCCTGTTTGATAAATACAATCTGAATCCGAAAGAATGTGTGTTCATAGATGACAGACCGGAGAATATCGAAGGTGGCAGAAAGCTTGGTATGGAGGGAATTGTGTTTACAGACTATGAGACCGGAAAGAAAAAGCTGGAGCAGATGCTGATGACAAAATCAAAGGAAGACTAATAAAGGATTGGAGCATTAAAGATGAAGACAGCAATAGTATATGCATCAGTGCATCATGGAAACACAAAAAAGATAATTGACGAGATAGCAAAGACAAACGATGTCGAGCTGATAGATGCGACACAGACGGTAGAGAAAGACCTGTCGGAATATGATTTAATCGGTTTTGCATCAGGAGTATATGGTGGAAAGTTCCATCAGTCGGTGCTTAAGTTTGCATCAGTCAATCTCACAGACAATAAAAATGTATTTCTTATCTGTACATATGGCGGCAGACCTGTCTTTAAGTCAATTGAGCAGGTGATAGCATACAAACATGACAACATTGTCGGAAGGTTTTCATGCAAGGGATTTGATACGTTTGGTCCGTTCAAGCTGATTGGCGGGGTATCAAAGGGACATCCGGATGATAAAGACCTTGCTGCTGCTGTAAAGTTTTACAACGGACTAACAGAACAATAAAATGGTAACTAATAATTCCGGTGTGCCAAAAGAAAATTATAAACAATTTATAAATTATTAGCACTCTCTCTTGACGAGTGCTAATTTTAGGTGTATAACATAGTCAAGAACAAAGGAAAGGAACAAAAAGCAAAGGCTTTGAGTTCTTGAAACATCCCGGTTCCAAAGAAACAGGTTGACACAGATTTTATAGATTAAGAAGGAGAGATGACTTATGTTGATGCCTAGTATTTTTGGAGAAAACTTATTTAACGATGATTGGATGGATTTTTCATTTCCTGATGTTGACAAGGCGCTTTATGGTAAACACGCAAAGAACGTTATGAAGACTGATGTCAAGGAAACAGACAATAGCTACGAAGTAGATATAGATCTTCCGGGATTCAAGAAGGATGAGATTGAGGCTAAGCTGGAGAATGGTTACTTAACTATCAGCGCAGCTAAAGGACTTGACAAGGAAGAGAAGGAAGAAAAGGATGGTAAGTACATCCGCAAGGAGCGCTATTCCGGTGCTATGAGCAGGTCTTTCTATGTAGGTGATGAGCTGAAGCAGGAAGATATCAAGGCAAAGTATGAGGACGGTATTCTTAAACTTTCAGTTCCGAAGGAGGAACCAAAGAAAGTTGAGACCACAAAACATATTGCTATTGAAGGATAAACTTAATTTAAATCATCTTATGAGAAGCCGCACAGGTCTATGGCCTGGGCGGCTCTTTTTCTTGCTGTAAGCAAAATCCATACTTATTACAGAAATTATCTGATTAATGGTAATTTTGACCTATTGCGCCATTTACTAAAGTAATCTAAAATTATATAAAATAATTGCTTTTATTTAACGATTAAGCTAAAGCCCCGGACTGTTTGATACAGTTTGCGATAAGGCTTCGTCAGCGTGGAATGATGTTGAAAATAATGGAGATTATTATGTTATAAAGGACAAAAGTGAATGGAGAGGGAGGTTTATACAATATGGCAGAACCTATGGAACAGCCGAATTACGTGTTGCAGTTTAAAGAAGGCAGCTATGTGCCAAAGCATGAATCTAGAACACCATTATACAAGGTTGAGATACATGGAGTGACGGAGGCTACATTTTATAAATATAATAAGGATGGTACATTAAATTCTGTACCGCAGCAGAATATTACATGTGATGCATATTCTTCATTTTATACAATGTTTAATCCGGAAATTGATTTTGCAAAGGTATTTGAGACACATACACCATTAAAGATAGAATATCAGGATGCGTAAGAAATAATATAAGGATAAGTAGGAAAACTTTTCTAGAGGAGGTATTATGATGGTGGAAACAAAAGAAATTTCGGAATTGACGCGGTCGAATCGCATTGCGATGCTGTCACATATCAGTACGGTAACGGTTATGGTATTTTTTATGATATGGGAAAGCGTAAGAGGACAACTGTCTCCGGTATATATGACAATCGCTATGGTCGTTGGTGTCATACCTTTGATTGGCGAGGTGATTTGTTGGAAAAGTAATACGGAACATGCGATGATCAAACATCTGGTTTCCTATGGATTTTCATTGTTTTACACAATATGTCTTTTTACATCACCGACAAATCTGATTTATGTATTTGTAATTCCGATGATTTTTGTTGTCACCACTTACAGTGACACACGTTATCTTCTTCTGATTAATACAGGTACCATATTAGAGAGTATCATTGTTGTTGTGATCGGTGCGACAAAAGGCGGTTTTGGGTATCATGGAATCGAAGCAGCAGTTGTACAGATTGTTGTTATGATCATGGTTGGAGCGAATTCTGTTTTGACTACAAAAGTGATTTGCGAAAACACAAGAAAGAGATTTACAGAAGTGGCGCAGGCAAAAGCAGAGGCTGAAAATCTTCTGGAAAGAAATGAGGAACTTGATCAGCAGCTTTCCGGCAATATTGCAGATATCAATGTACGTTTCGAAAAGCTGACAGCGGCATCTAAGACAACGACTGAGGCAATGCAGGAAGTATCTGCAGGTGCTACTGATACCGCAGAACATGTGCAGAATCAGTTGGAACAGACACATGCAATTCAGGACAAGGTGGATGAAGTTGCAACCGCTGTGGAAGAAATCGGAAACAGCATGACGCTTACTCTGAAAGCGTTAGCGGAAGGCAAACAGGATATCGAGCACCTGGCATCGGAAGTTGAAGCTTCTGTTGATAATGGAACCGAGGTTACAGAAAAACTGGAAAATCTGAACCAGTATATGGATGAAATGAATTCCATTGTAGAACTGATTGGAGGAATTACGAACCAAACAAGTCTTCTTGCATTGAATGCGAGCATTGAAGCAGCCCGTGCCGGAGAGGCTGGAAGAGGATTTTCTGTCGTTGCAACAGAAATTTCCGGTATGGCAACGAGAACCAAAGAAGCAACCGTACATATTACAGAGTTGATCAGCAACGTGTCCAATGCAATCATGGAGGTGGTCGGTGTTGTCTCCAATATGGTAGATGGAATTAATGAAGAGAAGACCGGTGCATCAAATGCAGAAGAAAGCTTTGAGAGTATCGAGGACAATACACGGGCAATTCAGAAAAATGCAGATACTCTTTCAAGAAGCATTTCCGAGTTGCAGAATGCAAATAAGGAAATTATAGATTCCATTCAGACAATCTCAGCAATTTCCCAGCAGGTATCGGCGCACGCAGGCGAGACGATGCAGGCAGAGGAAGAAAATTTGAATGTAATGCAGGATGTAAGTGCAATTATGCAGAAGCTGGCAGCACTGGCTGCCCATTAATAAAGGAAAATAAACAACACTGGAAATCAAGGCAAATCATAAGCAGGTGGTAATCGATGTCACAGATATGGAAGGATTACCTGCTAACGCAGGAATAAATACTGTGACGAACTACATAAATGGACTGAAAAATGTCATTTCATCACATAAAAGTGGTGAAATGGCATTTTTTTAGAAAAACAAAAATAAATAATCACACAAAATCTTGTAAAAGGTGAAGATGCTTTAACGGTCATGATAAGACGGTCTGGGTTATGCTTCAGGGAATTGTGCTTAATGTGATTTTCTATTTGTGGATGAATCGAAAAAATGTAAGTGTAGACGAAGAATAATATTTTCTAGCTAAATACATTGATAAAATCGTACAAAATGAGTATAATAATAGTACGAAGAAAGGAAGTGGTGATATGTCAATTACAGCAACTGAATTGAAAAATAATCTTGGAAAATATTTATTATTATCTGCAAAAGAAGATATTTTTATTACAAAGAATGGAAAAATAGTGGCAAAACTGACAAATCCACATCAGGACAGAGTAGAAGTAGCAAAATCCCTGTTTGGAATCTTACCAAAGGATGCAGACCTGAATGAAGCAAAAGAAGAAAGGCTTGGTGCAAAATAGATGAGGATTCTTGCAGATACAAATGTGATAATAGATGCCCTGACTTCAAGAGAGCCATGGAATAAAAGTGCAGAAGAAATATTTCTTATGGCAGCAAATCATACAATCGAAATGTACATTACTGCAAGTTCAGCAACAGACATCTATTATCTTATAAGGAAACATTTGCATAACACAGAAGCGGCAAAGATGATAATGGGAAAGCTTTATTCATTGACTGGAATATTAGAGGTTACTGCGGATGACTGCATGGATGCACTTGCATCTGCAATCAGTGACTATGAGGATGCAGTTGTTGAAAAGGTGGCATCCAGAAAAGATATGGATTATATTGTCACAAGAAATATTAAAGATTATCAGGCAGGTGGAACAAAGATAATTCTGCCAGATGATTTTGTGAAACTTGTTGAAGAGGAATAATTTTTACCACTTTTTGGAAAAAACTGCAAAAAAATATAGTATCTATTGGCTTATCAGTATATTTTAAAAAGTGAGCAACACTTGTTCAGTAAGCATGAATAGTAGAATCTTTTAGTGTCTATTGAAAAATACCACGAATAATATACAATATTTGGGACAAAAAGAGGCGGTCAAAGTAGCAAATGGATATAAGTAATGTTGTTGTAATGTCTGAGTAATGTCATATAATGTTTCGAATCCTCATTTTACTTTAATTAGATGGAAATGCCTGTGTATTTCCGTATATAATGTGTTAGTAATGTTATTGTAATGTTTAGTAATGTTTGATATAGTTATGTTAAGAACATTGTTAATGGAGGAGATTCATGAAAATCAGAGAGCTATATCCAGATGTTATTACAGAAGATACAAGTTATGAATATAAAGCGGTGTTAAATCCGGATAGTCCGATTAAATGGGCAAAAACTCTTATTGGATATGCAAATGATAAGGGCGGAACCTTATTTGTAGGGGTATCAAACGACGGTGAAGCCTTTGGAATTGACCTTGAAGAAGTTGATAAAACAAAACTGCTAATTTCAAGGATTAATGACAGACATATTTTCCCACATATTAAGATTTCATATATGATGCGGAGCGTGGATTCTAATGCAGAACATTTTGTACTAGCCGTTAAAGTTGCTCCAGCAGACTCTGTAATAAGATATAGAGAGGGAGATTACAATGAAACAGTTTTTATAAAGGGAGATGGAAATGCGACTCCTGCAACACCGGAAGAAATTATCTCACTTTCAAAGAGAAAATATGGTGTAGATAATGAGACAAGCGAAGTGGCATATACTGATAATCAGTGGTCAGAATACCTTAATCTTTGTAAGGAATACAGACAAGATAAATCCGCTCCAACAATAAAAGAATTGCAGAACGAAGAAATAGTTTCAAAAGATGGGTATGCAAAATCAGGATTTATAATGTTTTCAGACAACTATAGTGAAGATGATACAATGATATGCTGCCGTTTGTGGAAAGGTAAAAACAAGACAGGTATCGTTTTAGATAGCAACAGATTCAGGGGGGCTATTGCAAATGTTTTTACAAATGCATTAAACTTTATTGAACGAAATACAAAAACAGGCTGGGTAAAAACAGAAAATGGCGGACGGAATGAAATCAGATCATATCCTAAGGAAGCTGTAAGAGAGGCGTTGGTAAATGCTATTGCCCATAGGGATTATTCTATTTCGGGAACACAGATTGATGTTGACATATACTCAGACAGAATAGAAATAGTTTCACCGGGGTCATGGTTACTGCCTAAAGATTACAATGCATATCCAGCTGGTTCAATACCCTCTATCAGAAGAAATGCTATCATAGCAGCTTGCCTGGATGTGGCAAATCTGATGGAGAGAGGTGGAACCGGTTTTCAAACCATGATTGAATCCTACAAAGCCTGTCCTGATGAAATTCAACCGGTAGTATCTATATATCCGGGATTCTTGAATTTGAAATTATTCGACAGATTATATAGGGATGAAGTTATAGAACTTGATTTGGAAGGACTTACTGATGGAGAAAAAGTTCTGGCTATTCTTAAGATGGAAGGACCAAAGCCAATTAAGGAACTGCAGATGTTTCTTAACTACCGAAGCAGAAGCCAATTCCTAAATGAGGTTATAAATCCTCTTATGAAATCAGGGGAGATATATAGGGATGGTAAGCCAAAATCACCAACAGCACTTATTAAAATCAAAAGATAAAATATCATTTACAGTGCGTGATTACAAAGCTGATATAAGAAAAGATGCGGCAGAGAAACTGAAAGAGCTTGAGAAAGCTATGACAAAAGGGAGGGCATAAAATGTCTGTTATATATAATGAAACAAGAAGAATCTTTAAGCTGGATACAGAAAATACATCATACTTGATCGGTATTTCACCGGAAGGATATGTTGGGCATGTATATTATGGAGAATATTTAGAGGATGCAGATGAGTACTATTTGTTAAGAACAGAAGAACCTCCGTTTACACCATCTGTAAATGAACGTGAAAAATCTTCATTTTTAGATTTCTTTCCGACAGAATATCCGTCCGGAGGAGTGGGAGATTATAGAGAAAGCTGCATTAATGTCAGAAATGAAGCAGGATGTATGGGAAGTGAGTTCTTCTACGATTCTTATGAAATTAAGACGGGGAAACCATCATTGGATGGGCTTCCGGCATCTTTTGGAGGAGCAGATGACGTCACTACACTTGAGATTACCTGTGTTGATCCGGTCTTAAATCTGAAATTAATACTTTCCTATTCAGCATTTGAAAAGGAAGATGTAATAACAAGAAGCGTGAAAATAGTAAATACAGGAAAACAGCAGGTAAGACTTGAGAAAGTTTACAGTGCATGTCTGGATATGGATAATGAGAATTTTGAACTGCTCACACTTCATGGCTCCTGGGGCAGAGAGCGTCATATCCAGCGTCGGGTAATTTGTTATGGAAAGCAGCTTGTATCATCTGCAAAAGGAAAACCCGGACATCAAGAACATCCATTTATAGCACTTGTGACGCCGGGAACAAACCAGCAGCAGGGAAGAGTGTATGGAATGCATTTCGTATACTCGGGTAACTTCATCGGACAGGCAGAACTGACACAGTTTGATACTGTCCGTATGGTAATGGGAATCCATCAGGAAGAATTCTGCTGGAATTTACGAGGTGGTGAATCATTTCAGGCTCCGGAGGTTGTGCTGACATTTTCGGAAGAAGGACTTGGGAAGATGACAAGATCTCTTCATGATTTCTATCGTCAGCATATGATCAGAAGTAAATACAAAGATCAGAAGCGTCCGATTTTGATCAATAACTGGGAAGCAACGTACTTTGATTTTAATACAGAGAAACTTCTGGATATTGCAAGAGAAGCGAAAAAAGACGGAATTGAGATGCTTGTTATGGATGATGGCTGGTTTGGTAAGAGAAATTCGGATAACTGTTCACTTGGAGACTGGTTTGTAAATGAAGATAAGATTAATGGCGGACTTAAGCATCTTGTAGAAGAAGTGAAGAAAATAGGACTGAAATTTGGCATCTGGTTTGAGCCGGAGATGATTTCACCGGATTCTGAACTTTATAAAGTACATCCGGAGTGGGCAATTCATATTGAGGGACGTAAAGCAACACAGATCCGTCAGCAATATGTACTTGATCTTTCTAATCCGGAGGTTATAGATTATGCATATGAATCTGTGGCAAAGATTTTAAGAAGTGTGTCGATTGACTATGTGAAATGGGATATGAACCGGGAGTTAAGTGATCTTGGCAGCAGTTATCTTGACAAAGATTCGCAGCAGGAATTATTCCATCGTTATGTGCTTGGTCTATATAAAATGCAGGAACGTTTGATTACAGAATTCCCTGATTTGTTACTGGAAAACTGCTCCGGAGGCGGTGCAAGATTTGACCCGGGAATGTTATATTATAGTCCACAGATCTGGTGCTCAGATGATACGGATGCAGTAGAGCGTCTGGAGATTCAGGAGGGAACTGCACTTATCTATCCGCTGTCTACAATGGGAGCGCATGTTAGTGTGTGTCCGAATCATTCCGTAGGACGAATAACACCATTCGAAACAAGAGGACATGTTGCACTTGCAGGAACATTCGGTTATGAACTGGATATTACAAAGCTTCCGGAAGAGGAGCGTAAAATGATCAAAGAACAGACAGAAATGTATCATAAGTACAATGACCTTGTAAGAGAGGGGGATTATTACAGAATCGCTTCCTTCTCTGAAAATGGTCATTATGATTGCTACATGGAAGTCGCGAAGGATAAATCTGAAGCACTTGTAACTTATGTCCAGGTACGCGGTATGACGAATAATAAGAGTAGAAAGTTAAAGCTGCAGGGATTAGATCCAAAAGCAATCTATCAATTAGAAGGAACAGAAGAGAGCTATTCAGGAGAAATTCTGATGAAAGGCGGATATCTGTTTAAAGACTTCTGGGGAGATGCGGTCAGCAGACTGTACCATTTTATGAAAAAATAATAAGTAGTAAAAGAAAGCTGTGAGATAGTAAGAAGTTTTTATTTTTTCACAGCTTTTTTGTAGAAAGGAGACTATGAAGAAAAGTCTGTAAATTAGATTCTTCTATGATAAAGATGGGCGAAAGGCTTGAAAAATCAGCTTTTCGCCCTTTGTTTATATATAACAGTTACTAAAACGCATATCAAGAGCAGGCGGTTCTGCAGCCTGTTTTGCGATGGAATATTGCCTATTCTGGAAGTCCACTTTTTGTCTTCGTCATTTTCTATCTTACCTCCTGAACTTTTTTGCCTTTCAGCATATATATTCTAGATTCAAAATCAGTACAAGGAGTCACATTCCCTGGCACTTCACCAGCTGTCGCATCGGATGTGATCAATCCATAATTCATTAATTCATCTCCGTAATTTTCTGTATGGTTCCATACATTTTCATAAATCATATCAGGGTTCAATCCCTGTAATCTGACACGGCTATACGGCTGATTTACTCCATTTAAAACACGATAGTAGCCTACGATTGCAAGCGTGCGGTCTTCATTTGTCACCATCCATACCGTCTCATTTCCTTCGAATGGACTTTTCAGACGATAAAATGTTCCAAACTGTAACACTTCCCGGTATTCTTTCATAAATGTGATCTGTTCTTTTACTTCTTTGATCTCTTCTTCTGTCAATTTGTTGAGATCCAGTTCGTATCCAAAAGTTCCAAAGTATGCTACATTCGCTCTTGTATGTAATGGGGTATTGCGAAATACCTGGTGATTAGGGACAACAGACACATGGCTTCCCATACTGCTGAGCGGATAACACATAGAAGTTCCATACTGAATCTTCAGACGCTCAATTGCATCCGAATCATCACTTGTCCATCCCTGTGGTGCATAATACAGCATTCCCGGGTCAAATCTTCCGCCACCGCTGGCGCAGGATTCAAATAATACTTCTGGAAACTCATTTGTCAAACGTTCATACAGAGCATATACACCTAAAATATATGGAAAGTTTTTGTTTCCTTGTGAAAAATAATCTGTCTCATATACTACCTCTTTTACAATTGAATCTGTGCACTTGTTCCTTATGTTTGTTGATACAAGTATAGCGCACAAAAAAGCATCTGTTATACCTTTTTGTTAGGATTTATATCTCAAATGTTAGGCATCAGATGCTTTTTTAACATTTTATCTATTCTTTTATCTAAGAAAAAAATACAATATTAACATGAATATCATGAATATAATATTGGAGGCTGTGAATATTCCCAAATACTTCCCTCTCAGATTCCTGTTTTCTTTTGCAA
>ENA-UOJI01000609-UOJI01000609.1-human-gut-metagenome-genome-assembly--contig:-P79-NODE-609-length-26114-cov-27.463103_pt1 | contig 26114 bp, 17 predicted proteins | sample MGYA00242346_ERZ723893 | MGnify/ENA metagenome assembly ERZ723893 | reverse complement strand
CGCTGCAGTTATGCAGCGGCGGGCGATGTCTTTATACGGCGGGTGATGCCGTTACTTCACGATAAAATGCTCTACGATCATTCGCTGCACCGACGGGGTGTACTGCAGCACGGCGTAGGGCGTACCGCGCGCGCTGACACGCTCGGCGCTGCGCAGACCGGCATCGACACCGGCGGGGGTGGGGACATAGTAGAACCCGCTGGTGGGCAGCTTTTCCATGGCAATCAGGCGCTGCTCAAGCAGCCATGCCTCAATGGCCTTGATGGTCGGGGCCTTCATGCCGGGGCCGCCGGCCTCGGCCAGCGCAGCCTTCAGCTCTGCACCGGTGTAGGCGTCCCCGTAGCGGAACTGCCCGGCGGTCTCCTCGGTCAGGGAAAAAGCTGCCTTGGGGCCCTTGGCGGCCTTGCGGGGTGTCTCGCCCTCGGCAGGGGCAGGCTCCGCAGCGGGGGGAGCAAGGCTCAGCACGGCATCAGGATGTGCGGCGCGGTAGGCCTCGATGACGGCAAAAAAGCGCGCTGCGTACTTTTCATACTTGCGCTCGCCCATGCCGTACACGCCAATCATCCCCTCCACACTGCGCGGCGCGCGCAGGCACATATCGGCCAGCGATTTATCACCAAAGACAACATAGGGCGGCAGTCCCTCGCTCTGCGCGATCTCAAGGCGCAGCGTGCGCAGCTCGGCAAAGAGTGCAAGCCCTGCACCGGTCAGGCTGTCCATGATGCTGCGGTTTTGGGGCTTCGGGGCGGTGCGCTCCGGCTCCTGCCGGGGCGGCAGCCGCACAAGGACCTGCGCACCCTCCTTCAGCGGGGTGATGTCACCCAGACGCAGCACAGCGTACTGGTCATCGGTCTGTACAAGGTAGCCGTCCTCCAAAAGCTGGGCCAGCAGCCGGTCCAGCGTATCGCGCGGCAGCGCCTGCAGGGTGCCGTAGCTTTTCAGGCCCGGTGCGCCAAGCTCCCGCAGGCGGGCGCGGTTCGCGCCCTGCAGCGTGCCGAATACGACCGCCTTGCCGAACCGCCCGCGCAGCTCCGCCACGCAGTTGATCATCCGTTTGGCGGCATCGGTCAGGTCGGCCTGCTCATAAACATTGTTGCAGCTGCCGCAGCTGCCGCAGGGCGCGGTGGGATGCTCGCCGAAATAGGTCAGGATCGTGTTGCGCAGGCAGGCGGTGGTGCGGCAGTACTGCTCCATCACCTGCAGCCGCTGCAGATCGCGCTGGTACAGCAGCGCGGCGTCCTCCTCCTCTAAATCAGGGTTCTCCCTGCGCTCAAGCAGGAATTTGTTGATGATGACATCCTGCGCCGAAAAAAGCAGCACACATTGGGCGGGTAGTCCGTCACGCCCGGCGCGGCCGGCCTCCTGATAGTAGTTTTCCATGCTGGAGGGCATGTTGTAGTGCAAGACAAACCGCACATTGGATTTGTCAATACCCATGCCAAAGGCGTTTGTGGCTACGATGACCGGCGCCTTGTCGTAGATGAAATCATTCTGGTTGGTGCGGCGGGCCTCGGCGGTCAGCCCGGCGTGGTATTTGGCGGCGGCAAAGCCGGCCTCGGCCAGCAGCTCCTGCAGCTTATCGACATTTTTGCGGGTGGCGCAGTAGATGATGCCGCTCTCGCCCGGGTGGTCGCGCAGGTATTGCAGCACAAAGTCGTCCTTGCGGCGGGTGGCCTCGACCTGAAAATACAGGTTCGGGCGGTCAAAGCCCGTCACCAGCACCTTGGGGTTCTGCAGCCGCAGCGTGCAGCGTATATCCTCCTGCACTGTCCGGGTCGCTGTGGCCGTAAAGGCCGAGAGGATCGGCCGCCGGGGCAGACTGTCCACAAAGGCAAGGATCTTGAGGTAGCTGGGGCGGAAATCCTGCCCCCACTGGCTGATACAGTGCGCCTCGTCTACTGTGATCATCGAAAGCTCGGCCGCTGCGGCAAAGCTGCGGAAGGCGCTGCTCTCCAGCCGCTCGGGTGCGACATAGAGGAGCTTGTAGCTGCCCTCGGCGGCAAGGGTCAGTGCCTTGTCGATCTGCGCCTCGCTCAGGCTCGAGTTGATGAAAGCGGCGCGGATACCGGCGTTGTTCAGCGCCTTGACCTGATCCTGCATCAGCGAGATCAGCGGCGAGATGACAAGGGTAATGCCCGGCAGCAGCAGGGCAGGGACCTGATAGCAGAGCGACTTGCCTGCGCCGGTGGGCATGACGGCCAGTGCGTCCCGCCCGGCCAGAATGGCGTTGACAATCTCCTCCTGCCCGGGGCGGAAGGAATCGTAGCCGAAATAGCGTTTGAGCGCTTCAAGCGGTGTCATGGTGCGGATGCCTCCGGCCTTACAGGATCGTAAACTGGCAGGCACGCATGGCGTCCAGCGCGGTGCGGTGGGTGCCCGGTGTCACCCCGGCGCAGCAGTCGGAGAGGATCTCGATCTCCGTTTCGGGGAAGGCGGCGCGCAGCACCATCGCGTTGCTGATGACACAGATGTCGGTGCAGTAGCCGTAGATAACGATTTTTTCAAGGTCGGTCACGGCCTTGTTGTGGGCCATCAGCTCGTCCAGAATATCGCTGGGCAGCATATAGCTGCCGAAGGTGGCCTTGTTGATCACGCGGCAGACCGCAGGCTCGGTGCCGGCCATCGCGTTTTCCAGCTCCGGGGCAAGGTTCCAGCCGTCCTCGCCCTCGATGCAGTGCTCCACCGGCAGATGGCGGCCCTCCCGCGTTTCCAGATAGTTGTCGGGGTGGGTGTCGCGGGTAAAGAACATCCAGTGCCCGGCCTCGGCGTGGGCCTTGGCGGTATCGGCCAGATGGGCTACATTGGCCTGCGCAGCGGGGTTTGCCAGCGCACCGGTGATAAAGTCCTTCTGCACATCGACCACAATATCAAGAATGATTTTTTCGCTCTCCATGTTTGCTCTCCTTTTAGGGAAATACCTATACTGTATTCGTATCCAGTATAGCCCCGATGCGCCCTTTTGGCAAGGGCGGCCTTATGCGGCGCGGCGTCTGGCCTTTTTGACCAGCTTTCGGATCAGCAGTACAACCAGCACGATCAGCAGCACCGCCACGGCCAGCAGACCGGCGTAAAAGGCGGTGAATTTGTTGGGATTCTTCAGCAGGGCAAGGGGGCTGCGGCTGGTATCGACCAGCTTGCGGCCGTGGGTGGTGCTGTAATACGCCGGCACATTGGCAATGCCGTCGCCGTCCGTGTCGGCAAACGAGGCCATATAGCGCGCGATCGAATCCCATGCCTTCAGCTCCCGGCCGTTTTCCGTGATGATGACATCCTCAAAGTCGGTGATGGGGGTGCCGTCCGCATACTTCGGCACGATGGCGAGGATGCCATAGGACATGTCGGTCACGGCGCTCAGCATCTGGCCGCTGTACAGGTCAGCCACGATGCGGTACAGCTTATCATCCTCCAACGCAACGCGCTGCCCGTCATCCTCAAGGCAGACATCGGTCACCTTGTTCAGCAGCAGCCGGTGCGGGTTGTAGGTGAAGTTCAGCCCGCTGCAATACAGGCGCGCCGTTGTCATAAAATCGGACACGGAGGCATCGATCTCTGCAGCAGTACGGATCTCCCGCCCGGTCAGGTAGACGCTGATGAGCGGATAGCCGGGCACGCCGTCCGCACCGATACCCAGCGAGAAGGAATTGAACACCTGCTCGACCGTAATGTCGCCCCGGGCGTAGGTGTCGCGCACTGTGCCGCTCGGCACAACGGCCAGATCCACCGGTACACCGTCATAGTCGGCGGCGTTCTCCACGGCGTAGACATAGGCATCCGCAATGATGTCGCCGAGGTTATGCTCCTCGTGGATGTTTTCAAGATCCTTCTGGGTGGAAAAGACAATGTCGTTCTCTGCAAGGACCTGATCCTTCGTGTAGCCGAACCGGGCAAGATAGTCGGTATCCACGGTGTCCATAAAGCTGTCGATCGTCTGCTGCGTGGCGGCGTGCACCGCAATATCCGATGTGATCGGGATCAGCTCATAGGCAGACATGGCCCACCGGCCGTCCGCCTGCTGTGTCAGCGTAAGCTCGCCAAGGTTCTTGCCGTACTCGCCGCAGGATACCACATAGGTGCTGCCGTGCTGGATCGGCTCCTCGATCTCGGTGTGGGTATGGCCGCTCAGGATCAGATCAAGGTCGGGCACCGCCTTGGCCAGCAGCTCGTCCTCGGACTTGCTCTCATCCTCCCATGTGCCGCTGTGGGAAACGCAGACGATCATATCCACATCCTCGTTGGCCTTGATGTCGGCCACGGTCTGTTTGACCGCCTCGATCGGGTCCTCAAACTTCAGCTCGCAGGTCGGGGCGCAGGCAAGCGCGTCCTTGCCGAAAACGCCCACCACGGCAATGTCCACATCGCCCTTCTCCAGCACGGTATAATCGCTGACGCCGTATGCGGCAAAGGCGTCCTTCAGGCGCTGCTGCCCCTCGGTCAGGCCCTCTGCCTCCATCGTGTCCCAGTCTACATTGCAGACCACCATGGCCGGGACAGCATCCCCGGACGCCTGCGCGCTGGTCAGCATGTTCGCAAGCCCCTTGGAGCGATAGTCAAACTCATGGTTGCCGAGGGTCGTTACATCGCACCCAAGATGCCCCAGCATGCGCAGCTCGGCCGCCTGCGTTTCAAACACGGTCTGGATCAGTGTTCCCATAGAGAAGTCGCCGCCGTCGATCACCAGCGTATCGGGGTTTTGCGCCCGCTGCGCCTCGATCAGGGTGTTCATGCGTGCAAAGCCGCCCAGCTCTGTTTCCAGCCCGTCCACCACCGTGGTGAAGGTGTTCAGATGAGAGTGGGTGTCGTGGGTAAATACGATGTCTACCGCTGTGCCCGGTGCTGCGTCCTGCGCGCAAACGGGCCATGCGCAGGGGACAGCCGCAAGCAGCAGTACGCCCGCCAGTGCCAGCGCGGTACATTCTTTTCTCATTTCCTATTCTCCTTTACCAATGCCCGCCGAAGGCACAGGGCCGCAAGTTGCCGCCTCCCTCCGGTATATAAGAGCATTACTGCCATATAGTTGTAACCATATTGCTGATATTTTAGCATAAATGCACAGCCCGCACAAGCTTTTTCGGCAAGGGTAAAAGAAAGCGGAAGAAATAGGATTTGACAGACATTGGAAGCTCTGGCAATGGCACACAAGGCGCAAATACAGCGCGGCCTCTGGCGAGCAGGGGCCGCGCTGTGATGACGAAGCGATGGAAAACACTTTTTTATATCCGCACGACAAGGGTGCTGAAGCTCTCATACTGCTGGTAAGAGAACTCCTTGGCCTGCTGGCGGATGACCTGCATACCCACGGCCTCCATGTCCAATGCGCCTTTTCCGCCAAGGCGGTCGGCCTGTGCGGAGAAGGAGTCAAGAAAGTCGGTGTTGTCCCGGATGTGCAGCTCAAAATCGCCGCCCTCAAGCGCGACAAGCGTGATTTGTATCTCCGCGATATGCCCGGGTGCCTGTTCGAGGAACGCCGAGCAGGTTTCTGCTGCAGCCATCGAAACAAAGTACCGCTGCCGTGGTGCCGCCTGCCACCGGTCGCAAAAGGCTGCGATGCCGCCGGCCATGGCCGTGAACTCCCGGCTGCTGCCGTGCATCGTCAGTGAGTAGACCCGCGCGGCATCAAACAGGCGTTCCCGGCCTGTCAGGCAGCGCCATACAAAAAGCAGCAGCAGAGAAAGCAGCTCGGTCACGGGGTAGAGCCACCAAAACTGCGGCAGGGAAGTGGCAAAAAATACCGTGCAGGGCAGCAGTATTACAAAGTTTCGCAGCAGGGTGATGATAAAGGCGTTTTGCTCCTCATGAATCGAGCGATAATAGGTGTGCAGCACCATGCTGACACCGGCCCCTATACTGCTCAGTGCATACAGCCGCAGCGCCGGTGCGCCAAGGTAGTGCAGCGCCTCCTCGTGCAGACCGAAGGCACTGCAGATAAGGCCCGGAAACAGGAAGATCAGCGCCGCTGCGGTGCTGCCGGCATAGAGGCCCCACCGCAGCGCAAGCGCGAGGGCGCGCCGTGCCGCCGGCAGGTTTTTCTCACCGTAAAAGGTGCGGAACAGCGGCTGCGCCGCCTTGGCAGCACCGATGTATATGTACAAAATCAGATACGCGGTGCTTTGCACCACGGCGAAAACCGCCACGCCGTTTTCCCCCTCAAGGCGCAGCAGCAGATGATTGGCAAGGAGGAAAAACACCATCCGGTACAGGTACGGGGCCGCGCCGGGCAACCCGCTTTTCAGGCAGGAGAGTGTCTCGCGCGGGTTTGGCCGGGCGGCGGCAAGGTGCAGCGTGCAGTCTTTCGCAAAAAGGGCGGGCATATAGCACAGCACCGACACCGAAAGTCCAATCAGGGTAGCACCGGCGGCACCGGCCGTGCCCATCCCCAGACCCGGCACAAGCACAAGATCCAGCGCAATACGGATGGCGTTGCCATACAGGGAACCGCGCGTTGCCAGCCGCCGGTTGTCATCGCTGCGCAAAAAGTCGTTGAGCACATACTTTAAAAGAAAGAGCGGCGCACCGGATGCGATCAGACACAGGTAGCCTTTGGCGGCGGTGTACAGTGTGCCGTCAGCGGGTGTGGTGCCCAAAAGCTCCAGAATTGCTTGCGGGAACAGATTGACAAGCGCGGCAAGCAGCACGCTGACGGCAAGCCCCGCCTGCAGGACGCGGTTGAAGCAATCTGTTGCCTGCGCGGGCTTTCCCTCCGCCAGAAGCCGGGCATAGCGCGTGCTGCCGCCCAGCCCCAGACCATGTACAAAGGCAAGGAGCATCGTATGCAGTGGCAGACTGAAGCAGAGCGCCGCCAGGCCGGTGACGCCCATCTGCCAGCCGATTACTATGGCATCTGCCATGGCAGCAAACGCCAGCCCTAAGGAGTACGCCAGTGAGGGGGCGAGCAGGCGGTGGAACATCCGCGGTGTAAAGTGATCCTTATGTTGACTCATAGCAGAGGATAGGCCTCCCGTATTTCATGCTTTGCAGTGCCTTGAAAAGCGGTTTTCTGCAGACTGGGTATCTGTGGCAACACCGCACAATTCCCGCCTTACGGCTTAAGCACCGCTCCGGCGGATCTCCGCGCCAAGAGCCGCCGCAAGCGGCGGTTGCGCTCCGAAGCGCCTCGCTGCGGCTCGGTGTGCGGCACGGCATCTGCGTTGCCAAAATGCTCGATAAGACATCCAGTATTATCTGCGCTTTTGGCTTAGCAGCTGCCGCACCTCGCTCGCCGTATCGGCACTTAGAATTATGCGGTATTGCCCTATACTCTGATTATAATCGGATAATCCGGCTTTACCTCATTTTTGCGTGAAACGCCGGTTATTCTGCGTGAAATACAGCGGCGGCCGCCGCAAAAAAAGCGGAGGCTCACCGGGAGCCTCCGTGATAACTTGTTATGCTTTTGCGCCTGTTGGGGCTGCGGTGTTGCCTTAGCAGTTCAGGACAAGGCTGACCGTTACGATGCCGTCCTGCAGGTGATAGCGGATGTTGCCGTCGTATTTATTGACCGCCATCAGGATGCTTTCAATGCCGGTGCCCTTCGGCTCGATCATATCGTCCACGATCACAAGGCCGGGGGCACAGGGGTTGCTGCACACGATCACGAGCTTTCCCTTTTTTATGCGGAGGCTTACCGTGATCTTTCCGTGGGAACCGCACGCCGCACAGCCGTTGCACGCATTTTCCAGCAGATTGGAAAGGATCGCCACAAAGTCCATGTCGGCAATCGCCGTATCCTCGGGCACCTCGGCTGTCACCGAAACGGCAATGCCCTCCTTCTGCGTGCGGTTGTAAAAATTGTTCAGAATAGCATTGACCGTGACATGCGGGCAAAAATCGATCTGGCTTGCGGAGTCCAGACTGTGGATAAATTCCTCAATATAATGCTCCGCCTCCTGCGGCTTTTCCTGCCGGAGCAGCAGCGCAAGATTCTGCATATGATGCCGGAAATCATGGCGCATGGCCTTGGCTGCCATGGCGTTTTCCCGCGCGGTGGCAAGCTGCCCCTGCAGGTATTGCACATTTTGGCTGATCAGCTCCATCCGCGCCTCGGCGCTCATGGATTGGATCGTGCCGAATATGACCCAGAGAACGGCAACGAAAATCACCGTGGTCGTGCCGAACAGCATGGAATACACGGTGTCGCGCGTATTGCGCATGATGAGTGCGACCAGCAGGGAAAACACAAATAAAAACAGCGCCGATACAAGCGAGATGGAATACCATGTCCGTCTTTTGTCCCCCGGTACCGTGCGCATATACGGGCGGGCATAGCGCAGATACAGCAGGATTGCCGGTACAGTCAGCGCTATGCGCACGATGCTGCGCGCGTATATCTGCCCAACGCTCGACAGGCCCGGCAGCAGACTGTCACACAGCAAAACCGAAAGACAGAGTATGATGCAGAAGATGTTTGCATAGGTGAGGATCAGAAACAGCTTTTTGCTGAAGGAGTCGGCCGAGGTGTACAAAAACAGCGCAACGGCCGGTACGATGGTGCCCACAAACGAGAAGGAAATCACATGCGGGGAGGTCTTGCCCAGCAGCATAAACGCCAGCAGGGCCCATATGATAAAGAACAGGGCGTAAAGCCCGTAGAGCAGCAGGGTCTTTTTGACAGAATACTTCCGCTCGGTCATTGCGGCAAAGCAGGCGATATGCGTTGCCACCATAAGCAGGGAGGTCATAACCAGATGATTCATTGCTATGCTACCTTTTCTTCCAAAAATCGGGCGGCGCGGCAAAAGAGTAATTGTCAGCCTAACATCAGGACGCCTGCACAATCAGACATTTGCGTAAAGGAAAGAGCCGGGAAATCTTTTCTCAGTTCTTCAACGACAAAGTAGATTTCATCAGGATCCCATGCGTCGCCGGCCTTCCATTTGCACTGCTCTAAAGCCTCGCGTGTTTCAAAGGCAACATCACCGATGATGATTTTGCCGTTCTCCTTTAAATAGCTGCGCAGGTCTGACAGAAAGCTTCTCTTTTGCGCATCCGTCAAATGATGCAGCGAGTATGTCGCAACAATATAATCATAGCGGCAGCTTCGCAAAGGCTCAACAAGCCCTTTTGAAAAGTCCCCCTGATATAAATGTGCATTTGGCATTTTTTCGGATGCCAGCGCAATCATTCTTGCTGAAAAATCCTGCCCATAGATGGAGCAGCCGTGCTCGTACAGTTTGGTTGTCAATGTGCCTGTTCCGAACCCAATATCCAGCACAACGGCATTTTCTGATCCCATTATGGTCTGAAAAATGAACCCGAGCACCTTTTTATAACCGGCAAAGGGATAGGTGTTTCCCTCATCAGAAAGGCCGACCGCTTTGTCATACCCATCAGCCCAAAGGTCAAATTCCTTGTTGTTCAGCATATGTATATCCTCGATGACTTCTGATTTATCTGCTGTTCCCGGCGGGCTTGCAGGGGACGCAGCTTTCCCCACAAGGCAGACCATAAAAAGCAGGTCTGCCCCGGCGGAGCCGCAAACCATTACACTTTTTTTAAAGGATACCGCACCCATGTGTGCTTGTCAAGGCGCGCTTGCTATACCCTGAGTGCCTCGGTTCTGCACAGCGGCTCGCAAAACAGGAAAAAGCCCGTTGTTGGTTGTCACAACAGGTTTTTTCAATGTTTTATAGTGCTACTGCACAGTAGTGGTCATACAGTGGTCAAGAATCTTCCATACCCAGCACGCGGCGTTCCGGAAATATCTTGAAAAAATTGGGCGATTCACTCGTAAAAGGTTGACGCGGCTGCGTTCGGGGGTATATCATATTTGTATAGAACCTTGCGCGGAGGGAGGAACGCACGGTGATCCGAATCGGCATTGTGGACGATGAAAAACAAGAAAGAGACCAACTGAAACAGGCGCTGGCGCGGTTTAGCGCGGAGAACGGCACAGAACTGAACGTACAGGAGTTCGACTGCGCGGCAGTCTATCTGGCGGCGCAAGACCGTGATTTTGACATTTTATATCTCGACATTGATATGCCGCAGATGTCCGGCATGGAACTGGCCGAAAAAATCCGGGAGACAGATCAAGATGTCATCCTCATTTTCTGCACGAATTTGCAGCAATTCGCGCTGAACGGGTACAGCGTCGGCGCGCTGGGCTTTATTGTAAAGCCGATACAGTGGTACTCCTTCCATATGTATCTGACGCGGGCGCTGAAGGCGCTGCAAAAGCGCGCCGGTCAAAAGACGGCGCCGCCGCACATTGTCGTCAAGGACGGCACCGTGACGCGGCTGCTGGATGCAGCGGAAATCGCCTATGTGGAGGTACGCCAGCACGACCTGCTGTACAACCTGTGCAGCGGGGACGGTAAGGCTGAGATCATCAAAAACCGCGGCTCGATGCAGGAAATCGCGGCGCAGCTGACGCCCTACGGCTTTGTGCGATGCAGCGCCAGTTATCTTGTGAACCTGCGCTGCATCACGGCGGTAAGCCGTATGAATGTCTATATCGGCGGGGCGGCACTGCCCATCGGACGCACCTACAAGGACGCCTTCACCGAAGCATTCTCTCGATATATGGCAAAAAAGGAGTGGGAAGACCCGTGCCGGTCATAAATTGGATACTAAACCAGCAAGTCCAGCTGGGTATGATTCTATGCGCTGGTCTGTTTGTCCCGTGGGGGCAGCGCCGCAGTTGCTTCGTTCCGCGGCTGGCGGCGGGTGTATGGGGCTTTCTCGCACTGACGAACACCCTGGCATTCCTGCCGCTTTGGGCAAGATTGCTGCTGTATACGACGCTGCTGTTTGGTCTGATATGGTTCAGCTTTGACTGCAGCCCGCTGCACGCCCTGTTTTATACAACCTGTGCCTACGCGGTGCAGCACATTGCCAGTAAGCTGGCCTATATGCCTATTATTTGGCTGATTCAGCATGGGCGCACGGACAGGCGCGTTACCTTTGTCATTCTGCTTTTCAGCAACCTTGTGGTCTGTCTGGTCATCTACCTGCTGCTCACCCTGCGCATCCGGCGCGGGCGCCTGCTGTTTGACAATGTCAAGACCGTGCTTTACTCCGGCTTTTTCCTGATTGCCGCGGTCTACCTGAGTGTTGTGCTGGAGGATGTTCTGGACAGCAGCGCAGAGTCCTACCTGACCGCCTATCTGGCGCTGAATGCGTTCTGCATCCTGTTTGCCATCACGATTCTGGCGCTGGAATTTTCAAATTGCAGCATCAAGAGTCTGGAACACGAGAATGAAACACTGGCGCAGCTGCTGGAATGTGACAAGCAGCAGTATGAGCAGGCAAAAAAAGACATGGAAAAAATCAACATCCGCTACCATGACCTGAAACAGCAGTATTCCCGCGCCACAGATGAGGAACGCGCCCGTCTGGAAGAAGAAATGAACAACCTGAACCTGCGCTATCTCACCGGGAATAAGGCGCTGGACATCACACTGACCCAAAAGTCGGCACTCTGCGGGCAGGCAGGTATTCAGCTGGTCTGCTCGGCAGACGGCAGCTGTCTGGAGGATATGAAGCACTACCACATTTACTCCCTGCTGGGCAATGCGCTGGACAATGCCATTGAGTGTCTGACGCAGGTAAACGATGCGTCTAAGCGGGTCATCACACTGGACATCAGCCGCTGCCGTGACATGGCGGTCATCCGCGTACAGAACTACACCCCCGCACCGCCGACGCTGCGGGACGGCGCTATCGTCACAACCAAACAGGATACCGAGGAGCATGGCTACGGCATAAAAAGCATCAAAAACATTGCCGAGCTGTACGGCGGCACGGCAGACTGCTTTGTGGAGGACTCGATTTTTTACTTGGTGGTCACCTTCCCCTGCGGGAAAAGCCAAAAACAAACTGCATAACCCAAAAGCGACTGCCGAAAGGCGGTCGCTTTTCTTCTTTGTCATTTATGCCGGGTTTTTTGACATTTATGCCAACTGCATTGACCCGGTCAACGCTTCCCTTTATGATAGCATTGTGAAAAAGATATGAACGGTTTCTGCAAAAGGGAAGTGCACAGCCCTTGGCAGCAAGCGCATCGTATCATTCATCTGTGACAGTTTAGGAAGGAGAAAAACCTATGGCACAAAAGGAAACCTCAAGCAAGTCCCGCCGTTGGCTGGGCTTGTCCGGCGCGGCTGTGCTGGTGGCCAACCTTGTCCTGACCGGAACGACTATTGCGTTCCAGCAGGAAGGCGAAGTCAACCACGCACTCGGCATCGAAGGCGCTGGCGCATCTTACGGCGGCACGGAGTTCTCCGCTGACGGCACCCTGTCTGATGCAAGCTACGAAAAGTACATCGAAGCCGCTTATCAGTTCTGTGAGCAGGAGGAGGAAGAGGGCAGCGTGCTGCTCTACAACCGCAACAATGCCCTGCCGCTTTCTGAGTCTGAGCGCAACGTCACGGTCTTTGGCCGCGGCAGCATCGACCCGGTGTTCCGCAGCACGGCAGGCGGTTCCTCCACAAACCCGGATTACCAGAAAACCCCCGTTGACGCCCTGCAGGATGCCGGCTTCAACGTGAACCAAACCGTGCTGGACGCCTACGCTTCCGCCGAAGCGCCGAAAGCAAGAAGCGTTTCCAGCGTGGGCGAATATGACCCGGCACTCTTCACCGGCAGCGTCACCGACTCGTTTGCGTCCTATGGCGATGTCGCGTTTGTTACGCTGTCCCGCTTTGCCACCGAGGGCAACGACCTTGCGATGGTCAACGACGAGGGCAAGCGTATGCTGGAGCTGGATGACAACGAGAAGGCAATCTTCCAGAAAATCAAGGATTCCGGCAAATTCAAGAAAACCGTCGTTCTGCTGAACTCCGTCTTTGCGATGGAGATGGACTGGCTGGACGAGTACAATGTTGACGCTGTGCTGTGGGTCGGCAACCCCGGCTTCTACGGTATGCCCGGCGCCATCCGCGTTGTGACCGGTGAGGTCAACCCCTCCGGTCACACCACCGCCACCTTTGCCGCCAACTCCCTGTCCGCGCCCAGTGCCGAGAACTTCGGTCTGCACGCCTACAACTACGGCAGCAAAACGCCCCGCGCGGCTGGCGACAGCTTTGTCAGCTATAACGAGGGCATCTACGTCGGCTACCGCTACTACGAGACCCGCTACGAGGACACCATCCTCGGTCAGGGCAACGCCGATTCCAAGGTTGGCACCAAAGCCTCGACCGACGGCTGGAACTACGCCGAGGAGGTCTGCTTCCCCTTCGGCTACGGTCTGTCCTACACGACCTATGAGTACAGCCTTGACAAGCTGGACTACAACAGCGACACCGACACCTTCACGGCGACCGTCACGGTGAGCAACACCGGCGACAGGGACGGCAAGGCTACGGTGGAGCTGTACGCACAGTCCCCCTACACCGACTACGACAAGCAAAACAATGTCGAAAAGTCCTCGATCCAGCTGCTGGGCTATGACAAAATCGACGTGGCCGCAGGTGCATCCGAGACTGTCACGGTCGATGTGCCCGGCTACTTCCTCGCGTCCTATGACGCCAAGGGCGCAAAGGGCTACATCCTCGATGCGGGCGATTACTACTTCGCCGTCGGCAATGGCGCACACGAGGCACTGAACAATGTGCTGGCCGCCAAGTGCGGTGACGCCGTTGCGGGCAAGCTGATCGACCAGGACGGCAATGTCGTCACCGGCAACACCGCCGCCGTGGCTACATGGACCGCCCCCAACACCGAGGTCGATACCCAAAAGTACCGCAACTCCCGCTACAACAGCGATGTGGAAGTCACCAACACCTTCGACGACGCCGATGTGAACTACTGGGCGAACGACGACGAAAAAATCACCTACCTGTCCCGCAGCGCGTGGGATACGACCTACCCCACCACGCTGGAGACCCTGACGGTCAACGATAAGCTGTACGACGGTCTGAATATGCAGACCTATGTCAAGGCAGCCGATGCCAAGAGCGTTTCCGACTTCAACCTCGGCGTGGAGCTGGATGAGAAGATCAACTTCAGCGATATGATCGGCGTTGCCTTCGATGACCCGAAGTGGAACGACTTCCTCTCTCAGCTGACGCTGAGCGATCTGCTCATCAACATGGGCGACTCCAAGGGCATCAAGGCTGTCAAGGCTGTCAACAAGCCCGGCTGCACCATCGTCGATGGTCCCGAGGGCATGAACGGTCAGTTTAAGTACGGCGACCGCCGCAACTGCACCGGCTGGGCTACGCTGCCCATCGTCGGCGCAACTTGGAACCACGATGTACAGACCCGCTTTGGCGAGATGTACGGCGAGGATGCACTGTATGCGTCCATCCCCATCGCCTACGCGCCCGGCGCGGACACCCTGCGTTCTCCCTACTCCGGTCGTACCTCTGAGTATTTCTCCGAGGACGGCGTTCTCAGCTACTATGCTGCCAAGGCTGTTTCCCGCGGTATGCGCAACAAGGGTCTGATCGGTACGGTCAAGCACTTCTTCCTGAACGAGCAGGAAGCCGGTCGTCAGGGCATTTCCACCTTTGCGAACGAGCAGGCCATCCGCGAGATCTATATGCGCGCCTTTGAGGGTTCTCTGGCTGAGGGCGATTCTCTCGGCGTTATGACCGCTTACAACCGTATCGGCGTTATGTACGCTGCCGCCAACCAAGGCATCCAGCACATCCTGCGCGACGAGTGGAACTACGGCGGCTACATCATCGACGATGCTCTGACTGCGTCCGAGTATTCCTCCGCCCCCGAAATGCTGATGGCGGGCAACAACATCTTCTGTCTGGATACCGCCCGCCCGAACGAAATCGAGAAGCTGATCACCAGCACCGATGACGGCGACCTGCTGCAGAAGGTCATCGACTCCAACCATTATCTGTACTACATCATGCTGCAGTCCTCTATGGGCGGCTCCGGCGCGGAGGACGTTGTCGTTTCCGACGCAGCCCCGTGGTGGCAGACGACCCTGCGCGCCCTCGATGTTGTGTTCTGCGCACTGGCCGTTGCCGCTGTCGTGATGTATGTGCTGCATACCTACACGGACGTTTTCTCCGAGGAAAAGCGGAAGAATCGTGCCGCCAAAAAGAATTGATGGAGGTGGAACCCGATGAATAAAGGCTTGAAAAATAAAGGGCTGGGCAGCTGGTTCTGCCTTGCCGCAGCGCTGGTCGCGCTGATCACCGGCATTGTATTCCTGCTCACACAGGCCACGGCCGCCCCTCTGGGTCACTCCGGCACGATGGCCGGCGTGGTGCTGCTGGTCGGTGCTGCCGCTTCGCTCGTTTTCTTCTTTGTTTCCGTTCCGTTCAGCGCGCTGATTCAGGCGGTCATTTATAACATTGCCCTGTATCTTGTCGTTGTGCAGTTGTATTTCGTCTTTGCCGACGTCATCAACCATGTCACCTTTGCGGGCGGCAACGCCGGTCTGTGCGTGTTCTATATGGTCGGCACGTTCATTGCCTGCCTGCTCAGCGTGATCGCCTGCTTCTGCAAGCAGACGAAAACCGGCGAGGCAAAAGCCACCGGCAAACAGGTTGCTGCCGCCGGTGCGGTGGTCGCGGTCGCTGCGGTCTGCGTGGGCGGTTTCTCCCTGCAGAGCAGCAGCCTGCCCTCGGCCGACAATGCGGAGGTTGCCACCGATGCGGCGCAGACTTCTGCCGATGGTCCCGTTATGAACTACAACGACAACGAGTATGTCTCCAAGACGCTGGATGACCTTATTGCCATCCCGCAGGAAACCTGGGAAGCCAAGGAGGCGAACGGGGAAGTCGCCTACTTCTTCGAAGGCCAGTACACCGAAGGCTTCAGCACCGTCGTGGATCCGGCTTGTCTGGATATGTACTGCTACACCGACGGTTCGATGTGGGGTTCCTTCAGCGGTCCCAGCACCTCCGTGGGCGGCGACTCTATCTCCCATGTTTACGGCTACTGGTATAACTACGATGAAAACGGCGAGAAGAACTTCGTCATTCATCTGCTGGGCAATCAGGACGCCGACGGCACCGTGCGCCCCACCGATGTGGATGGCGGCGCAGATGCGGATGTCTTCATCTTTGACACCGACCACGGCGCATACAGCATGGAAGCCAGCCTGAGCTATGGCGTTTATGGCGGTGCGTTCACCCGTAACATCAATATCTACGGTCAGCCCTATGCCCCTGCCAAGAGCCTGACGATCGATGCCTCCAACCTGCGCACCTTCTACACGGGCGACACCTTCAACCCGGGCGAGCTGGTTGTGACGGCTACCCGCGCCAACGGTGCGGAGGAGTCCATCTGGGGCGGTCGCTTGACCTTCACCGGTTACGACAGCGACACCACAGGCACCAAGACCGTGACGGCCTCCTTCCTGGGTGCGACCGCTACGTTTGAAGTGCAGGTCGAGGATCTGGTCACCGAGCAGTACACGGGCAGCTATGAGCTGGTGCAGGGTGAGACGCCCACCGCAACGGATGCCGTGCTGCTGGTGGATTACTCCCACAAGGTCTGCACGCTGACTGCCGCCGACAGCTCTGCCTCTATCACCGGCACGCTGGTGGATGCGCAGGACGATGCCCTTACCATGACCCTGAACGGCAGCGATGCCCTGACGGTGCCCATCACCGAGGGTGAGGACGGCAGCAAGCAGCTGACCATCCCTGCTCACGACGAAACCGTCTCCGGCTGGGGCAACAGCACCACCTACTCCATCAACGAGGCTGTGGTCACGCTGGCGGCAGAGTAAGCGTCCATTGCCCCTGATGAAACCTAACGGTACTTGCTGAATGAAAGCCGCGTCTGATGTCTGCTTGCAGGCGTTGGATGCGGCTTTTCTTATGAGAAGGGAAAAATATATGCAAAATACAGAACTTTTGCTGAAAAAATTGACCTTGGAAGAAAAATGCGCGCTGCTTTCCGGTGCGGAAACCTTCAAAACGCGGGGTATGCCCGAACACGGCATCCCGCAGATCTGGCTGTCGGACGGTCCCCACGGCTTGCGCAAGCAGGCGGGGGAGAGCGACCACTTGGGGCTGAACCCCAGTGTTCCCGCCACCTGCTTCCCCACGGCGTCGGCTGTTGCGAACAGCTGGGATGCCGCGCTGGGCGAGGAAATCGGCGCAGCCTTGGGCGAGGAAGCCGCTGCGCAGGAAGTGTCGGTGGTGTTGGGACCGGGGCTTAACATGAAGCGCAACCCGCTGTGCGGGCGCAGCTTTGAGTATTTCTCCGAGGACCCGTATCTCGCGGGCAAGCTGGCGGCGGGATATATTCGCGGCATCCAGTCCAAGGGCGTAGCCGCCTGCCCGAAGCACTTTGCCGTCAACAGTCAGGAAACGCGGCGTATGGCTTCGGATTCCATCGTGGACGAGCGCACCCTGCGGGAAATTTACCTGACCGGATTTGAAATTGCCGTCAAAGAGGGGCATCCCCGCAGCATTATGTCGTCCTACAATCTTGTGAACGGTACGTATGCCAACGAGAATAAGCACCTGCTCATGGAGATTTTGCGCGGTGAGTGGGGCTTTGATGGCGCGGTCATCACCGACTGGGGCGGAAGCAACGACCACGCGCTGGGTGTGAAAAACGGCTCCACGCTGGAAATGCCCGCGCCCGGTGGGGACAGCGTACGCGAACTGCTGGCGGCGGTGGAAAGCGGGAAAATCTCTGAATCCGACATCGACGCCCGCCTGTCAGAGTTGCTGCCGCTGGTGTTTGATACCAAGGCCGCGCTGGACGCTGCCCCGCGCGAGTTTGATGCGGCGGCCCATCATGCGCTTGCCCGCCGCGCCGCCGAGGAAAGCCTTGTGCTGCTGAAAAACGAGGGCGCTTTGCTGCCGTTGGCGGCGGGCAGCAAGGTGGCTGTCATCGGCGACTTTGCCAAAAATCCGCGCTATCAGGGCGCAGGCTCCAGCATGGTGAACTCGACACAGGTGGATGTACTGCTGGATAAGCTGATCGACTCCGAGTTGAACGTCATCGGGTATCAGCAGGGCTTTGACCGCCACGGTAAGCCGGATGCTGCTTTGCAGAAATCTGCCTGCGAACTGGCGACACAGGCGGATACAGTTATTTTGTGCATGGGTCTGGATGAAATCGCCGAGAGTGAGGGTCTTGACCGCAGCAATCTGCGCCTTGCGCAAAATCAGGTGGATCTGCTGCAGGCTGTGGCGGCTGTCAACCCGAAAATTGTCGTGGTATTGTACAGCGGCAGCGTAGTCGAAACGCCGTGGCTGGACAACTGCCAAGCCCTGTTGTACGCCGCTTTAGGCGGTCAGGCGGGGGCGGGCGCCGTTGCGGATGCACTGACCGGCAAGGTCAACCCCTGCGGCAAGCTGGCAGAAACATGGCCGTTGGCCTACGCCGACATCCCCAGCGCCGCCGACTTTGCCACCCGCCGCAAGACTGTGGAGTACCGCGAGGGGCTGTACATCGGCTACCGCTACTTTACCACGGCGGAAAAGGCCGTGCGCTTCCCGTTTGGCTATGGTATGAGCTACACGACATTTGCGTACAGCGATATGGCTGCCGATGAACAGGGGGTCAGCCTTACCGTAACGAACACCGGCAGCGTGGCAGGTACGGAAATCGTGCAGCTGTATGTTGCTAAAAAGAACAGTGAGCTTTTCCGTCCTGCTAGGGAACTGAAAGGCTTTGCCCGCGTAACGCTTGCCCCCGGTGAGAAACAGCGCATCACCATCACGCTGGACGATAAGGCGTTCCGCTTCTGGAATGTCAAGGCTAACCGCTGGGAAATCGAGGGCGGCGAGTACGAGCTGCTTGTCGGCGCAAGCGTGGAGGACATCCGGCTGTGCGAGAAAATCTCCGTACATGGAACGGCTACCGTGCATCCGTATGAAGATGTGGACTTGGATTGCTATTATAAAGGGGATGTGCTGAGCGTTTCCGATGCGGACTTTGAAAAGCTGCTGGGGCATCCCATCCCGGACGGCAAAACCAAAATTGACCGCAATCTGACCTTGGGCGAACTGAACCACGCCCGCAGCCCGCTGGGCTGGCTTGTGTGGCTTGTGCTGACGATCCTGCTGGATGTCAGCTATAAACGCGGCAAGCCGGACCTGAACATCTTGTTCCAGTACAATATGCCCCTTCGCGCCTTGGCAAAGATGACGAACGGCGCCATCAGCATGGGCATGGTGGACGGTATTGTCATGGAATTGCAGGGCTTCTGGATTCTGGGTCTTGTGCGGGTGATTTATGAAGCGATTAAGAATGTGGTGCTGAATGCGCAGATGGAAAAGCGTCTGCGCGGCGCTTGATGGAGGTTGCATTATGCAGTTTTGGAATAATTTTGCGGCAAAACACCCCGCCGCAGCCAAGTGGGTGCGCGAGGGCGGTCTGTTTGTCATCGTGTCGAACCTGATCACCGTGTTCAAGTATCTGCTGCTGCAATTTTTGCCCGCTGCGTTCAGCAGTCTGCCGGTGGTGGATTTCGGCTGGCCCGGCGTGGATGTGACCCTGTTTGGGGAAACATTCAAGTGGAACATCCTCGGCTACGATGCCGCCCACGGCGGGCTTCCGTACTTCTGCGCGTATATGATCGCCATGGTCATTGGCGAGTGCATTAACTTCCCGATCCAGCGCAATTTCGTGTTCCGCAGCAAGGGTAATCTGGGCAAGCAGATCGCGTGGTATGTGTTGGCATTCTGCGTCATCACCTGCATCGTCAACTCCATCAACTGCGTGTGGGTCGCCGTAGCCGGGCTGCTTGTGCCGGACTTTATTTATAACATCGGCACGACAGTTTTGAACGGCGGCGTGTCTATGGTGATTTTCTTCTTCGTCAACAAAATCATCTTCCCCGAAAGCGGGAAGTGATTCTGAAACCAAAATAACATCAAGCCAAAAAGCGCATTGCAAAAGTACATTGCAATGCGCTTTTTGGCGCACTCGAAGGGATTCGCCAAGCCGCGGGGCATGGGCTGTTCGAATCCTCCCTTTTGCTGCCCCATAAAATCCGTGCAAAACAGAAAGAGCAGCACCCCATAAGGTACTGCTCTTGGTGCAGTAAAGCAATCCAAATCCGAACCATTTCCCTTCGATATACCATATTTTACAACGGTTTGCAATGGGAAAATCAGCGAACAGCATTTAATTCTTTTCGTAAATCAGATACCCACCGACCTATGGTTTTCGCCATAAGCTGGTGGGTATCTGTTGTTCTGGCTTATAATTCACTGATGGTTGCAGTAATGGGCTGCATGAGGATTCGCCTGACCGGGTTATATACTGCCAGCACCACAGCCGCCAGCACGACTACGACAATCACGGCAAGACAGCCCCACGGCACCTGCCACGCTGCACCGAAATAATGGGTGATGAGCAGGATATACAGCTTCCGATTCAGCACAAGACCCAGCGCAATGCCCACCACAAGACCGGACACCGCATAGGTGCCAGCTTCGGCAGAGATCATGCGTTTCAGCTGTGCATCATCCATCCCGATGGCACGCAGGATGCCATACTGCTTCATTCGTGCCGACACGCTCATGGAAATGCTGTTGACGATGTTCAGAATGGTGATTCCTGCAATCACGATGAGAAACGCATAGACCACCAGATGGAACGCCCAGTAGGTGCTTTGTATCATCCGATTTCCTTCGATTCGGTTGGAAAAAACAACCTGCTTGTTTAACGTGTCGCTCAGCAGGGTGTGTATTTGTGCAATGGCTGCGTCTGCTGTGGTATCTTTTAGTTGAATATCGATCACCGCATAGCGGTTTTGCCCGGTCAGCTGATGGAAGGTTTCTTCGGTGCAGATAACAATCGGGGAATCGGTACTACTGAACGGGCTGTCGTTCAATACACCCACGACTGTGAGCTTTGCATCCTCCAGCTGAATGGTATCACCCACGGTCAGGGAGTTGCTTTTGTCGAATACCGTCAGCACAGGGTATGTGCCATCCTCCGGCTCCTGCGGAAGGGTTCCGCCAATCAGGTCTTTTTTCGCCCAGCCAAACTGTATCGTATCGTATGAAATCAGGTCGATGGACCCCTGTTTTTCCTGATATTCCGCCGGGAGCGAGCAATACATCCGCCCGAATGCGTGTTTGACTTCCGGCAGAGCTTCCATCTGCTCCACCAGCACCGGGTCAAGGACATTTTGCCCGGATGTTTCAGCCACCGATAAGTCCGGTGTGTAGGGCTGCAACGGATTCAGCGCAAATCCAACCCATCGAAGCAAAACCGAAAAGCTCAAAAACAGGAGAATGCTTAACGCAAAGGAACCTGTCATCAGAAGCAAGTTCTTTTTGGACGAGATTGCATGGCTCACGCCCAAAGAAAGCTCTGCACGACTTCCAAACAACCGAGCATGACACGGAGAATCCGCTGCATTTTCCACCGCATTCCCAGTTGCTGCTGTGATCGGAGAAGCTTTTGCCGCCCGCCGTGCCGGAGAAGATGCCGCGAACCAAACCGTGATAAGTCCCAGCGCGGAACCACAGATAATACCGACCGGGCTGATGCCAAGCACTGGTAAAGAGCTGAACTCCTCGCCGATAAATCCACGCAGAAAGGAACACAATCCCCATGTGGAAACGATTCCCAGCACACATCCTGCTGGAACAGCAGTTTTACACCAGAAAAGAGCTTCCAGCCGGACAAGCATCCGAACCTGATTTTTTCCTGCCCCAAGACAACGCAGCATTCCATAATAGCTGGTACGCTGCGCTACATTGCTGTTGATGCTGCCTGTGATCATAAAAATTCCGGCAAGGACGACCATGCCAGCCAACACAGCCGCTACCGCATATAAGCCTACAATATAATCGTTGTTGCTGCTTGCGTTCAACGCCATCAGGTAAGTATTTTCGGAGATTTTTTCTTCTGAAATTCCGTACTTGTTTTCGATGTTCACAATGGACTGCCGCAAATTGGTACGTGGCTTGAACTGGATGAAATACTGTGTTTCAAAGGATTCTTCTACCTGTGCGGCAATCTGAGAAAATGTACTGCGGTTCATCACCAGCACAACAGCATCATACTGGTTCGCATCGGAGGTATCCTCATTGAAACCTGCGACAGTAAGCGAAATGGTCTGTCCATCCGGGAGCGTCAGCGGAATCGCTGTACCGACCGTAACATCCAGCCAATCCCGGATGTTTGCTGTCACGAGCACTTCGCCATCCGCCGGGGCAGTGCTACACTGCATTCCCGGAAAGATTTGAAGGATTGCATCATCTGCTCCTACCAGTGCGGCACGTTTATCTCCGGCAAAGTAGTTTTCCGTAAGGGAAGCGTTGATGTCGCTATACGCCGAAAATGCAGCAACATCCTCCTGTGCGGCAAGCTCTGCGGCTGTTTCAGGGGAGATGTCCTTTACCATGATATGCCAGTTTCCGTTTTTGTTCAGCTGGTTTGAGGTTTCCATCCGAATCGCCATATCTGCCATACTGAACACCGCCGTGACCAGAAACACCGCAAGGACGATGCACAAAATCGTCATGCGGTTCTGCCGTCTGCGTACCTTGGCAGAAATCGGGATCAGGCTCAGATAGCTTTTCATTTCTGTGCTGCTCATTCCCGGCACCTCCCAAAATCGGTCAGGCAGCCGTCCGATACCTGCAACACCCGGTCTGCCGTCTGCGCAATGCTGCGGTTGTGGGTGATCATCAGGATGGTCTGCTCGTATTTCCGGGATGTTTCTTTTAGCAGGGCAATGACCTCGCTGGTGTTCTGGGTGTCCAGATTGCCGGTCGGCTCATCCGCCAAAATCAGGGAAGGGCGGGTCATCAGGGCGCGGCCGATGGCTACCCGTTGCTGCTGCCCACCGGAAAGCTGGCTTGGCAGATGCTTCCGACGGTCTTTCAGATTCAGCACGGTCAGCAGTTCTTCCAGATATGCCCTGTCCGGCTTTTGGTAGTCCAGCAGCACCGGGAACAGGATGTTCTGTTCTACGGTCAGTTCCGGGATGAGGTTGAATGCCTGAAAGATAAAACCGATATTGCGGCGGCGGAAGATCGTCAGCTTCCGGTCTTTCATGGCAAAAACATCCTTGCCATCAATCAGCACCTTGCCGGAAGTCGGAGTATCCAGTCCGCCAATCAGGTTGAGCAGGGTGCTTTTGCCGGAGCCGGATTCGCCAACGACCGCCACATATTCGCCTTTCGGCACTGAAAAGCTAACATCTTTCAGCGCATGGACAGCGGTTTCTCCGCTGCCGTAGGTCTTGCAGAGATGGTTGACTTCTAATAGTTCCATAGTGTATCCCTCACTTTGCAGGTTCCTTCGATTCAGACGGATTATCTCTGTCTGTGCAGAAAAGGATAACACGTCAACCTTACTGCAAGCCTACACTCAGCCTACAATTTTGTAGGAATCGGAAAATTCAGAGTAAAGGTCGTGCCCTTTCCCAGCTCGCTGTCTACTTCAATGGTGCCGTGATGGGCTTCCACAACGGCTTTTGCCAGCGGCAGACCCAGCCCGATGCCCTGTGTATCCTGTGAAAAGCGGCTGCGATAAAACCGTTTGAAGATATGGTACAAATCTTCCGGGTGGATGCCGCTGCCGTTGTCGCGCACTTTGATCTGAACCATGGACGGCAGTGCATTCCACTCTACCTGAATCGTATCTCCGCTCTTTGTGTGGTCAAGGGCATTCTTTACAAGATTGTCCACAGCTTCCTGCATCCAGTCACGGTCGCACCAAAGTGTAACCGCCTCTGAGCCGGACAGAACAAGCTTTTTCTGTTCCTGCTCTGCACGATAGTTATACTGCCGCGCGATGTCCTGCACCATTTCAGCAACATTTTCGTTTTTCTTCTCCAAGACGACCGAACCGGCATCCAGCCGGGTGATTTTGAGCAGATTCTGCACCAGCGTTTCGATGCGGTCCAACTCCTGTTCGGACAGGTCTGCAAACTCTTTGACCTCCGACGGCGAAACAGCTTCGTCCTGAAGCAGACCGTTGTAGATATTCAACGCCGCCAGCGGTGTTTTGAGCTGGTGCGAAATATCTGCAATGGTATTTTTCAAAAAACGCTTCTCCCGCTGCTCGTTGTCTGCGTGTGCGCTCAGAACTGCCGCCAATGCATTAACGGAGTGAAACAGACGGTAAAGTTCTCCCTCCCGGTCGCAGTCCAGTCGTGCATCCGGGTTGCCATCCAGACAGCTTTGGATTTGCTGGACTGCCTGTTCCAGAAGCGCGCTCTGCCTTTGGAAATAGCGAAAAAGCACGCCCCAGAGACAGCCGCCCAGCAGAAGAAAAACCAACAGTAATGCGAAAGAGAATGCGTGCGTCGTATGCCATACGATGCCCTGCGTGAGAGCCAATGCCACCGCCCAGACCGCCAGCACTGTCCGGAACAAAATCCGGATCTCCCGGTTTGCGAATACTTTCATACGGCACCTTTACCCATTCCATTTATAGCCCATGCCGCGGACAGTCAGCAGCATCTGCGGTTTGCCGGGGTCGTCCTCAATCTTCATCCGCAGCCGCCGGATGTACACTGTTAAGGCACTGCTGTCAATGTAATCCCCATCGCAGTCCCACAGTGCATCCAGAATTTGTTCCTTGGATAGCACGGCATTCGGATGCTGCATAAAGAAGCAGAGCAGCTTGTACTCTGCGCCGGTCAGTTCCAGCAAGATTCCGTTTTTGTATGCCTGCCCCTGCAACAGCCGGACGGTGATGCTGCCCGATTCCAGTACGGGTTCTCCTGCGCTGGACGCATTTGCACGGCGAAGCAGTGCATTGACCCGCGACAACAGGACACCCAGCTTGAACGGCTTGGTCAGGTAATCATCCCCGCCCAGTTCCAGTCCCATGATGATATTCATTTCCTCATCCGAAGCAGTCAGGAACAGAATCGGCACGTTGGATGTGCGCCGCACCTTCTGGCAGAAATCGAAGCCAGAGCCATCCGGCAGGGAAACATCCAGCACCAGCAGGTCATATTTTCTGTCTGACCACAGCACCTCGGCTTCTGCCAGCGTCCGGGCTGTATCCAGTGCAAAGCCCTGTTTCTTGAATGCAAAGGTCAGCCCACTGATCAGGCTCAGATCATCTTCCAAAAGGAACAGTTTTCTCATGATTCCCTCTCTTTTCTGCGTTTTGTGTGTCCTACAGGTTCAAAAGCATTATAAGTTTTTTCTGCGAACATTACAATGTGCGAAACGGAAATTGTTTCTTGCCGTGTGTTAAATATAAGTCCTACTATCACCGCTTTACTGCGTAAAGTACATTGCAAAGTGATTTCTGGCGCGCCCGAAGGGATTCGCCAAGCCGCGCCCTAGAAGCGCCCCACCGGGGCGTTTCTGCCCCGCGGGACGCAAAGCGCGGGGCACGGGCTGTTCGAATCCGCTCTTTTACTGCTCCATAAAATCCATGCAAAACAAAAAGAGCAGCACCCCATAAGGTGCTGCTCTTGGTGCGACCGGGAGGATTCGAACCTCTGGCCTTCCGGGTCGGAGAACTACGACAGGACGGTATAGACTGGCGTTGGAACGTGAATTTTGTTGGAATTGCACAGCTATCGTAACATACCGAAAAAGCCCGTTGTTGGTTATCACAACAGGCTTTTCTGGCATTTTGTGGTGTCGCTGCACAGTAGTGGTCAAATGGTGGTCAGGGTACAGCAGAAGGCATTATATTTTTGGCACATGAAGTAGCATATTTCACATAAGGTGATTATGTGCATAAAAACACTTAGAATTCAGTGACTAGTAATCGGTCAATTCCATTTGGAGGATCAATGTATCCAATGTTAAAGTATGCGTTAGAAAACAGAATTTGCAGCAGATTTTCTTTGTTATATTTAACTTCGTATTGATCAAATGTGCGTTGATCAATTAACGAATAATCGCAATATGGAATACGCCCACTTGTTACAATCATGTTCCCGCCGTACATTCTTTTGTGATCTTGCAAATATGTTTTATATCCATAATCATCCGCGCCTATATTGGATGTATCGTAATATGGGACAAATTGCCTTAGAACGGTTAAGCGTTGATATTTATGTGCGGAGACAAATATACGCTCAATATTATTGCAAATTAGGGTAGAATAGATTTCCTCAAAGGTTGTCAACGCATTAGCAATAGGAAACAAATTAACATTTACTCTATTTGAATCATTAGCGAGAATGATTCTCCCTCGGACGCTTCCGTCAAACATGATTTCAAGAAAAGTATTTACGCCTGCTGCTGCCAATGATTGACTTCCATCTGAGCTTGTTATTAGAGTTTCCCAAAGTGAAATTT
>ENA-UOJI01000603-UOJI01000603.1-human-gut-metagenome-genome-assembly--contig:-P79-NODE-603-length-26295-cov-80.609718_pt1 | contig 26295 bp, 19 predicted proteins | sample MGYA00242346_ERZ723893 | MGnify/ENA metagenome assembly ERZ723893 | reverse complement strand
TGAGCTTTTCGATGCAAGAGAAATTTCAATCCACGCTCCCCGCACGGGGAGCGACGATGCCCACCGCCTTCATCGCCTTCTTGATGGTATTTCAATCCACGCTCCCCGCACGGGGAGCGACCAGCCATCGTGCCGTCCGCGCCGGTCTTGGCATTCAATTTCAATCCACGCTCCCCGCACGGGGAGCGACAAGTGGACGGCGTTCATGTCGCCACCAAGGGGCTATTTCAATCCACGCTCCCCGCACGGGGAGCGACCCGTCGGCGAAAGCGTGACGTTCACGGTGACGCAATTTCAATCCACGCTCCCCGCACGGGGAGCGACCCATGCACAAAAGGCGGTGGTGCTGACCCTGCCCATTTCAATCCACGCTCCCCGCACGGGGAGCGACACGGTGCTTGCGCCGTCGCGGACACAATCAAACGATTTCAATCCACGCTCCCCGCACGGGGAGCGACCATGGGAGCGTTGGACATGGGACTGACCGAGGATATTTCAATCCACGCTCCCCGCACGGGGAGCGACGAGATACCAAGCGCATCACCAAGCGCCGCAACGATTTCAATCCACGCTCCCCGCACGGGGAGCGACCATCCCCGATGGGAATTCTTTCAGGCGGACAACATTTCAATCCACGCTCCCCGCACGGGGAGCGACGTTCTACCTTCAACGTGAATGAGGAATGGTTGCATTTCAATCCACGCTCCCCGCACGGGGAGCGACGACGAACCGCACAGACCGCAACTATTCCGATGATATTTCAATCCACGCTCCCCGCACGGGGAGCGACGGAAGCGGCGGCGGACTACAAGCTCGCACAGCAATTTCAATCCACGCTCCCCGCACGGGGAGCGACGAGGAAAGCATTTCAAAGCTCGACGCCCGGCCGATTTCAATCCACGCTCCCCGCACGGGGAGCGACGCAGAATTAAGCGCGTTATCCACAGTATCAACCATTTCAATCCACGCTCCCCGCACGGGGAGCGACACAACGCGATTATCATGGGGCTCTGGATATTGTATTTCAATCCACGCTCCCCGCACGGGGAGCGACTACGTATTGCTCCAACCTTCGGGCAAGCTCCATTTATTTCAATCCACGCTCCCCGCACGGGGAGCGACGTGCAGAACGCGTTCGGTGTGACAATCACTTGTATTTCAATCCACGCTCCCCGCACGGGGAGCGACGCGGAAGTCAGTGGGGTCAACCTCCGTGGGGAAGATTTCAATCCACGCTCCCCGCACGGGGAGCGACCCTGATAAGGTCTGCTCATATGTACATCTCCTCACATTTCAATCCACGCTCCCCGCACGGGGAGCGACCTCCGCCTACACCAGCGGCGACGCTTCCAGCTATTATTTCAATCCACGCTCCCCGCACGGGGAGCGACGCTCGTTGCCTGCTACACGGACATCGAGCGAGAGCTATTTCAATCCACGCTCCCCGCACGGGGAGCGACGTCGTGTGGCATCCACAGCCCTGCGAATCATACATTTCAATCCACGCTCCCCGCACGGGGAGCGACGAGGTGTTTTTTATGCTTGGAGATAGGCTCAAGATTTCAATCCACGCTCCCCGCACGGGGAGCGACGCGATGGACTACGTTGAGTATCTCACCGCGAAGGCGATTTCAATCCACGCTCCCCGCACGGGGAGCGACGCTTCGGCGACTTGCAGTTGCGTCTTGCCCTGCAAAATTTCAATCCACGCTCCCCGCACGGGGAGCGACCCGCACAGAAATCAATCATATCGGGCTAACGTGCATTTCAATCCACGCTCCCCGCACGGGGAGCGACTTAGCTGGTAGCGGACACGACCAGTTTTTGACTGATTTCAATCCACGCTCCCCGCACGGGGAGCGACCGGCAGCACTACGACCGCACTCGCTACCACCTTCTATTTCAATCCACGCTCCCCGCACGGGGAGCGACAAGCTGAAATGGACGGCGCTGAAAGGGCTGATTATTTCAATCCACGCTCCCCGCACGGGGAGCGACACGGCGTGAACTGCCGGAATGCGGCACTGGATGAAATTTCAATCCACGCTCCCCGCACGGGGAGCGACCGCTCGTACTCCGGCGCTTGCGCCTTGCGAACCAATTTCAATCCACGCTCCCCGCACGGGGAGCGACCGGCGCGTACTTCACAACAGCCGAACTGATTGATATTTCAATCCACGCTCCCCGCACGGGGAGCGACTCTGCGTGTCGGCTTCCAGTTCCGCAATGCGGCATTTCAATCCACGCTCCCCGCACGGGGAGCGACGATTGTGACTGGTAAATCTGCAAGCGCCTGATAGCATTTCAATCCACGCTCCCCGCACGGGGAGCGACAATCTGTTTTTCGAGGCAATTCGTATTATAAAGATTTCAATCCACGCTCCCCGCACGGGGAGCGACACCCGCGTGACCCGCATCAGCTGCGACTGGGGAGAATTTCAATCCACGCTCCCCGCACGGGGAGCGACGACTTGCGGAAGATGTACGAGCCGGAAAAGAAGGAGATTTCAATCCACGCTCCCCGCACGGGGAGCGACGGATTTCGACGACCCGTTTGATATGGTAGAGCATTTCAATCCACGCTCCCCGCACGGGGAGCGACGCTTGAGTATGTGACGATTCAGACAATCATGGCAATTTCAATCCACGCTCCCCGCACGGGGAGCGACGTCAACCGCTATCAACGACGGGGTGACGATGCACATTTCAATCCACGCTCCCCGCACGGGGAGCGACGACTACCTTTGCGGACTGTCCGACAACCCGCATGATTTCAATCCACGCTCCCCGCACGGGGAGCGACGGTGTTTTTATCCATCTGCACACCACCGGTGGTGATTTCAATCCACGCTCCCCGCACGGGGAGCGACGCGCGTATGCAAGCCATTTTCCACGCCCAATTTGGATTTCAATCCACGCTCCCCGCACGGGGAGCGACGACACGCTGTCGCGTGAGAATCGGACTATAACCATTTCAATCCACGCTCCCCGCACGGGGAGCGACCCGCGCCGCAGCATCGGTATTTGTTCCTGACAAAATTTCAATCCACGCTCCCCGCACGGGGAGCGACCTGGTACAGACTGGAATATTCTGTCAGCATATCGATTTCAATCCACGCTCCCCGCACGGGGAGCGACCGGTGTAACCACTACGCAGGAAATGCTGGAAAGTATTTCAATCCACGCTCCCCGCACGGGGAGCGACCCCCCCTTCGATTACAATCGTATAAACGCCTACATTTCAATCCACGCTCCCCGCACGGGGAGCGACGTCAACCGTTTCTGTAACCGCCCATGCATCAACGCATTTCAATCCACGCTCCCCGCACGGGGAGCGACATTTCAGCAGCTTATGGAGCACAATTGGCAAATATATTTCAATCCACGCTCCCCGCACGGGGAGCGACTCGCCCAATCTATATATTTATCTGCTCCTGTCCACTATTTCAATCCACGCTCCCCGCACGGGGAGCGACGACACTTGCGCCGCCATCGGTGGCAAGCCGTCCAAATTTCAATCCACGCTCCCCGCACGGGGAGCGACCTTTGCCCAAAGGCTACACGGCGGTCTGGGCGATTTCAATCCACGCTCCCCGCACGGGGAGCGACTGCGTCTTTTCGATTTTGTTATTCATGTTCGTCATTTCAATCCACGCTCCCCGCACGGGGAGCGACTTCTGCGCGGGTGACGGGTTTGCCGCTGGTGGCTGATTTCAATCCACGCTCCCCGCACGGGGAGCGACTCGAGCTGGCAAAGGCGCAGATTGCGACGGAGGAGATTTCAATCCACGCTCCCCGCACGGGGAGCGACGAGGTGACAGCATGGCAGATGCAGGAGTTTGCATCATTTCAATCCACGCTCCCCGCACGGGGAGCGACTGGGTTGCGTACAACGTGGACAATGAGATGCCGATTTCAATCCACGCTCCCCGCACGGGGAGCGACCCCAATGCGCGTGCGTGATAGGCGGATGGTTTGCATTTCAATCCACGCTCCCCGCACGGGGAGCGACAGTCATAGTCTCTGTACCATACGCGCCCGCCGTCATTTCAATCCACGCTCCCCGCACGGGGAGCGACACGACGGACGGCGACGCACAAGCGCCGCCGCGAAAGATTTCAATCCACGCTCCCCGCACGGGGAGCGACATGGCGATAGTTTTCAGCGTTCCCAGCCATACAAATTTCAATCCACGCTCCCCGCACGGGGAGCGACGAATCTGTTTTTCGAGGCGATTCGTATTATAAAGATTTCAATCCACGCTCCCCGCACGGGGAGCGACGGTCTGGGCGTGACGGGCTTCTCGTTGGCAAGGAATTTCAATCCACGCTCCCCGCACGGGGAGCGACCAGCGACAGATGGCAATTGTACCACAATTGCAAAGCATTTCAATCCACGCTCCCCGCACGGGGAGCGACTCGAGCATCCTCCCACCTACGGCGTGGACTGCCGATTTCAATCCACGCTCCCCGCACGGGGAGCGACAACAACGGAGACGAAGAGCCGTGCGTACATGCGCATTTCAATCCACGCTCCCCGCACGGGGAGCGACGTACGTCGGCAACCACTCCGCCGCATACTCGGCATTTCAATCCACGCTCCCCGCACGGGGAGCGACATTGCGGTGGACGGTAAAAAATACGCGACTGGAGAATTTCAATCCACGCTCCCCGCACGGGGAGCGACATAACGCCCTGCACACGGATAGTGCAGAGTACAATTTCAATCCACGCTCCCCGCACGGGGAGCGACGGATGGGTAGAAGATATGTACGCTTATGGCAGGATTTCAATCCACGCTCCCCGCACGGGGAGCGACGCGTATCTATGCACACCTCACGGAGAAGAAGGAAATTTCAATCCACGCTCCCCGCACGGGGAGCGACAAGGCGCTGTTCGTGCTGCGGCAGAATGGCGTTATTTCAATCCACGCTCCCCGCACGGGGAGCGACCCGACTGGTACGCAATGATGCGTCCGGCGCGAATGATTTCAATCCACGCTCCCCGCACGGGGAGCGACGAAACCCTGTCCACTATGCAGCGGGACAAAACTGATTTCAATCCACGCTCCCCGCACGGGGAGCGACGAATCTGTTTTTTGAAGCAATCCGAATTATAAAGATTTCAATCCACGCTCCCCGCACGGGGAGCGACGAAGCGCTGGAAGAAGCCGTGGCTTTGAGAGCCTATTTCAATCCACGCTCCCCGCACGGGGAGCGACCGTGGACTGCCGGAATGCTAAGCTGGACGCGGAGAATTTCAATCCACGCTCCCCGCACGGGGAGCGACATGGAGACTTACATGAGCTTGATTACCCGCTCAAATTTCAATCCACGCTCCCCGCACGGGGAGCGACCAGGAGGGCGGTACAAAATAAGAGCCCCCGACAATTTCAATCCACGCTCCCCGCACGGGGAGCGACATTCGTGTTAGGTGGTGTCGCCGAAACCATCCAGATTTCAATCCACGCTCCCCGCACGGGGAGCGACTGGATTGCCAGGGCAAGCGCGTATATCGCAGCCAATTTCAATCCACGCTCCCCGCACGGGGAGCGACGGCGTGGACTGCCGGAATGCTAAGCTGGACGCGGAGAATTTCAATCCACGCTCCCCGCACGGGGAGCGACTTATCGCGCCAAAGCAACCGCCGCAAGAATGAAGCATTTCAATCCACGCTCCCCGCACGGGGAGCGACTGCAGGGGATTTTCTCCCGGCGCAGCTCCTCCACCATTTCAATCCACGCTCCCCGCACGGGGAGCGACTGCTCCACATCGTCGGTGCCGTCCTCGCCAATCAGATTTCAATCCACGCTCCCCGCACGGGGAGCGACGTTCGTCGCCGTCTTTCGTGAGCGCGGCGACCTCATTTCAATCCACGCTCCCCGCACGGGGAGCGACCAATCAGCGACGCGCCGCGCGGGGGCGGGAGCATATTTCAATCCACGCTCCCCGCACGGGGAGCGACCCCCGCGGGGGACGAACGAGGCGGCGGAATGGCATTTCAATCCACGCTCCCCGCACGGGGAGCGACTTAGACATCACATAATAGGCGATACCCCCTACTATTTCAATCCACGCTCCCCGCACGGGGAGCGACGGGGAACCGCCGCCGTGGGCGGTGCTTGATTTGGATTTCAATCCACGCTCCCCGCACGGGGAGCGACGGTGAGCCTATGATAAGCCTTTTTGGGGCGTTTGTATTTCAATCCACGCTCCCCGCACGGGGAGCGACTTAACTTGGGCTCCTTATAGGGCCTGTTTGTGCATTTCAATCCACGCTCCCCGCACGGGGAGCGACCAGCACATACGACAAGCATTAGCGGGCTAAATGATTTCAATCCACGCTCCCCGCACGGGGAGCGACACAATTCCTTTCCGTCCGCGTCGTAACAAGCGAATTTCAATCCACGCTCCCCGCACGGGGAGCGACCACACGGTTGCGGTCGAACATCACGTCGGTGACATTTCAATCCACGCTCCCCGCACGGGGAGCGACTGCCAGTTTGAGCAGCATTTTTTGAACCGCAAGCATTTCAATCCACGCTCCCCGCACGGGGAGCGACTGCCCCTGTTCATTTTTGGTAGTTGGGCGCTTTGTTATTTCAATCCACGCTCCCCGCACGGGGAGCGACTTTTCCGTACCCAGTTCCCCCACTGGTCGCCCGATTTCAATCCACGCTCCCCGCACGGGGAGCGACGAAGGGGCGCTGAAACCCGGTTCACTTGTAAAGCAATTTCAATCCACGCTCCCCGCACGGGGAGCGACCAGGCGCGCGGATGTGCCAGCCAGTTCCCAACCTATTTCAATCCACGCTCCCCGCACGGGGAGCGACGATAATATCTTGCCCGTATCCAGTTTGTGCTAACTATTTCAATCCACGCTCCCCGCACGGGGAGCGACGGGGAACAGTATGCAACTACATCATATGTAGATGATTTCAATCCACGCTCCCCGCACGGGGAGCGACGTGTCGGCGCCGCGATTTTGGGGGATGCAAAAGCGCTATTTCAATCCACGCTCCCCGCACGGGGAGCGACGCACCTCCATCAGTTCGGGCGGATAATTTCTGACAATTTCAATCCACGCTCCCCGCACGGGGAGCGACACGTAGATGTTATATATACATATACTGCTGACCATTTCAATCCACGCTCCCCGCACGGGGAGCGACTTGTCTCGCTCTCGATTACATGATTTTGATAAACATTTCAATCCACGCTCCCCGCACGGGGAGCGACGTCGCCTTCGGGGCAGTTGACCGCCCAGCTGAATGATTTCAATCCACGCTCCCCGCACGGGGAGCGACATGCGGGAAACGATTTCAAATCAAGAGACGGAGATTTCAATCCACGCTCCCCGCACGGGGAGCGACCAGCAGAAGCGCCAGCGGCCAGCAGAGCCAGCAATTTCAATCCACGCTCCCCGCACGGGGAGCGACGCGCCGCGTCCAGCGCTTGCCATTCCGACAAAAAAATTTCAATCCACGCTCCCCGCACGGGGAGCGACCAGCGGCCAGCAGAGCCAGCAGAGCGCGCCAGCAATTTCAATCCACGCTCCCCGCACGGGGAGCGACGCTTCTACTATATGCGCGCGCCGCAAGGCACGGTATTTCAATCCACGCTCCCCGCACGGGGAGCGACGGACAGCCACGGGAGCCGAAAGGTTCCAAATCAAATTTCAATCCACGCTCCCCGCACGGGGAGCGACACGAGCGGCGACGACACGACGACCGACCCGGACCTTGATTTCAATCCACGCTCCCCGCACGGGGAGCGACGTTGTAGCCGATGTGGATGGCGCTCACACGGTGCGATTTCAATCCACGCTCCCCGCACGGGGAGCGACGCCCGTAGCCGCCCATCAGCGCGTAGCGCTTCTCATTTCAATCCACGCTCCCCGCACGGGGAGCGACCGCGCAAAGTAACAATTCTGTCGATCAGAATCATAGGCTTTGCACAAAAAGTATACCACAAAACAGTCCTTTTGAGAATCAGCTTAGCCGAAAATGCGGTAATTTTGCCGGAAAAACCGCGAAATCCGGTGCGAACCTCCCTGCAAAAGGCTGGAGGCTTGCGCTTCGCACGGGCGATTCGCGCGGCGCGCCCTTACAGCATCAGCAGCCCTTCCGGGGCGTAGCTCGTCTTCACGCCAATGTGCTCAATCCGGCTTTCGTAGTGATTGCCGAGGTTGTAAAAGCGCAAACTGTCCTTTTCCGGGTCAATCAGCTGCCGAAGTTCCGCCTGAAGCAGCTTGTACTGTGCGGCATCCAAAGAGCACTCAAATACGGAATTCTGCACGCGCTGACCGTGAACGACGCAGCGCTTGGCGACTTGCCGCAAGCGGCGTTTGCCGTCTGCATCGACGGTGGAAACATCGTAGGTGATTAGAACCAGCATCGGGAACGCCTCACTTTCGGGTTATTTCCAGAGGAATGGGGGATAACCGTCTGTGTCGCCGCGGAGGGTGCGCGCAAGCAGCAGCGCCTGTACATAGGGAACAAGCCCCCACATGATTTTCTCTTTCAGGAACGGGTGGGTGATTTCTTCGCGTTTGCGGTTTTGCCACGCGGTCAAGAACTGCTTGCGCCCGGCATCATTCAAGAAGACGGCGCCGCTTTCCTGCCGGTCGAAGTGCTTGTCCTGCAGCACGCGGTTGTTCACCAGTGTGATGCAGAGGCGATCTGCCATCGGGGCGCGCAGTTCTTCCATCAGGTCAAGGGCGAGCGACGTGCGCCCCGGACGGTCGCGGTGCATGAAGCCGACGTAGGCATCCAGCCCTACGCTTTCCAGCGCGGCAGCGCAGTCGTTGGCGAGTAGCACATAGGCGAAGGAGAGCAGGGCGTTCATGTTGTCCTGCGGCGGGCGGCGATTGCGGCCGTTCAGCAAGAAATCCGCCTTTTGAGTCAGTATCATTTCGTCGAATACCGAAAAATAATCGGCGGATGCGTCGCCTTCCAGCCCGCGCAGCACATCTAAATCAACCGCTGATTCAATTTGCGGCAGCTTGGCATCTAACGCAGCGGAAACATTCTTGAGTGCCTGCACATTCACGCGCAAGGCGTGGTCACGGATGGTACGCTCCAGCACCCAGCGCTGATTGTATACCTTGCCGAAGATGAAATTCCGTGCAATCAGGCAGCTGGCGGATAGGCTGTCGGCGCGCCGATACTGCTCGCGGCGCAGCAGAACATTGCCGCGCTCGCTGCCGCAGACGCGTGCTAAAAATCGCCCGCGCGGCGTCAGAAACGTCAGCCCAATACCGCGCTCTGCGCAAGCACCCATGAGTGCTGGACTTGCGCCCTTGTAGGAGAAAGTCAGAATGCCCTCCAGCATCAGCAGGGGATACTGCGCGCGCTTTTCCTCGCCCACATGGACGACGATATTCTCGTTTTCCAGCGACAAGTAGGCGTCTTCCGTCGTCACGAACAGCGTATTCAGCATCTTTCTCATGGCGAATCCTCCGCAATACGGGCGTGCATGTAGGCGCGGACGCTGCCGGTTCGGCTGAGCCGCGGAACGCATACATCCTTGAGCGAGCAGGCATTGCAGCCCTTGTGCGCCCGAACAGATGGCGTATGTCCGCGCGCCTGATTCTCCAGCAGTTCCGCCAGAAGCGACAACGTCCGCGCACGGAGGGATTCATCCAGCGCGACCCGCGTCCGTCGGCGGGGTTCGCCATAAAACAAGCTGCCCTCCGGGATGGCGCAGCAGAGCATCTCCTCCAAGCAGAGCGCCTGTGCGCACAGCTGCACCTCGTCGGCATCCTGCGTTTTGTCTGACCCTTTTTTGTATTCTACCGGGTACGGCAGCCACAGCCCTTCGCGTCCGTGCAGCGCAACACCGTCGGGACTGCGGTGGAACTCCACCACGTCGCTGACGCCGTGCAGGTGCAGGCGGGCGGATTCCAGCCGCAGTCCGCGCAGAATCAGCGTATCGCCGCGCAATTCCGCTTCTGGGCCGTGATGCGCCGTTTGATGGAACACTTGCCCCTCCGCCGTGTGCGCATTTTCTGCCCACTGCTGCTCCAGAAAAATCAATCCCCATTGGCGGCGGCAGTAGGCGTAATGCTGCAAGGCGGAGAGGGTCGCGTCCTGCTGCGTCACCCCTTCACTTCGCAGGTGACGCCGTCCGGCAGATTCGCGTCATCCACCGTCCATTCGTAGTCCGCAAAGCTGCGCGGAACCGTCACATCCGCCTTACGCGCTACACGCACGCGTTCAAACAGCTTCCACGCGGGGGCGTTGCCCAGTTCCTTCTCATGGCGGAAGATGATGAGCTTGCGCACTGCCATCATGCCGCGCGCGGCGGAGTGGTCGTTTTCAAACATGTTGAGGATGGCATCCCACAACAGGGCGAGGTCTTCTTCGCTGAAGCCCGTGGTCTTGCGCGCCAGATTTGCGGATACGAACCCTTCCGCGCGGTACAGCCCGTAGGGGACGATGTACTTGCGCCCCATTTCGGTGCCCTTCTTCTCCGCGTCCTTTTCCGTCGTGATGGCGACGCGGGTGATGGTGATTTCCTGCGGCACAATGGGGTCAACGCTGCGGGCAAAGCCCAGCTGCACCGGCCCGCGCACCTGACCGCAGTTCAGCGATGCCTTGACAAACGTCGTCATCACCGCGCCGAACGTCCGGATGTCGTAGTAGTGGCTGCACATATAATCGCGCAGCTTGCGGTCAATCTCCGGGTCATTCGACTTCAGTTTCTTTTTGAGGTCGTCTTCCTTGATATCGCCGTAGCCGCAGGCCTCCAGCCCTTCACGGTCGCAGCGATTCAGCGGAACGCCATCCTGAATATAGATGCCGTAATGCGGGTCGCCCTCCTTGACGGTCGCCACATAGTCGCGAATCTTGCGCTTCAGGCACACGTCCGTCACCAGCCCAAGACCCGTTTCCGGGTCGGTGCGGGGCATATTGCCGGCATCGGGGTCACCGTTGGGATTGCCGTTCTGCACGTCGAACAGTACCACGAAATCATAGCGATTGCGAATCACATCAGACATTGCTGTTTTCCTCCTTTTTCGTGAAGAACTTCTGCTTCTGGTGATAGTAGCCCAGCTGGAAAATACCCTGATCCTGCAGGTTCAGGCGCGCAGGGTAGCTGTCAGTCAAGCGCCCGCACAGTTCCGTCATCTGCTTGTCGTAATAAATGAAATAGCCGGTATCAAGTTTCTTCAGGTGACTCTGCGCCAGCTTCAGCAGCGTCGGGAAAACGATGCTGGGCGTTGCGCAGGCAGCGTTGAAGTAACGATCCATGATGGTAGCGTTGATGCCGGGATTTGCCTTCTGCTGGAGGCTTTCCAGCACCGCAAAGAGACGACCCAGCACATATGGTGCGTAATTCGTCTGTTCGTTGAGTTGCACGTCGATGACCTCCTTGTACTGTGGATTGCTGCCGTTTTTCAGCAGCCACGCTTTGAGAATTGCCGCTTTGCCGCGGCTGACACTGTGCTCCGCATGGATGCGCAGCTCTGTTTGCGTCAGCAGCGAAACAGGGTAAGGCGTATCGCCAAGAATGGCGCGGAGCAAATCGCCCACCAGATGCGACGGCGGCAGCTTGTCCCTGCTGTTGGGATTCGCTGTTTCCTTGAGCAGCGAATAGGCGGAAAGTGTTTCACGCGTGTCATAGGATGGGCGAATGATGTTCAAACGCTCCTGATGACGCGCCAAATTCGCGGCAAAATCGCCAAACGTCCCTTGCAGGAAGAAACGAACCGACAGACGGGACGCATTCGGCGACAGCCCCAGAATGTAGAAGGGTGTACGGGAATCAAGCGGAACATTCTCCCACTGAAGACCCTGCCCAAGGCGGATGGCTTTCATGATGCCGTCCAGCGTATTCTGCGTCATGTCTTCGTTTGTCCCCAGCAGAGCGGCAAAGCAGTCGCTGTAAGCGGATTGCGCCGTTTCTGCCCAGTAAACGAGAGTGGCAGATCCCAGCAGACTGTGATAGTCCTTCACGCGAAGCATGTAGTTGAGCGCTTCGCCGTAGGCAAAGGCGGCGTGATTCCCGACGGGGGCGTTTAAACCCTGACTGCCACTCCGCCCGTAGGATTCAAAAGCGAAGGCGTTGAAGGAAACCAGCGACGCGCCAGAGGACTGTGCGCCAACAACGCCCTTGATGCTTGGATGCAGAATGGCGATGGTGTCTTGTGTGCCTGTAACCAGACAGCGACCAAAGGTAGAACGTTCCGAGCTATTGGAGACGCTTGCATCCCACGCAGCTTGAATTTCAGGCACGTTCTGCGCTTCTGTAACAGTTCCCAATTCGTTGATGAGGCAGAAAAGCAGATTGCCGCCCTTGCACAGGTCATCGAAATGCTCCTGCAGGGCAGGGGACTGCGCCGCCTTTTCAGGCTGCCAAGTGTCAAAAAAGCGGAGAATTGCCTGCGCCATCGGGCAGGATACACCGTCCAGCAGCTCGTGATGCTTTTTGGCACTGATGCGGAAACAGGCTTCTGCCTCTTTGGCGGGGTTTTTGCCTGTGCCGTCGTATGGCTCGTTGGTGATGCCAAATAAATATTTCGCATTGTCACACAAGAAGCAGGCTGCCTTACCGCTGGTGCGCTTGACAGGGGTGGGAAGAGGCTTCTGTACAGGGATTGGCTTGCCTTTCTCATCGGGTTTACCGAGTAACTCCACCGATACCAGTTCGCCGTTTTCTTTCAGACGCAAGCCCCACTGCACCTTGACGGATGACCAGCCGGGACGCTCCAATTTGCCCTGTGCGGCGAGCGAATTGTAGCACCGCACGAGCGATTGCAGAATCATTTCACCACCTCACAGTCTGTCAAATCAATCACGCCATGCACCATCTGCGCCCGGAAGAACATCGGTTGTATGTTTTCCGGGTCGGAATATTCCATGTCGTAAAGCATATAGCCCAAATCCCGCGTTTCGTCGATGGTGGGAATGTCGCCGCCCTCCCAAAGGCGGAAATGCGCCGTGCATTCCCGGCAGCCCAGATACGGCTGCATGTATGCCTGACCGCTGCGAAGACGCCGCTTCACGATGTCCTGAAACTTGCCGGGATTGTCCGACGGATTGGCTTTGTCGGTCATCTCGAAGTGCGCTTCAATGACGTAGTGCACGTTTCGCAGCATGGTGGTAGCGCGCTGCTGAATATCGGCGTTTCGGTCGATGTAGGAGCGCTTCTTGCCGTTGGCTTCGGTCAGCACGTTTCTGACGGAAATCTTAGATGCCACTTCGTTGCGGAGAATGTTCGTGAAGCGGATGGGCTTGCAGACGTAGATTTTATCCACATGCCATTTTAGCCCTGGATGGTAGTATACACTTTCTACCATTCCGCGGGCGGCGCTGGGCGTGGGAACGTCATAGCTGACACGCTCAACCTTCATTTCAGGCCGGGTGAAGCAAGCGTACTCGCCCCACACCTCCATTTTGATGGACATTGGTTCACCTCCTCATACTTTTGCTAAAATCAACACTTGCCGATGTGGGCAAGTGACAGGTCGTAGGGAACGAACGGGAATCGTGAAAATTCCACCTCCTTTCAGGTGACAAGAACAGTATAGCACAGGATAGTGCATAAGTCAAGGACTGATTTTCACTGTATTAGATAATTAAAACGCAAGACTATTAAGCATGGTTTGACACGTCAGCGAAAAGATGATAAAATGCCAAAGTCGGATAGAAACGGCGGGTAATTCGCTGCTTCTATCTGTGGGTTGAAATACTGTGTTAGATAATTATCTAACGGGGCGGGCGGTGAGCGCAATGCTTGCCGCCCGTTTCTGCTTTTCTTCATTACATATATCAGGTGAACAGCCCAAGTCCGCTCGTGCAGCTGACCTGCAAGCCGCATTCCGGCGTGTACAATTTGATGTCGCTCAGAATGCCGCAGTGCGCATCGGCAATTTCCGTGACGCCGCCGATGCTGCACAACGCCTGATACTCGCGGCGGTAGATACTCACGCCGCAGCGCCCCAGACGGCGGAAAAGCTCACGCGAATAGTGCCCATCACGCAGGGCTTTGATGTCCTCGCTGTTTTCAGGTGTCGGAATGTACACCGTTACCGTATCTGTGTCGATAAAGCGGAAATGCTCGGCGGTTTCGCGGAAAGCAAATCTTGCTTCGGATGACAGCGTTTTGCTGGTATCCAGTAAATCATTTTCGGACGAAACGGGTCGTGAACGCTGCTGATTTTCGCCGCGCTTGAAGAGCAAATCGCAAAAATACGCGTGGATGGCTTTGCGGCTGCCGATGTCCTCAGCATACAGGCGCAGCACTGTGCGGCAGCTTTCAATGTTTGGGCGCATGATGGGTGGAACCGCGTGTTCGGTCTGGTAGATGTGGACGATGCTGTCCTGCGCCGCTTCCTTTCCCTCGCGATTGCAACGTCCGGCGGCTTGCAGAATGCTGTCCAGTCCGGCTAATTCGCGGTATACGGTCGGAAAATCCACGTCAACGCCCGCTTCAATCAGGCTGGTGGAGATGACGCGGCAGCACTGCTTCTTGTCTAAGCGTTCGCGAATTGTGGCAATGGTGCGTTCACGGTCGATGGCGTTCATCAGCGTGGAGAGATGGAAACGCCCCTCTTCCGGCAGGGCTTCGTACAGGCTGCGCGCCTGTTTGCGGGAATTGACGATGCACAGCACGGCATTTTCCTGACGAATCCGCGCGGCTAATTCCTCGTCCGAAAGCGTCCCGTCCTGCTGGAAGGTGACGCGGCGAAGGCTGCTGAACAGCGCATCCGGGTCGGGGACAAGCTCTTGAATGCGGGTGCCCGCGGTGAAGCCGCTGAAAATGGACAGCAATTCGGGCTGCGTCGCGGTACAGAGAACGGCGGTGACGCCGTAATGCTGCACCAGCTGGTCGATTACCGAGACGCAGGGGCGCATCAGCGAAATCGGCAGGGTTTGCGCCTCGTCAAAAATCACCACGCTGTTGGCGACGTTGTGGAGTTTGCGGCAGCGGCCGGGCTTGGCGGCGTAGAAGGATTCAAAGAACTGCACGGCGGTCGTGACGATGACGGGGGCATCCCAGTTTTCGCAGGCAAGGCGCTTGCGGAGGGCATCGGGCGTTTCGGCATCCGTATCGGGCAAGTCCGCCTGACTGTGATGCTCCACCACGTTCTCATCGCCCAGAATATCCCGAAAGACCTTCGCGTTTTGGTCGATGATGCTGGTGTAGGGGATGACGTAGATGATGCGCTTCATCCCATGCTTCACTGCGTGGCTGAGCGCAAAGGCAAGCGACGAAACCGTTTTGCCGCCGCCCGTGGGGACGGTCAGGCTGTACAAGCCCTGCGGATCTTCGCTGCCGCGCAGGCAGCGCCGCAGCACCTCGTTGCGCAGCGCGCAGAGGTCGGACTTGGGCTCTTCCAGCCATTTGGCAACGTGCGCTTGCAGCTTTTCCAGCAGCGCTGGCATGGAATCGCCGATGCCGCGTGGCTTTTCTTCCTTGCTGAGCGCGCGCTCCGTGTCCAGAAAATCAGCATCCACCAGACAGGAGAACAGCATCCGGATGTACATGGCAGTCAGGCGCACATCATTCCGCGGAAGCCACGACGGTGTGAGCTGAACGCCTGTTGGCAGTGAAATCTCACTGCGCCACGCGGATGGATCATCGCCGCCGGTCAGTTTTTTGTTCAGCCGTGCGCACAATGTGCCATCATCGAGGCTGAGACGGGTTCCCAAGTCGGGCAGACCGCCGTGATGCCCCGCAATGGCAAACGCCGCGGGCATATCGCCCAAATCTGCCGCCGCCTTCGCCCCTGCCGTGCTGTGGTCCACCTTGGCAGTGTGTTCCGGGTCACGCTGGCGGCGCTGCCCGTTGGGGCTGTACTTGCCGATATCGTGCAGCAAGGCTGTTCTTTCGGCGTGAGAACTAGCTCCAAAAGAAGCGGCGAATTTCGCAGAACGCGTCGCTGTGCCTTCCAAATGCTCCTTGAGCGGCTGATAGCTGCCGTCCTCGCGGAGGTGGGTGACGTATTCCATACAGAAAGCCCTCCCGACATAATCAATTTGTGTGTATCTAATGTTAATAATAGTATAGCACTATAATAACCTGCTGTCAAGAAAAATAAAACTATCGAGCAGTTTTTGTCAAACACTTCCGGGAAAAACAATGCGCAAAGCAGGAATATATTTGTGCGCTGCTGCCCTTGCAATGCTGCCGCCAAAATGGTATGATGGAAATGAACAAAAAAATACAGAAAAGGAGTCTTCCACATGGCAAAGAAAACGAAAACCCAGCCGAAAGCGCGTAAAGCAATCACCTCCAATAATCTCGCTGATTTATCAAAACTCGTTCAAGCACTTGAAATAGACGATGAGAATCCGGAAAATCAGCAAAAGCCATCGGCGCTTGACAAAAAAATCATCTACAATGAATTCCAGAATTCAACGTACACGCTGGTGTCGCCGATGGCATACCTTATTGGCATCGACAAAGAAAACTTTGGCGAAGAAAATGCAAGACCATTTCTGCTGAAAAGCTACGAAGAGCTGGATGCGCACAAAGAGGCGCGCATTATTCGCAATCTGTGCCGCATTCGCACGGCGATGGAACGCAATTATCCAGCCATTGTGAGTGAATTTCGCATGAGCTTCCGCAATATCGGCAGCGTGCCGAATCTCATTCCATCAGAATCGGTGGCGCAGCTGGAACAGGACGGCGTCAGAATTTACAAAGCAAAGCCGGATATTGACGAATACATTATCAGCATCAATTGTGAAATCAGCAACCGAATCAATCAGGTGGCGCGCTTTTTCCCGGAATGGGTGAAGTGGGACTATGTGAAACCAATTTTCCTGATGCCGAACGGGACGAAAAAAGATGGTATCAAAAAAGCAGGGGAATACTATAAAAGCGATACCCGCCGCTATCCGTTCCACTGCTGGATTAACTGGGATGCCGTTTCCACAAGCCCGGAGAGCAAGGGGAACATCCTCTATAATGATGAAAAATTCGTAACGATTCTCTATGAGCGCCACGAGGACCGCTTTGAAAACCTGTCGCTGGTGCGCGATGCGGGCAACCACACGATGCGCAATCTGGGCAGGCTGCTGGGGCAGTGCAAAAAATGCCTGATTGCGGTGGACTGCGAAAATTCGGATGCCGTGAAGCTCGCGGCGGCGCTGAGCAGCCTCCCGACCGAGCAGCTGGGCTAAATATCCAAGGTGATTCTGTTTGACAGCGAGTATACAACGGCACAATGGAAAACGCTGGTTGACCGCACGCTCTCTACGGCGGTGGATGAAAAAGCGAACCTTGAGCTGGAACATATTAAGGTCGAGCGGCTGAACCAGAACAAATCGCAGTGCGATATGGCGCTGGCGGTGCGGACAAGCCGCGAAGTGTATACCTCCGGCGTGGATGCGGTCATCCTTGTTTCATCGGACAGCGACTACTGGGCGATGATTCGCCAGCTGGACAGCGTCCGCTTCCTTGTTATGCTGGAGAAGGGCAAAACGGGCATGGCCATCATGGACACCTTGGCGCGGCATGAAATCCCGTTCTGCTTCATTGACGACTTCTGTACGGCGGCGTCGTACAACATCAAAACCAGTACGCTGATCAATGCAATTCAGGAGCAAATCAATCAGCAGCTGGCGGGAGAAAGCACGAAACCATTCAACGTTCGCACGATGATGGAGACGGCGCTGCAAAACTCGTGGATTATGATGACGGACAAGGAGAAGGAAGCGTTTTACAAGCGATACTTGCTGTGCATGAAACTGAATGTCAGCCCGGATGGCGCGGTCAGCATCACGCTGGGATAAAGGACAGCGCCTTAGCGCTCGCGGCTGATGATGATGCTGGAATTTGGCAGGATGTGCAAAAAAGCTGCAAAACTCATTTCTGCAAGTTGAACCCTTGACAGCAACTGCAAAAACATGGTACAATTTGATTACCGACTGCATCCAATTGCATATATAACTGCGATACGGCAGTGCATGATGCACGGAATCCTTGACTTTGAATGGTGGAGCGAAGGAGGGCTTTCCTATGACAAACGCAGGACGTTGGTTGATAATTTGGATTGTGCTGATCATGCTTCTGCTGATGGGAGGCATCATCTGTGCGAACGCGGAAGAAACGATTTCCGATGCAATGACGAATGAAGAAATCATGGAGTGTTACGGTCTGCCGGAAAAAATAGAACTTCATGAGACTGATTTGGTGGCGGACATTGCAAATATCGAAGTGCTTGATGAGCATTTTGTAATGGAATCAGCAGTGCCGCGTGATGGCGCAAGCGGGCTGGTCATCAAGGGTACGTTTGTGGATGATGGAATTGAAGTGAACGTAACAATTAACATTTCGGTAAATGAATATCGGCTTGAAATCGGGAGTTATCAGCCATTCGAAATAAAAGATTTCTACTTTGATACAAGCATGGATGTGCAGGCAGACTTTACAACGGATGCGGAGGAGGATGACAAACAGCCGACGGAAATAGAACTGATTCGTATCCCGTGGTTTACTGCCTATGCAATGCAAGTATGCACGTTGATCACAGGGGAATTCAAAATGGATGGCAGCGTGGACATTACATTCAAAAATCAAGGCGGTAAATGCAAATTTGCTTATGCCAATGGGCAGTGGAACAATGAATGCATAGCAGGCACAAAGTCGTTTGAAATCAATATGGAGGGTAAGGCGGAATTTATAATCAAGGGCGGAATTACGATAACCCCCATCGCGGGATTCTGTGACCTTGTGCGCGTGTCGGTTGTGGAAAAAATCGGCATGAGTGTAAGCAAAAGCTTTGACCCAATGGTTCCCCAAACAGCACTTTGCTCGGATGTGAAACCGTACTGGAAGGTGTATCCAGAAGCAAAGATCGGTTTAATTCCAAAAGCCGGGGCAAAAGTACCAGCCTTTATCGGCGATGGCAAATGCTCGATTACAACGACGGGAAATGGAATCCAATTACTGGAAGATAAAGAGTATCATTTTGAAGGGTTCAAAAGAGTGTCGGAGTGCACTTGGCGGACAACAACTGTGAATTTCTTTTCCGAAGATGGTGTATTATATGCAACGAAACGCTTTGCAATCAATGAAACACTAAGCGCTGAAAAAGCGCAGCGACCGCTTATAATGCAGGGGAGAGTCTTTATCGGCTGGCGAGTGACAAAAGAGGATGGTACGTTGGTTTCAGAAAGTTTACCTGTTGTGGTGGGCAAAGAAACACTCAATTGCACAGCGCAGTGGGACGCTGTTTCAGAAAAACCTGGATACACGCTCCCGGAAGACGATGATCAAGGATATGCTGAACGGGTTGGCAAACCTCGTATTTCGTCTGTGAATGAAAAAGAAGAAGCCTACCAGATTGTTGGCGCCGAGCAGCAAGGTGCAACGCTGTATTGCAGATTGATTAAACCTGGAAATCCCGATTATCAGAATTACACAAAAGCATATCAGGGCAGTGTTACAAGCACAGGCCCCACTGTGCAGTATGTTGTTTTTGATGACGGCTTTTACGGAACTAGCGGTGTATGTGGCGGAAAATCGCTAATTGGTATTCAGTTCGCCGACTCTATGCGGCATACTGGAAACAACAGCCGAAATTATCGGTTGCAATGGGTGCATTTGCCTGCAAATATGGTGGATTCGCCTTATTTTCCTGAGTGCTATTCGCTGCAGGAAATTTCGATTCCATCAGGGGTAACAAGCATAGCGTCAAGTGCCTTTGATAGATGCTACTCATTAAAGAAAATAGAAATTCCTGATACAGTACAAACGATTGGTCAGAATGCCTTTCGACATTGCTATTCGCTGGAGGAAATAACGATTCCCGAAGGTGTAACACAGATTGGAAAATTGGCATTTGGAGATTGCACGTCTTTGCGTACGTTACATCTCCCGTCAACACTCACCAAATTTGATACGGTTTTGTACAACAATCCGCAGCTTGAGCAGTTGGAACTGCATGTGTCAGGTGATTTGCAATTTGGCAATGCGAACATAGAAAATCTGCGCAAAGTTAATATTAGCGGTAAGAATATTGATATGACGTATGCTATATTCAGCAAAGGTATCGAAACAATTACAATTCAAGGGGAAACAATTCGTATTCCCGACAATGTATTTAAAGAACATCCTAACTTGACTTCTGTTACCCTTATAGCGAATGAAATTTATCTTGGAGAATATTCGTTTGCTGACTGTTATGCATTGCAGGAAGTTACAATTTCTCAATGCTCTAAACTGTATCTTGGAAACAGTGCGTTCTTAAATTGCAAAAACCTAGAGGTGTTTTCGTTTGGCGGGACGGTTTATCCTTATCGGCAGGAAGGGAAAAATCAATCTGAAACATACCTGCTGAATGCTTTTGACGGCACAGCCATTCATCAGCTGAACCTTCATCTGAATGTGGGACGCATAAAGATTACACTAATGCCTTTGCTGGAAAATCTAACGCTGACGGGTTCTGTGGATACGATTATGTCCATTTCCGGAAACATGATGCTGAAAAAGATCGCATTACCGTCAGGGGTAAAAACAATTACAGCAATATGTAACAATCCGATGCTGGAAGAATTGCAGCTGCCATCCAGCATACAAACAATTACCCAAATAAACAACAATGGAAGGCTGAAAGCGCTGGTAATTCCGGAGAATGCAAGCCTTGCGGACTATGCGCTGTCAGATAATCCTTCGCTGGAGACGGTTCATCTTCCGCAATCGCTGAAAATGGTGCCGATTGGATTGCTCCAGAATTGTACGTCACTAAAATATGTACAGCTGCCGACACAGCTGGAACAGATTGGCGGAAAAGCATTCTATGGATGCGCATCACTGCAAAACATCACACTTCCTGAATCGCTGCTGCGAGTCGATGACTATGTGTTCACGAACTGTACGGCGCTGACGGAAATGACAATTCCAAGGGCAGTTTGGTGCTTTGGCAATGATTCGCTGACGGGATGTACGAATTTGAAAACCGTATATGTTCTTTCGGACGAGGCGTTTGTTTTCTTCCCTGATGACAACTTCTATGGCGAACGAACCATTTACTGTCCACGGAATCAAGCGACGTGGAGCGTGACGGAGTCTACGCGTGTTGCGATTGATGCACCAGTCTATACGCTGCGCATTCACTACCCGGATGGGCGAGATGATATGGTAAAGACGCGTACAGCTGGCGATACGCTGGTTGAACCGCGGATTTATAGCATGGGAATTAAAAACAGTGACTGTATTCGCTGGTTTAGTGATGCAGAATGGACAAATCAGATTACATTTCCAAGTGTTATGCCAGAGAAAAATTTGGATATTTACTTGGGGTATACCTACAAGCTGTGGGATGATTTTGTCAATTGGGATAAGCTGGATGGTAATTACGATTGGGATGAATACGATCCAGCTACGGGAAATTGGCGGCAGGTACCGAAACTGATTTCTTACAACAACAACCAGCGGTACTTCCACATTCCGGATCAGTTTGAGATAATGTATGCTGATGCAATCCATGAGGGAATCAGATACTTGGAGATTGGCGCATCCATGCGGCAGATTGATCCTGCGGCTTTCCGCTCGGCAGTGGATTTGGAACGCTTTTATGTTGATCCGGCGAATACACATTATTATGCACAGGATGGCGTCCTGTATAGCGCAGATGGAACATTGATAGCTTATCCATACAAAAAGGACAATCAGCAGTTTACAGTGCCAGATGGCGTTACAAGCATTGGAGCGTATGCCTTCGCAATTCCGGCGGGAAAAGAATCGCCGCTGCTTCAAGTGCAATTGCCGTGCAGTGTAACAAGCGTGGCAGAAAATGCATTTGCAGGGCATGAACGGCCGTTTGCAGTGATGACGGAAAATACGTCCTTGAATGCTCAAATCGACGCAGAAGGCGTATTTTGCAATCCGGCGCCGCTTGTGCTGATGTCAGAGGACAACATGGTGAGCTTTTATCTGCTTTCCGCAGGGCTACCGCTTCCTGAACTGCCGAATCCAATGAAGGATGGCGCATACTTCATTGGCTGGAGTTTGAAAGAAAATGACGATGTGGCGGATTTGTCAGCGCTGACACTTCCTGCAGATGGAATGGTACTCTACGCGTGCTGGTCAAAGAAGGTGCAGTATCAGACAGCGCTGCCGGCGATGCTGAAAATCATTGAAAGCGAGGCGTTCCTAAATGCGCCGATGGTAAGTGTGCGATGCCCGGATGGATTGACGACGATTGGAAGCCGCGCGTTTGCTGGATGCGATCAGCTGCGAGACATCTATCTGCCTGACAGCGTTCAATACATAGCCGAAGATGCGTTTGCAAACGTGCCGCAACTGACGATTCATACGCCAGCGGGAAGCATTGCGGAAAAATGGGCGAAAAAGCAAGGCATTACGGTTGTGCCTGAGCGGGAAGAACCTTAATTGCCATTTCCGAACATGCGTACGTCCTTTCTCTTCGGGTATAAACAGCATCGGCACAGCGCCAAGTTTTCATTTGACGCTGTGCCGATGATTTTGTATGATACTATTTCCGAATTGGTTCATCACGGAATCGACAAAGAAGGAAAGATGCGGTTTTATCCTCTTTTTCCTTATCCCTTGATATTCCTCACGCTGCCCCTTTCCACAAGGTATACCGGCAAAATAACCTTCTTCTGCGCAATCTCTTCCTTCCGCAGCTGTGCCAAAATCATCTCCGTCGCCAAAGTACCTTTCTTCTCCGAATCCTGATGAATCGTCGTCAGCCCCGGAATCGCCAGCTGCGAAATATAATGATCATCAAAGCCCACAATCGACTTATCGCGCGGCACACTTACCCCGCACTCATGCAGCCCGGACATGATGCCCGCCGCCAGAATATCCGCCGAGGCGAAAATCCCCGTGATTTCGGGACGTGTGCTGAGCTGATGCCCCAGCTTCTTGCCCTCCTGCACGGAAATTTCCTGCGTAAAGACAAGCGCCGGGTCGTACGGCACGCCGTATTCCGCCAAGGCGCGGCGATAGCCCTGCAGGCGCAGTTCAATAACGCCCGCGGGGGAAATCGGCGGCGACGCGAACGCAATCACGCGGTGGCCGTTCTCCAGCAGGTGCTTCGTGGCGAGGTAGCCGCCTTTTTCATCCTCCAAGCCGACGCAGCAGATGTTCGGGTCGTCCACATAGCTGTCGATGAGGACGACGGGAATGCCCAGCTTTGCTACGGCATCGAAGAACGAATCCTGAAACAGCCCCGTCATAATCAGCCCGGAGAGCCGCCAGCTGTGAATCAGCCCTTCCAGCGCGGCGACGCTTTCGGCGGAGCGCAGCATCAGGTAGTAGCCGGCTTCACGGGTGCGCTGCTCGACGCTGGCGGCGACGCTGCTCATGAAGGGGTCGCTGACGGTGCTGCCGGTGGTGCGCGGCGTGATGTAAGTGACCATGGCGATGATGGCGGACTGGTCGTTCGCCAGCGAGCGCGCGGACATGCTGGGAACGTAGTGTTCGCGCTCGATAATCTCCCAGATTTTTGCAACCTTCTTTTCGGAAACGCGGCTTTTGCGGTTATGCACCACGTTGGAAACGGTTGTAATGCTTACGCCTGCTTCGGCGGCAATGTCTTTGAGTGTGACCATGCGATGCTCCATTTTATGCAGTGTTTTAGAAATGGCAATATGCGCAGAAAACCATGTCCGCAGACGTGAAACGAAAACGGACGAAGTCCGCGTGCGCATCATAAAAAGTATACCAGTCTTTGAAGTTGTTCGCAAGCGGTTTCTGGGAAAAAATCCGTAAAAGAAGGGGGAGACAGCCGAAACTGTCCCCCCTTTTTGAACGTTTTGGAATTATTCCAGTTCAGCCAGATAGTCCTTAATCGGCAGGTCGCCGGGCTTGCCGGTTTCCGGCGCGGTCAGACCAGCCTGAATGGTTTCGGAGCTGGTAGCGTCGATGGGCGCAACGGCTTCAGAGAAGGTGATTTCGTCCAGGTAGATGACGCACTTGGCGAACGCGCGGATGTGCAGGGCGTTGGTCATGCCCGGGAAGCCGGACGCTTCGAGGTCGATGACGAGATCCTGCCATTCGGTGGTGATGACCGGGTGCGTGCCGTCCGCCAGCACAAGGTCAGAGAAGCGCGCCGCGTAGAACTTGGCGTCTTCCGGATGCCAGTCCATGATCAGCTTGTTCTCTTCGCCGCCTTCCGCGCCCTTGATGCGGATGGTCAGGTATTTGCAGTAGGAGACGCCGTCCAGACCCCACATGTCAATGGCTTCGCCCCAGTTCGCCATCCAGTCGGCGGCATGGGCGTAGTAGTCGTCTTCGCTGTCGTAGTCTTCCGGGTCATACGCCTTGGGGCGCATGTCGAGCTTCAACGCGCCGTCCTCATTCTTTGCGCGCAGGTTCGCCCAGTTGTCCCACCAGAGGTGCACGCCGTTGGGCGCAAGCTCAGGCTTGGCATTCGGGTCACGGTCGTCAAAGTTGTCCCACAGGTAGGTTTCGCCTTCAGCGAACGCAACGGCTGCCATCGCGAACACCATCGTCAGGGAAAGCAGGAAAGCAAGGAACTTCTTCATGGGGATACCTCCTTTATGATGTTGACGGGTGGATAGGTTTAACGCTCAACCTATCGTTGACATGATTATAACATACCATTTGCCACATGTCAAGAGGGGAGAAGAGGCTTTTTCTGAAAATTTTTATCTTCAGGCACATTGCACATTTCCAAATTTCCTGCTATAATCATGGTATAGGTTTAGCGCTTAACCAAATGCGGACAATTTCCACACGCTGGAAACGCCGCGGCGAACAAGGAGGACATGAACGATGAAGAGAACCACCCCCATCCTGATGCTTGTGCTGATGCTTCTGCTGACCGCGTGGATGATGCCCGCGACTGCCGAAGAGAATCCGACGCTGCTGACCCTCTACGAAGGCCCGAAGACGATGACGACCTCCGCGACGGCGAAGGTTACCGCGAATGGCAACGACCTGTTCGTCTATGACGTGATGGTCAACCACGAACACATCTGGAACGCCAACACCCAGCCGACGACCACGCCTATGACCTATTTCGACTTCGAGGGCAAAGTGCGCATCGAGGTTGAAATGCCCGGTCTGCCGGACAAAGTGGAGAGCGCCGCCGTCATTCCGCAGTCGTGGGGGATTACGCCCGAAGTCAAGGACGGCAAAGTTTCCTTCATGATTACGGAGCCGGGGCAGTACACCGTTGTCTTCAACGATAACGTCAACAAGGCGCTGCACATCTTCGCCAATCCGCTGGAAACGGACGTCCCTGATCCCGACGACCCGAATGTCTACTATATCCCCTCCGGCGAGTGGGTCATGGACGCCATCGCGCTGGAAGACGGGCAGACGCTCTATATCTCCGGCGGCGCGGTGCTGCATTCCATCATCTCCGTCAATAACGCCAAGAACGTCCGCATCTGCGGGCGCGGCATCATCGACGGCAGCGACTACGACGCGTGGAATCAGCCCGGCTCGTATGCGCGCGTCCCGATTGATCTCAATCACGCAAAGGATGTCACCATCGACGGCATTATCGTCGCCAATTCCAACTGCTGGAACGTCAATTCTTACTCCTCCAAGCATGTGGAAATCAACAACGTCAAGGTCATTTCCGGCCGTCAAAATGGCGACGGCTTCACCTTCCAGTCCTGCACCGACCACACCGTGACGAACAGCTTCGCCCGCACATGGGACGACAGCCTCGTCATCAAGAACTACTCCGGCTCCACCAAGGGCATCACCTTCCGCAACATGCAGGTGTGGACGGACCTCGCCCAGTCCATGGAAATCGGCTACGAAACCGACAAGGGCTGGACGCTTGACCCCGAAATCAGCGATGTGCTGTTTGAGAACATCACTGTGCTGTACAACTTCCACAAGCCCGTTATCAGCATCCATAACAGCGACGATGCGTATGTGCACGCCATCGTCTACCGCAACATCGTCGTCGAAAACGCCTTCATGCAGGGTGATAACGGCAATAATAAGGAATTGATTGAGATGACGCTGCAAAATTCGGCGTGGTCGACGGTCAAGGATGAGTTTGGGTCGATTGATGATGTGCTGATTGATGGCCTGACGGTGCTGCGGACGCTGGATGGGAAAGTGCCGGCATCGAGATTGTCGGGGCATGGGGAGGAGAATCGGATTACGAATGTGACCTTGCGGAATGTGACGATTCTGGGGGAGAAGATGACGAATTTGAAGCAGATGAAGCTGCGGTATGATGATTATTGTGAGGGGATAGTTGTAGAGTAAGCCAAAAGAGGATAAACACGCGGAAGAAGTAAGGGAGTGTCACCAACTCAATCGCGCGAAGGGGTCAAGGGGCAATTGCCCCTTGCAGGGTCAAGGGACAGCGTCCCTTGTGG
>ENA-UOJI01000588-UOJI01000588.1-human-gut-metagenome-genome-assembly--contig:-P79-NODE-588-length-26882-cov-12.833004_pt1 | contig 26882 bp, 28 predicted proteins | sample MGYA00242346_ERZ723893 | MGnify/ENA metagenome assembly ERZ723893 | reverse complement strand
ATACTTTATGTTTAATAAGCCAATCAATCGCCGCCCCGACTCATCGGTCATGTTGAAGTATGGCGGGACACAGAAAGGATATGGTTGGCCGGGTCCGCGCCTTCGGTGGTGTACAGAACGATTAAAGAACGAGCCGAGAGCAAAATTTATTCGTGGGTTGCGTGACAAATTTGAAGTCATAGAATATGTCGGATTGGCTGCGGACGAGGGGTATCGTTTGCAACGAAAGTGTAACCAACAAGAGAACCATCGGCACCCGTTGATCGAGTGGGGAATGACTGAGCAAGATTGCTTGAATTACTGCTATGAACAAGGTTTTACTTGGGGTGGACTGTACGAGCATTTCAAAAGAGTAAGTTGCTGGTGTTGTCCCTTGCAGAGTCTTGATGAGTTACGCCAGCTCTATCGGCACTATCCCAAACTATGGCAAACGCTCAAGGCTTGGGACGAAAAGACCTGGCGAACCTTTAAGCCTGGATATAGCGTTCAACAATTGGAGACTCGTTTTGCTTTAGAGGAAGAATTCAGAAAAGTAGGGAAGCCCGTGAATAACAGGGCTTTTTATAATGCTTTGAAGGAGCGGCTGAATGAGCGATAAACAACTTACACTCGGCAGCTTGTTTGACGGCTCCGGCGGTTTTCCGCTCGGCGGGATACTCGCGGGAGTTCTGCCCGTGTGGGCATCGGAGATAGAGCCGTTTGCCATACGGGTTACGACCAAGCGAATGCCGTTTTTGAAACACTACGGCGATATCAGCGGAATGGATGGCGGGAAAATCGAACCTGTGGACATCATCACGTTCGGCTCGCCTTGCCAGGATATGAGCGTGGCAGGCAAGCGGAGCGGTTTGGACGGGAGTAGGTCTTGCCTGTTCTACGAAGCCATCCGCATCGTCAAGGAAATGAGGAGAGCAACAAATGGAGAATATCCGAGATACATTGTCTGGGAAAACGTCCCCGGCGCATTCTCAAGCAACGGCGGCTACGACTTCAAAGCCGTCCTCGAAGCGGTCATCGGTGTCGTGCAAGCGGCTGCCGAGGTGCCTATGCCTGGTAAAGGCGGCTGGGCCTATGCCGACTGCATCGTGGGAGACGGATGGAGCGTTGCTTACAGAGTTCTTGACGCTCAATACTGGGGAGTTCCCCAGCGTAGGCGCAGAATCTACCTTGTCGCAGATTTTGCAGGTCGGGGTGCCGCAGACATACTATTTAAGTCAGAAGGCGTGTCAGGGTATTCTTCGGCGCGCGTCCGTGCGTGGCAAAGAGCTGCCAACCATATTGCGGATCGCGCTGGAACGCCAGGCATCGCTTTTGACGGATACAACGGTGCAATAGACGAAACCGCCGCCACGCTCGGCGTGAACTGCGGAATGTCGTCCGGGCGCAACGGCGTGGTCGAAAACGAAAGCGGCGCGGAGGTGTTCGAGAACCATAGCATGGATACGCGCTACACAGGTCCAGTCACGGTCGCGCAGACGGTTTCCGCGATGTACGGCTTGGGCGGGAACAACCAACCGTTCGTGGTCGAGGGCGAAACGCCGAAGACACTCAAAATCCGTGCGGGCTGTGAAGGCGGCGGTAAAGGCGCATTGGTGCAGGACAACAAGTCCGCCACGCTCTCGTGTAATAACGACCAGACCTTATTCGAGCCTATGAGCTGGAACGGCGAAAAGGTCGCGCCCACGCTCACAAAGCAAAATGCGGGCGGCAACCAGCGTATGCCGGACAAGGACAATTTCAACTGCGTGTTGGAGCCGTTCGGCATCTCCGCAAAGGACAGTAACGCAATGCGCTCGGCAAATCCGAAGAGCGGCATATATAAGGCAACGACCGCAAGGACTCTTGACGGCAACGGCGGCAGTCCCGCCTGTAACCAGGGCGGCATTGCCATTGTCTGTGTGGAGAAAGGTGAACGCGCTATCTGTATTCAAGGTTCGATGATAGGGCGTAAGGACGAGAACGGACCGCAAGGTGACGGCTTGAACGAGGATGTGTCATTCGCGCTCAATGCCACAGACCGCCATGCGGTGTACGCAATGACCACGGGCAGTTTCCAGCAAGTGGAGGAGGGCAAGTCCCCAACGCTCATGGCGCGGGATTTCAAAGACCCCAACGCCGTGTGTTACGGCATCGGTAGGGACGCATTCAACCAGGGCAAGAACGCGAAGTTCACGCCCTCGTTCGAGGAGGAACGCCAACCCACGCTCGTGGCGAAAGGCCCCGGCGCGGTGATGAACGGCGGTGAGAGTTTGTACACCGTGCGTAGGTTAACGCCAACCGAGTGCGCGAGATTGCAGGGCTTCCCCGATTGGTGGTGCAGTCAACTGGATACACCGAAACCCACGGACGAAGAGGTCTATTTCTGGTACAAGGTCTTTAATACCTATGCGCGGGTGACGGGAACGGGCAAGCCGAAGACGGCACGGCAGATTCGTGCGTGGCTCGCAAGCCCGCATACCGATTCGGCGGAGTATAAGATGTGGGGCAACGGTGTGGCTCTGCCGTGCGTATATTTTGTTTTGTCCGGAATTGTCTGGGCGAACGGCAAAGAATGAGCGAGAAATGACTTGCTATTTTTCGGCGTTAGAGTGATATATGGTACACCGAAAGATAGGAGGTATTTTATGTTTGACATCACGCAAGAGCAGCTTGATAAGCTGAGAATGCAGTTTCCGAAAGGCGCAAAGGTTCGGCTTGTCAAAATGGACGACTTTCAAGCACCGCCGATCGGCACGGAAGGCGAAGTAACCGAGGTGGATGACACGGGCACGATCCATGTGCAATGGGCAACAGGTTCTACGCTCGGCGCAATTTACGGCGAGGACAAAGTGGAGCTTGTGGACAGGGTCGTAACCGTCTGTTACGGAAAGAAACGGGAGTGGGAAAGCCGCAATGAAGCAATTGCTTTTTATGTGGACTGTATGCTCAATTCCGAGGGGGCGGAGCAGGAACGATACCTCGAAATTTACCTTGATTTGATGGCTGGAAAAACGCTCTGTTTGGACGAAAAATCAGCCAAAAAATAGCCCGAAAAAATAGCGAAAAAATAAATATTTATTATCGAATATCGGCGCAAATAGACTGGATATATGTGTGTTTTAGAGGTAATATACACCTACAATTAAGAACGGAGGACACCTCAAAATGAAGAACACACAAAGGCAAATCGAAGGGATGAAAAAGCAGACCATCGGCGTTGAGATCGAGATGGCTGACATAACCCGCCAGAAGGCAATCAAGGTGGTTGCAAACTACTTTGGAACGGGCAACACGGTCCGCCACGATGGCGGGAGCTACGATGCCTGGAGCTGCCTTGACAACCAGAACAGGAGATGGACGATAACGCGCGATGTTAGCATCCGCGCCGACAGGGACGAGGAGAAAGCCGAGCTTGCAACGCCCATCCTTAAATACGAGGACATTGAGGACTTGCAGGAGATAGCCAGGCAGCTCCGCCACGCTGGTGCGGTTTCCAACCCCAACCACGGTTGCGGCGTTCACATCCACATCGGTGCGAACGGACACACGGCAAAAACACTTCGCAACCTTGTCAACATCATGGCAAGTCACGAGCCGCTCCTCAAAGAGAGCTTGAAACTCGACAGCTACCGCGTCCGCCATTATTGCCAGATGGTAGACTCAAAGTTCTTAAAAGAGGTCAACAGAAAGAGACCCACTTCGATGTCGGCACTCGCGGACATTTGGTACAACACCCAGAGCGATGGCTACCGTTCAAGAAGTTCACACTACAACGGTTCGCGCTACCACATGACCAACCTCCACGCGACCTTCACGAAAGGCACGATTGAGTTCCGACTCTTCCAGTTTGACAACCCTTCGCTGGACAAGAAAGGCGGCATTCACGCAGGACAGCTCAAGAGCTACATTCAACTTTGCCTGGCACTTTCCGAAATGGCGAAAGAGGTGAGCAAAGCGAGCAGCCGTCCCCAGCAGAACGAGAATCCGAAGTACGCGATGCGCACATGGCTTTTAAGGCTTGGGTTCATCGGCGATGAGTTCGCAACGGCAAGGGAAATCCTCACCCGCAACCTTCGCGGCGATGCGGCTTTCAGAAGCGGCACAAGGGCTTGCTAAGGGGGGTGACGGAGATGAGATATTACCTCGCATACGGCAGCAACCTCAACCTCGACCAGATGCAGTATAGGTGTCCGAAAGCGACACCTATCGGCACGGCGGTCATTAAGGGATATGAGCTACTCTTTAAGGGTAGCAAGACAGGCGCCTACCTCACGTTTGAAAAGAACGAAAACGAGTATGTTCCCGTAGGTGTGTGGGAAGTGAACGAGGCAGAGGAACGGAGACTCGACATCTACGAAGGGTATCCGAACTTTTACTACAAAAAGGACATCGAGGTCTGGCTCAGGGATTGGGACGGCAATCGGCGCAAAATAAACGCATTCGTCTACATCATGCACGAGGACAGACCGCTTGGTGAGCCGAGCCTGTACTATGTCCGCACTTGCGCGGAAGGGTACAGGAATTTCGGATTCAAGATCGAACATTTACGCAAAGCACTCGAAAAATCAAGTCAAAGGAGATAAACGATAATGAAAGAAGTCATCAAAACCATCTGCCCGAAATGCGGCAAGGAGTATACTGGCGCACCCGCGCTGTCAAGACTGGACAACACGACTCTCGTCTGCCCCGAATGCGGCACGAGGGAGGCACTTGAAAGCATTGGCCTGCCCGAACGGGAGATAGAGGACATCGTTGCGGTTCTGCATACGGTGAACCAGACGGAAAACAACTAAACGACAACATTCGACAACAACCGACAAAAAGACTGCTTAATAATAGGCGGTCTTTTTTCGTTACAAAGATATGCAAGATTGACGGCGGCAGTCCGCCCACGGGGTGTGTTTTTAAGAGGTTTAGAGGGGACAGTGAGCGTCTTAAAGTTTTGCTTGGGTGCGTATATAGTGTCTTTGCCACACACTATATAGTGGACGAAATTCGGCAAAATACGGCAAAATACGCTCGAAATCGGCAATATACGGCGAGAGATGGGGATTTTAGAGGTCTATACACACTATCTATACTCCTGTAAATCCCTGTAAATGCCGAGTCAAAAACCTCTAAAACCTCTAAAATAGAGCGGCTATAGTGAACACACCGCCTGTAAATGCGCAAATATTCGACAATAATCGGCTATATGGCGCATAATTCGGCATTTTTCGCTGTATTTACAGGATCGGATAGTGTCTGGATAGTGTGTAGAGACACTATCGGTGAGACTTTTACAGGGATTGTCGGGCGGTTTTACAGGGAGGCGTAAGCGGAATATACGCTCCATAGACGGATATTTCGCCATAAATGGGCAAAATTCGGCAAAATATCGCGGTTTTCGGCAACTATATAGTGTAAACGGCTGTGTGTTTTAAGAGAATTAATCGGCTACAAAACCTATGAATAAACTATAACCGCTTCGTGTATAGTGACTATGGTGAGAAATTTACAGGGAGGTGAGCGGCATCAGAAAGCTCAAAAAATACACACCGACCAAGTTCAAGGCTAAGGACTCGGTCTATAACAAAGCGGCGGCGGACTATGCCGTGAACTTCATTGAATGTCTCTGCCACACGAAAGGCACGTGGGCGGGCAAGCCGTTCGAGCTTATCGATTGGCAGGAACGTATTATCCGCGACATATTCGGTATCCTAAAGCCGAACGGCTACCGCCAATTCAATACGGCGTACATCGAGATACCGAAAAAGCAGGGTAAGTCGGAGCTTGCGGCGGCGGTCGCGTTGCTACTCACCTGCGGTGATGGCGAGGAACGCGCCGAGGTGTACGGCTGTGCAGCGGATAGGCAACAGGCATCTATCGTCTTTGAGGTGGCGGCGGACATGGTGCGTATGTGCCCCGCGCTCAACCGAAGGGTGAAGATACTTTCGGCGACAAAGCGCATCATTTATTCGCCTACGAACAGCTTTTACCAGGTGCTTTCGGCGGAGGCGTACAGTAAGCACGGGTTCAATATCCACGGCGTGGTCTTTGACGAGCTACACACGCAGCCGAACAGAAAGCTGTTCGATGTCATGACCAAAGGCTCCGGCGATGCCCGAATGCAACCGCTATACTTCCTGATCACCACAGCGGGAACGGATACACATTCCATCTGCTACGAAACGCACCAGAAGGCGAAAGATATACTCGAAGGCAGGAAAATCGACCCCACATTCTATCCCGTCATCTACGGCGCGGAGGAAGGGGACGATTGGACGAGTCCCGCCGTTTGGAAGAAGGCGAACCCTTCGCTCGGCATCACGGTCGGGCTGGACAAGGTCAAAGCGGCCTGCGAATCGGCAAAGCAGAACCCGGCAGAGGAGAACTCGTTTCGCCAGCTACGCTTGAACCAGTGGGTGAAACAGGCGGTGCGTTGGATGCCGATGGAGAAGTGGGACAAATGCCAAGTCGCAATCGATGAGGAAGAGCTGGAAGGGCGCATTTGCTACGGCGGGCTTGACCTTTCCTCGTCAACGGATATTACGGCGTTTGTGCTGGTGTTCCCGCCGGAGGACGAGAACGGAAAATACATCATTCTGCCGTATTTCTGGATACCCGAAGAGAACATCATGTTGCGCGTAAACCGCGACCACGTTCCCTACGATTTGTGGCAACGGCAGGGGTATCTGGAAACGACCGAGGGCAACGTGGTGCATTACGGATACATCGAAAAGTTCATCGAGCGGCTTGGTGAGAAATACCATATCCGCGAGATAGCGTTCGACAGGTGGGGCGCGGTGCAGATGGTGCAGAACCTCGAAGGTATGGGGTTCACGGTCGTGCCGTTCGGACAGGGGTTCAAGGATATGTCCCCGCCGACAAAGGAGCTGATGAAGCTCGTGCTGGAACAGAAGATAGCGCACAACGGCCACCCCGTGCTGCATTGGATGATGGACAACATCTATATCCGAACAGACCCCGCGGGCAACATCAAGCCGGACAAAGAAAAATCCACGGAAAAGATAGACGGCGCGGTCGCAACAATCATGGCTTTGGACAGAGCCATTCGCTGCGGCAACGATACATCGGAGTCCGTGTACGATACGCGCGGGATACTCTTTATTTGAGTAGTTCCGCAACACCAAGCATCTATCCCAAGCGGGTAGGTGCTTTTCTTATGCCAATTTTTGAGGAGGATTCAATAGATGGGACTTTTCTCGTTCCTATTTAAGGCGAGGGATAAGCCACAGAACCGCACGGCAGGCGGCGCGTTCACGTTCTTTCTCGGCGGTTCGACAAGCGGCAAGGTCGTGACCGAGCGGAGCGCAATGCAGATGACGGCGGTGTATTCCTGTGTGCGTATCCTGTCTGAAGCTGTGGCGGGATTGCCGTTGCATCTTTATAGGTACAAAGACGGTGGCGGTAAGGAAAAGGCGATAGATCATCCACTGTATCGGCTTTTGCATGACGAGCCGAACCCGGAGATGAGTTCGTTCGTGTTCCGCGAAACGCTGATGACGCATCTGCTGTTGTGGGGGAACGCATACGCGCAGATCATCCGCAACGGCAAGGGCGAGATCATGGCGTTGTATCCGTTGATGCCGAACAAGATGCGCGTCGACCGCGACGAACACGGCAAGCTCTACTACGAATACTCGCACAGTTCGGACGAGGCTGGGACGATGAAAAACACGACCGTGCGGCTCACGCCGTATGACGTGCTACACATCCCCGGACTCGGTTTTGACGGTCTTGTCGGGTACTCGCCCATAGCAATGGCGAAGAACGCCATCGGCATGGCGATTGCGTGTGAGGAATACGGTGCAAAGTTCTTTGCGAACGGTGCCGCACCGAGCGGGGTATTGGAGCATCCGGGCGTTATCAAAGACCCGCAGAAGGTGCGTGATGCCTGGCAGAGCCAGTTCGGTGGTTCGGCAAACTCGAACAAGGTAGCGGTACTGGAAGAGGGCATGAAATACACGCCCATCTCCATCTCGCCGGAGCAGGCGCAATTCCTGGAAACACGGAAGTTCCAGATAAACGAAATAGCGCGTATTTTCCGTGTCCCGCCGCACATGGTCGGGGATTTGGAGAAATCGAGTTTTTCCAATATCGAGCAACAGTCGCTGGAGTTCGTGAAATACACGCTCGATCCGTGGGTGATACGTTGGGAGCAATCGCTCTCGCGTATTCTGTTTACGGACGAAGAGAAAAAGACCTTGTTCTTCAAGTTCAGCGTTGAGGGTTTGCTTCGCGGTGATTACCAAAGCCGCATGAACGGTTACGCGACAGCGCGGCAGAACGGTTGGATGAGTGCAAACGATATCCGGGAACTGGAGAACATGGACAAGATCCCCGCCGAGGAAGGCGGTGATTTGTATCTTATCAACGGCAGTATGCTCCCGATGCAGAACGCGGGGGCTTATGCGGAAAAAGAAACTGACAAGGAGGAAACGGAACAGGATGAGGAAGTTTTGGAAGTGGAAGAATCAGCTTCCGACACCAAGCACGGACGCAGAACCGCCCGCCGAACGAGTCCTTGAGCTATACGGAACGATAGCAGAAGAGAGCTGGTTCGATGACGATATCACGCCCAGGATGTTCAAGGACGAACTCATGCAAGGCAAAGGCCCGATCACCGTCTGGATCAACTCGCCCGGCGGCGACTGTATCGCTGCGAGCCAGATCTATGCGATGCTCATGGACTATCCCGGCGACGTCACGGTCAAGGTGGACGGCTTGGCGGCAAGCGCGGCATCCGTCATCGCAATGGCGGGGACGAAGGTGCTTATGGCACCTACGGCGATGCTGATGATCCATAACCCGATCACGGCAGCGTTCGGGGACACGGCAGAAATGCAGAAAGCCATCGATATGCTCGCCGAGGTGAAGGAATCCATCATCAATGCCTACGAGATCAAAACGGGACTTTCCAGGGCAAAGCTCGCGCATCTCATGGACGAGGAGACATGGATGAACGCGAAACGCGCAATTGAACTGGGGTTCTGTGACGGACTGCTGGAAGGGAACGCGCCGCCCGCTGTGGACGTGGCGTTCGATTTTTCACGCAGGGAGTGTGACAACGCACTCTTGAACAAGCTCGTCTCGACCAAGCCGAATGAAGAAGGCAGGTCGGTGGCAGAGCTTCGGAACATCATCAAACAAATCAAGGAAGTCATCAAAGGAGGAGAAACAATATGACTATCAATGAAATGGTTGCAAAGCGCAAAGTCCTTCTGAACACGATGGACAAGTTCCTCGAATCGCATAAGAACGAGAACGGACTTCTGTCCAAACAGGACGATGCCGCATATGCGGATATGGAAGGTCAGTTCAAAGCAATGACCGCCGAGATCCAGCGTATGCAGCGCAGGGAAGAGATGGAGAAGGAAATGGAAAAGCCCGTATCCGCGCCGCTCACGTCCAAGCCCATGCCCCAGACGGAGGACGTCAAGAAAGGCAGAGCCAGCGATGCGTATAAGAAAGCGGTGCTGGAGGCGCTGCGTTCGAACTTCCATCGCATCAGCAACGAACTGCAGGAAGGCGTGGACGCATCGGGCGGGTATCTCGTACCCGAAGAGTATGACAGGCGCATCATCGAAGTTCTCAAGGAAGAGAACGTGATGCGTAACCTCGCAACGGAGATCGCAACGAGCGGCGAGCATAAGATCAATATCGCGGATACCGCACCCGCAGCGGCGTGGATCGAGGAAGGCGGTGCGCTCCAGTTTGGCGACGCGACTTTCTCGCAGATCATCCTCGATGCGCATAAACTCCATGTCGCCATCAAGGTCACGGACGAGCTTCTGTACGACAGCGCGTTCGACCTCGAAAGCTATATCATCCGCAAGTTCGGCGAGGCACTTGCCAATTCGGAAGAGGACGCATTCATCAACGGCGATGGCACGGGCAAGCCTCTCGGTTTCCTTGCGGCAACGGGCGGCGCGGAGGTCGGCGTAACGGCGGCATCTGCTACGGCTATCACGGCGGACGAGATCCTCGCGCTCGTGTATTCGCTCAAGCGTCCGTACAGGAAGAACGCCAAGTTCATGTGCAACGATCAGACCCTGCTCGCCATCCGCAAGCTCAAGGACAACAACGGCGCGTACATCTGGCAGCCCTCGTTCCGCGAAGGCGAACCCGACAGACTGCTCGGTTATCCCGTGTACACTTCGCCGTATTTCCCTGCGGTCGCGGCTGGCAAGGCGGCACTTGCGTTCGGCGATTTCAAGTATTACAACATCGGTGACCGCGGCACCCGTACCTTCGATCAGCTCAAAGAACTGTTCGCGGGCAACGGTATGGTCGCGTTCCTTGCGAGGGAGCGTGTGGACGGCAAACTCGTTTTGCCCGAAGCCATCAAGCTGCTCAAGATGAAGGCGGCAGGCTGATTCGGAGGTGAGCGGTGATGGACGAACTTTTAGGGAAGGTCAAGAAGAACCTCATACTCGAACACTCGGAGGATGATGAACTCCTCAAAGGTTACATCACCGCAGCCGTGGCGTATGCCGAGAGTTACCAGCACGTGACGGAAGGCTATTATTCCGAAAACGCAATGCCGCCCACGACTGAACAGGCGGTCATCATGCTTGCGAGCCATTTCTACGAGAGTAGGGATGGCTCTACGGGCGGGTTCTTCGCGGATAACGTGCAGGCGGGACAACAGGTCTGGAATACAGTCAACTTGCTTTTGCGCCTGGACAGGAGGTGGAATGTATGAGTTTCGGGAAAATGAACGGCTTTGCGGATATCGTGCGCCGGGTGCATACGAAAGACAAAGACGGGTTCGATAAGGTCGAGGAAGTCATCCTTGCATCGGTGCGCGTGTATCAAGAAGGTCGGCACGGTTCAGTCAAGTGGGCGAACCTTGCCACCTTCTCGACCGCGACCGATCTGTTCCGATTTCGGCGTATCCCAGGTGTGGAAGTCAAGGTCGGGGATTTTATCGTGAACGACAAAGGCAGGTTCGAGGTCACATCCATAGAGGATGTACGAAGCCGCGGCCTGTACGTCGAGGTCATGGCAAAGCGCGTGGAGGCGGAGAATGGCTAAATGCACGGTGGAACTGCCCGACGAGTTCCTCGTCAAGCTCTCAAGGCTTGGCAAGAGATCGGACGAGATCGCGGAGAAAGCCTTACAAGCGGGCGGTGAGGTCATGCTCGACAAAGTACGCGAGAACCTCGCAAGTGTCGTCGGTCAAGGCGAACACAGCCGCTCTACGGGCGAACTGCAAGCCTCGCTCGGCTTAACGCCCGTGCTGGTGGACAGGGACGGGAACAGCAATATCAAGGTCGGGTTTGCCGAGCCGCGCTCGGACGGGGACAGCAACGCGAAGATAGCGAATATCCTCGAATACGGCAGGCATGGCCAACCCGCAAGACCGTTCTTGAAACCCGCTAAGACGGCGGCGGCAAGCGAGTGTAAGCAGAGGATGATAAAGACGCTGGAAGAGGAGATCGGGAAACTATGAATATCTTTGAAGAACTCAACGGCGTACTGGGCGGTTTGGGCATACCTGTGGAAACGGGCGTGTTTTCGGGGACCGCGCCGGATGCGTATCTCGTCATTGTGCCGCTGTCGGACGGGTTCGGGTATCATGCGGACAATACGCCGCACGAGGACGTACAGGAGGCGCGGGTGTCCGTGTATTCGATGGGCAACTATATCGCTATCAAAAACAAGATAGTCAAGGCACTGGTCGGTGCGGAGTTCACCATTACCGACCGAAGGTACATCGGTTATGAAACCGAAACGGGGTATCATCACTATGTCGTGGATGCCCAGAAAAACTATGAATTGGAGGATTAACTATAATGGCAACAATCGGTCTGGATAAACTGTACTACGCCAAAATTACCGAAGGCGAGAATGGGGAAGAGACCTACGAAGCACCCGTTCAGCTTGCAAAAGCAATGTCGGCAGACCTGTCGGTGGAGCTTGCCGAGGCAACGCTTTATGCGGACGATGGCGCATCGGAAGTGGTGAAGGAGTTTAAGTCTGGAACGCTCTCGCTCGGCATTGATGATATCGGCGCGGAGGTGGCGTCCGACCTCACGGGCGCGACCATCGACCAGAACAAGGTGCTGGTTTCCGCTTCCGAGGACGGCGGTTCGCCTGTCGCGGTCGGGTTTCGTGCGAAGAAGTCGAACGGTAAGTACCGCTACTTTTGGTTGTACCGCGTTATCTTCGGTATTCCCGCGACCAACCTTGCGACCAAAGGCGACAGCATCACATTTTCCACGCCCACCATAGAAGGCACGGTTCTTCGCCGCAATAAACCTGATGCGAACGGCAAGCACCCCTGGAAGGTTGAGGTTACGGAAGGTACAACGGGAACGGAAACGACTATCGAGAGCTGGTACGATGCCGTGTACGAGCCTTCGTACCAGAGCGAATGATAGGGAGGGCGCATAAATGGCAAATGAAAGAAGTGCCGTCATAACTATCGGCGGGAACGACTACGAGTTGCTGCTCACGACCAAAGCGACAAAGGAAATCGCCGGGCGTTACGGCGGGTTGGAGAATCTGGGCGACAAGCTCATGAAGAGCGAGAACTTCGAGATGGCGATCAACGAGATCGTGTGGCTCATCACCTTGCTCGCCAATCAGAGCATTCTCATCCATAACCTCGTGCATAAGGACGCGCGGCAGGAACTTTTGACGGAGGAAGAGGTCGAGCTTTTGACCTCGCCGTTCGATCTTGCGGGGTTTAAGACGGCGATCTCCGAGGCTCTGTATAAAGGCACGAAACGCAATGTCGTGAGCGAGGAGAACGGCCCAAAAAACGCGAAAGTCGAGTAAGTGACGAGGAGTTGTTTACTCGGCTTTTGTATTTCGGACTGGCGCAACTGCATTTGAGCTACACGGAGGTGTGGCTGATGCCGTTTGGTTTGCTTTTAGACCTCTTTGAGTGTCACAGGCAGTCCAACGGTATGGCGAAACCGAAAATTGAGCGGACGATAGACGATATTGTTCCGTATGGAATCTAAGAAGGAGGTGGGATATGACTGATAACTTCGGCTTGAAGATAGGGCTGGAAGGCGAACGCGAGTTCAAGAAAGCACTTGCTGAAATCAACTCGCAATTCAAGGTTTTAGGCTCGGAAATGAAGCTGGTCGATTCGGCGTTCGATAAGAATTCCACCTCCATTGAAAGCCTTACCGCGAAGAACGGCGTGCTGACCAAAGAGATAGAGGCGCAACGCAAGAAGGTTGAAACGCTCGAAAGGGCGTTGCGGAACGCGAGCGACTCGTTCGGAGAAAACGACAGACGCACCCAGTCGTGGCAGATCCAGCTTAATAACGCAAAAGCTACGCTCAACAATATGGAGCGTGAGCTGAAAGAGAACACCGAAGCCATCGAACAGCACGGCAAAGCCATGAGTGATGCTGCGGACGATGCCGACGACCTCAGCGATTCTTTGGAAGACAGCGGCGATAAAGCCGAAGACGCCGGGTGTAAGTTCTCCAAGATCGGCAGTATCGCAAAGGGGATGGGTGCTGCGTTGGCGGCGGCAGTTGCGGCGATTGGCGCGGCGGCTGTCGCAACGGGTGTTCAGCTCGTCAAGCTCGGTGATGAGTATAACAAAGCCATCAACCAGATCGGGGCATCGACGGGTGCAACGGAAACAGAGCTTGCCGAACTCGGCGAGGTCGCGCAGAAGGTGTATTCAAACAACTTCGGCGACAGTCTTGAGGATGTGGCGAACGGTCTGTCGGCGGTGCAGAGGGCGACGGGACTTGTAGGCGATGAACTGCAGAAAGCGACGGAGTCTGGGTTCGCGCTGAGGGATACCTTCGGGTTCGAGCTTTCCGAGTCTGCTCGTGCGGCGGCGGCTCTTATGAAGAACTTCGGCATCTCTGCCGAGGAAGCGTATAACATCATCGCCTACGGTGCGCAGAACGGTGCGGACAAGAACGGCGACTTGATGGATGTTCTTAATGAATACTCTGCGCAGTACGCGGCACTCGGCCTGTCGGCGGACGAGTTTCTCGCGAGCCTTGTCAACGGCGCGAATGCGGGCGTGTTCAGTATCGATAAAGTCGGCGATGCGGTCAAGGAATTCAATATCCGTGCCAAAGACGGTAGCGATACATCGAAAGAGGCGTTCGCCACGCTCGGCTTGGACGCGGATGCAATGACTGCGGCGTTTGCCCAGGGCGGCGAAACGGCACGGAACGCGTTCTATGAAGTGGTCGCCGCGCTTGAGAGCATGGAAGATCCCATCCTCAAGAACCAGGCGGGCGTTGCGCTGTTTGGAACCATGTACGAGGACTTGGAATCGAATGTCTTGCCCGTGCTTGCCGGGATGAACTCGGCAACGCTGGAAGTCGGTGACAGTCTTGAGAACATCAATAAGGTCAAGTACAACAACCTCGAAGCCGCATTGCGCGGGACAAAGCGCGCTATCTCCGGCGTGTTCTTGCCGACGGTTAGCGCGTTATCTTCGGGAATAACGGATGCGCTGTCCACGCTTGCCGAAGGCATCAATGAAGCGAACGGCGATTTCGACCAAATAAGCGTTGTGATCGGCGATGCGATGCAGAAGGTGACGGACACGCTCATCGAATACCTGCCTACGGCGTTTGGGTTTGTCGGCTCGCTCTTGAAAGGTCTGGGGAAAGCGATCGTTGATAACCTTCCGATCCTTGTCAATGCGGGCGCGGAAATGGTGCTTGCGATTCTGGACGGGCTTATATCGGCGTTGCCACAGATCGTAGACGGTGCGTTGCAGTTGGTGCTTACGCTTGTGGACGGGATACTTGCGCAATTGCCGAGGCTCGTAAGCGTTGCCGCGCAAGCCATCGTTACCCTCGCAAACGGGATTACGAAAGCGTTACCGAAACTATTGCCTGCCGTCGTCAAAGCGGTCGTGCAGGTGGCAAAAACGCTTATCGACAATCTTCCGACCTTGCTGGATGCGGTGCTGGAGCTTATCATGGGCCTGGCGCAAGGTATCCTTGACGCGATACCAATCATCATCGAGGCGCTTCCAGAACTTATACAGGCGGTCATAGATTTCCTGCTCGAAGCGATACCGCAGATCATTGACACTGGCATACAGCTTTTCACGGCATTGGTCGCGGCGTTGCCCACGATCATCGAGGCGATAGTGGCGGCGATACCGCAAATCATATCAAGCATCATTGACGCGATACTCTCTGCGATACCCTTGATCGTCGATGCAGGCATCAAGCTGTTGACCGCGCTCGTCGATGCCTTGCCGGATATCATCATAACCATTGTGGCGGCGATACCCGAAATCATTACGAGTATTGTCCAGGCAATCGTTGATGCGGTGCCGCAGATCATAGAGGCGGGCATTACGTTGCTCGTATCGCTCGTTGCGGCGTTGCCGGATATCATCATCAAGGTGGTCGAAGCGATACCCGAAATCATCTCTGCGATCATTGAAGCACTTGTCGGGAGCATACCGCAACTTATCGAGGCGGGCGTTACGCTGTTCACTTCGCTGATTGCCAACCTTCCCACGATTATCGTGGAGCTGGTCAAAGCGGTGCCGCAAATCATCACGGGCCTGGTTGAAGCGTTCGGCAAGGGCATCGGCTCGTTCGTGGAGATAGGCGCAAACATGGTCAAAGGACTGTGGGAAGGCATCAAGAGCCTTGCGTCTTGGATCTGGGATAAGGTTTCGAACTGGGCATCCAATCTTTGGAACGGTATCCTTGACTTCTTCGGCATTCATTCACCGTCCAAGAAAATGGCGTGGGTGGGCGACATGATGATGGAAGGTCTGGCGAGCGGTATCGATGAGTCGGCGGGCGAGGCGATTCGTTCGGCTTCGGATATGACCGAGGACTTGAATTCTGTATTTGATGACCTGTCTGCCGATCTTACAAGTTCTGTGCCGTCGTCCATTGACGTGCGTGGAGCGAGGAGCGTCGGCGCAGTCGGTAGTGCGGGCGGGTTCGTCTTACAGCTCAACATTACGAACTTCAACAACTATTCGGGCGAGGATATCGACGAACTGACGAATAAGGTGATGCAGACGGCTGGTGAATTTATCAAGAGAAAGGGGGTGACTTTCGCGTGAATTCGTTTACTTTCAACGGTATCCGTTCGTCCGATCTTGGCATTCGGATCATGTCGAAGAACATCTTTTCCGCGCCGAAGTATGACTTGTCGTTTCAGTCTATTCCCGGCAGGGACGGGGATTTGATATCGCCGAACGGAAGGTTTCCGAACGTGCAGGTGTCGTACACTTGTTTCGTCCCCGCAAAGAGTATTTCGGAGCTTGCGGATAAGCTGACGGATATTAAGGCGTGGCTCTATACCGAACCCGACCGTTATCATGAGCTGACGGATACCTACGATACAAAGTTCCTGCGCAAGGCGGTGTTCAATAATAAATTGGATATCGAAGATGAATGCAATAAGATCGGCACGTTCTCAGCCACGTTTTCTTGCCAGCCGTTCCGATACCTCATCAGCGGGCAGACCAAGAGCGGATATGCGGAATCGGGGTTTATACTCAAAAATCCGTACCCGTTTGCGGCAAAACCGTACTTGAAGCTCAACGGCAGGGGAAGCGGTACACTCGTTATCCAGTCCGAAACGAGCAATAAGATATGGACGTTCTCCACGCTTAATGGATACACGGAATGTGACAGCGAGCTGATGAACTTCTACCACGATACCGAGCCAAAAAACGACACGGTGGAAGGGGACGGCTTTCCGCAATTTCTGCCGGGGGATAATACCATCACCTTCGATGGTGGGATAACGGATATAGAAATCATTCCGAGGTGGCGGACGATATGATACCGATTTTGTATAAGGCGGATGCCACAAACTTTGCAAGCTACGGTATCGGCGCATTGCCGGATACCATTTCATGCGAGGTCACGGAAGAGCGGAACGGCGCATACGAGTGCGTGGTCAAGTATCCCGTGACGGGGATGAACTATTCCGAGATCAAGCGTGAGCGTATCATCAAGGCAAAACCGAGCGATACAGGCAGTCCGCAGGCGTTCCGTATCTACAGGGTGACTACGCCGATAAACGGCATCGTCAAGATTTATGCGCAGCATATTTCCTATGACCTTGCCGCCATCGCCACGCCGCAATGGGAAAGTACGCCGATCACGCCGCAACTTGCCGTTGAAGAGGTGTTCGATAACGCTCTGACACCGCATCGGTTCACATTCCAGACGGACTATACCGAAGCGAAAGCGTTCGCGGTTTCAAAACCGAAAAGCCTGCGAGCGGTTCTTGGTGGTGAGGAAGGCTCGGTGTTGAGTCTTTGGGGCGGTGAGTTTGAGTGGGATAACTTCAAGGTCGTTCACCATCAGGGCAGAGGGCATAACAACGGTGTAGTCATCGAGTATGGCAAGAACCTCACGAAGTTTGAGCATGATTCGGACATCAGCGATGTGTACACCGACTTGTTGCCGTTTGCCGTGACCGAGGACGAGGAGGGGAACGAAACGGTCATTACTTTGACTGAACAGATCCTGCAAATCGGAAAAACCACGCTCTCACAGCGTAAGACTCTCATCAAGGATTTCACGGACTCGTTCGATATCGATGTGGTCATAACCGAGGACTTGTTGCGGGAAAAGGCGCAGAAGTATCTGGAAAACAATCCGTTGGGTATGGAAACGCCTACGCTCACAATCTCGTTTGAGGCGTTATGGAAACAGCCCGAATACGCGGCGGTGCTGGAGCGCGTGGCTTTGTGCGATACCGTGACGGTACGGCATTCGGAACTTGGCATTTCGGAACACGTCAAGGTCATCAAGACCGTGTACGACACGCTCGCGGAGAAGTATGTTTCCATAACGCTTGGGAGCGCGAAAGCGAGCTTGTTGTCTACGATATCCGACACGGCACAATCAGTAGACAATATCGTGCAGAAGGTGGATCGGTTCCCGTCGCTCATGCAGTCGGCGATCAATTCTGCGACCAAGCTCATAACGGGGCAGAAGGGCGGGTATGTCGTTCTGCACGGCGATGAAACGGGACAGCCGTATGAATTATTGGTTCTGGATAGTCCAAACATCGCTGATGCGGTGAATGTATGGCGTTGGAATGTCGGAGGCTTGGGGTTCTCGTCAAACGGCTACAACGGACCGTATGAAACGGCGATTACTTCCGATGGGCAGATCGTAGCGGACTTTATCACTTCGGGTTCGCTGGTGGCGAATATCATCAAGGCTGGCGTGGTGTCATCGGTGGACGGTTCGTCGTATTGGAACTTGGAAACTGGCGAGGTGGTGCTTCGCGCGTATGCCACGACCGAAACGGTGGAAGAGACCAACTCGCGCATTGATGAGATCGAAGAGCAGAAGATGCTACGGCTCGTGATCACCTCTACGAATGGGAACATCTTCAAGAACGGAAATATACAGACCACTCTCGAAGCTACCGTTTATTCTTGGGACGAGAACATCACGGACACGCTCGATGAGAACCAGTTCATCTGGACGCGGGTATCCGATGATGCGGCCGCGGACGCAGAGTGGAATCAACAGCATTTCGGTGGCTCGAAGTCTATCGAGATAACAAAGGATGACGTGAAGGTGAGGGCGACATTCTTCTGCGACCTTATCGACACGACGACCAGAAAAAGTCTGCTCGGTTGAGCAGAGAAATAGGAGGAACAGAAATGAGCAAAGCACAAGGGCAATTTACGATCATCGACTACAACGACGCGCTGACGCTTACGGGGTATATCGGTTCGAACCATCCGAAGACGCAGATGTTCAATCCCGATAACAGTACCTATAACCCCGATTGGTCAAAGAATAATCTGGTGTTAACGCCGTCGCTGTATGTCATCGGTACGACTACAGACCAGATCACTTCTTCGGCGGTGACGTTGGTCAAGTGGTATGAGGGCAATTCGACTACGCCCATCACCTCGGCGGGAAATTATGCGCTTAGCGGATCGAAGAGCCATATCCTTACCGTCAAAGCAAACACGATGGCGGGACTGCCTGGCATCGACTACCGTTGCGAGATCACTTACCATGACGAAACGACAGGGCTTTCCATTACGCATCCGCTTTCCATCACGTTCTCGCGCGTGGTCAACGGCGGCGGTATCGTTGACCTTATCGTCACGACTCCGCAGGGCAATGTGTTCAAGAACAGCGAAGTTACGACTTTGACCGCGAAGGCAGAGCTGTGGCGCGGCTCGACCGTGGATACGACCAACGTGACCTATAAATGGGCGGTCATGGACGCGAGCGTTACTGGCTCGTCTTCGGCAGGGTATGATGCGGACTTCGGCACGGGTTGGAGAAAGCTGTCGGATACTTCGGGCAAGTACACGGGAACGGGTACGGCGACAATGACGGTCTATGCTGCGGCGGTGGACAGCTATGCCGTGTTCAGATGCGTGGCAACGGATACGGATACCGCATCGAATACATACAACAGCAAGTTCATGGATGTGGCGACGTTCATCGACAACTCCGATCCTATCCAAGTGGTCATCACTTCCACGGGCGGGGATGTGTTCAAGAACGGTCAAGGCTCTACGGTACTTACTGCGGTCGTGTATCAGGCTGGCACGGAAATCGATGCATCGGGCAAAGGCACCTATACCTGGACGAAATACAATAAGGACGGCGAGATCGATGCGGCCTGGGGGACGAATGGCTCGAAAACGGGCAAGACTCTGTCCGTGTCTACGGCAGATGTACAGACGAAAGCGACGTTCATGGTAGTGGTAACGCTCTGACCGAAGGAGGGGACTATGCGGGCGATTGCGCAATTTACGATTCATTCGCTGAATGATGTGGAAGCCTCTGCGACCGCACCGACCGACCCTTATCTCGGACAACTGTGGGTGGATACGAGCAAATCGCCGCCTCGGACGTATGTGTGGAACGGTACGGCGTGGAAAGAACAGAACGATACAGATTCTTTGCGCGAGAACGTGACTACGCTCACTACGAAGGCGGCGGAGCTGGAATCCAGTTTAGACGGACTCACAAGCACGGTATCCGAAGTCACGCAAGAAGTCGACAACAACACGGGCAAGATCACCACGCTGTCGAGCAAGGTTTCAACGCTACAGCAGACGGCGGAGAGTATCGAGGCAAGGGTGGAGGATAACGAAGGGGATATTTCCTCGTTGTCTTTGTCGCTATCCGGTCTTACGACACGGGTATCGACCGCCGAGGGGAATATCTCTTCGCTATCGGTGTCCGTGTCGGGGTTGACGAGCAGAGTATCGACGGCAGAAGGGAATATTACGTCTCTTACGCAACGCGCGACTTCCATCGAGGCGGAGGTGGACGGGAAACTGGACGAGAGCTACGGCAGCAGTTCTTCGAGCTTCGGCTGGAAGCTGACCTCGGCGGGGTTCTATGTGTATTCGAATGCCAGTACGGTCGTGAAGATCACTTCGTCCGGCTTGGAAGTGGTGGGGGATATCACGGCAAAGAGCGGGTCGCTGGCAGAGATGACGATAGACGGGTATCTGCGTTTTGGTGGGGATTCGAGCTATTATATATCGGCGAATAAGAACGACACGAACTACTATATCAATCTGCCGGGACTGCGCGTGGATAAGGCATCTTCGGCTGTGTTCAGTGGAAAACTGTCCGCGCCGAGCGGCACGATAGGTGGGTTCACCATCACCACGTCGGCCATTTATAAGACCAAGACCTCGTACAGCGATTCAAACTCCGGCGTATATATCGGCACAACGGGCATTGGCTTAGGCCCTGGGAAGTTTTATGTCACTTCGGCGGGTAAGCTGTATGCATCGGATGCGGAGATATCCGGGGAGATCACGGCAACGTCCGGCACGATAGGCGGGTTTACGATAGGTGCTTCGAGCTTGACGAACTCCAACGGCGGCTCGTCTATCGTGATTACGAGCGGCGATTACAAGACGACGTTTTCGGCAAATTCGGTCAGCGCATCGTATGGCTCTGGGGACTCGTTCCGTGGTTGGTCGCTCGGTTTGAACCAGTTTTCTTTAACGGGATACACGTCAAGCAAGTACGCGGGCATTAAGATGTCGACCTCATATAAAAAGAGGACTTCGTCAAGCTCCAGGACGAATACCACCGTTGCGGAAGGCTTGATTACATCGGCAAGGGATACCTACTATAACGCAGATAGCGGTTCTACTACATTTGCCGCAACGCCGTTTATCATCGGTATTCCTCGGCAGTACGCCGACGCGCCATATCAGCCTGTGTATGAGTGGGCTGCTTATGCGAGGTTTGTGAGCTATCAGTCTTGTGAACTGGTCTACGACAGCGCGTATTCGGGCAAATGGACGCTCCGCAATGTAAGCGGTTCGACATACGACCTAACAGACCTTATTCCGCACGTGAAGAATCATAAGTTCTATTTCTGGAAACGCACGACCTCGGTGTCGAACGACTCGCGCGTGTCTATTACAAAGACCACGCATGGCTTGTCAACGGTCACGGGCGCAATCGTGATACCGAGAGAGAAGGGTACAAACGGTGAAGGCAGTAGCTTGAGCGGAGATAATAACCTTATCAACAAGAGAGCCAATTACGGCATCTATATCAGCGGTACGACCGTTTATGTGGTCGTGGACTCGAACGGTTTGCCGCACGGGTTCAATTGCATTGTGTATGGGTATTGACTATGAAAGTTTTTTATTTGCAGAATGAAGACGGCGAGATCATCCAGGACGACTTCGAGAAATTCGATGACAGATGCCTGGAGATTGAGCGGGATAAGTACAACTTAGTCAGCGGGTATAACGGGGGATTGTTTCTCTACGAATACACGCAAACGGAGGAGTACAAGGCAAAGGCTGCGGAGTACCAGGCGTGGCGTGAGACAGAGGAGTTGCGCCGACGTAGGCAAGAAGAGTGTTTCTCGGTCATCAATCGCGGTGAGTTGTGGTATAGCCGCTTGACTGAGGAGCAGAAGACAGAGCTGGGAGTGTGGTATCAAGCCTGGCTGGACGTAACCGATACAAAAGCTGTGCCGGACAGACCGGCATGGCTCGTTTGATCAAGGAGGAGGACTATGAAACTGATCGATGTGTTTAACGCACGTGAACCGCTGAAACGGCTGACCGAGAAACGGTTCAACAACTACAAGGTGCTACGCCAGCTCGTAAAGCTGCGTAAAGCCGTGGAGAACGAGGTGGAGTTCTATGCGGAAGCCGAGCGGAAAGCGGTCACGCGTTATGCCGAGAAGGACGATAAGGGAAACCCTGTATTCCTTGCGGACGGAAGGCTGAAGCTCGTGGATGTCGAGGCGAGGATCGCGTTCGAAACGGAGATCGGCAAGCTCAAGGATACGGAGATCGATGGTATCGACAAGGTCGTCATCCGTGAGTGCGATTTTGTTTCGTCCGACGATTATCCCACGCCCAATGACATGACGCTTTTGGAAAGCGTGATAGCATTCGAAGAGTAACGGAGGTGTAGATGGTGGCAATTGTTACAACGGTCGCTTCGGTCGTCACGGCGTTGGGTGTTATCCTCGGCGTGGTGTTCGGGGCGTATAAGTGGTTTCTACGGCAGGAAAAGCAGGACGTGGATATCAAGGCGATGAAAGAGGAGCAGACCGTCCTTACGCACGGTATCCTTGCCTGTTTGAAAGGCTTGAAGGAACAAGGGTGCGATGGCCCCGTTACAGAGGCTATCGACCAAATCGAAGATTTTATGAATAAAAGAGCGCATAAATAAAGGAGGACATTATTATGGAAGAGTATCTGAACCTTATCAGCGTGCCTGCGATTGCGGCGGTGGTGTATTGGGTGATCAATATCACCAAACATATAGTGGGCGAGAATGAAACCTTTAATCGGTTCATTCCGTTGATCGCCACAGGACTGGGTGTCGTTTGCGGTGTTATTTGCTTCTTCTTCATTCCGTCTATTATCCCGGCAGAGAATGTGCTGGTAGCAATCGTTATCGGCGGGGCGAGCGGACTGACGGCGACCGGCGCAAACCAGATCATCAAGCAGCTCACCAAGACTGCTATCGATGGAACTGACAAAACAAAGAAGTAAGGTAACGGCCACTCATGGGGGAAACCTCGTGGGTGGTCTTTTTTTTGTTCGTTTTTTTGTAAAAGGGGTGAGCGGTCATAATCTTTTTGTCATAGGTAGGGTGAAAGAACAATAAGGAGAAATGCTTATGACAGACAGTGAAAAAATGCAGATTTTGGAGCTTTACAATAAAGGTTTGGGATATAGCAAAATAGCGGCCGCTTTGGAATTGCCGCTCAATACCGTTAAGTCCTTTTTATATAGATTGAATGCAAAACGATGTAAGGCGCAAGAAACCAATGATGGAACGGTATGTAAGTATTGCGGTAAACCACTGCAAATTACATCAAAAAGGGTTAAGAGGTTTTGCTCGGATAAATGCAGAATGGCATGGTGGAATGCCCACCAGGAATATGTAATGCGGACGGCATATTATTCGTTTGTCTGTCCTCAATGCGGTAGGGCATTTACTGTCTATGGTAATTCAAAGCGTATGTACTGTTCAAGAGAGTGCTTTGCGGCGGCGAGGAGGAAAAGAAGTGAGTAACTATTATGAGCAGGTATTGCGTTATAAAACTACTATAAAGACCGCTGCCAAGATGCTGGAGCAGGGGATTATTTCCGAGAAAGAGTTTGCTGAATTTGAGCAGGAAATTGCAGAAAAATATGGTATTAAAAGTGACTCACTTTTCCGCAATATCGCTGGATAATATCTGTGTAAAGAGGTAATATACGAGCAACAAAAGGAGGTACATATGCGTGAAATTCAGTTGGTAACACCCAACAATCGACCCATTCTTGTGCGCAAACGCGTATGCGCTTATGCCAGGGTATCAACGGCTAAGGATGCAATGTTGCATTCTCTTTCATCGCAGGTAAGTTATTACCAGAAGTATATCCAAGCGCATAAGGATTGGGAGTTTTGCGGTGTTTATGCGGACGAGGGACTGACGGGGACAAAAGAATCCAGGGCGCAGTTCCAAGAGATGTTGAAAGAGTGTCGGTATGGGAACATTGACATTATTTTGACAAAGTCGATTTCAAGGTTTGCAAGGAATACGGTCGACCTGCTGAATACGGTTCGAGAGCTGAAATCGCTTGGCATTGCCGTATATTTCGAGGAACAGAACATCAACACTCTTTCGTCGGATGGAGAGTTGATGCTCACAATACTTGCTTCCTATGCCCAGGAGGAGAGCCTGTCTGCAAGCGAGAACATGAAGTGGAGTATCCGCAAAGGATTTGAACACGGAGAACTGTGTTGTTTCAGATTTATGTATGGCTACAGAATTGAGCGCGGCTCTGTTACTGTTTGCGAGGAAGAAGCCGCCATCGTACAAGAGGTGTTTGATAGGTTTGCTAAAGGCGAATCGATGCTTGCCATAGCTAAGAACTTGAATGCACGGGGAATTTCTACCCATTCCAAGCGGCAGATGCGATGGTCTGGAAAACGAATCGGTAAGATGCTCACAAATGAAAAATATACAGGAAATGCTTTACTTCAAAAGACCTATATAAATAATCATTTAGAAAAGAAACGTATGGTAAACAGAGGTGAGTTGCCGAAATATTATGCCGAGCAAACGCATCCAGCCATTATCGATGCACAAACTTATCGGCTTGTGCAGGAAAGGATTGAACGGAACAGGGGAAGGCATACAGTAAAGATTGGTTTCTTAAAATCGGCTTTTACGGGAAGGATGTTTTGCGGGTATTGCGGTGAACCTGTGTGGCGCGGAAAAAATAGCGGGCGGACAATATGGGGGTGCAGAAACGCTCGCGGGAAAGGCGTATTGACTTGCCATGCGGCGAGTATTCGCAATGATATTTTGGAAGAGACATGCTGCTCTTTGTTCGGGTTATCGACATTCGATCCGACATTTATTGAGCAGAATGTGAGGAAAATTATTCTGTACGACAATAGGTTGGTGTTCAGTATGACTGATGGGCGAGAGGAGAAAATTAGTTGGAAAAATAAATCACGCTCTCAATCGTGGACGCCGGAAATGAAAGAACGTGCAAGGCAAAGGACTATGGAACGGTTGCAGAATAGGAGGATAAACGATGCCGACAGTAAAGGTAATACCAGCGACTCGTGATTTTCATACGGGTATAGAAAAGACAACAACGCGAAAAAAGAGGGTGGCCGCATATGCCAGGGTTTCTACCGATAGTGACGACCAGCTGTCATCGTATGAGGCTCAATGTGACTATTATACGAGATATATCAAGAGCCGCCCCGATTGGGAGTTCGTTGGATTGTATGCCGACGAGGGGATTTCGGGTACAAACACCAAGCACCGCGACAGGTTCAATGCGATGATAGCGGACGCGCTGAATGGGAAAATAGACCTCATTATAACAAAATCGGTAAGCAGGTTCGCAAGGAACACGGTGGATAGCCTTACCACAGTGCGAAAGTTAAAAGAAAAGGGTGTAGAAGTATATTTTGAGAAGGAGAATATCTATACCCTTGACAGCAAAGGTGAGTTGCTCATTACAATTATGAGTTCATTAGCCCAGGAGGAAAGCCGTAGCATTTCCGAAAATGTTACGTGGGGCAAGCGCAAGCTGTTCGCTGATGGCAAGATAACGCTACCGTATAGTTCCTTTGTCGGATATAGGAAAGGTGCGGACGGACTGCCGGAGATAGAGCCGGAGGGAGCAAAAATTGTGCGTAGAATTTATACCGAATTTTTAAACGGCCGAACGGCACGACAGATTGCTGATGGATTGTCGGCCGATGGTGTACCTACACCACGAAGGGCAAAAAAGTGGCGTTGTTCGACCATAATAAGTATCCTCACGAACGAGAAGTATAAAGGCGCGGCTCTTCTACAGAAGAGTTTTACGGTGGACTTCCTAACCAAGAAGATGAAACTGAATGAGGGAGAAGTGCCGCAGTATTACATAGAGAACAGCCACCCCGCCATTATCGAGCCGGTGGAGTTTGACCTGGTCCAAGCTGAAATGCAACGGCGCAGAAAACTTGGTAAAACTTATAGTTGCAGCTCGATATTTGCATCCAAAATTATATGTGGCGATTGCGGAGAGTTTTATGGAGAAAAAGTCTGGCACTCGAATGACCCATATCGTAAAATAATCTTCCGTTGTAACCATAAATATAATAATGAAAAGGAAAAATGCCAAACTCCCGTGATAAGTGAACAACAAATAAAGGAAACGTTCGTTGTTGCATATAATGCCCTTATGACCGATAAGACTGGTGTTATTGCGGATTGCAGGGCATTGCAACATTCGCTCACGGATACCACGGCAATGGAGCAGGAGATATCCGATCTTTCAAAACAATTGGATGATTCAACAGCGGAGCTGCGTAAGCACGTTGAGGAGAATATGCGTTTGGCAAAGAACCAGGAGCAGTTCTGGAAACGCTACAATACGCTTGAAGAACGGTGTAACAGCTTGTCCGACAGACTTGCAAAACTGCAGACCTGCGTAAAAGAGCGCAAGCAAAGGGCGGATGTTATCAGCGGGTTTATGTTCGAAATTAGGGAGAGGGACGGCATTCTTGATGAGTTTGACGAGGAGCTTTGGAAAACGCTGCTGGAAAGCGTTACCATTACCCGCGAAGGGAAGTGGCTATTCAAATTCAAAAACGAAAGAGTGATAGAAGTCTAAAACCGTTAAAATGAAAAAGGCACCTGGGGCAAGAACCTCAAGTGCCTTATTTTTTGTTCGCTTTATTAGCAAAACCATAATTTTAACGGAAGGACATAAATTTAACGCAATGATATAAATTTAACGGAAAAATATGTGTAGCCCTCACGGATAGGGCAAAAAGGGGAGAAATACCTTAATATATGGGGTATATCCTCAAAAATAAGCAGAATTAGGGTAAAATACAATAAGAAAGCCAGGTTTTGATAGAACTTCTCGTATCAAACCTGGCGTTCTTATGTGGTGTCGCTAAGGGGAGTCGAACCCC
>ENA-UOJI01000584-UOJI01000584.1-human-gut-metagenome-genome-assembly--contig:-P79-NODE-584-length-27113-cov-9.546899_pt1 | contig 27113 bp, 19 predicted proteins | sample MGYA00242346_ERZ723893 | MGnify/ENA metagenome assembly ERZ723893 | reverse complement strand
AAAAACGAAATGAAAGACTGTCCTGATACTCCGAGGGTGTTTTCCCGGTGATTTTCTTGAAGGTGTTGGAAAAATAGCCAATGTCCCGGTAGCCCACCTGTTCCGCCACCTCGTAGACCTTCACCCGGCAGTCCTTCAGCAGCTCCGCCGCCTTGTGGATGCGGTAGCGGGTCAGATATCCCAGAAGCGTGCTGCCGGTTTCCTTCCTGAAGGTGTGGCTCAGATGACCCTCGCTGATGTTCAGGCTCTGGGCCACGGAGCTGACGCTGATATCCGGCTCCTGATAGTGGTTCTTGATGTACTGGATTGCTTCGGAGACATAGCGGTTGCCGCTGCCGGTTTTCGGCTCCGGCAGCACTGTCTGCTTCGGTGCCAGCTTTGCCTGCACCCGCTGCACCGCCTTTTCCAGATCACCGTCATGGAAGGGCTTGAGCAGATAGTCCACCGCTTCCAGACGCAGGGCGGTCTGAACGTAGGAAAAGCTGTCGTAGGCGGTCAAGATGATGACATGAGTGGTTTTTCCTGCCTGTCGGAGCCGTTCCAGCATTTCGATGCCGTCCATCTGGGGCATTTTCAGGTCGGTGATGATGAGGTCCGGGTCGCATTTTTCTGCCTTCTCCAACCCCTCCGCGCCGTTGGCGGCTTCGCCCACCACCACGCAGTCCAGCGTCGCCCAGTCCACGGTCAGCGCGATGCCCTTGCGGATGAGTTCTTCGTCCTCCACGATGAGTACTTTCAGCATTCTTCTTCCTCCCTTCGGCGCAGGGGCAGCCGCGCCCGGACTCTCGCGCCGCTGCCGGCGGGGTTGTTGTCCAGATACAGGCCGTAGCGCTCCCCGTAGTGCTTTTTCAGAATGGTGTCCACGTTGAATAGTCCCAGATGGTGTCCGCTGGGCGCGGACTCCCGGCGGTAAGGATGGCCGATCATATCCGGCGGCAGGCCGTGACCGTTGTCCGTGACGGTAATGAGCAGGTCTTCCCCCTCCTGAGCCGCCTCCACCCGGATGACGCTGTCGGAAATCCCTTCCAGGCCGTGGAGAATGGCGTTCTCCACAATGGGCTGCAAAATCATTTTGGGAACCATGCAAGTTTCCAGCTTCTCCGGCAGGCTGACCAGAAAGCTGAACTGGTCGGACAGCCGGATTTTTTGTATTTCCACATACCGGTTCAGCACCTCCACCTCCCGGCGCAGAGGCACAAATTCCTCGGCAGAGATACAAAACCGCAGAATATCCGCCAGATTCGTGGACATCAGCGCCACCTGCGGCACATGGTTGATTTTGCTGATCCACTTCATGGTGTCCAGCGTGTTGCACAGGAAATGGGGATTCAGCTGAGCCTGCAGCATCCGTACCTGGGCCTGATTCAGCTCCCGTTGATTTTCCACCAGCTCCTGCCGGTTGGCCTTCAGGGCCAGAACCATGTGATTAAAGCCTGATGCCAGCTGACCCAGCTCATCCTCTCCGTCCCGGGAGACGTGGACGTCCAGATCGTCCTGCTCCAGCCGGGAGAAGGCTTTCAGCAGCCGCCCAATGGGCTGGGAGATCCGGCGGCTCAGAGGCAGGCAGAGCACCGCGGAAATCACAATGCCCATCAGAACACAGAAAAAGCTGGCGGCGTGGAGCAGCTTCATGGTGCTCTGAGTAAACATCTGGGGCTGACGCAGTACCAGATACAGGCCGGTGGGCGGATGCTCCTGAATTAGCAGGCGGTATTCCTCCGTCTCCGCGCCGGGATTGCCGTTCCGCAGCAGTTGGCCACGCAGGGAATCCGCCAGCTCCTCCTTCATGCCGCTCTGGCTGGCGTAGACCGGGTGCCAGTACCGATTTAGAATCAGAACCTCGTTGGAACTGCCGTATTTGCCGGCGAAGAGCTTTTGAAAATTCTCCTCGGACAGTTCCATCACCAGATAGCCCAGCGGTTCTCCCTGAGGATTTTTCAGAAGCGCCGCGCCCTGCAGCAGGGTTTTGCCGCCGTCCATGGGCGCCTGATACACCGCCTGCCCGCCGGCATTTTTCGCCGCGAACAGGACGCCCCACCGGGTGGAAAGGGTGGTGCCTGCTGTAACGCTGCCGGTGGAATAGCGCAGACTGCCCCGCAGATCATACAAAGAGTAATCCGCCAGATCCCGGCTGCCCTCAGTGGCCAGGAACAGGGCGGTATTGATTTGGGTGTCCTCCCGGCTGGTAAAAGCCCGGGGCAGCAGGCGGCTTTCTTCCAACGCTCGGGCTGCTCCCGGCAGGGCGTCGCTGATCCGATCCAGGGCGGTCATCAGGTGGGCGGTCTGGGTCTGGGCGTCGGTGTCCAGCTGCTTCGTCATCTGGATCCGGGAAATTTGGGACAGCATGGTGGAGCAGATGATCATGGGCGCCAGAGAGGCGATCAGGAAGGATAGCAGCAGCCGGTTTCGGAAGGAACGGCTCTGAGGTCGGGTCATGACGGCACCTCCCCAAGCAGGAAGGACCATTCCGACAGCAGCCGGTCCCGGTTCTGGCTTGCCCATTCCACATCGTAGGACACCATGTTCAGGGTGGACAGCGGCGGCAGGGAGGGGTCCGCGGGAATGTCCGCCCGGACCGTCCGGCGGCAGAACCGCTGACCCACCATGGACTGTACATCGGTGCTGACGGTGAAATCCAGAAACAGTCTGGCGTTGTCCCCGTGGGGCGCGCCCTTCACCAGCGCACTGCCGTCGGGGACACAGGAAGTGCCGTCGGACGGGTAGACCAAAGCGATGTCCTCCCCGGCGGCGATATGTTGGAGGGCAGTCTCCTCCAGCGTGATGCCCACCAAGGCGCTTCCGTCAGCGACTGCGGTCAGCACCGCGCCGGAGCTGTCCAGCTGCTTTCCATCCAGCGCAGTGCACAGCCGAGTCAGGCTATCCTCCATCCCACCGCCCGTCTGAAGCCGGGTCACCAGCGCCGTATAGGAGGAACCGGATATCTGGGGGTCGGCAAAGGCGATTTTTCCCCGAAAAGCCGGGGATTCCAGATCCTTCCAGCTCGTTAAGGACACCGGGGCCACCAGTTTGGTATTGTACACCAGCACCACGGGCAGGGCGGAAAAAGGCGTCCAGCAGCCGGACTCCGCCTGAAACTGCTCGGAGATACCGGCGGTCTCCCGACAGATATAGGGGCTGAAGCAGTCCTGATAGGACTCGAGGCTCTCCACACCGCCGCCGAACATCACGTCCGCCTTTGGCGCGTCCGCTTCCTGCTGGATGCGCTGGAGCAGCTCATTGGTGCCGCCGCTGACCACGTCCACCCAGATGCCTGTGCGCTCCTCAAATTCCCGGATAATGGGAGTGTAGACCTCCTCTTTATGGGAGGTGTAGACCACCAGCCGCTGAGCCTCTCCGGGGGTACAGGGAAGCGGCTCCGGCTGCTTTGCGGTGCAGCCTGCCAGCAGGGGAAGGAGCAGGGCCAGAATCAGAATTTGTTTTTTCATAGGCATATCTCCGCTATGCTTTGAATGAAGTGACTAAATTATAGCACACAGGTCTTGCGATTTCATCATATTTTACACAGAAATCAGAAATATGCAAAAAATATCAGTTTTGACCGGTTTATTTTTGTTTGTTTTACCATTAGACTATAAGCACAGCAGGGAACAAGACCTGCCGCCGAATAAATCTTTTGAGGAGGAACTGAAATGAAACGTATCGTCGCAATGCTTCTGGTTCTGTGCATGGCGCTGGGCCTGGCCGCCTGCGGACAGAAGGCCCCCGCTCCCACGGAAGCCCCCGCTGCTTCCGCCGAGGCCGCTCCCGCCGCTACGGAACCCCCCGTCGAGGAGAATCTGACGGAAACCCAGAAAATCATCAAGGAAGCTCAGACCATGACCCTCGAGGAGTTGGGCAAAAAGGCCATCGAGGAGTCCAACGGCAAGATGTTCTACGGCGTGGGCAACTCCAGCCGCGGCAAGAGCGCCCTGCCTCTGTTCATCGCCTACTTACAGACCATCGACCCCAGCTACAACATGGATTTCGAGTGGCAGCAGCCCAAGAACAACAAGATCTTCGATCAGCTCACCGCTGACTCCCTGAAGGGCACCGGCACCTTCGCCATGACCCTGATTCAGGACGGCAACCAGATCGAGAGCAAGATGGTTCAGACCGGTGTTCTGGACACCTTCATCCCCAAGGACTGGGCCGAAGCCAACGGCACCACTGCCGAAGAGTACAAGGGATTCCTGGCTCTGCAGACCCTGAACAAGGTCTTCATGTACAACAACACCGGCAGCAAGACTTATGACAACTGCTGGGACTTCGTCGCCGAGGGCGAGCATGGTCTGTACATGGACATCGACTCCGAGATCGTCGGCAAGAACTTCCTGTATATGCTCACCGAGGACACCTACGCCGGCTGGCTGAAAGAAGCCTACAACGCCCTGCCCGCCGAGGAGCAGGCCTACTTCCAGCCCACTATCAAGGCCATGGAGTCCGAGGCCGCTGATCTGGGCCTTGGCCCCGACGGTGCCTACGCGCTGGCTTGGATCAAGCTGTGGGTAGAGAGCTACAACGCCCAGACCGATGACGGCCCCATCTGCAACACTCTGGTCGATAAGAGTGCTACCGATCAGTTTGGCCTGCTGGTTTACTCCAAGCTCCGCTCCGTTGAGGAATCCAACTCCGTCTCCGTGAACAACGTCAACGTTGCCGCTTACACCGACGGCTATCAGGGCATCGGCGGCTACGGCTACTGCCACTACCTGTTCGTCACCGACAACAGCCCCCTGCCCTGGACTGCCTGTGCCTTCATCGCCTACATGACCTGCACCGAGGACGGCTTCTCCGCCTGGGGCAAGGACATGGGCGGCTACTCCTCCAACCCCAAGGTTGCTGAGGCTACCGAAAACACCCGTCACCATCAGACCGGCGGTTACGTGGACGGCGTCAGCGTCTACGAGGCCAAGAACGACCGGGGCTACGACTGGTGGACCACCGACGGCAAGCTGGTTCTGGAAGATCCCGAGTACTGCGCCTCCGTTGCCTTCACCGTAGGCAGCTGGATCGAAATGCTGACCAAGTACAGCGCAGGCTAAATTCCAGAAAAATTTCAGTCAAGTAACAAAGACGGCGCCTCTGGATCTGCCCAACAATCGATCCGGAGGCGCTTCCCTTTCCGGAAGGAGGTTCCATGAAAACAACCGCCAATCCCCCCGCCAGCCGCCTCACCATCGGGCTGAACAAGACGAAAACCTTCTTTTCCAAGCCCTATAACGTGATCCTGCTGCTGATGGGCATTGTCTTTACCGTTACCACCGTCGCCCCCATTTTGGCCATCATTCAGGACACCCTGAAAATTCACCCCGGCACCATCGATGCCCACCTGACCGGGCAGGTGTCCGGCTATACCCTCGTCAACTACATCGACCTCTTTACCAGCCGGATGGCAAAAACCAACCTGTGGACACCCCTGCTGAACACCCTCCTGCTGGCAGTGGGCACCTGCATCGTGTCCATTCTGTTCGGTGGCATTGTGGCCTTCCTCGTCACCCGCACCAACATGGCATGGCGCAAGTACATCAGTTCCATCTTTATTTTCCCCTATATCATGCCACAGTGGACGCTGGCCGTGGTGTGGCAGAACCTTTTTAACTCCAACGCCGTCACCGGCACCTCCAACGGTCTTCTCGCAGCCCTGTTCGGCATCGAGATGCCCATGTGGTGGTGCAAGGGTCTGTTCCCCAGTATGGTGGTGCTGGGCCTGCACTACGCCCCCTTTGCCTACATTCTTATCGGCGGCATTTTCCGCAACATGGACGCGAATCTTGAGGAAGCCGCCACCATTCTGGACACCCCCAGGTGGAAGATCATGACCCGCATCACCCTGCCCATGGTCAAGCCCGCCATTCTGTCCACCATTCTGCTGGTCTTCGGCAGCGCCATGGGTTCCTACCCCGTGCCCCATTATCTGGGTCTCAGCACCCTGTCCACCAAGTACGTCTCCATGAACTCCAAGTATACCGGCGAAGCCAGCATCCTTGCCATCATCATGATGATCTTCGGCGTGGCCATCATGATGCTGAATCAGCTGTCTCTCACCAGCCGGAAGAACTACACCACCGTCACCGGCAAATCCGGTCAGATCTCCAAGATCAATCTGGGTAAATCTGGCAAGTACATCATCGCCGTGATTTTGGTCATTCTGACCTTCTTCACCAGCATTTTCCCCATCGTCTCCTTCGCCTTCGAGACATTCCTGCCCAACCCCGGCGACTACTCCTTCCTGTACACCGGCGATACCAGCAACCTGACCGCCAAGTGGTGGGTCACCAGCGAAAACGTCACCGAGAACGGTATGTACGGCCAGAAGGGCATCCTGCACAACGAGACCATCTGGCACGCCTTCCGGGGTACCATCTTTGTCAGCGTGTGCTGCGCACTGCTGGCGGGCACCATCGGCACGCTGGTTGGCTACGCGGTGTCCAAGAACCGGCGAAGTAAATGGGCGAATTATGTCAACTCAATGGCCTTCCTGCCATACCTGATGCCCTCGCTGGCAGTCGGCGCGGCCTTCTTCATTCTGTTCTCCACGGAGAAGCTGAACCTGTTTAACACCTACACCCTGCTGATCATCGTGGGCACTATCAAGTACATCCCCTTCGCCAGCCGCAGTTCCCTGAACTCCATGCTGCAGCTGTCCGGCGAGATCGAGGAAGCCGCCATCATTCAGGACATCCCATGGATCAAGCGCATGACCCGCATCATCATCCCCATCCAGAAATCCTCCATCATCAGCGGCTACCTGCTGCCCTTCATGACCTGCCTGCGGGAGCTGAGCCTGTTCATGCTGCTGTGCGTACAGGGCTTCATCCTGTCCACCACGCTGGATTACTTCGATGAAATGGGCCTGTATGCCTTCTCCAGCGGCATCAACCTGATCCTCATCATCACCATTCTGGTGTGCAACACCCTTGTCAACAAAGTCACCGGCGCAAGCCTGGATAAAGGAATCGGAGGTTAAATCATGCCTGAAATCAGATTAGAGCATATCACCAAGCGCTGGGGCAAGTTCTATGGTGTGGACGACCTGAATCTGGTCATTGAAAATAACGCGTTTGTCACCCTGCTGGGCCCCTCCGGCTGCGGCAAGACCACCACCCTGCGGATGATCGCGGGACTGGAGGCCCCCACTAGCGGACGCATCACCATCGGCGACACGGTGGTATTCGACAGTGAGCTGGGCATCAACATCCCCGCCAACAAGCGGAAGGTGGGCTTCCTTTTCCAGAACTATGCCCTGTGGCCCAACATGACCGTCTACCAGAATATTTCCTTCGGCCTGTCAAACATCAAGGAGGAAATGCCGAAGATCAGCTTTGAGGCGAAAAACGCCGCCCGTCTGGCACAGATCCTCAAAAATCCTCAGGATGTGGTAAAGACTCTTGAGGAATGCCGGGATAAAAACGGCAAGCTGGACGAAAAGAAGGCCATCATCAAGCTGATCGATACCTACACCATCTCCCAGTACACTGCCAAAAAGCTGTTCGGCTATCATTTGGAGCAGGGTAAGGACGTGTCCGCCGAGGTAAAGGCTCTGGAAGAAAAGGTGGAGGCCGCTCGAAAGGCTCAGCCCTTCAACGAGAACTTTGAGCTTCTCAAGGACGGCAAGGTGGAAACTGCTGTGCGCAAGCTGACCAAAGAAGAGGTCGACCTGTCCGTGCGCCGGGTGTCCCGCATCGTCAAAATCAGTATGTTCATGGACCGCTATCCCGCGGAGCTGTCCGGCGGTCAGCAGCAGCGTGTGGCCATCGCCCGGACGCTGGCTCCCGAGCCCAGCGTGCTGTTCATGGACGAGCCGCTTTCCAATCTGGATGCCAAACTGCGTCTGGAAATGCGCTATGAATTGCAGCGGCTCCATGTGGAGACCGGCTCCACCTTCGTATACGTCACCCACGACCAAATGGAGGCCATGACGCTGGCAACGCAGATCTGCCTGATGAACAACGGTGTCCTTCAGCAGTATGCCGCGCCGCTGGAAGTTTACAATCACCCTGCCAATCTTTTTGCGGCAGACTTCGTGGGCAACCCCTCCATCAACTTTGTGGAGGCCAAGGGCTGGCAGGGGCCTGAGGGCAGCATTGAGCTGACGCTGCTGGACGGACACAAGGCAGTTTTCACCCCCGAGCGGCCATTGCAGCTGCCCCAGTGGTTCCACCGGCGGGACGAGGAGCTGGAAGCCCAGGCGCAGGCTCTGAAGGCCCGTGCGGGAGAGAGCGGCTACGTGGAAAAGAGCAACAAGGACGAGACCTTCCGCTACCACATCGCCAGAGTCAACGACGAGGACGACGGCATCCACGAGGAGCCGATGCTCACCAACGAGGATCTGGTGCTGGGCATCCGCCCGGAGTTCCTGTCCATCACCGGCGGTGGAAATGTGGAGTGCGAGATTTACGGTGCCATGCCCACCGGCATGGAATCCACCGTCAAGGTGCGCATCGGAGAGTATTTGCTCACCGGCGTGGTCTTCGGCAGCACCCTGTTTACCATCGGAAGCAAACACCTGCTGGATATCACCGGCAGCAACGTAATGCTCTTTGACCGGTCAAGCGGTCGGCGCATCACCTCCGGCACCCTGAAGCTGCTGTGATCCGGGGACTGTTATTCGATCTGGACGGAGTTCTGGTGAACACTAACCCCCTCCACGCCCGGGCGTGGCAGGAGCTTGCCGAAGAATTGGGAATTCCCTTCACTCCGGCAGACCAGGAGGCCTTTCTGGGCATCAGCCGGGCACAGTGCCTGGAAATTCTGCTGAAAAAGGGAAACCGCTCCCTTTCGGAATCCGAAAAAGAGAGGCTGTGCACCCGGAAAAATGACCGCTACCGGGAGATGATCGGCACTTTGACCCCGGCGGCGCTGCTGCCGGGCGTGTCGGAATTCTTACGCGTTGCCCGGGCCGAGGGATACCGGACAGCTCTTGGCAGTGTCAGTAAAAATGCGGAGTTTGTCCTGAAAAAGCTGGAAATTACGGCGTTTTTTGACGCCGTCATCGACGGCAGGAAAATTGTAAACGGCAAGCCCAACCCGGAGGTGTTCCTCAAAGGAGCGGAGGCTCTGGGACTCCCACCTGAGCAGTGCCTGGTTTTCGAGGACTCAGCCGCAGGTATCGAGGCCGCCCACCGGGGCGGAATGAAAGCCATCGGCATCGGAACGGCCCGGCTACTCCCGTCGGCAGAGCTGACCATCCCAGGCTTCTCCGGCGTAATGCCGGACGCGCTTCTGGCGCAGTTGCTATAACACTTTTATCAGATTGATACCGTGTATCGGGGAACCTCTGAACAGTTCTGTTTCGGCTGGACAGCGAGTCTTTAGTCCCAGCTGTGCAGCTCAAAAAATGGGAAAAATATCCGCATTTTCATACTGACTTTCATTCGTGAGGATGGAAATTTTAATATGAAGATCATAAAGCGACGGGTATCCATGATTTTTCATTCCGAAAATTACGGATGCCAGATTGGAACAGGAGCATGCCGAAACCTATGCCCAGTTCAAATCCATCCGGGAGGATTCTCAGCAGCTTTGGAAAATTAAATTCTATGTGGACTCTGCCCGCAAGAATTTTGAACAGGCGCAGCAGCGCACATCCCACAAACAGGATCAGGAAATTTGATTCCTTCATTCTGTCAGAAAGGGGATAAAAGCATAATTTCAACGGGCAGCATCTGTAATCACTTACGGATGCTGCCCATCTTTTCTTTTTTCTGTGTCGTAAAACATCACCGTTGGTAGTATGATATAGGCTATAGTCCACAAAAAGGATAAAATCACTTTGTGCGATACACAGAAAAACCACGCATCAAAGGGAACAGGGGAAATTTATCCTTGACAAATCGCGTGCCACTTTGTACTTCAGCAATACTTACGATATTGCCATCTTTTAATGCATATATCAATTTCGAGTGCTTTGTCACTGTACTATCATTCCTTCCTAAAAAATATATCTTGTTATGGTAAAGCGTCAGCCCTTCACTCCCGCGAGGGCGAGGAACTTCTTATCGGACTGAATAGCGTGGGTCACGAACTTCCCGTCCCGGAACAGCGCGTAGGTGGTCACCGGGGCGGGGAGATTCTGCGCGGTTTCTTTGTCTGCGATCCGGACGGTTTTCAGGGGAATGCCATGCTCTGCGGCGGCCTCCGCCACCCGGGGCACCCAATAAAAGGTGAACGGACACTGATCCGTATAGTAGAGAACGAAGCCGTCCTCCTTGATTCCCGGATGTCTGGCGCATTCTTTGAACGTTGGCTTCTCCGCCGACGGCGTCAGCGGCAGATACATGAGGGTGATTCCGCAATCCGAAGTGTCCGCGACGGTGAAGCCCTTGCAGGCCAGATACTTGGGGTCAGAAAGAAACTCACGCTTCCTGCCCTCCGCAGAAAGGATGCATATCCCCTGCCGCCCCTGCGCTTTGGCGTCCCGGATGCACTCGCCCAGCAGGTCGGAGGAATACCCATGCCCTTTCATGGACCCGGCGATCCACAGGCAGTTGATATAAAGATACCCCGGTGCGTCGATGGGGACCCACGCGTTCTCTGCCGGAATGTATTCGATGAAGCACTTGCCCCGTTCTTCGCTGCGGTAAAAAACCAGCCCCTCCGCGAACCGCTCCTTGAGCCACGCCTTTTTCGCGACGCTCTGCTTGCCCGACATGGCGCAGCAGATGTGCTCGGAGTCAATGTTTTCGCTTGTGATTCGGATGTATTGCATATGGTTTCTCCTTTTTGCAAATTTGCCCATAACCGGCATTTCCCGACAGCCTCACGGCTGCCGGGAAAGTGGTGGGTGAATTTACTTTTCCGGATTCAGGGCTACCTGATAGTCGAAGCTGCCCATGTGGAGAACTGCGCCGTTCTTTACGCGGCTCCAGGTGTCCGGTTTCAGATTGGTGCCGTTGAGGACGGTGCCGTTGGTCGAACCCATGTCCTGAATGTACAGGTAGCTGCCGTCCCATTCCACGGTGCAGTGCTTGCCGGAAAGCTGGTAGTCTTCCGCGTTGAGAATGATGTCGGCGCGGTCGTCACGACCCAGAACCTGAGGCGTATGGGGCGCAAGGGTGAAGCTGGTGGAAACATCCTGATGGGACGCGACGGTCATCTGGACAGTCACGCCGCCGCTGGGGGTCACGGGCTTGGTGGCGACCCACGACTCGTCCGGAACAGGGGTCGTCGTAGGAATATCAAAATCGCCGGTGGAGGGGATGGATGCCATGACGGGGTTGTTATCGACGACGGGGTTGTTATTGATGGTCGGAAGATCCCTATCCCGAAGCCACTGCTCCTGCTTCTTCCGGCTGTTGTTCACCGCGACCACGACGATCACCACGATCACGGCTACCAGTGCGACCGCGCAGCAGATGACCAGAATGAGATTTTCCCGAACCCAGTCCATAACGGAGGTCTGCGCTTCCGGCTCCTCGATCACATCGGTGGGGTCGGTAACGCCGGTGGGAGCGGCCGGGATGGCGGCGGGAACCGTGGTCAGGTCAACGGCGACGGAATCTTCCCACCGGGTATCGCCCAGCTCGTAGGCGGCGCGAACCATGGCGTTGTTGCTGTTGGAGGTCACGAAGGCAAGGTCGATTTTGATGACGGAGCCGTCCTGAATGGTTTCCCAGACCTGCTGAGCCGCGGCGGCAGCGGAGATCTTTTCCTCGGCGGGAACCAGACCCATGCCGCCTCTGGAAACCTCCGCCATTTTCAGCATGTTGTCGGCATTTGTCAGAGAATAGGCAGAGGTGGAGCTGCCGGTGATACCGATGGCGTAGACCGGGATGGAGGTGGCGCTGACCACGTCGATGGCCCGCTGCTGGGTGGTGCCGCCGTCGGCGAGAATGCCGTCGGAGAGGATCAGCAGGCACCGGTTCGTGCAGTAGCTGGTCTTCTTTTCCAGACTGCCCATGGCTTCCACGATGGCGCTGTACATATCCGCTCTGACGCCGTCGCGCTTAAGAGTGTCGATGGCGGCGGTGCGGGCGTCCATGGTGTCGAGGACGGCGCCCTCAACGACTTTGCTGCCCACGGTGGTGATGACCATGGAGTCACCCTCGCCCATGCGGCTGCTGATGATGTCCAGAATGTCCGTCTGCTGCTCGATCTGCTCCTTGGACATATGGGTGGAGATGTCCACCAGACAGTATACCGTGGTGGGCAGCTTTTCCTGACGCACGGTGGTCAGGACGGGGTCGGAGATCTGCTGGGAATCGATGGAAACCGTCAGGCTTCCGTTTTCGGGAAGGACGGTGCCGTAGACGAGAAGGTCATTCTGATGCTCCTCCGTCACGATCTCGTGAAAGGTCAGAAACGAATTCAGTTCAGCGGCCTGTGCGCTGACCGCGGGGCAGAGCAGAAACAAAAACAGGCAGACGCATCCTAAGAATGCGGTTATTCTTTTCATTTTGACTACTCCTTTATCCAAATTGCGATGGCGGTGTTGTTGTCCACATCCGTGCTTTTCCGCATCATGGCGCGGCAGCGGAGCAGATATACCCATTCCTCCGCCGTGGCGGCCTTGTGAAGATCGAGCATGATCTCGTCCTCCAGCAGCCGCTCCCACAGACCGTCGGAGCACAGCAGAAACGCATGGTCTCCGGGGGAAAGCGTGATGGGCGCATGAAGCTGGGGCTTGATCTCGTCGTCGCCGATGACCCGGAACAGCTTGCTCCTGCCCTCAAAGGACGGAATTTCCGACCGGGAATGCAGCTCGCCCATTTTGATGGAAAGCTGGGCGAGGCTGTGATCCTCCGTGTAGTCCGCGAGGACGCCGTTGTGGAAGTGGTACAGCCGGCTGTCGCCGATGTGTGCCCATACCGCCTGATTTTTGTAAAGATACAGCGCAACCGCCGTGGTCTTCATCTGGTTGGCGTTGGCGCGGGTGGCGAGGATGTTCCGGTTCGCCTCGTTCATCCATGCGAGAATCGTCTCGCCGGAGGGCAGCGCCTCATCCGCCTGCCACTGGGAAAGCGCCTTGACGCCGATGGAGGACGCGGCCTTTCCGCCGCCGTGGCCTCCCAGACCGTCGCAGATGACGGCGCAGTACTGATCCGGTCCCGGACTGAAATAGGTGCAGGAATCTTCGTTTTCAGACCGGCTGCCGATATTTGTATACCAATACCCTTCAATTACCATAGCTGTTTACCTGTTGTTTCTGGGCTGATCGGGCGGGTCGTAGCCCAGAACGATCAGCGTGTAGTTGTCCTGATACGGCAGGGCAGCGCCCATGATCCGCTGGCCGATGTGGGACGCGGCCAGCTGGACGCTGCCGCAATCGCGCAGGATGGCCGCCATTTCGGCGTCGCTTACAGTGCCGTAGACGCCGTCGCTCATCAGCAGCACCCGGTCACCGGGGAGCAGGGGGATGGGCGTGCGGTTGTAGTCCACATGGCGCAGCTCGCCCATGCCGATGAAGCTGGTGAGCTTCCGCCCGTTGGGGTCGCGCAGGGCTTCCGCCATGGAGCGCTTGCCCTCCAGAATGTCGGGCATCCAGTCCTGCAGCAGATCGTGGTCACGGGAAAGCTGGCTGATCTGACCGTCCCGGTACAGATAGACCCGGCTGTCGCCCACGGAGATCCACCGCAGCGCATTGCCCGTGATCAGGGCGGACACCACCGTGGAGCCGCTGGTGTAAAGCCCCTTGGGGCCGAGCATCTGATTGACGGCGCGGTTGATACCGGCCACCATACCCGGCAGCGCGGTGGGAACCTGATTCGCCTGAAGGGTGGAGCCGAAGGTCAGCGCCTCCATGACGATCTTCTGGCTGACCCGTTCTCCGCCGGAGAGGCCGCCCATGCCGTCGGCCAGAACCGCCAGAATGCCCGTATTGCGAAGCACGGCTGTCTGACCGAAGCTGTCCTGTTGGTAATCCCGCCTGCCGATGTCGTGGATCTTTCCGAGGGAGATACCGGGGATGGGACAGACCGTTTCCTCCACGGTTTCCTTGGTGATGGGAACGGGATGTACCTCCGCGGGTGTGGGAGGCTCCATGGGCTGTTCGCCCGAGCGCTCATGGTCGCGGACGTTCTTGCGCAGCATTGCCAGCAGCAGGATATCCACGCATGCGCCCGCCGCGAAAACGAAGCAGGCAATCTGCATGACAAGACGGAAACTGGGGACGGACTTGCGAGGGGAGGTGGGTTCGCTCAAAGCCGTCGGTATGGTGTCTTCAGAATTTGTTGGGGCGGTTTCTTCAGAAGCCGGTTGGGTAAATGTATGGGGATTAATGTAGATGCCGGAGTGAGGGGCTTCTTCTGTGGCGGTGCTGGATGGAGGGAATGCATTGCCGGGGTCAAAATTCTCACTGGCGGGTCTTATGGGAGCCTCGGTAGTTGCCGGGGGTTCCTCGATATCTGCCGCGGGTTTCTCAGTAGTCGCCGGGGGTACCTCGGTAGCTGCTGGGATGTTCTCGGTAGTTGCTGGGGGGGCTTCGGTAGTTGCCGGGGCCTCATCAGTGGGAGCGGTTGCTTTGTCCGATCCGTCTTTTTTGGCAGGCGCTGCCTCTGCCCCGTCGGCCTCCATGGGAACACTCGTTGCCTCTGTAGTCTCAACAGCGGCAGGCGCAGTTGTTTCCGTGCCTACGGTCGGTTCTTCGGTTGCGCCCGTCGCCGTAGCCGAGACGGGATTAACCCCGGTCGGCAGCGGGGAGCCACCGGGAACATCTTCTCCCGGGTCGTATACGAAGCCCAGATAGCCCGTGCCGATGGACGCGAGGATCAGCACCACCGCCATTACGGCCAGCAGAGACTGCCTGCGCTTTATCATTGCTGCTTTATTTCTTTTCATTCCAATCAAACCGATCTCCGCAAAGCGGCACAAATAACAGCTTCGTCGTACCAACCGTCAGAACATCGTAGGCTTCGATTTTCTCTACGCTGAGAGCGGGCTTCCCATTTACCCGAACGATATTGCGGCCGGAACCGGGGCCAAAGTAAAAGGTGCGATCCTCGTTGTCGTAGGCGATGATGGCGGAATTCTCCGCGCTGATGTGGGAATCCTCGGGAATGGAAATGTCCATCTTGGCGCTGCGGCCAATGTAGTTGTTCTGGCTGTGAATGCGGTAGTCAGTGCCCTTCGTGGCGCCCTCGATGCACACCAGCCAGCCAACTACAGGGTCAAAGGTGGTGCTTTCCTCACTGCTTGCAGCTACGGGGAAAATAGGCTCCGTCTTCGGGTAGGCACCCATATTGCCGTTGCTGCTGGACTGGGCATGCTGATAGTCAGCGCTCACGGTGGGCTGGTAGCCCTGCACCTTGCCGCCGTTCGGGTCAACAGGCATGGTCGGGGAGGGGGTGTTGTCTACGGCGTGGCTGTTGCCGGTCTGGCCAAAATATTCGGTGGGTATAATCCCGTCTTCAAGGATGTTGTTCCCAAGGGGATTTTTGTTTCTCGCGGCCTCGGCGGCGCACATCGGGCAGGTGGCGTTTTCTTCCGAGTCATAAAAGTGACCTTTGCTGCAGCGAACGATTTCCATAATAATGAACCTCCTGTATGTAAATGGTGTTGATATTGTTTGTTAACAGACGGTGATGCGGTTTTCGGAAGTACCGACGCAGAAGCTGCTGCCGTGCTTCAGGGCGACCTTTGTCCCGGCGGGGACGCGCTTGCCGTGGATGAAGGTGCCGTTGCGGGAGCCTTCGTCTACGAGGATCAGGAACTCGCCGCTATTCTCCAGCGTGCAGTGCCTGCGGCTGACGGCGGCGGCGCTCTCCGGGAGACGGATCTGACAGCTGGGGTCACGGCCGACGGCGACCTTGCCTGCCGGTACGGGAATAATTCTGCCATCCGGCAGCTGCACCCGGAAGGAGGGCGTATATACGCCAGCGGGAACGGTGCCGCCGGGGACAGTGCCGGGGGTGACGTCGCCCGCGGGGTACTTCTCAGCACTCTTGCGGTTGCGCAGGAGGAAGTAGATGGCCACGGCCACTGCCGCCACGGCGACCGCTGCCGCCGCTATGGTGACGACGGAGATCGAGCTTCCGGCGCTCATGTAGGGGATGCCCATCTGATCCAGCGCCTGCGTGACGTACTCGCTGTAAATGGCGCAGGAGTAGGAATCCACGATGCCGTAGGTGTTCAGGCCGATCACGTTGCCGTTTTCGTCGATCAGGGGGCCGCCGGAGTTGCCGCCGGAGATGACGGCGTCGTGAAGAAGAACATTGGTGTTTCCCGCGGCGGACATGACCATATGTCTGGCAACCGTGCCCCTGGTTGCGGTGATGTCATTGCTGCCCACGGTAGCGCTCAGATCGTCTACGACGGCGGGGCAGCCGAGAGCGACGACAGTTTCGCCCTGCTTGACGCTTTCGCTGGAACGGATGGCAAGAGGCTTGCATTCCGTGACCGGACGTGCGGCCTTCAGGATGGCGTAGTCGGGATAGCCGCTTTCGGAGATGCGCACGATGCTGCATTCCACGGAGGTCGCCTCGCTGGGGAGACCGGTGACGTCGCTGAGGGCAAAGTTATCCAGCATAATCCAGATCCGGACGTGATCGGAATCGAAGGCGTAGTTATATTCACTCAGGTAGGCGGACGCCACATGCCAGTTGGTGACGAAGTATTCGGGCGTGCTGCCCTTCTGCCCCACGGCAAAGCCGGAGCCGACGGCGGCGGCTGCGGGTGTGTCGTCGGGGGAAAAGCCGACGACAAAAAGCTTCACAACGCCCTCTTTCGCCTGACTGATGACGGTGGGAAGATCGGTCTTGGCGCTGGCGGGGATCGCCAGCATGGCGGCCAGACAGATCAGCACCATTACCGCGGCGGCCAATCGTTTACATACATATTTCATAACTGCTCTCTCCTTTTTATACCATCTCGCGGGAACCCCGGGAGATTAAATACGACCTGCTCTGCGAAAAAAGTATATCATCCTTTGGAAATATTGTCCATTCCCTATTTCCGGACTTGCGGGAATTTTGCTTCGCTCCCTTGGATGATTTCAGTATAGCAGGTTTTCTGGATTTGTGGTTGCATGGCGTGCAACAATTTGAAGAAGTTTGCGCGGTTTTGAGTGGCAAAGCCGCGCGGCGGTAGTACTTGAATTAGCGGCTGTGATATGACTCAAGAATTTTACTGGAAAAACAATTGATATTTTTCAACTTGTAGCAATGATTGAACATCCCGGTCGTATCCGCTGCATAGGGGGAGCCAAAGTGGGAGAGATTCAGGCTGACTAGGTTGCTGCATCCGGAAAACATGTGATACATGCTTTTCACATTAAATGTATTAAAACTGCTGAGATCTAATTTGGTAAGGCTGGGGCATCCCTCAAACATACCAGACATGTCCATTACATTGGAAGTATCAAAACTGGTCAGATTCAAGCTGGCAAGACTGTTGCAACCAAGAAACATATTGGACATATCTGTCACTTTGGTGGTGTCAAGACAGCTGCCAAAGTCAATTTTTTTCATATTTGAGAAGTTGGCAAACATACAGGAGGAGTCAGAGTTTGCTGCAATTGTCCCGTTGGCGGCTACATACAGGTGGCCGTTGATCATCCATGCCAGCACGCTTCTATCTTTGGTGTTGGAGACGTCCCAGGCATAACTGGGGGCGTTTTTCAGGGTGCTTTGGAAAGTCAGCCTTTTTACATCTGTACATTTATGCTGATTTTGTCCCCAGAAGTATACACCAAAAGAACTGCACGATGCTTTGACCATTACGCGGGATTTCCTGTGGACCAAGTTTGCGGACGGGGCAGTCATGGTGATGGTTGCTCTCTCTGGAACCTTTATCTCTTTCAGCCGGGGAGACTCTGCCATCGAGAATTCCTTGAGTGGCTCATTCTTCTTTTCCGACGAGAGAGTGGTCATTTGCAGCAGCGCGGTCATGCTCCTGGGGCGGTTTTCCGCCCGGATGCTCATGCAGTACGCCAGAACGTCAAACTGCGCCTGCGTCAGCAGCGGCTGGCAGGTCAGGGTGTCATCCACGATCCTGTCCACAGCCGTGGGCGGCAGAATGCCGGTGCAGCAGTAATAGATCGTGGCGGCCATGGCGTAAACGTCCGTCCACGGGCCGATGCTGGCGTTGCGCTGATACTGCTCGATGGGGCTGAAGCCCTGTTTGGCCACCATCTGGGAGGACTGGACGTTGCCGTCCCGTCCCTGAATGTCCAAGTCCTTGGCCGCGCCAAGGTCAAGCAAAATCAGCCTGCCGTCCGGCCGCACCATGATATTGTCCGGGCTGATGTCCCGATGGATAATGCCATGCTCGTGAACTTCTGCCAGCGCCTGAATGATGGGCGTCAGCAGGGACAGGCAGGTGTCGAAGGGCATCGGCCCCTCCCGCTGCAGCTTTTTCAGCAGCGTCTCGCCCTCGATGAAGTCCATGACAATGTAAGCCGTTTCATTCTGGATGAAAACGGATTTTACCCCCACAACGCCGGGAATGCCGCCCAGCTTCGCCATTTTCCGGGCTTCTTTCAGGAAGCTGTCAAAGCCCTTCTGGGTGCCGGTCTTTCCCATCATGGCGTTGCTCCACACCACCATGGAGCGGTTTTCCCGGCTGACCATGCCGGTGCTCATGGGGAAATATTCTTTGATTGCGACCTTCTGTTCCAGCAAAAGGTCAAAGCCTATGTAGGTGATGCCGAAGCCGCCCTGCCCCAGCATCTCGCCCACCAGATACTTTCCGTCCAGAATCGTGCCGGGCTTCAACGCGAAGGACTCCGTGTTCACGCTGCCGTAAGGGCGGCCGCACTCCGGGCAGAACTTCTGCTCTGCCGCCAGCTCATGCATACATCTCATGCATCTGCGTACTTCCATAATTCAATCCTCTCTTTTGGGGAACGTTCGGATTCCCGCCGATTTCGCGTACTGTTCTGCATATCAATCCGCAAGCCAAGCATCCGTCACGGACAGACCCATCGACCACGAATACCCGCCGATCACCGTCGGCGTTACGATGATCGCGTCAAATGTCAGCGGCGTATCGAATGTAATCGTCTCGGAGCCAGCGCCGTCACCGGCGGGCAGGGAGATCTTGGCGATTTTCTGGAACTGCCCGTTCACTCTTCCCCACACCTGCCATTCTTTGCACTTTGTTCCCGCGTTCATGGATACTTCCATGTTGACGGTCATTTCCCTGCATCGTACCAGCGGGGTGTAAAAAACCAGCGCGTGGACATTCAGACTGAAGTTCCCGTCTTTCAGATTTGTGCTTTCCCAGTAACCATCCACATATTCGATATAGTTCTTGGGCTGTGTAGGCTTCATAGTGGGTTCGGGCTTGGGTTCCGTGGCCTTGGGCACGGTTGCTTTGGGCGTGGTTGCCTTGGGCGTGGTTTCCGCAGGCGCGGGCTGCAAGACCGGTTCTGCGGCGGCCGCTTTCATGGAGACGTTCTGCCTGGGCGCTTTTCCCGTAGCGGTCACGATGCAGACGACGATTCCCAGCACCGCGACGATACCGGCCACGGCGGGTATCAGCCATGCGGGGAGCGGCTTTTTCTGCGGCGTCTTCGGCGGCGCGTTTTTGACCGGCGGCTTCACATCTGCCGGTCTGGGAGGGACTGGCGTCGTCTGCTGCGCTTTGGCCGGTTCTGCCCGCGGGGCTGGCTTGACCGGCTCGGCCTTCCCGCCTTTTTGCAGGCGGGTGACCATTTGCAGCAAGGCGGCCATGTCCTGCGGGCGCTTCTGCGGCAGAATGCTCATACCGGCGGCCAGAACATCAAACTGCTCCTTCGTCAGCCGCGGTTTGCAGGTCAGGGTGTCTTCCACGATCCGGTCAACAGAGGTGGGCGGCAGTGTGCCGGTGCAGCAGTAGTAGATCGTGGCGGCCATAGAGTAAACGTCCGTCCACGGGCCGACGCTGGCGTTCTTCCGGTACTGCTCGATGGGGCTGAAGCCCTGTTTGGCGACCATCTGGGTGGTCTGAATCGAGCCGTCCTTTCCTTGAATATCCAAATCCTTTGCCGCGCCCAGGTCCAGAAGGACGGGCTTGCCGTCCGGCTGCACCATGATATTGTCCGGGCTGATGTCCCGGTGAATGATACCGTGCTTGTGGACTTCTGCCAGCGACTGCATGATGGGCGTCATGAGCCGGATGCAGCTGTCAAAGTCCATGGGGCCGTTCTTCTGCATTTTCTGCTGCAGCGTCTCGCCCTCGATAAAGTCCATGACGATGTAGGCGGTCTCATTCTGTGTAAAGACCGATTTCACCCCGACGACGTTGGGAATGCCGCCCAGCTTTGCCATTTTCCGGGCTTCCTTCAAAAAGCTGTCGAAGCCCCGCTGGGTGCCGGTTTTCCCCACCATGGCGCTGCTCCACACCACGGTGGAGCGGTTTTCCCGGCTGACCATGCCGGTGCATGTGGGGAAATATTCCTTGATGGCGACCTTCTGCTGCAGCAGCAGATCAAGTCCGATATAGGTGATGCCGAAGCCGCCCTGCCCCAGCATTTCGCCCATCAGATACTTTCCGTTCAGGATCGTACCGGGCTTCAGCGCGAAAGGCTCCGCGTGCACGCTGCCGTAAGCGCGCCCGCATTCCGGACAGTAGGCGATCCCTCCCGACAGGTCGTGCATACATTTCATACATCTGCGTACTTCCATAGTCCATTCCTCTTTCTTTCGGGGGAACTCGTGGGGTTCCCGCCGTTTTTTGGAACCATTACAGTAAAATAATATCACCGCTTGATACTATTGTCTACTGATTATTTGGCAAATTTAGTATATCAGATTTCCAGAATTTGCGGTCGCACGCCATGCGACAATTTTGAAAAAATTCGCCCGGCTCTGAAAGGCAGAGCCGGGCGGGAGGTGGTGGGTCAGCGGTTGCGGAATTCCTTAAGAATACGCTCGTCGGAGCAGTTGAGGTCCGTAAGGACGTCACAGCCGGTGAATATGTCGTTCATTTCTGTTACGGCGGAGGCATCAAAATTGGACAGATTCAGGCTGGTCAGGTCGTAACACCGGCCGAACATCCAAATCATCGTCGTTACGTTGGATGTGTCAAAGTTACTGAGATCCAAGCTGGTTAGGCGGCTGCAGCCGGAGAACATGAAATTCATGTTTGTTACTTTGGAGGTGTCAAAGCTGGTTAAATTCAGGTGGGTCAAACTCTCACACCCGTAGAACATAATATACATGCTTGTCACGCTGGAAGTATCAAAGCCAGATAAATCCAGACCGGTGAGACTGCTGCAATCTTGAAACATACTATGCATGCTCATTACATTGGAGGTGTCGAAACTGGCGAAATCTAAACTGGTTAGACTCGTACAGCGTGAGAACATCCCATACATGTATTTTACGTTAGAGGTATCGAAGCCAGATAAATCCAGCTCGGTGAGACGTTCGCAGCCTGCAAACATAGCGGATGTGTTTGTCACATTGGAGGTAACAAAACAGTCTCCAAAGTCGATTGTCTTGAGATTTACAAAGTCCTGGAACAGCCAAGAAGCATCGGAATTTGGCGCAATCGCTCCGTCGGCGGCTACGTACAGATCGCCGTTATCCATCCATGCCAGCACGCTTCTGTCCCCGGCTTCCGAGACATCCCATGCACTGCTGGGGGCGTTTTTCAGAGAGCTTTGGAAGGTTAGAGTTTTTACGTCTTTGCGCAAATACTGACTCTGCCCCCAAAAGGGAGTAAGAGGGTTGTCGTCTTCATAGACAACGTCTGTAGCCGCCATGGTATGGACTTCCATGGGAATAGTAGGAACTGTTTCTGTCGGCGCCGGTTCCGTGGCGGAGGTCTGTGCGGCCGGTGCTTTCACGGAGGAAGCGGGGGTGGACTTTTTCCCGCCGCTGCCGACGGAAATAATGAGGGCTATCACAGCCACTGCCGCCGCGATGCCGGGAATCAGCCATTTGGGAATCGGACGGCCGGGGTCGGGCTTCGGCGGCTGGAGGTTCCGGGTTTCCGGCCGGACCGGCTCGGTTTTCGGGACGTCCCTGACGGGCGGCGTTTTTCCTGCCGGGTGGGTGACGATCTGAAGCAGAGCGTCCATATTCTGGGGGCGGTTCTGGGGCAGGACGTTCATGCAGAAGGCCAGAACGTCAAACTGCTCCTTCGTCAGCCGCGGACGGCAGGTCAGGGTGTCCTCTATCATGCGGTCGGTGGCGGAGGGGGGCAGAACGCCGGTGCAGCAGTAGTAGATCGTGGCGGCCATGGCGTAAACGTCCGTCCATGAGCCGATCTTCCCAGCTTGGCCGTACTGCTCCACGGGGCTGAACCCGTGCTTGGCCACCATCTGGGAGGACTGCACATTGCCGTCCTTTCCCTGAATGTCCAAGTCTTTTGCCGCGCCCAAGTCCAGCAGGATAAGCTTGCCGTCACTCTGCACCATGATGTTGTCCGGGCTGATGTCCCGGTGAATGATGCCGTGCTTATGGACTTCGGACAGTGCCTGCATGATGGGCGTCATCAGGCTGATGCAGGTGCTGTAATCCATGGGGCCTTCCCGCTGCAATTTTTTCAGCAGGGTCTCGCCCTCGATGAAGTCCATGACGATGTAGGCGGTCTCATTCTGGATGAAAACGGACTTGACCCCGACGACGCCGGGAATACCGCCCAGCGTTGCCATTTTCCGGGCTTCCTTCAGGAAGCTGTCGAAGCCCTTTTCCACGCCGGATTTCTGCATGACGGCGCTGCTCCACACAACGGTGGTGCTGTTTTCCCGGCTGACCATGCCGGTGCTCATGGGGTAGTATTCCTTGATGGCGACCTTCTGTTCCAGCAGTAGGTCAAAGCCGATATAAGTGATGCCGAAGCCGCCCTGCCCCAGCATTTCGCCCACCAGATACTTCCCGTCCAGAATCGTTCCGGGTTTCAGGGCAAAGGGCTCCGTTTCCACGCTGCCGTAGGGGCGGCCGCACTCCGAGCAGAAGGTCTCCCCCGCCGCCAGCGCGTGCATACATTTCATACATCTGCGAATTTCCATATCATGTACCACTCTTTTCTACAGACGGATTCAGGACAGCGCACCGTTTAGCCTTCCTGATACAGCGAGTTATTGGGCGTGAACAGCCTGCCATACCCGTTTCGGAATTCGTTGCGGATCTCGCCCACATAATGGTAGGACTTGGCGGTGATTCCCAGACCAAATCCCTGCCAGGAGCCGTTTAATGTGAGGCCGTAATAGGTATGGTCGTGCTTCTTCTGCGCCGACACCATGCGCCAGCTGTCGCCCTCCACAGTGGGCTGACTTGCCGGTACAGGTGTGCGGTAAACGTAAATCCCGTAGCCGTCGACGATTCCGTCTGCAAATTCGCCGTAAAAGGTTCCGCAGTTTTCCAGCTGCAATGAGCCGAAGCCGCAGGGCTGTCCGCCGCAGATCATGCCGGTATAATACGTGGTGCTTCCCTCACGGGACGGATACAGCGAATCGACATGATCCGCTTCCCACAGCCACGAGCCGCTCTGCTTTACGCCGCTGTGGTATGTATAGGTGCCTTTCCCCGCGGGGAAACCGCTTTGGAAAGTTCCCCGATAGCTGCCGCCGTACTCATAGCTCAGAGTGCCATACCCACAGGGAACCCCTTGAAGCAGCATTCCGGTATATTGACCGGCAGAACTGCCGCGCCAGCTTCCCGCGTCATAGGTGACCGCCGTCTCTCCATAGGTCCACGCCCCCTCCACCGGGGCAAGCCCCGCGTCGTCGGCAAAGGTAAATACGCCCGTTTCCGGGTAGCCGTTTCGGAAGGTGCCGGTGAACGTCCCCTCCGCCCAGCTCAGCGTACCCTCTCCGTCGGGCACGCCTGATGAGGCTGTACCGACATAATTACCATCAAGATAGGGAAAGCTTTCCACCGGGACGGTCGTTTCCGGAGTGGGAGGAATGAATGTAAATGCGGCGGTTGGTTCGGTCTGAACGGCCGCCGGTTTTACGGGCTCCTGAATGGAAGGCGAGGTGCTCGGACTTTTTCCGCCGCTGCCGATGGAAATGATGAGGGCTATCACCGCCACCGCCGCCGCGATGCCGGGGATCAGCCATTTGGGAAGCGGACGGCCGGGGGCGGGCTTCAGCGGCTGGAGGTTCCGGGTTTCCGGCCGGACCGGCTCGGTTTTCGGGACGTCCCTGACGGGCGGCGTTTTTCCTGCCGGGTGGGTGACGATCTGAAGCAGAGCGTCCATATTCTGCGGGCGGTTCTGGGGCAGGACGTTCATGCAGAAGGCAAGAACGTCGAATTCCTCCTCCGTCAGCCGCGGACGGCAGGTCAGGGTGTCCTCTATCATGCGGTCGGTGGCGGATGGAGGCAGAACGCCGGTGCAGCAATAGTAGATCGTGGCGGCCATGGCGTAAACGTCCGTCCAGGAGCCGATCTTCCCGTCCCGGCCGTACTGCTCCACGGGGCTGAAGCCCTGCTTGGCCACCATCTGGGAGGACTGCATATTGCCGTCCTTTCCCTGAATGTCCAAGTCTTTCGCCGCGCCCAGATCCAAAAGGATAAGCCTGCCGTCGTTCTGCACCATGATGTTGTCCGGGCTGATGTCCCGGTGAATGATGCCGTGCTTATGGACTTCGGACAGTGCCTGCATGATGGGGGTCATCAGGCTGACGCAGGTGCCATAATCCATGGGGCCTTCCCGCTGCAATTTTTTCAGCAAAGTTTCGCCCTCGATAAAGTCCATGACGATATAGGCTGTCTCATTCTGGATGAAGACCGAATTCACGCCCACCACACTGGGAATGCTCCGCAGTTTCGCCATTTTCCGTGCTTCTTTTAAGAAGCTGTCGAAGCCCTTTTCCACGCCGGATTTCTGCATGACGGCATCGCTCCACACAACGGTAGAGCGGCCTTCCCGGCTGACCATGCCGGTGCTCATGGGGAAGTACTCTTTAATGGCGATCTTCTGCTCCAGCAGCAGATCAAAGCCGATGTAGGTAATGCCGAAGCCGCCCTGCCCCAGCATTTCGCCCACGAGATACTTCCCGTCCAGGATCGTTCCGGGTTTCAGAGCGAAAGACTCCGCCTTCACGCTGCCGTAAGGGCGGCCGCATTCCGGGCAGACGGTCTCCCCTGCCGCCAGCGCGTGCATACATTTCATACATCTGCGAATTTCCATATCCCGATCCTCTTTCTTGTCTGACGTTCGTTATTTCTTGCTGAACAAGTCAGAAAAGCCGTTTTTTTCCAGATGGTTGTTGATGTCTATAATGTCCAGCTCCCGCAGAATGCCGTCGATGATAACGATGTCCCGCGGGCTGGAACCGCTCAGGGAAGCGAGGTCTCCGATTTTCAGCAGCTTCTGGGTCTCGGACAGGTTCATGCCCAGAACGCGGGAAAGCCGCAGGAGCACATTCCGCTGAGGGCTGACCTCGGCGTTCAGGATCCGGTAAAGGGAGGACTTGTTCAGTCCCGCAAGCCCCGCGATGGTCTCGACGGAACGGGGCGTTTTACACAGAAACTGGAAAAGGTAGTCGCCAAGGGCGGGGCCGTTGGCTTCGTGAAGGAGCTGCGTGACGGATGCTCCGCCTTTCAGACGGGAAACGGCAATTTCGGTGGGACCTGACTGCTGCATAAAATGACTCCTCCCTGCGCCATAAAGGGATATGTTCTGCCCATATTCGGCCAAAGATGGCTTTTTATTACGATTCTATTAAGAAGTATATCACAGCCCATTGCGGAATGCAATCGGGGAATTGCCGCGCGGACGAAAAACCGTGCCGGAGGGTCACTCCGGCACGGTTGGAAACGATATACGATTAGCCGAACACGGACAGCAGGAAGCCGGCCGCGATGGCGGAGCCGATAACGCCGGCCACGTTGGGACCCATGGCGTGCATCAGCAGGAAGTTGGAGGGGTTGTTCTTCTGGCCGACGGTGTTGGACACACGGGCAGCCATGGGAACCGCGGACACACCGGCGGAGCCGATCAGCGGGTTGACCTTGCCTCCGGTGAGCTTGCACATCACGTTGCCGCCCAGCAGACCGCCGGCGGTGGAAATGCCGAAGGCTACGACGCCCAGAACCACGATCTTCAGGGTGCTGGCAGTCAGGAAGGTGGAGCCGACCATGGTGGCGCCCACGGCGGTGGACAGCAGAATGGTGACAATGTTCATCAGGGCGTTCTGTGCGGTGTCGCTGAGACGGTCAGTAGCGCCGGTCTCCTTGAACAGGTTGCCCAGCATCAGGCAGCCGATCAGAGGCGCGGTGTCAGGCAGCAGCAGCGCCACGAAGATAACGACCACGATGGGGAAGATGATCTTCTCGGCCTTGGAGACGGTACGGGTCTGCACCATCTTGATCTTGCGGTCCTCGGCGGAGGTCAGCAGGTTCATGATGGGGGGCTGAATCAGCGGGATCAGCGCCATGTAGGAGTAAGCGGCCACGGCGATGGCGCCCAGCAGTTCGGGGGCCAGACGAGTGGTCAGGAAAATGGCGGTGGGGCCGTCCGCGCCGCCGATGATGCCGATGGAAGCGGACTGGGGGCCGGTAAAGCGCAGCAGCACGCCGCCCAGGAAGGCAACGAACACGCCCAGCTGTGCGGCAGCGCCCAGCAGCAGGCTCTTGGGATTGCTAAGCAGGGGGCCAAAGTCGGTCATGGCGCCCACGCCCATGAAGATCAGGCAGGGGTACAGGGAGGTCTTGACGCCGATATAGAAGATATCCAGCAGACCGCCTTCCCGCATGATGGCACCGTAGCTGTGATACAGGTCACTTGCGGGATTCATGAAGTTGTCCCACAGCTCCTGGTGGTAAAGACCGCCCAGGGGCAGGTTGGACAGCAGGCAGCCGAAGGCAATGCCCACCAGCAGCAGCGGCTCGAATTTCTTGACGATGCCCAGGTACAGCAGCACACAGGCGATGATCAGCATCACCAGATTCTGCCAGCCGCCGTCGGCAAAGCCGACGAAAATGGCGTTGAAGCCGGACTTCTGCCATAGATTTAACAGGACTTCACCAATATTGATGCTCATGGTGTATCCTCCTTAGCCGAGGACGACCAGAGTAGCGCCGGTGTCAACGGTGGCGCCCTTGGAAACCAGAACCTGCTTCACGGTGCAGGCCTTGGGCGCCAGAATCTCGTTCTCCATCTTCATGGCTTCCAGAACCACCAGAACGTCGCCTTCCTTCACGGCCTGACCTGCGGTGACGTTCACCTTCAGGATGTTGCCGGGCATGGGAGCGGTGACGGCGTCACCGGCCACGGGAGCGGCAGCGGCGGGGGCGGGAGCA
>ENA-UOJI01000568-UOJI01000568.1-human-gut-metagenome-genome-assembly--contig:-P79-NODE-568-length-27624-cov-7.369799_pt1 | contig 27624 bp, 34 predicted proteins | sample MGYA00242346_ERZ723893 | MGnify/ENA metagenome assembly ERZ723893 | reverse complement strand
AAAATGCGTTTTGAAAAATTATAGCACATTATGCCGGAAAATACAATCGTTATAATGATAAATTTGACAATTCTGATAAAATAAGTTATACTATATCCATAAAAGCGGTCGCTATTTCATTAAATTGTCACAGTTTTTATATTTACAATAAACACACCGACTATATAATAATTAAAAAATATTCATCGGGAGGAAGAGGATAATGGCAAAAATACTCATCGTGGACGACGAGCAGAACATACGCGAAATAATCCGGGAGTATGCGGAATTCGAAGGCTATGAGACCGCGGAAACCGACGACGGCATGAAAGCCGTCAAAATGGTCAAAGAGGATAATTACGACCTTATCATAATGGACGTTATGATGCCGAAACTGGATGGGTATTCGGCCGTCAAGGAAATACGCAAATTCAGCGACGTACCCGTCATTATTCTTTCTGCGCGCGTAGAGGAATACGACAAGCTTTTCGGCTTTGAAATAGGCGTAGACGATTATGTGACCAAGCCGTTTTCGCCCAAAGAACTTATGGCGAGAATAAGCGCCGTATTAAAGCGTTCCCGCCCCAAGAAAAAAGAACTCATAAAGTCCGACGGGTTGGAGATAGACATCGCCGGCCGCAACGTCTTTGTCGACGGCAAAAAGGTGGAAATGACGCCCAAGGAATACGAACTGCTTTTTTATCTCGTCGAAAACAACGGCATCGCCATCTCGCGCGAAAAGCTTTTGAGCAACGTGTGGGGCTATGATTTTTACGGCGACGACCGGACGGTGGACACCCACATAAAGATGCTGCGTTCCTCTCTCGGAAAATACCGCGACAAGATAATCACTCTGCGCGGACTGGGTTATAAAATCGAACTGTAAAGGTGACTTGTAAGTGCCGCAAACCAAGACAAAAAAACACGACGGAAAAACCAAAAAAGCCAAGTCTGCGCTAGGCAGCATAGTCTTTCGCGCATGGCTGGCTTTTTTAGTGCTTGCGCTGTGCGTAATAGCCTTTTTCTGGACGGGCGAGCTGGTCATATTTGCCACCAATTATACAAAAATGTACGTGGACAGGCTGACGCAGCAAAGCCGCGAACTGGTGGCGAGTTTGAAAAACAACCAGTATTCCGCCGACGCAACCTCCTTTCGCGACAAGGCGGAAGACTGCGCGCGCCGCAATAATCTTACCACCATTGTATTTGTTTTTCCTGAGGGCAGCGACGAACTCAACCCCTACGAGGCACAGATAGAGTATTACACAAACCCGGTTTATGCCAGCGGCGAAACGCCCAGCGATTTTCCCGCGGCACGCGCCGTAATCGAATACGAATTTTTGCTCCGTATGAGCGAAATAGACGGCAACGGCAGTTTTCTTATGCGCGGCAAAAGCGAATCGCCGCTCACCGTTATTTACGGCGAGAAGATGACGTCCGACGACGGCGAAGAAATCTTTCTTTATACCTCGACGACCATCAACGAATACGATTTTACCATCAACATTCTGACCAATCAGATGATTATCGTAACCGTTATATGCCTTATTTTCTCGCTCATAATATCCTTCTTCATCGCATGGCAGTTTTCCAAGCCGATACGACAGTTTACCGCGACGGCAAAGAAGATAGGCGACGGCGATTTGTCGCAAAAATACGTCGGCAACGGTTACAACGAATTCGACGATCTGGCGGACGCGCTTAACTACGCCACCTCCGAGATGATAAAGGCCGAAAAATTCCGCCGCGATTTTCTTACAAACGTGTCGCACGATATACGCACGCCGCTTACGCTTATAAAGGCCAACGCGGAGATGATACGCGACCTGTCGGGAGACATAAAGGAAAAGCGCGACCGCAATACGCAAACCATAATCAACGAAGCGGACAGACTCACGCTGCTGGTGGAGGATATTCTGGACTTGTCCAAGCTGGAGGCGGGAGTGGCGGAAATGTCGGACGAATTGGTGTCGTTAAGCGCCGTCGCCGAAAGCGTAATTGCGCAGTTTGACGTCCTTAAAGAGCGGGACGGCTATGTGTTCGAGACGGACATATCCCCCGATGTGTTTGTCAGATGCGACGCAAAGCGTTTGACACAGGTAATATACAATCTCGTGGGCAACGCGATAAACTATGCCGGCGACGACCGCAAAGTCATTGTGAAGGTATTTAAAGACGGCGATATGGCCAAGGTGGAAATATCCGACCACGGAAAGGGTATTCCGGAAGAGGAACTTGACCACGTCTGGGAAAGATATTATCGCAGCAATCAGAACAAGCGCAACGTCGTGGGCAGCGGTATAGGCTTGTCGATAGTAAAAAATATACTCATAAGTTTCGGAGCGGAGTACGGAATAAAGAGCAGCGCAGGCAAGGGATCGACTTTCTGGTTCGCCCTTAAACTCGCAGACGGCGGAAAGGAGACAAATTAGACGGGCGGATGAGTATAAATGCCGCAATAACCGGATAATATTATGATATGAATTATTTATCCGATGTTATATATTGTATAGGCAGCCCGGAAGGAAAGCGGCGCGACTTCCGCAAAAACGTGTCGGAAGAGTGGGTATATGCGGACAACGACGAAGTGCTTGCGTCCGTCACAAAGGACGGTAAAACGTATTTTATGATAGGAGACGCGCCTTTTTCGGAAATGACGGTAAAACAGTATGTTTCATACCACCGCAGCGTCGTCGCTCCCGATAAGACCGACTTTTCATATTTTCGCAGACTGCTGTGGAAGACGTGCCGGGCGGTGCTTTTAGGAGGGGCGCTCGTGAGCAATATGCCGCGCTTTGCCTACCGCGTCATGCAGTGCTTTACCTATGCTACCGAAAAGACCAAAGTTTTGGCGGTTAATTTTGACGGGACGGAGTATTCCCGCGGCAATCAACGGTTTATGCGGCGTTTTATAAGGACGTATGCCGGCAAATACAAACTGCTGGTGGGCGTGTCCGACGCACGTTTTATTCCCGCCGGGAGCACGGTAAGAAGATATTACGGCGACGGCAGTTACAATCAGCTGTCGCTGTCGGCCACCGGCGCGAAACTGAAAGGCGGCGTGCGCAAATCGCCTTTTACCGGCGTATATCCCGGGAACAGCCGCGTGCGCAACATAACGGTAAGTTTTTAGCGGCTTTCGGAATAACGGCAACAAAGTCGTGCGCAGGAACGCTCTTACGATATGACAAAAATACGTTATAAGGAGAAAAATTATGATATTGGATTTTGATTATTACAACCCCACACACGTGTACTTCGGAAAAAACGCGCTGTCAAATCTGCGCGGCGAACTGGACAATTACGGCGATACGGTGCTGCTGGTTTACGGCAAAGGCTCGGTAAAAAAGACGGGACTTTGCGACAGCGTGCTGGCAATTCTCAAAGACGCAGGCAAAAAAATAGTCGAACTGGACGGCGTAAAGTCCAACCCTACATATTCGCGCATGATGGACGGCTGCCGGCTGGTGCGCGAAAACAACGTATCGCTCATTCTGGCGGTGGGCGGAGGTTCCGTCATTGACTGCGCCAAGGCGATATCCGTTGCGGCATATTGCCAAGGCGACGCATGGCAGCGCTATTGGATAGATTTCGAGCCGGTGGACAACGAAATAGTTCCCGTCGGCAGCGTGCTCACCATGGCGGGCACGGCGTCGGAGATGAACGGCGGCTCGGTAATAACCAACGAACAGGTGATGATAAAAGCCGGGCGCACTTTCGGTCCGGAAGTAAATCCGAAATTTTCGATACTCAATCCCGAATATACTTTTACCGTGCCCAAACGCCAGATGGTAAGCGGAATATTCGACACCATGTCGCATCTTATGGAGCAGTATTTTTCGGGCAGCGACGACAACACGACCGATTATATAATAGAAGGCGTCATGCGTTCGCTCATCCACAGCAGCTACAAGGCGCTTGAAACCCCCCGCGACTATGAGGCGCGCAGCAATATCATGTGGTGCGCCACGATGGGGCTCAACACAATTACGGGCCTATCGAAACAACAGGATTGGGAAGTCCACATGATCGAGCATCAGCTGGGCGCCTACACCGATTGTCCGCACGGCGAAGGACTGGCGGTAATTTCGCCTGCATATTACCGGTATATCTACAAATACGGCATTGACAAATTTGTGCGCTTTGCCAAAAACATATGGGATGTTCCCGCCGACGACATCGACAAGGAGACGGCGGCGCTTGCCGGCATCGACGCGCTGGCGTGCTATATCGAAAAACTGGGACTGCCCTCAACGCTGAGAGAAGTGGGTGCAACCGAGGATATGCTGGAAAAAATCGCAGTAAGCTGCGTCAAGGGAGTCGGCTATAAGCAAATGGACGAAAACGACGTTCTGAACGTGTTAAAAGCTTGTTATTGACGACAATTCGGCGGAGCGGTAAAAAGCTCTGCCGAATTTTTATTATTTTACGCAAAATTTGTTGACAACCTCCGCAAAATTTGCTACAATTATAAAGCTTTGATTTAAAGTTGCATGGAGGCATAGCTCAGTTTGGTTAGAGCGCTACCTTGACATGGTAGAGGTCATAGGTTCGAGTCCTATTGTCTCCACCAATCAATTTTAAATGGGGTTATGGCGCAGTTGGTAGCGCGTTTGAATGGCATTCAAAAGGTCAGGGGTTCGAATCCCCTTAGCTCCACCAAACGGGAACTATCCGAACACCACTATCACAGAACAGTGGGTTCGGGTAGTTTTTTTATTGCCGCCAAAGGAATAACTCTCCGAATTTTTTGCCTCTTCGTTGTGGCTATCGTAGCACAGTTCTCGCGGAAGTCAACGGGAAAAATTATCGCTGAAAAGCTCAATCATCCAAGCATCTGAAAGCCGGGTAGGTCAATTTGACCTGCTCGGCTTTTTTGCGTTTATGGCAGTTTTTTCTGTTATTCATACGCAATAATTTTGTCCTGTTTCGTTGACTTCCGATGTGCCTATTTCAAGTGAATAAGAATTTATCTCGCCCAATGCTCCTGTCGCCCCTGCCGAAAGGCAAAAATAAAATTCGGAGGTAAACTCTATGAAAACCAAAGTTTCCAATTTCACCGAGTTCAGAGCGTATTATCTCTCTGAATTTGAACTGTACGATGGCGAAGCGTTTATCACCTTCAATATCGTCGGCATCGACCTTGACCGCAATGAAGTACAGGTTGCCGTAACAGACAGAGGCAGAATCAGCGTTGTAACGTATGACCTCTTGACGGATAAAAACGACAGACTTTACTTCGAGTACGGCGTTATGTTTGAGCGCGTATATCTGGACGAGTTCGAGGAGGCAGCGTAATGGAATATCCTGAAATCAGCATCGTAATCGGTTCGTGGGGATCGTACAATTCCTGCAACGAACGCGCCCTCGGCTCCGAATGGCTCAACCTCGCAGACTTTGAGAGCTGGGAAGAAATCGAGGAAGAACTCAAAAAACAGGGCTTTCAGCTCAAAGGCATTGACGAAGAACTGTTTATTCAGGACATTGACGGCATCCCTTCGTCCGGCACGAACTGGGATTACGTTCATCCGAAAGACCTGTTTGAAACGCTCAAAGAAAGCGGTGTTTTGGACGATACCCGCAAGTACGACACCATGCTTGCCTATCTGGAAGTGCGCTCTCTCGGCGAATTTGAAGAGAATGTCCGCAATCACGGCGACCGCTGGGACGACGACATTCACCTCTACAAAGGTTATAGCTGGGAAGATTACGGCAAAGAAATGTTCGACTGCTGTTGCTATCAGATGGAAGAACACTTACAGGACTTCTTCGACTTCGAGGCATATGGCAGATACATGGGCGACTGCGCCGAGGAATACTCGGACGGCATCATTGAAATTTTAAGATAACACGGAGGATAAATCACTATGGGAAATAGAGCAGTCATTACGACAAGAAAAGACCTGAAAGACATCGGCGTTTACCTGCATTGGAACGGCGGACGCGACAGCGTGGAAGGCTTCCTTACATACTGCAAAATCAAAGGCTACCGCCCGCCCGAATACGATAATTACGGCTGGGCGTACCTTTGCACGACTATCGGCAACTTTTTCGGTCAGAGCGGGCTGTCGCTCGGCGTTGACGTTGCCAACAAGCTCGACTGTGACAATTGGGATAACGGTACTTACATCATCAAAGACTGGAAAATCGTTGACAGATTATATAAGCACCGCAGAGAGCAAGAAGTTTATCCGCTCATGGATATGCTGCTTTCCATCGACGAAAAGCAACCGGAGCCTTTGGGTGAAGATACCATCAAAGCAGCACTTGAAAAAATCAAACAGGAGGAAACCGCAGATGACGATAGCGCAGCTTCATAGCAAAAATTTCAACGACGCGGCGCAGGAACTTTCCGAAAACGACGACCGTATCACCACTTACGAAACCCTGAAAGAATTTGCAAAGGAAAATATCGACAACGACCGCCTGTTCCTGTCGATACACATTCTGAAAGCGATCTGGGACAATCCGGCTGATTTCTATGACTACGACTATTGCATGGGAACGCTGGATACGCCTACACCGCTTTTACTCATCAAAGACCTTGAAGAATATTGCGAACAGGAGGAAACCGAGAAATGAAACCGTTTAAGACTTATGCCTATATCTATTCTCTCAACAGAGGGAAATTGATCTCGACCGAAATGGACGAAATCACAATACTTGAAAAGGTCGGAGATAACGACTACATCGTAGATTACAAGGGTGTGAAATGTCACGCCCTTTTCAACTGGTTCAACTGCACCTACTATGCAGACGATATTTACGGGAGGATTGAACAATGAACAACATTCAAAGACTTGTCATGAAAGGTAATCTTAATCACAGGCTGTTCGGCGCAACCGTCGCCAATCTCAAAGACTCGCAAGGCTTCTATTCAAGGCTTTTTGCCTCGGTAAATGAGCTGGATGAAGACGGCTACAATCGGCTGTACGCCCTTCTCGACGGGCAGGACTTCCATGATACGCTGGACGTCGTGCTATGGCTGGAAAGCTGATATGCGCAAGCCATGTTACGGCTACAAGGTCTGTTACAGGGAGCAAGGCAAAAAACGATATGTCCGCTACTTCCTGACTTATACCCATAAACAAGCCGTGTATGCGTTGAACAGCTATATCCGCTATCCTCCGAGGGAGCGGGAAACGAACAGAAAACTGAATAATCCGTCATGGAAAATCATTCCGGTCACGCGGAAAGAAGTCGATGACGGCATCTGGCGGGAGTGTCCCTTTTAAGGGATGCTCCCGTCTTTTACTTTTTACAGAATTTACAAGGAGAAAACAGTTATGAAATCCATCATTGAACAGCTCTGCAAAGGCGAAGTCGAATATGTAAGTCTGAAACTTCCCAAAGACAGGCTTGAAAAAGAAATATCCTATTACGACAAAATCAAGGCGCTTATGACGGGCGAAAACGCCATCCTCTTTGATGAGTACGCGGATACCGTCGCGCTCAACTATGAGTTCCTGATTTTAAGAGCTTATACGCTTGCCTTCAAGACGGGCTTTCAGCTCGGCTTGGAGATGGCGGACACGGAGGAATTATGAAACTCAATTTAGATGCGAAAACAAATGAAGAACGCAAAGTCAAAGCATACTTGGAGGCTAACGCCTCTGACATCCTTGCCGAAAAGATCAACAACGGCGTGCGTATTCAGAAAGACGGCAAAACGCTACTCAACAAAAAGACGCTTGCCGGCTTTATGAAATTCGCCTGCGACGAGGCGAAAAAGCAAGCGGAAAAAGGCGCGCAGTCTGCCTGTATCGACGATGATGTCGTGTACGGTTGGGCGGTGCATTACTTTGAGGAGGACAGCTTCGTAGGAATGCTCTACAACGAGGATGGCACCGAACACAAGAACCAGCCTAGCGTGGCAACGAAGGCGCCGACGGTGAAATATACACCGCCCAAGCCGCAGCCGAAGCCGCAACTTTCAATGTTCGACCTTCTGGACGCAAAGCCCGAAGAACCCGACGAGGACGAGCCGACCGATGAGGAGATCCGCGAGGCCGTCGAGCAGATCGCCGCAGAAGAAAAAGCAGAACAGCCGAAGCCGACCGTTTCTCCCATGTACCAAAAATATCTGGACGTACAGGGCAAATACCCACAAGCCATTGTCGCCATGCGGCTGGGCGACTTCTATGAGGTGTTCGGCGACAACGCAGAGTTGCTTGCCGACGAGCTTGACCTTACCCTTACGGGGCGGGACTGCGGCCTTGAAAGCCGTGTACTGATGGTCGGTTTTCCGTATCACGCTTCGGATGCGTATTTGAAAAAGATACTCGGAAACGGACACGCTGTTGCCCTGATTGAAAACGACGGCATCCGTGAGTTGCCCTCTGCGCAGAATATTGACCTTGAAACGGGCGAGATCCTCTCCGAAGAAGAAATGCGCGAATTTGACGGCGACATCGAAGAACCGGATTTTGCGGACGATGAACCCGATTTAGACCTTACTGCCTTCGATACGGAGGCACTCGCCGCGCTGGACGAACTGCTCGGCAATGAAATTACATTGAGGTGATAATAATGACAGAGAAAGACATCAGACCTATTCCCAACTATATAATGAAAGAGATATACAAACGGGATATGAAATCAGAACCGTGGCAGACAAGCATGGTGCGCTATTACGCCTATCTGACCGTATGGAAAAAGGAACTTATAAAAGTTACCGTTGCCGTTTCGACGATCAAAGGCAAGCAATGGGCTTGCAAGCAAGTCGCCGTACACGGCTTTCATTCTCCGAAATGCTATGTCCGCGATATGGAATACAACTACTTGGGACACGGCTTTAACGTCGGCTGGTATGCTGAAGAATTACAGTCGCGCCCCAAACAGTTTGAGGACGGCAAGTGGTATCCCGCCGATACGAGATATTACGACCCCTATGCCACGCTCATCAACCGCAGCGTCGTCGGCAAATTCCAGGAATACAAGTACAGTGACTATCTGCTCTATGAAGGCAGGGACATCATCAACTACCTTCGCATTTACGAAAAGTATCCACAGGCGGAGTATCTATTAAAACTCGGCTTGGGCGCCTACGCCGAAAACCGTTCCTTGCTTAAAAAGATTGCAAAAGATAAGGCGTTCCGTAAATGGGTTGCTCTCCACAGAAAGGAACTTGCCCTCCCTTGGAGAAACACCTACAATATTACGGCGATTACGCAGGCATACAAAACAGGATTGCCCTTGAAAGAAGTCGCGCATTTCCTGTTCCGCAAAAAGCAATTTGAACGGGAACCGGGGATGTCGCCCATACGCGAGCTGTTTCAAGGCTGGGAACTCAAAAAATACTTCGATTACACCGAAAAGCAGAATATTTCTAACCACTTATATCTCGACTATCTGAAAGCCTGCAAACATCTGGGCATTGATATGACCTTAAAGCAAAACCTGTTCCCGAAAGATTTTCAGAGATGGCACGATATACGCATAGACCAATATGCGGAACAGAAGGCAATCGAAGAGGCTAATAAGAAACAGGAGCTCGTACAGAAATTCTGCGAAGTTGCCGAAAAGTACCTGCCCTTGCAGCATAACAAGCGTAGCGCCTTTATCTGCGTGATAGCAAAGTCGCCGGCAGACCTTATCCGTGAAGGAGAGTTCCTGCATCACTGCGTCGGTCGAATGCAGTATGACCTGCGCTTTGCACAGGAAGAATCACTCATCTTCTTTATCCGCACAAAAGAACAGCCGGAAAAGCCGCTCGTAACGCTCGAATACTCGCTCAAAACTCACAAAGTGCTACAATGCTACGCAAACCGCAATACGCAGCCGAGCGAAGAAATCCTGCATTACGTCAACAAAGTCTGGCTGCCGTATGCAAACAAGCATCTTAAACAAATTCAGAACGCGGCATAACCGCAAAGGAGTTTTTATGAAAAACTATCTCGACGAAATCTATACCGTATCGGAGTTCATACGCGACAATCCCGCGCTTGCCGAACAAGCGGAACGGGCAATGCAATACCTCAAAGGCTATTGTCCTGATGACGCAGTGTTTGTCGTCATCGAAGTAGAAGGCTACAACTGCGTCGCTTATCTTACGGACGAATTCAGCCCGTTTGTACTCGGCAATCACATAGCGCCTTTTGACAAAGACCGCATCTATCCGCTGCAAGGGCTTATTTCGCAATACGCTTTCAAACGATATTAAACACAGGAGAAAACAATTATGGCAAACTATTTTCGCATCACCGCTTACCACCCCGCAGAGAATGTCTGCGCTATTTTCGACAGCAACGGGCGCTTTGAAAAGCTCTGGCAATTCAGCTCTTATCTCATTCAAAAAGGCTTCAAAATAATCGAAGTAGGCGCAGACGATAAATTTGACGACGGGGATTTTGACCGCGCTCCCGCAGAGAAAGACAAAATCATCTTACGCGCCTGCGCAAAGGGACGGCCCGTCATAAACGGCAGCGCCGTTTCAGTCCACGGTAAATGCTACACACAGAAGAGCTGACCTTGACGGCTTAAATCCGATACCCAACAAAAAGAGGGAGTTTTTCTCCCTCTTTTGTTATGAGAGAAAAACTTGCGGTCGAGTTTGGGTAAATTTGTGGTTTACTTTGGGGAGTGGCTACGGGGCGTGTGCTTGTCTTGATACAAGCGCGGCGCTGCGCGCCGCGGACAAGCACACGCCCTGCACCGAACCCGACTGCAATACGGAAAAGCGGAATCGTTCGGAGCGCGGCATCGCCGCGAACCTGCTTGGCGATTGCCGCGCGCATACCGAAACGGGCATTTTCCGTTTTATAGCCGTATTTGCACATTCGTAGTTCAGTTTGCCTTCGGCATTTGGCTTATCACCGCTTTGCTTACGGCGCCGACGAGTACGCCTTCATCCCAGCATAGGAAGTCATCGTACAAGAGCAGTTTCTTATCTTCCAGCCCGAACGGGCATACGACGTCCTCGTCCATGACGTCCGAAATGAAGAACTGCGGCAAGCCTTTGGAATAGACTATCTTCTCGCCCGTCTTTTCCAGATATTTGACGATATACGCTATGGCGCCGCCTATGCTCTGTATATCCAACGGCTCAAAGTCCGAACGCCCGAACTCTTCATTGAAGTATGAGTTTTGGTGCGTGACGACACGTCTGTGTGCCTTGAAGTTGTAGTCCGTAACTTCCAGCATCATCCCCGGCATCGTGCCGTCGGGGATATGGAATATCCCGTGAAAGTGCAGCCGCTTCTTTTCGGGCGAGCGTTCCCATACGCCCACATACTTCCAGCCCTTGCGCGTGCAGAAGTGCGAAAGACAGTTTTTGAGTTTTTTGCGGAAGCTCTCTTCCGTGTGCAGTTCGCTATTATAGGTAAAAGTCACGAAATAGTTGAAAGTCTGCAAGTTGATCTTCCGTACCATACGCACGCGGCGGGCGATGAGATTGCGCGTCTTGCGCCATGTGTTTGTTTCCACGTACAGTCGGGCGGCGTCCGCGTCGGGAAAGTACGGGCGCATCCGTTTGAGGATGGCGGCTTTCCGCTTATAGCGCGGCAGGCTCTGATATCTTGCATACAATTCTTCAAACAGTTCTTTCTTTGTCATGAGCCGGTTTGCGATCGGTGTTTCGGATAACGTATCCGTGATTTCGTTACTTTCGGCGGTATCCGAAACTGTATTTTCAAGCGGCATGGGCGCGTCCTCAATAGAGGGCGCGCTTTGCTCCGCAGGTAGTTGTACTTCCTCGGTCACTTCTTCCATGACGGCGATGACTTCTTCTTTCGACTTTCTGCGCGGTCTGTATGGCCGCGTAGTGTGCGGAATGGCGATATAATGTCCGCCGTCCGAATAGATCTTGCACTTCGGATATGGCATAAATTCCTCCTTGTGCCGCACAAGGAGCGCCGACAAATACACCTTACAATCATTTACGCAGAACCGTTGCCGGCGTTCCCGTACAGCGAATTGATAAAGTAGCTGTTCTGCATTTTGAGTTCGTCCACAGTTGCTTTCTCCGTAACGTATTCGATGTAGTCCATAAGTCCCGTTTTGCTCCTTTTTGCCATGTCGTTGAAGTAGTCTGAAAAACAGTCGGTTGAAAATCGTTTTGCGTAAATTTTAGCGTTCATGAGATAGTATTTTTTGTTTTCAGTCTTGCCGTCCATCGTGCCGCGCTCTTTCTCTATCTTCAGAATGGAGTAGCCATAGCAGTTATAGATGCGCAGGTTTCGCCGCCACAGCCAAGCCATTATGCTTTTGAGGATATGTACCAGAAATGTATTGTCGCCGCGCCTGAAACGGAAGTCCTCATAGAGGCGCATAAAGCGGTTGAACGCCCATTCGGAAATCATCTCTTCAATGGTATAGAACGGCAATGAAAGGCGCATATCCCCGCACGAATTGATATAGAGAATGTCTGCAAGATCTCTCGCATCTGCGCCCCAGCTTTCGGGCCGCTGCTCGTCCGTGAATACCTTGATGAACGGGAAGTTATCTACCGTGGCGGAGTGGCGGCACATTTTCAGCCATGAATTGAAAAGGTCATTCTTTTGGTTGGTATCATCCGCGCCTTTCTTGATCTCCCGTAGTTCCAGATTGTTTCCGCGCTCTTTGCCTATCTCCGTGATTGCCACAACGCCGAACTCAAAGCTCCCAGCGCGCGGGTTATTCTCCAAGATCTTTCTGCCGAGGCGCAGCACGTCAAAATCAAGAATATGCGCATGGCGACTGCAATCACGGCGTCGTTTCGGAAAGAAGTCTGTCAGCCACAGCGGGAAGTTGCCGTTATCCGCCATCAGATTATCCGTTCGGACGGAGTAATTCGCCACGATAAGGCTGCTCTCCAAGACATAAATAAAGTACGCCATCGCATACGTTTCCAGCACGTCGAAAAGCCCGTTGACTTTGAGCGCATCGTCGAATGTATCGCCGTATCTTTGTAATTCATAGCCATATATCTGCCAATGAACGTTATGATGACGGGCAAAACGCTGCCGCTTTAATGCCACCCATGTCTTGACCGAAGCAAGGTTATACACGGTGCCGTGTTCCATACACGCCCGCAGTTCGTCCTCGAAGGCGATCCACGGGAAGTACGGGAATTTCATGTCGTTGTTTTGCAATATGGCGAGCGCTTTCTGCCTGAACATGACCTCTTGCGACAGTACCATGTCCGTGATGAGCGTGGTTTTCTTGCGCCCCATACTGCCGCAAGACATAGACACAATGGGCAGCTCGTTTATGAACCCGCAGTTACGTGCCTCGAAGTGCCGCAGCCTGTTCAAGGCAATACGTTTGCGCCAGCGATTGAAGAGCAGCCAGCAAACCGTAACGATGCTCCACCACGGGAAGTGCCGGAATATGACCTGCAAGTCAATGAACAGTTTGCAGACCTGCACATAGAGGTTTCCCACGTCAAAGCCCAACACGAAGTAGAAGTAGTATGCAAAGAAGCCCATGACGATGCTTGCCGCGTTCAGGTGGAATACCCAGAGGATAATCCAGCACACCCAAATACTTTTATGCTCCGATAGGTATTCGCGGTAACATAGTACGGCGCGTTTGAGCGGTTGGTACGTTCTCGCCGCCAGCCACTTAAAGATTTGCAGCGGCTTTGTGTCTTGATTGTGCTTTGTGTTGCCTTGTCGGTACATTCTGTAAATGACGAGTATCAGCACTATAACGCACGGCAGAATAACGGCAATGACCTTTGCCGCAACGAGCATTATATCGCCCACGGTGGCCCAATATCCCGCAAAGTTCTCGCCATCTATAAGCAAAGAAAAGTATTGCTTTGCAGCGGCGGTAAAGCCGTCCCAATCGGCCGGCAACAGTATCTCCCATTGCAACACGCCCGAATACTCCGTGACGGTGGGCGTAAAGGAATAATCTATGCCGAACAACTCACAGAAATAGTATGCGACGGATAAGCCGAAGTCACGGCAGCTCTCCGCGAAACGCACATACGATTGCCAGAAAACTGCCGTCAGACCCAAGAATATGGCCGAAATAACGACCGTTACGATGATGCTAAATCGTCTGCTCATAGGTTGCCTCCGTATTCTCCTGCGTGGCGGCAAGCCGGCTGCCCGTAAAACACAGGTAGCCGACTGCAAGTACCACCACGACCAAGAGAAGTATTGCTAAAACTCTCTTGACCGTTTTCATTTACATCTCCTTGCCGTCCGTATCGGGCGGCTTTTTACTTTGCTTTTGCGCTTTCTTTTCCTTTCGCCGCTCTTTAAGACCTTTACTTGCCGCGCCTATCGCTTTGAAAGGCAATGCTATGACTTTGCCCACCGCCAATACGATGACGGGCGCGAACTTGAAGAGGAGCCATATAACAAGGATGAGCGCAAACACGGCTAAAAGGATCTGCCACCACGTCAGATGGTTTTTGGTAGTAATGACGGGCGGCGCTCCGTCCGCCGCAATATCCATAGGCGACATAATGACAGGGATGATCGTATCCACATTGTCTTTGGTGAACGTCAGGTCGATGATGTCAAAGTCCAACTGCACCCACATCTGCATGAAATAGGCATTTGAATCGACAAACTCGTACCCGAAGTTTGTGCCGAGCAGTGTCCAGTCACCTTCGCCGCGCTTATATTCCGCCACTTCGTAACAGGTGTAGTCGCTTTGGTAATAGCGGAACAAGTACACGGTTTCATTGTTTTCAGTTGCCTCGTCATAATAGTCCCTGAACTCGTCGTAATCGCTTTCGTCGATATACAGTTCCTCGCAAGTCGCGGCTGCCGTTGATTTGAAATCGCTGCTTTCAACTTTCTTGATCGCTGATACGGTATAGGTGTTTACGCCGGACACGTTGTAACCGCCGCCGACAAACTTTTGCCATAAGCTCTGCGAAATTATCTCATCCGTCAGCTCAAACGTATCGTCTTTGGAAATGGTAATATCGGTGAAAGAATCGGCAACGCTTTCAAACAGCCCTTTGTTGAACCGGTTATTGATAAGTTCGCCGCCGTGCTCTTCTGTGTATGTTTCAAAATAGCCTTTCACGCCGTCCGCTTTATTCCCGATAAGCGTTTCCGCAGGCAGGGTATAGGCGTCCGCATCTTCGTTATCCGCGAGGAAACAGTAATACAGTTCATTTAATGCAGTATCAGAACTTGTATATTTCCGGTTAGCGTTATAGCTCATAAACGAAAAGCCATAGGATGCGTTGTTCCACCCCGCGCTTTCTATATACTTTGAAGCGATTAGCGCGTAAGGTATGGGCGAATTATCGTCCTTTGCATAAGTGAAATCCCCGCCGTCTACCGTCTGCCCGATATAGGGAAGAACAGCGTTATACACGTCCTTATTTCCCGTTACAAAAATGGGATTTGTGCGGGCGTTCAGCCAAGTAGCGTGGACTGCCGTCATTTCGCCATATTCGGCTATGGTTTCGTTGGGGACGGAGAAATATACGGAATGCAAAGTATCGCGCTCATAGGCTTCGCCGTTCGTTCCTTTCGGACGGTAATAGGTGGAATGCACGTCAAGTGTCAGGTACTTGTCAAAGCCGTCCACCTTACACGCAAGCGTATCGCCCGCAGCAAGCTCGGAGCCGTAGCCTTCGGCATAGCCCGTGTATGTATAGGTCTGCGCGCAGACGTATTCCGTTACCGTGCCTTTATACGACAGCTCTATGCCGCTTATTTTATACATGCGCCCGTTGTCGTCCACGGTATTCAGGATATCCAACCGCTCGGCTTCCGATAAACGTATTTTGAACTTATAGAACCTGCCCTCATAGCCCGCCTTTTCGGAATAGTTGAGAAATTCCAGCGTGTACTTGGAATAGCTCTGCTTATCCCCGTAGGCGAGCTGAATTTTATTCCTGTCAGTCGCCATATCGAAGGCGATGTCCTGCGGATTATATAGATAAATGTATAAGCCGTATTCCGCCTGCCTGTCCGCATAGTAGGAATAGCAGAACTCCACAAGGGAAATTATCTGCGGCTGTCCGCTGTCGCTATGTGGATAGTCTGCGATATCGAATTCCTTTCCGCCGATGGTGCTGCCTTCCAGATTATCCAAAACATTCGTATTTTCGTATGCCGTCTGCACGTCGGTGGCGGCAAAAGCGGACAAATAACCTTGTCCGCCCATGACCGCGCCAAAACACACAAGAAGTGCGAGCAACATTGCCGCAATCATAGCTCTTATGTTCCGTATCGTCATGTTTCGCCTCCTCATTCCTGCTTGCCTGTAAAGATGATCTGCGAAGGATCGAGCGTTACGCCCGTGACCTCTGCGCCGACCGAAAGACGTATATTGTAAGTGACGCTCTCGTTATACGAGGATACGACCAGCGTATAGGGGTAAGGATTTCCTTGCTCGGCTTCTTCGGGGACGATTACTTCCTTGCCGGGGTAACAGCTCTGCAATGCGTACTGCAACGTGAAGTCCTCGGGAAGGACAAGCTCGAAGTATGTATCCTGCTTGTTCAGTCCGAACGCCGCCGTCATGTCACCTTCTTTGGAATAGAGGTAGCGTTCACCGTCCACCGTGAAATCAAAGTCGCGTTCGGCGTTTTGTATTACTTTGACGTTATAGTCTTTCGGCTCGGAATTTCCCGTGTCAAAGGTGTACTTGACGTCGAAGCGGTGCGTTTGTCCCTCTACGAGATGCAGTTTGCTGTCCGCCGTCAAAATCTGCTCCCCGTCATACTCGACATAGAAGGTCTTGAAGTCCTCGTTGAAGCCGTTGGTGAAGCGATAGATGACGGCAACGATGCCCGCAAGCAGCAGAAGGACGAGGATAACGCCTATGACCTTCGCCGCTGTCTGTCCTTTGCTCTGCATGGTTCACCTCCTCATTAAAATTCAAGTTCTGTTTGTGAGAGGGACACGCCGTTCACCGAGCTGACAAGCCACAGTCTGACTGTCTCCGTAAGTCCACTGATGCTGTCCTTGACCGTCACATAGAAGTAGCAAGAACCGATATTTTGCGCGTTGCTTTTCGCGTTCTGATTTCTGAACGTATCGGAAGAGTCCTTGATACTCCAATCGTCGTTCATCTCGACGACATAGCGGTCGTAGTAAATATCGGTGATAAAATACTCGTCCGGGCCGTAGCTCGAATAGTAATTCTCCAATATTTTGGAACCCGTCTTTACAGTGAGTGTATTGCCCGAAATGGTCGCCGAAGTGATAAAGTCATCCGCAAACTCGCCGATGCTTTTCTGTACCATATCCGTGAAATTGATATACCCTCCGTCGTTATACGAACCGTTACCGAAGTACATATTGCCTTCGCCGCCGATCTCCGTTACGGAGAGATTGCCTGCGGCATCGTTAAAGGCGTTCGTGAGCCCGATATTGAAGGTGTACGTTTTGCTCGTGCCGAGCTCATAGTATTCGCCGCGGGCAGATGTTGATTTCTTTGTGGCGGTGCTGCTCGTTATCTCAATGCCGCTTGCAATACCCGTAAAAGAAACCGTGCAGGTCGCCGTGTAACCGCCCTCGCGGGTAGTTACGGTAATGATGATGGTATCGTCGCCAAACGACTTTTTACAGGAAACGGTAGCTGTGGTGCTGCCGTCCGAATCGGGCGTCACGGTGAGATAATTACTCACTTGCTCGCTGCCGTGCGTAGGAGCGTTCCCCCAAGCAACGGAGAAATCGACTGCCTTATTTGCGGCGCTTTCGGGGTAGACGTATGCTTCAATACGCACGTCCACGCTCTGCGGTGAAGTAACGGTAGTGCCGCTCGGTTCCCCGAACTGTGCCAGCGGTTGCGCAAACGCCGCGGCAGAAAAGGACATCTTTTCTGGCATCGGGTAGACGATATCCTCATCCATGGCGTTACCCTCGCCGTCCGTGACGGCTGCCTGTTCCGTCTGCTCTTCCTCGGCGGGCGGCTCTTCCTTTTTATCGAACCAGCCAAGAATAACGCCCGCGAGCATTACACCTACAAGAATAAATGCAAAGAGCGTCAATACCCATTTGACGGTATCCGACCGCTTGTGTTCATACAATTCGTTGTTACTCATATTTCACCTCCAAATTATCTTGAAAAGCATCGCCGTCCGGGACGCTGTACACATACGCCGTTTCAGCGGCTTGTTCCTTAGGCTCGTCCTCCTGCGGCTGAATGAACAGCGCGCAGAGAAGGCCTATGGAGAGAATCGCCACCAAGACCATCGCTATGACCGTGATGATCCAGCTGAACTTATCCGACCAAGAATTGTCGTTATAGTTGCTCATTGTTACCTCCGAAAATTTTGATTTTGGGAAATACAGAGCCTGCGGTTTTCCCCGCAGACTCCGTTCCCGAAAGTGCTATGCCGCCGTTATTCCGCGAGCAGCATATTAAGAAGCGACCTGTCCGACGTGCGCGAGGGCTTTACCGTGCATTCGTAGACTTTGCCGTCCTCGTCCACCGTGCGGACGATATAGCGGTTTGCCTTGATGACCTTCTTGGTCTTTTCGTCCTCGATCTCGAACGGCTCGATGATGAGGTCGGCCCTGTCCGCGTCGCCAAATACGATGTCCAGCACGGTATAGCCGCCCATGTCGGTGTCCTTATTGGGAGGAGCAAGGTCGATCTTTACCTCTCTGCCGCGCACGACACCCTTGATGTAGTAGTGGTTGTACATTTTGCCGTTGTACTCAAAGGGTTCCTTCTGTACATAGAGCTGCTGTTCGTTGTTCTTCTTTTCTGCCATTTTTGAATGAGCCTCCTGTTAATTTCTGCCTCTGCGCTGGGAGATCTCCCGCGCTTCCTGTTTGGATTTGCCTTCCGCGAGCGCCTTCTTATACTTGTAGATGCCGCTGTGGTCGGTCTGGCACTGCAAGTATCCCGAACGGATACCCGCTTCGTAATCCGTGAGTTCTTTGCCTTCCTTGGGCCCGTGCTGATGGACTTTCGCCCTGCGTTCGTCCGCGTAGCTCTTGGCGCGCTTGGAAGGGATGTACCAGCGGCGAGAGTTGTACTTGCCGCCGTTGCCGGAAGAAGATTTCCCGGCGTTGCTGTTTCTGGGCATTTGTAAACCTCCAAAATTGATTGCCCGTCGTGCCGATAGCGCAGCGTATTCAGTTATAGTACCGGTCACGCGCTCTTTGAAACACTCCGTTTCCTGCGATTGCCTTACGGTGAGCGGCCGCTCTTACGCTTGCAAGCACCGCAGGGATTTATCGGCTTTTCCTCTCGCGTCCGAGTACACCGTAAGTATAGCGGTTTTGGCTGCCGAAAACCACATAGCCCACCTATACCAAACCCCTGATATACCTCAAAGATTGACTAACTTTCCATAACAAAACCATAACTTTTCCCAAAGAGAAAGCCCCGTAGTTTCGGGGCTTTTACGGTCAGTCGATATATGTTCTCGCGTACATGGTAGAGGGCAGGCGCTTGCCGTCGATGTGACGCCGGTGACAGAAGAATATCTCATATTCCTTGTCGCGCTTTGGCGTCCGCTTATAGAAAGTATCGTGGCTGAACACGACGTTGTTCTCCTTGCAGTTGTACTGAATGCCGATGACCTGTTTGACGATATAGCCCTTCGTGCGGTACACGTTGGTCGCGTCTTTGATAAAATCCGGAATATTGTCTTTCATGATCTTCCTCCTTCAATCGGTGAGTTTTGACTGCAAGAATAAAAGCAGTTGTTTGTTGAGCATCTGGATATATACGGGCGTGTAATTGAGTTCTGCCGACAACGCCTCCTGCGTATATCCTTTCACGTACAGCATCATGTACATATCGTACAGGCGCGGCGGCGCAGTCTTGACGGCTTCGTTATACCGCCGTACTTTTTCCATGATGCTGCTGCCGATGACGATGTTCTTGCATTCGTCGAACATCGCTTTGCGGGAGTAGTAGTACCTGATCTCTTTCAGGTCGCTTCTGATTTTGTCTAATGGCACCATAAGGCAGCCTCCTAAAATGAGATAGAGCGTAAGCCCTTCACCTAATAGCCACGGGAAAGGCGTTTTGAGGGGGTGTTACCGTAAAATTTTTCGCAAATTTTTTATCGCCGCGTGGTAATGTTCCTTGACGGTATCTTTATGAATACCGAGTTTTTCGCCGATCTCACGGAAGGACAAGCCTTCTTCTATGTAGAGGAGCAGGACGGCGCGCTGCTTGTCCGTCAGCCGTTGAAGAGCAGAATACAGCAGTGCTTTATCTTCGCCCCGTTCGGCTTGCAAAGCAACGTCGGTGGACGGATCCGGTATATCCCAGCCGTGTTCGAGCGATTTATCCAGCGACTGATGCCGCCGCGTTTCCTTTCGCTCTATGAGCTTGTCCCTGTGTTCCATTGCGGCGTATTCCGCCGCAAATTCTTCCGTAACTTCGATTTCAACGTACTTTGTACCGTCAAAATACTGAATGCGTGCCATATTCCAGACCTCCGAAGACGATTTCTCGCCGTCGGAGAGCCGAAAAGCGCATTATAAAATTGCCGTAAAAAGAAAAATCCCCCGACAGCGTTTGAAGAACAAAACGCCATCAGGGGAAACATCGCCTAAATAAAAAAGCCAGGCAAACTAAAATACCCCAAGTAATGGGTTCAATCCGTTTGCCAGGCTTATTATCTGTTCATGCAGATTTTAGCTTCTCTCACAGCTATTCAGTTTTTGTTTGCATAGCTTTCATCATCGCTATCACCGCATCCTTTTGTGTTTTATCGAGAGGCTTCCAAAGGGCAAGCACTTCGATTTCATCTTGTGTGATATTTTCAATATCCATGTCATACAGGAGTGCCGCAAGATGCGTACCCAAAGCATAACATATACCGTCTAAAATTTCCAACTTCGGCATTGTGCCGCGTATCTTCCATGAGTTCAACGTGGAATGGGAGATACCGGCAGCGGCACTCAATTCATTGATAGACAGCCCTTTCTCTTTACGGAGTTTTTCAACCCGATTGTAGATTTCTCTCGAACTTAACATGATATATCAACCTCTGTAAATAGTTTACATCAACGTAGGCTGATATATTTCCGCGTATGCACTCTATAATTTCAGCAGTAATAGCGATTAAAGAGAAAACCGCTGTGCGGTTTTCCCGTCAGCGGTCTTTTCAAACTGTTCTGCTTGTTTTGTTGTTTCGTATCGTTCAGCTGATAAAGCTCGTACTTCGTTATCGGAGATATGAACTCTGATAAGCTTTCCGCAGCGAGAGCAGAGAATGTCTACTTCTGAACCACTTTCGCCTTTGCATAATTTATGCCCGCAAATAGGGCAAGAGGCGTACATCTTCATTTACAATCTCCAACCTTCTGCGGTTTCACGAATGGTCATAAATTTCTTATATATCCCTTCATGGGCAATAAGTTCTTTATGAGTGCCTCTTTCGGCAATACCGCCGTTCGCAACGACAAGAATTTGGTCCGCATTTTCAATCGTCGCAAGACGGTGCGCAATTGTAATAATTGTTTTACCGTGTGTAAGTTCTCCGATAGCCTGCTGAATTAAATGTTCGTTTTCGGGATCAATACTTGCTGTTGCCTCATCAAGGATGATAATGGGAGCATCCTTTAATATTGCTCTGGCAATAGAAATTCTCTGCTTCTCCCCGCCAGAAAGGGATGAACCTCCCTCTCCGATCACGGTATCAAATCCATTCGGCAAAGCCATTATAAAATCGTAGCAACAAGCCTTTTTAGCAGCATCGATAACTTCTTCATCGGTAGCGTCGCTTTTACCGAACCGGATATTATTGCGCACGGTATCGTTAAACAGATAGACGTTCTGAAATACCATACTGATATTTTTCAGCAAACTGTCGCAAGTAAATTCTTTTACGTTGTGCCCGCCTATCGTAATGCTCCCGTCTTGAACATCGTAGAAGCGGGCAATCAGATTGCAGAGCGTTGTTTTGCCGCCGCCTGACGGTCCGACAATGGCAGTTGTTGTGTTTTCAGGGATGCACAGCGATACATTTTCAAAAATCTTTCTGCTGTCATATCCAAATGTAACATTATTGAATTTAATCTCGTAATTAGTGAGAGTTACGGGTTTCCCGTTTTCATCGATAGCGCCTGATTGTTCAATGTCGTCTAAATGGTTTAAGGCGGTATCGACAATGCTTAACACGTGAGCCGCATCATTGATATTCTCTACGCCTGCAAAAATCGTAAAAGCAAACATACAAAGCATAAGCATATAAGGCAACGAAATCATATCAACAAGGCAAAGCAACGCAGAAACGGCGACGAGTCCGACCGATGCGATTTTTAACATCAATAAATGCATACAGTTCAAGGGGGTAAATCCTAATTCAATATTGATGTTTATATCTTTCAGATCCTTACAAGCTTTTTGAAAGTTAGCGATAGCGGCACCTTCTTTCCCAAATGATTTAACGATAGGGAGGCCTCTTACGTATTCGATAGACGAATCTGCCATATCTTCGACAGCTTTGATGCGAACAGGGGCTGTTTTTGAACTACGGCGAGAAATCAGCAAAAGGAAAAGGAAAGAAAGGACTACGCCGCCAAGAGCAACCAAAGCAGCCTGCCATGAGATTACAAAGAGAGCAAGGATGATTGCAAGCATATTGACATATCCGTTTATGACGCGATCGACCATTTTCATACTTTGCAATTCAAGCGTGGAAAATTCATTTGTCATAGTAGCGACGATGTTGCCGATATTATTTTTCGAAAAATAGCCGAGAGAAACTCTTTTAAGCATATCTCCCATTGCAATGCGTTGCTTTGCCGCAAGCTCACAACCAATGCTTTCTTGCAAGCGGTTGCGACCGTATGCAAGCAACCAACGGCAAATAATAAACCCGATAATGGCAAGCAGTGAGATCCATATATAATTTGTGTCAAATGTTGTGAGGCCTCGCGCATCATCAATCACCATACCGAGCATATACGCCGCAAGCATTGTAGGAAAAGCCGCAAACCACGTTTCAAAAAAGGAACATACGCAACCCCAAAAAATCCTCGCCTTGTAATCTTTGCACCAATGTAAAATTCTACCAACTGTTCTGAACATATTGCACCTCCTTACTGCGACACGGCCCAATTCTTTGCACCGATGTGCGCACTCCACATATCGCGATACAACGCACAGTGTTCCAAAAGTTCTGCCTGCGTTCCCGTAGCTTCCACGTTGCCTTCTTTCAAAACAACGATTTGATGGGCGTTTTGAATGGTGGAAAGTCTATGTGCTATAACAAGCAGAGTTTTACCTTTTGTAAGAGCCATAATAGATTGCTGTATTTTGTCTTCATTTTCAGGATCCGTAAAAGCAGTAGCTTCATCCAATATAACGATAGGTGCATTTTTCAGAATCGCACGAGCGATCGCTATACGTTGTTTTTCGCCTCCGGAAAGTTTCTTTCCGGCATCTCCGGCAGATGTATCATAGCCGTTTTCAAGCCGCAAAATAAATTCTTCGCAACACGCGGCTTTCGCAGCTGCATATACCTCAGCATCAGAAGCATTCGGATTTCCTAAACGGATATTTTCTTTGAGAGAACAATTAAATAAGAAATTATCCTGCGTTACAAAGCTTACAGTATCGGCAAGCTGTTTTAACGACAGTTCCTTTACATTATGGCCGCCGATTTTTATTTCACCCTCATTTACGTCCCAAAACCTTGCGATCAATTTAGCGACGGTCGATTTCCCACCGCCCGAAGGTCCGACGAGAGCAGTAAATCTACCTTCGGGAAGTTTCAGATCTATCCCGTGCAAAACCTCATCTTTTCTGTCTCCGCTATAAGAAAAATGCACGTTATTAAAATCAATTTCAAAGTTCGCCAATTTAATCCGTTTGCCGCTGTCCGAAAGTTCGGGAAGCTCCAAATAGCTCTCAATGTTTTCGATATTGTATTGCACCGATTTGATCTCGTTAATAAAACCCTGTAATTTCAAAAGCGATGCCACGATCGATAAAGAAAGGATGAGACACATACAAAGATTTACGACCGAGAGCGATCCATTTGCATACAAAGCAAGACCTACGGGCAAAGTACCGAGCAACGTAGTGGGTAAGATCGCAAGTATCAAATTCATAGGGAGCCACGTCGAACGGTACCAGTCCAGCGTATAGTCACGAAAAGATTTTACGGCTTTCGAGAATTTTTCATAAGAGCTTGGCGGCTGATTAAAAGCTTTTACGACCTCTATGCCTTCCACGTACTCAACGATAACGCTGTTGACGTGGTTATTTGACGCCATATAGTCCGCATATTTTCTGTTAAACGCTTTCAATAAAAACAGAAACGGCACCACGGCAACGGGAAGAGTAACAAGCGCTGCCATAGCCATCCGCCAATCTATAATTGCCAATACCACATAAATAAGGAGTGGCAAGACAAGATTTCCGCTCGCTTCCGGGATTACATGAGCAAGCGGAGGTTCAACATCTTCTACGCGATCCACAAGGACATTTTTAAGTTCTCCGATGGTTTTTGTCTGAACTGTTCCAAGCGGGGCGTGCATCAATTTGTCCGCAATTTTATGCCGTATTTTTTCCAATATCGTGTATGCGCTAATATGGGAAAAAACCGTTGATATACCGAAAAACAATAATTTGCCTGCGAATCCGGCAAGGGAGATGCCTACCCATAACCAAATTTCCGATGCGGTTGCCGTGTCTTCAATAAATATAGCCAGAATTCTATATACGCCATAGAACGGAACAAAACCGCATAATACGCTGATTATAGAAAAAATGACCGAAAATATCATTTTCCAGCGGCACGGCTTAGCAAATGACAAAAGAGTTTTTGTCCAGCTTCGTTTGTTTTTAGTTTTTTCCATTCAAAGCCTCCTGTAAAATAAAAAGTCGTTGAGTATTTCAACGACTCTATTATAACAGGATTTATTGTTCTCTTCCGCTCTGTTAAGACAGAAATGCTCCATTCAGACAAAAGATTTTCTGTATTCGAGCGGCGTTTTACCGATTATCTCCTTAAAGGCACCGATAAATTTGCTCGGATTATCATAACCAATTTGTATTCCGATATCGGCCACGCTGTCGCGTGTGGTTTTCAAAAGTGTTGCGGCATAGTTCATCCTATATTCCCGCATAAATGAAAATATCGGCGCACCGTAAACTTCCTTAAAACAGCTTTTCATTTGCGTAAGGGATATATCGTATTCGTTTGCCAACCATTCAAGCGTGTAATGCTTATCGAGATTTTCTGTCATCAGCTTATAGATTGCCTTAACTTTTTCAACGTTGGTTCGATAGAAATATAAATGTTCTTTTCGCTCACCAGAAAAATCCAACACAGAAAGAAATAATAAACGTTCTAAAACTTTTATCTTCTGATAGGCTTTTTTTATATCTGCCGGAAGATTATATAATTCCGAAAAGATATGCTCTATCGTCTGATTTTGACGGACAATACAAGGAATCCCCGACTGCTTTTCGCAAAACTTTTTATAAATCTTTCGCAGATCGATTCCAAAAGTTTCGAGTTCGGAAGAAAGAGATTTGTCTGCTTTATCTATATCTATTGCAATCGTAATGCCGTGATAATGAGCAAGGGGCATTTCAAAATTACCATCGTGTTTTTTACGATTATCGATACGAAAATCCCCTGCCTCAAAGTAGTAATATAAATCGTCGCTGTGCTGTTCCAATCGACCTTCGCGGCAATGGTCTAAACATATGAGATTCGGCGTTTCGGGATGATAATATGAAACGCAATGCTTCATATGAAAGTCGTTATATAGAATTTCAACGCCATCGCAAAGCGGATAGGCGGTCATAAAACCTTCTCCCGCCTGCCCCTCGACACGGATGATAACGCAATCTTTTCCGTTAGACACGGACATATTCCCCAATTTACTTGCTTTTTCAAATTCTTCATTCATAGCTGTATTATAGCGTATTTACTTCTTTTTTGCAAATACGCAAGACCTTATCGCAGCAACTCATAATAAATTCATTATCATGAGAAACAACAATAACGATATGTCCAGCTTTTGCAAGTTTTTTTATAACGGCAGATACTTCGCACATATGCCTGTAATCCAATCCGCTTGTCGGTTCGTCGAAAACCAAAATACATTTTTCTGAAAGTATGGCGGTTACGATGGCAAGACGTTGCTTTTGCCCGCCCGAAAGGGACATAGGGTGTCGCTCTTTCATATCAAGCAAATCAAAATCTTCAAGCAAGCGATCAATTTCTTCCTTCTTATCCTTGCCCGTTTGTTCGCATTCTCCATATACACTATCGCTAAATAATTGATGGTTCACATCTTGCATAACACAAAAACTTTGTTTTCTACGCTTGCGTAGTTTAACAACTTGTCCGTCCAGATAGATTTTCCCTTTTTTTTCTTTCATCAGGCCACACAGACAACGGATCAATGTTGTTTTCCCTGTACCGTTACAACCTGTTATTGCTAAAACCTCACCATAATCTATGCGAAAAGATAAATTTTCGATTATATAAGAATTGTGCTTATACCGACAAGCCAAATTTTCAACTTCCAATCCTTTTCCGGTAATCGTTTTTTCTACAAACGGAAGAGATAAAAGCTCGGGTTTCAATGTGCGCAAACCCATTTCAATCCGTTCGTCGTCCGAAAGGGCAAAAAAATCACGCCCACTATAAATCTTTATAATTTCGCCGTTTTTAATAAATACGGCACGGTCTATCAACCCTTCTAAAAAATACAGCCTATGTTCGGCAATGATTACGGTGTGTCCGGTTTCTTTCAATTTCCGTATCTGATCCTGCAATTTAATAATACCTTCCGTATCAAGGTTGGCGGTAGGCTCATCCAAAACAAGAATTTCCGTATCCATAGCAAGAACGCTACCGAAAGCAAGAATTTGTTTTTCACCGCCCGATAGCGAAAAAATACTTCGCCCCAACAGATTTTCTATTTTCAGCGAAGATACGGCTGCTTTTACGTTTTTCTCGATCAGCTCGGGAGCAACACCTTCGTTTTCAAGGCCAAAAGCGAGTTCGCTGTCTGTATCGAGATTAAAAAACTGGCTTTTCGGGTTTTGGAAAACAGAGCCTGTAGTTATTGCCAATTGATACAATTCAGTTTCTGCAACATTAACATTGTTTACCGTTACTTTACCCGATAACACGCATTTATCTGTAAAATGAGGAATCAACCCATTAACAAGTTTTGTAATCGTAGTTTTCCCGCATCCGCTTTCTCCGCAAAGCAAAATACACTCACCCTTATTTACGGTTAAATCGATATTATGTAATGCACCGTTTTCATTACTATAACCAAACGATACGTTTTCTATCTGAATCATTTTAACCTCACAAAATGAAAGCAGCAACGGTGAATCCCGCTATAATCAAAATACTGAGCATGTCAAGCAGCCCAAATTTTAAGTTTACCGTCGTCGTTTTTTTTACGGGATTATCGATGCCACGCGTTACAGCTGCGGCAGACAGTTCCTCGGCGGTGTTGCTTGCACAAATCATAAGAGGAACCATAACAGCTTCGACTTTTTGTAACCCGCGGACTTTTCTCAGTTTCATAGCGTCACGAATATGCCCGATTTCTTCACGAATGGCAGGGAAATAACGCAAAGTAACTGCTATTGTTATAATCAATTTATTTGGAAATCTTAATTTACGAAGTCCGACTATAAAATAGCGCAAAGATATGGTTGCAATTATAAGGCCGCCAACCATCAGACAGGGAAAAATTCTACGCGTAATAGACAGAAAAATAGTAAAAGCCACCGCAATAATTTTTGGAGAAATGGGCAGTAAATAACATTGAATTAGAT
>ENA-UOJI01000545-UOJI01000545.1-human-gut-metagenome-genome-assembly--contig:-P79-NODE-545-length-28182-cov-15.705550_pt1 | contig 28182 bp, 35 predicted proteins | sample MGYA00242346_ERZ723893 | MGnify/ENA metagenome assembly ERZ723893 | reverse complement strand
TAAAAGAGGTAAGGTATCAGGATGTGTACCACAAGGCACTTTGCTATTGCCTTGGTATTAACAACGATACTAGAAGAAATGCGGACCGCATTTATGATTTTAAGACAGGTTGTGTAAAAACAGAATGTTTGTATGAAGGCTGGCAGACCAGCGGAAGCGTAAAAGTAGTCAGAATGGCATTCAACTTATATTGCAATGCCACACCAAGCGTGGATGATTACAAGGACGCAGAGGAGCAGATCGATGAGTGTAGGCAGTACACGGTGGAAGAACTATTCTGCTGTGCCTATGCACCATTTTTTTTGGCAGGCAATACAGATTCGGTATCCGGAATATGTAACCTATAACCGGAAACTGTATGCCCTGTTTGGAGGAGCAGATTGATGTTAAAGGTTCGATTGATGGGAACAAAGAATGATATTAAATGGTTTGGAAAGATTTTGCAGAGAAATCCAAAAATCAAGGTAACAGAGTTTTCAGATTTATACCCGAATAAAGGGACAAAGAAGTTTTATAGAGCGTATGTAGAAGTGAATAAGAGCAACGTAGCAGAAAGTTAGAAGAGAGCAAAGGAGAATGTATCATGTGTAAAGTAATAGCAATCGCAAATCAGAAAGGCGGAGTCGGCAAGACTACCACAACAAGTAACTTGGGAATTGGATTAGCAAAGCAGGGCAAGAGAGTTCTGCTGATAGATGCGGATGCACAGGGCAGTTTGACTGCAAGTTTAGGCTTTACAGAGCCGGACAAACTGGAGAAAACACTCGCAACCGTGATGGCGAATATCATCAATGACGAGGATATGGAAGATAATTATGGTATTTTAAAGCATGAGGAAGGAATTGACCTTATGCCGGGAAATATTGAGTTGTCTGGTCTGGAAGTATCTCTGGTAAATGTCATGAGCAGGGAGCTTGTGATGCGTTTCTATATAGAGAAGGTGAAAGACAGATATGATTATATCCTGATTGACTGTATGCCTTCACTTGGCATGATTACCATAAATGCCTTTGCAAGTGCGGACAGTATCTTGATTCCGGTACAGGCGGCATACTTGCCCGTGAAAGGTCTGGAACAGCTCATTAAGACCATTGGCAAAGTAAAACGGCAGATTAATCCGAAGCTGTTTATTGAGGGCATATTGCTGACTATGGTGGATAGCAGGACAAATTATGCAAAGGACATCAGTGCATTATTGATTGAGAATTACGGAAGTAAAGTAAGAATATTTGAAAACAGTATTCCAATCTCCGTAAGAGCTGCAGAAATTTCAGCAGAGGGTGTCAGTATCTATCAGCATGACCCGAAAGGAAAAGTGGCAAGTGCCTATCAATCTTTGACGGAGGAGGTGCTTGGCAATGAGTAAGACAGGAAGTGCAACAAAGGTAAAGTTAAACAGTTTTGATGATTTATTCGGTGCTTCTGATATGACAGCAGGCGCCGATCAGGTGCAGGAGATACCCCTTTCAGAGCTTTATGAGTTCAGAGGACACCCTTTTAAGGTACTGGACGATGAGAAAATGCAGGAGACAGTGGAGAGTATCAAAAACTATGGTGTACTAATGCCCGGTATTGCAAGACCGAGGGCAGAGGGCGGTTATGAGATAATCGCCGGACACCGAAGGAAACACGGATGTGAGCTGGCAGGACTTTTCACCATGCCTATGTTTATCAGAGATTATAACGATGATGAAGCTACGGTGATTATGGTGGATACCAATATCCAGCGGGAAGATATTCTCCCAAGTGAAAAAGCAAGAGCCTATTCGATGAAGTATGAAGCCATGAAGCATCAGGGCAAAAAAGGAAATGGAAGCAGTCTTGATGAAGTTGGAGAAGCAGCTGGAGAGAGTGGAAAGACAGTTCAGCGTTATATGTGGCTTGCCCGTCTGTCAGATGAATTACTGGATATGGTTGATAAGAAAAAAATCGGTCTGGTACAGGGTGTTGACATATCTTTTCTGACAGAGCAGGAACAGGAATGGGTGCAGGTCATTCTTGAAGAAACAGGTGCATCTGTTTCAACTGCCCAATCATCAAAATTAAAGGAATATGGCAAAAATGGTGAGCTGACTCTGCCAATAGTAAGACTGATACTGACAGAGGAAAAGCCAAAGGAAAGAAAAGTTACAATCAAAGCTGACAAAATCAGCAGATATTTTACGGAGGATTATTCCAGTGAAGATATAGAAAATATTATCTATCAGCTATTGGAAGAATGAAACACCGGAAAGGTGTCGAATAAACAGTAAAGGAGGCACGGTAAAGTGGGCAATACAATAAACTTTGATTATTACTACGGAATTGAAGCAGAGCTGTTCTCTTTTTATCGTGTTCCCCGACTTTTGATTAAAGACGAGAGATTTAAGGGGCTTAGCAGTGATGCTAAGCTCCTCTATGGGCTGATGCTTGACAGGATGTCATTATCCATGAAAAACGGCTGGCTGGATGATGAGAACAGGGCGTACATTATTTATACGGTGGATGCCGTTATGGAAGATTTGGGATGTTCCAAACCAACATGCACGAAAATTATGCGTGAGCTGGATTCTGACAATGGCATCGGTTTGATTGAGAAAAAACGGAGAGGTCTTGGCAAACCGGACATCATTTATGTGAAAAATTTTGCTTCTGTTCCGGCTGAAAAAGAAGAAAAAGAGCCTTCAAACCCTGATGTTTCCACAGAAGTAAAAGATTTTAAATTCAAGAAGCAAAAGAATTTAACTTCTGGAAGTAAAAAAATTGAACTTCAAGAGGTAAAGGAATCTGACCTCAAGAGGGAAAAAATTTGACTTCTGAAAGTAAAGAAACTGAACCTCAAGAGGTAAACGATTTTGTCCCTAATTATAACAATACTAACTATAACAACCAGAGTCATAATGATATAAATTATACCAATCCTATCAATCAATCAGGTAGTGAAGATAATCCAGATAGGACTGATGTGATGGATGATGTCAATGCATACATAGAACTGATTAAGGAGAACATCGAATATGAGCATCACATGAAGTACGATGACTGGCAGAACAAGGCTTTGTATGAGGAACTTTTTGAGGTTATTTGTGAGGTTGTATGTGTAAAACGTACAACAATCCGGATTGCAGGAGAGGATTATCCCTATGAGCTTGTAAAATCTAAATTCCTGAAGCTGAACAGTGGACATCTGGAGTATGTGATTGGCTGTATGCATGATACAAATACGAAAATAACCAATATCAAGGCATATATGGTTACTGCTCTTTATAATGCACCCTCAACGATGAACCATTATTATCAGCAGGAAGTGCAACATGATATGTATGGAGGTGGCTGGCATGAAAAAGGCATTGTTTAAAATAATTATTCCGGTATGCGTTCTTGTTCTGTGGATGATTACCTGTTATCCGGTTTGCAATAAAGAAGATGGGTTTGATTATTTCCTTTATTGGATTTTGGTAGGATGTCCCTATGGTATCAGAAAAATGTGTATGTTTCTTGTGCCGACGAATTTTGGAATTGCAGGAAGTATGGGAATATTGGCAGTGAATTGTATCGTTGGAGGTCTGATTGGTGGTATTATTGTTCTTGTGAGGATTATCGTTATATTTACGGAGATAATAAAAGTAATAGCAGGACACTTCTGGACACAATGTCCAAAGGTGTAAAAGAAAAAAGAGCAACAAAAAAGGCATTGTCAATCAATCATAAACAATACCTCTACTTGTCATCTGGAACATATTCCATAATATCTTCAATCCGGCAGTCAAGTATCTGACATAGCCTGTTCAGAATAATGGTCTTTACCACCATATTTTGCCGGGGCCGCTGAAGCTGTGCTTTGTCAATGCCATAGTCCTTAATGAGCTGGTACTGACTGATGTTTTTAGCCCTAAGCGTTTGCCAAAGGGGATTGTATTTAATCATACTGGCAATTCTTTTCCTACCTTGTATTTTAATGGCAGGGAACTTATAATAATATGGTGCGTGTAAGCACTATAAAATATGCAAATGGTAAAGACGATAATGATTTTTTCTGAAGAATGAGGATATAGATGTAGGTAGTGTGGTTTTGAAACAGGAGGATGGTTAATTGTGAAAGAAAAATACATTACAGACGATGAAAGGGAGAAATGCAAAAAAGTTGCAGATGCTTTTGCAGAGCTGTATGAGATTGAGAATATACTTGTTGTGGATGCTGGAAGATACGGTTTTGTCAAGTTACTGTATTATAGACCGCCAGAGGGTTTTGAAGATGCAATTACCTTTACGGATAGGCGGAGCATGTTTGAAAACTTGTGGGAGGAATGGCTTGACACGCAGCTTTTTCTTCTGGCAAAAGGAACACCAATGGCGGGAATGGGATACAGTGAAATATTTGAGTGTCTGCCAAAAGAAAAACAGAAGGAACTTACTGATAGAAAAGTTGAGTTTGCAAGAGTAGCAGGAATGGAATAAAAAGGAAACAGCGTCAGGGCAGTTATGAGTGAAATACTTGTAGCTGCTCTTTTTCTTTTGGACACAATGTCCAGAAGTGGGAAGGAGAAGAGTACAAATGGAATCTATGAGAGATATTAACAGAGTCATGGAACGTGCGATAGCAAAAGGGAGCTGTCCTTTGAAGTTAGATTATATTGAATTTGGAAATTATTCGTATCAGGAGATAACATCAAAGGAGAAATTGCTGGAGGTGTTATCCTATTTGCTGAGGATAGGAGATTTCAGACAGTATGCCAGAAAGACTATTCTGAATAATGTGTATATGGATTTGCGTGGAAAAAAGCCTGTATTCAAGCGAACACGGGCGGCAATGGAAAGAAACAATATATTTGCAACGTTCAAAAGGTATGCAAAGAAGCTAAAGTTGCAGTATAATGGAGATGTATATTTGGAAACGGTCAGATGTTATTTTGATATACCGAAAGAAAATCTGGAAAAGTGCCGATATATATATCACAGGAACGAAACATATGCCTTTCCAATGTCAGACAAGTACATCATGGCATTGTATACGCATTGTCTGGTGGAGAGAAAGGAAGCTGCTTTGCAAGAGATACAGATAGAGGGCTTTACAGAGAAAGAGTATGGAATGGTAAGGCTGGAGAATGTTTTACTTCGGACATTGCTATTTGATTATGCGATAGAAAAATTTTAGAGAATGTTCAACAGAAAGAGGAGGTAGAAAATGGAGGAACTTAAGATTAGCTCGAAGGAAACAAAAGATTTCTTTATCCATGCATTTAGGGAAGAAACTTTGGTGCCAATATTAGGGTCAGGATTCACACGTGGGGTAAAAACCCGAAGGGGAGGTAGCGTTCCTAGTGGAACTGACTTGAAGGATGCAATGATTGAAAAAATATCCTTGAAGAAAAAAATTAATAAGCATGAATTAGAGTCGGAGTCATTTAGTTCAATTTCAGAATTTTTTCAGAATACATTTCTAAATCCGTCCGAAGACGGGGTTATTGATTATTATTTAAAAAACTTCACTGGAGTTAGAATTAATAATCCGCAACAATTACGCTTTTTAAATGATATTAAATGGCCATATATTTATACTTTAAATATTGATACTGGAATTGAGGATTCAAGACCTAAAGAATGGGAAGTGTTCTATCCAAATAGAAAGTTTGACGAGAGAAAAATAAACCCGGATTGTAGAATATTGTATAAAATTCATGGCGATGTTACAATGTTTTGCAAAAGCTCAGACTATAATGAGATGATTCTTACGGAAAGTCAGTATATTGCAAGTCTTCGGCAAAGTGAACAATTTCATGATTTATTATCGGCAGATTGTGGAAATAAGAATTTGTTATATATTGGATGTAGTTTGGATGACGAAATTGATATAAAATATTCTGTTTTAGCGGATAAAAACAGAAATAAAAAAGTCCGAGATATTCGAGGTATATACGTTACATCAGATGATTTATCTGAATTTAAGAAAGATAAATTAGCAGGATTTAATATTTCACATATAATCAAACTTTCATCAAGTGATGACTATGAATACTTTTATGAATTCTTGGTTCAATGCTATGAAGAAAGCCAAGCGCAAATCGAAAAAAATATAACAAATTTCAAATATATAGAATTAGAAAGACTTGGGAAAGAAAAAAGAATAAATCTTGATTATTTAGCAGACTTATCACCGGATAAAAATAAGCTTCCCTTTTATTATGTTTCTTCAGAACGTATTCAAAATATTAAATTGTTACAAGATAAAATTAATGTTGTAATAGGAAGAAGATTTGTGGGTAAAACTATGCTTGCACACGCAATTCTTGAAGCCCATCCTAATTGTCAGCGCTATTTTATTTCAGAGAAAGAGTCTTTATCAGAAAAAGATGTTGTTGATTTACTTCAGGAACATAATGCACTTGTTATTTTTGATAGCGAATCACTTGATGATCGTGGGTTTAATAATTTGCTTGTGAATTTTGATCTCTCAAAGAAAAATATTATTTGTATTTTTTTGAATTCATTTGATGATGTAGTCAATTTACTTACATTCAATTCAGAAATAATTAATTATGCCATTGATGGGACATTAACTGGAAAGATATTAAAGAAAGATGTATTAGCTATCAACGAAAAACTGAATTTATTAGGTATTGCTACTTTTAACGAAAAGAATAATTTGTTGGATAATACATTAAGAATTGCTAATGTTTATAATAGAAAACTTGTTAATAGTTATACTATTACATCTTTAGAAGAACTTAAATTAATAATATGGATACTTGTTAAGAATAAAATTTATTTCGAAGAAATTGTGATATTGGGGATGGCTAAGGAATATAAGAAAATTGTCAATCAGTTTTCACCTTTTATACAAGAAGAAAATTGTAAAAAGGGTGAAATCGGGAAGCATTCGGCAATAAAAGTGATATGTAATGGAAAATTAGGATTGTTACAAATTCTAAGTGCATATATTTATCCATCGGCAAGTAGTGAAATTGGTAACAGGATGGCTAAGGAACATCAAAAAAATGTTTGTCAGGCTATATATGAAATATTGTTGAGTTTTAGTAAAATTGATATGGATTATGTTAAGGAATTTTTGCAATTTGATAAGTTGAATGACATTTTTTCTAGAGTGTATTCTGAATTATCTATTACTTCAATGTCGAATCCTAATGGATCTACTTCAATTAAATATGGAGCAGCCAAGTTTATACATAATGTTTATGCAAATGAAAATATAAAGAGACTTAAGGCTAATGATCCGAACTACTGGTTACAACGAGCTAAGAGTATTTATATAACGAACAATTATAGACATGCAGGCTCAAGAGCAGAAATACTTGAGGCAATTGATTGGGCTAAAAAAGCCGAGCAAGATTCAAGAATAAGGGTAGACAATGGTGAAACAAAATATTTTCGTACCGAAAGTAATGCCATTATGCAAATTGCAATGCTTTATGGGAGATTGGCAAAATTATATGGTTATACAAAGAATGATGTCAACGAATTGGCATTGGAATATTACTACAAAGTATTTTCTGATACTAATAACATAGGTGCTACAAAGACTTTGCTTAATCATAGTCGAGGAACAGAAGATTTTACAAAATTTGTTAATAGATTGATTTCGAAGACTGATATTGTAGGACCTGAATGGTCTCAAGAAAGAAATTATTTATTGAAAATTGGATTAAATAAGGATGATTACTTTATTTATCACGATAGAAAGTATTGATATAGAAGTAGTCAATAATACAGCGTCAGGGCAGTTATAAGTCGAAAGATTTGTAGCTGCCCTTTTTTTTATTGCTTTTGGACATGATGTCCAGAAGCGGAAAGGAGTATTATTTTATCCGGCAAGGGCAAAGAGAAAGAAAAGCCTACTACCGCACAAAAGACGATTACCTTTGAGAAGATGTTCCGTGACGGCATCTGTCAGGTCAGCCACCATTATTATACGAAGATGGTGGAATTTTTTGATATTAACTATTCGCTTCTGGAAGTGGATGAGCAGGCGGATATACTGGCACAGTACAGTAAGCTCATCAATTATTTTGATCCGTCTGTGAAGTTTGAACTGGTGCTTTTCAACAGGCAGGTCAACGAGCAGATGCTTACGGAACAGTTTGACATTCCGTGGCAGGAGGATGATTTTAACGACATTCGTGAAGAATATACGGAGATGTTAAAGAAGCAGGCGGCAAAAGGAAACAATGGTATCATCAAATCAAAATATCTGATTTTGGGTGTGGAGAGCAATGGCTACAAGGAAGCCAAGAGCCGCCTTAACAACATTGAAAAAGATGTTATACGGAACTTAAATAACATAGGAACCCTTGCGAGGGGACTGGACGGAAAGGAAAGACTGCGTATCCTGCATGAATATTTTAACCAGGATACCATGGAGCCTTTCCGCTTTTCTTTTAAGGACTTGGCAGAATCCGGTAAGTCAGTCAAGGACTATATTGCACCGCCGGGATTTGATTTCCGTTACCCGAACCGCTTTAAGTCGGGAAATATGTATGGCTGTGTATCCTAGCTGGATATTATCACACCGAAGTTTACGGACGAGCTGATCAAGCAGCTCCTTGATATTGATGCCAACCTTACGATTTCCATGCATATGCAGACGGAAGATCCAGTAAAGGCAATTAAGAAGCTGAAAGCGGTCATTTCCAATATCCAGAAAATGAAGATTGAGGAACAGAAAAAGGCAGTCCGTAGCGGTTATGATATGGACATTTTACCGACGGATATTGTGACTTATGAAAAGGATACACTGGAGTTTCTGGATGACCTGAACACAAGCAACCAGAAGATGATCAACATGACATTTCTTATTACCTGTTATGGAAGAACCAAGCGGGAACTGGAGAGCCTGATGCAGAGGGTGTCCGGCATCATACAGCAGGCAAACTGTGACCTGCGCTGTTTACAGTATTTGCAGGAACAGGGCCTTATGGCATCTGCGCCGATTGGCTGTAATGAAACGGGGATAGAACGTACCCTTGCCACGAAGAGTACCGCAATCTTAGTACCATTCTGCACGCAAGAGCTGTTCATGCCAGCTCCGGCAATCTATTACGGGTTAAATGCACTCAGCAACAACATGATCATGGCAGACCGGAAAAGGCTTCGTACACCAAACGGAGTCATACTTGGAACACCGGGAAGCGGTAAGAGTTTCAGCGCAAAGCGTGAGATTTTAAGCTGTTTCCTTATCACAAAGGACGATATTATCATCTGCGATCCGGAGGGCGAGTATTTTGCACTGGTGGCGGCACTTCATGGACAGGTCGTGAAACTAGCCACCAATTCCAAAGATTATTTAAACCCGATGGACATCCAGTTGTCACATAAGGGCGATAAGGAAGCACTGAAACTGAAATCCGACTTTCTGATTACCCTCTGTGATCTGATCGCAGGAGGAAAGGATGGTCTTGAGAATGATGAGAAGGGGATCATTGATGAATGCATCCGCCATATTTATGATAAGTATTTTGAAAATCCGGTGCCGGAAAACATGCCGTTACTGGAGGATCTGTATGATGCCCTGCTGAAACACAAAAACCCAAGGCAGAGCGGATTGCCAACAGCCTTGTACTCTATGTGCATGGATCACAGAATTACTTTAACCACCGTACGAACGTGGACAGCAATAACCGGATTGTCTGCTTTGATATCAGGGACTTAGGAAATCAGTTAAAGGAGCTGGGAATGCTTGTGGTACAGGATGCAGTATGGAACCGGGTATCACGAAACCGGGAACGGAAGATTGCTACCCGTTATTACTGTGATGAGTTTCACCTTCTTCTGAAGGAAAAGCAGACTGCTATTTATTCTGTGAAAATATGGAAGCGATTTCGTAAATGGGGTGGTATTCCGACAGGTTTGACGCAGAATGTGGGCGATTTTTTACGCTCTGAGGAAATCGAGGGTATTTTGGGAAATAGTGATTTTGTTTATCTGTTAAACCAGAATGCCAAGGATCAGGCAATCTTAGCGCATAAACTGGGACTTTCGGATAAACAGCTTTCCTACGTGACCAATTCAGAACCGGGAAGTGGACTCATTCTGTTTAACCAGGTAGTCATTCCCTTTGTGGATAAGTATCCGAAGGATACGAAGACTTACCGGATGATGAATACCAGACCGGAGGAAGTCATACAAAAGGAGGATGAGGTATGAGTCCTTCCCATGGAACTTCTGGACAAAATGTCCAAAAGTCAGATGAAGAAGCAGAAAAAGTCTTTCTGCAGGAAAACAGCTTCGTGTGTGAGGAACCGGAAGAGAAACCGGATCAATCCCGTAAACGGCGTATTCTCAGGAAGGTTACGGCAAGAAAATGCAGGGCGGCAAAAAAAGCCGCTTGATATCGATGACAGCGATTTTCAAACAACAAGTAATATTTTTACGGAAAGGCAGGCAGAGGAATTTGCGGATAAAAAGGTAAGAAAAGCTGCAGACCGGGCAGAAAAGGCAGGAAGAAACTTAAAAAAGCGAAAGCGGAGATTCCGGTACAGAAGAATTATACCATGAAAAGGATTTTTGATGAAAAGACCGGAAAAGCGAAGTATCTTCTTGTCCCGGTAGAAAAAGAGAAAACGTTTCAGCCGGAAAGCCTGAAAAAACGGGTACTCCACCGGGTAGAGCTAGAAGGGGGTCAAGTCGTACATGGGAAGATTGCAGAAGCAGAAAAGGAAAACACTGCGGTAGAGGGAGCGCATAAGAGCGAGCAGGCTTTGGAAAGTGCATACCATTATGCAAAAGCGTATGGGAAAGGGAAAGAACAGCGAAAAAGAGAGCAGATTTCCAGACTGGAAAAGAAGAAAATGAAGGCAGACGTGGAACTTGCATATCAGGAGTTTCTACGGGATAACCCACACTTAAACAAAGAGGGCATCCACAAACAGCTCTAAAAGCAGCTCCAGAAAAAGCGTATCCAACGGGAATATGTCAAAGCAAGGAGAGCCGGTGCGGAAGCAGGGGCAGCAAGGGAAGCCTTTCGGAAATCAACGAATACAGTCACGGGAATTGCCAAAAAGCTGCAGGAAATCGTTGCAAAGAATCAGTCCCTGCTCCTTGGTGCAGGTATATTTGGGCTTCTGGTTCTTATGATTATGGCTGGATTTTCCAGCTGCGGGTCCATGTTCCTTGGGACCGTTACAACTACACTGGCAACGACCTATTTGAGCCTGCCGGCAGAGATTGATGCGGCAGAATTATCTTTCACACAGAAAGAAATGGAACTGCAAAATACGATTGATGCGATAGAAACCGACCATCCGGGGTACGACGAATATGATTATAACCTCGGTGCAATCGGGCATGATCCGTTTACGCTGATCAGTTACCTTTCGGCAGTCCATACAGAATTTACCGCAGAGGGTGCGGAGCATGAAATACAGGAACTGTTTGATGCCATGTATTCCCTCACTACGGAGGAAATGGAGGAAACACGGACGAGGACCGTTACAAAGACCGGAACCAGAATCGTAACAAATGCGGATGGAACTACCAGTACGGAGGAATATGAGTACGAAGAGGAAGAAGAATACACGGTTAAAATCCTTCGTACCACCCTTACTGTGATCCCGTTGGAAAGCATGACTGCCGGACGGATGGACAGTGAGCAGGGTGAACTCTTTGCCGCCTATACGGAAACAAAAGGCGGGCTACAGGTATTTGGTACACCCGTGGATTATTACTGGTATTACTATATCAGTAGTTATTATGGATACCGGAAAAATCCGAACACCGGAGCAGAGGAGCTTCACAGGGGCGTGGACATTGCCGTGCCGACAGGGACCGATGTCTATGCAGCGCATAACGGGACAGTGACGGAAGCAGCTTTCGATGCCTATTACGGAAATTATGTGGTAATCACAGACAGTAAGGGATATACCACAAAATATGCCCACATGGACAGCGTAACGGTATCGGCAGGACAGAGTGTAACAAAGGGCGATCCCATTGGAAAAAGCGGGAATACGGAAAGCAGTACCGGAAGCCATCTTCATATCGAGTGTCTGTATAACGGGGAGTATTATAACCCGTTATTTTATTTTGAAGCAGGAGAACAGACCATTTATGGGGAAACACCGGGCGCAACCGGAGGAGGAACCGGCAATGTGATACCGCCGGAATCCTATGATGATGCAACCGTACAGGCACTTATGACAGAAGCAAACAGATACCTCGGTATGCCATACACTTTTGGAGGAACAGCACCAGCAAGTTTTGACTGTTCAGCGTTTGTCTGCTGGGTATTTTCCAACAGCGGAGTGCATGATCTGCCACGAACCACGGCACAGGGGATTTTTGACCAGTGTGCACCGGTGTCAGCAGCAGATGCAAAGGCAGGGGATATCATCTTTTTTACCGGAACTTACAATGCAGGACGTCCGGTCACACACGTCGGTATTTATTGTGGAAACGGGATCATGGTGCACTGCGGGGATCCCATCCAGTACACATCCATTCATAGTGCTTACTGGCAGAGCCATTTTTACGGCTTTGGAAGATTAAATTAACGAAGGTGTCTAATCCTAATAAAGTCTGATAACTTGATAAAAAAGAATGACATAGAAATAAAAAAATTGTACAATAAAATCTAAGGAAGGAAATGATAAAAAAGTATGACATTGTGAACATGAAATAATAAAAAAGCATGACATCGGGGTGGTGGATATGGCAAAGAGGACACGAATATGGAATGAAGTCAAATACCGCAAATATCTTGCTGAAGGGAGAACTTATGGAATATAAGCCTTGGATTCAGATTCAGGATTTCCCTTCCAAGGGGATAGTTTCACGTGTAAAAGGCCGTACTACGGGAAGAATCCATCACCTAATGTCAAACTTGGAATTACGGTATTTCCTTCTTCTGGATTGGTCTGAAAAAACAATGGATATTCGGGAACAGTTCCCTCTTGATGAAATATCAGATGCTATTGGGATTGCAGATATCTGTGGCATTCGGTATCCTTATGATAACGTCAGTGGTTTCCCGTATGTGTTGACAACAGATTTTCTGATCACAGTAGATGGCGGTTATGTTGCAAGGACGGTAAAACCCAAAACAGAACTCCAAAAACTTAGGGTAAGGGAGAAACTTGAGATAGAGAGGCGTTACTGGTTAAAGAGGAATGTCGAGTGGAGAATTATAACAGAAGATGAAATACCAAATACAAAGATACGGAACATTGAGTGGCTGTGCGGCAGAAATGATTTTAGTGCATTGGTTGATAAATAAAATATATGTGAAAGGAAGTACAAGATGGGAGTAGATATGGAAAGTAACGGAGAAAAAATGCTCTCCGAGCATAAGGTTTCAGAAACGTTTGGTGGCTATATCCGTCAAATCACATTTAATAATGGAGAAAATTTTGAGATTTCACCTTCTGATATAGTTGTGTTTGTAGGTCCTAATAATGTTGGTAAAAGCCAGACGTTAAAGGATATTTATCAATTGTGTGAGAGCTCGAATAATAATAGCGTAGTAGTTTCGGGCATAAAGATTGAAAAGGAAGATTCCTCTTTGCAGTCCTATCTTGAAAAGTTTTCTAATGTTCAGGTTAATGGACCAAACAAGTATTATACAGGACTTTCCTACAGTATATATAGTGGAATAGTAGATTCTTGGAAATCAAATGAAACATATGGTGAGCTCCGAAATTTTCTTATTGGGTATTTGACTACATTGAATCGATTGACAATATGTGAGCCGGCTCCTAATATACGTCGCGATGAAACTTACCAGAGTCCGATTCATTATGCTGCATTTAGTGAGAAGTATCAGAAAAAGTTGTCACATGATTTTGAAAGAGCATTCGAGAAGCACATAATTCCTAACCAGTTGTTTGGATCTGTTATACCTTTGACTATAGGGGATGATGTTAAAATCGAAAGCGATAAAGAATCAGCGTCATCAATGATTTATTCATATGCGGAAAAGTTAGCATCATATCCGCAAGTTCAAAATCAAGGAGATGGGATAAAAAGCTTTGTTGGTATTATGCTGTATTTAATGATTGACCATTATAGGACATTTTTAATTGATGAACCGGAATCTTTTCTTCATCCACCACAGGCCAAAATAATGGGAGAAATCATAGGTCAAACATTATCGGAGCATCAACAGGTTTTTATTTCAACTCACTCGGAAGAAATAGTCAAAGGTTTGCTTGAAGTATGTCCTGAACGGGTAAAGATGATTCGCATTACCAGAACAGGGAATGTAAATAATTTTTCTATTCTTGGGAATGAAAACTTCAAAAAAATATGGGGAGATCCGCTATTGAGACATTCGAATATAATGGCAAGCCTTTTTCACAAAACTGTCGTGCTTTGTGAAAGTGATTCTGACTGTAGATTATATTCAATAATTGATAGTTATTTGAAGCAAAAAGAAGGACATTTTTCCGAAACAATGTTTATACATTGTGGAGGAAAGCAACGCATGGCTAAGATAGTTTTTTCATTAAAAGAGCTAAATATTGATGTGAAGTTAGTTCCAGATTTAGATGTTCTTAATGATGAAACCATATTTAAAACAATAACGAATTCTTTTGGGATATCATGGGAGGTGTTAGAGAAGGACTATAGAATTCTCATCTCAAATCTGGGGAATGGAAGAAGTATAAAGAGGGAAGAAGCCAGAGCAGCCATTGAGGCCATACTAAATAAAAACAGGAATGATGTACTGTCTAATAAAGAAAGTAAAGATATACAAGAAGTGGTAAAAACAAAAAGTATATGGTCTGATTTGAAAAAGTCAGGTGTAAGAGGATTTCCACACGGAGATGCTGCTTTAGCGTTTGAGAAAATGAACTCAATTTTAAAGGAAAATGGAATTTATGTTGTACCTGTAGGAGAACTCGAATCTTTTATTCCAACCGTAGGTGGGCATGGGCCTAATTGGGTTGATTCAGTACTGGAGACTTATCCAGATTTAGAGAATTCAATTTATAATGAAATCAAAGAGTTTATACAAAGTATGGCACTGTAGGATTACAGTTACTTATAATGAGGGTATTTGAATAATAAGCAAAATAGACAGGATGCAAAAGCCGTGAAAGCTAATGCATCCTTTTTTGCGCTAAAAATGAGAAGAAGGTGATATGGGAAATGCCAGTACAGGTATCAGATATGGAGTCTTGGCAAGATGATTCTGAGTCCAGGCAGGAAAACGAAGATAATTCGCCATATTGGATGATTCCGCAGTCGAAAAGTTTACTTTCCGAAGAAGAAAGTAAAAATTTTCAAAAGGAAGCACTGATGGCAGCAGAACTGGTAAAAGAGGTATATAAGAATATTGTAATGATAGACGATGCACCGGCTTATACTTCTGGAATTGATGGCTTTACAGATGAACAGGGAGAAGCGGTTATAAAAATACTTGGGAAAAGCGGATATGTACGTATCAAAGAAAATGTAGAGATGCAAAATTATGATGAGTTGGAAAATTTCTATAAAAATTACCTTACAGGTCAGGATACAGAGCTGACAGTGTATGTAGTTCAAAGTGATGGATTGCTCAGTGCGCAAACATTTATTTATCGAAACGAAAAGCTGCAAAGTTACTATGTTGGAATTCGATGGAGAGAAAGCGGAGAACCAGAAATACTTGGGATTTCCGTGAGTGATTTGTCAGAGATCAAACTTACCGAAAAGGGGTATTTCATTTATGCATTTGAAAATCCAGTTGCTCATGCATGGTTACTGATACATTTATCAGTATTGGAATGTTTGATACATTTGGTGAGGCAGAAGCATTATTAAATTACATAAAAACAAAATTTTTAAGAATGCTTTTAAGTGTAAAAAAAGGTACGCAGCATACACCTAAATCTGTTTGGACAATGATTCCAATGCAAGATTTTTCAAAATCATCAGATATTGATTGGCAGTCATCGATTAAAAAAATTGATGATCAATTATATTCAAAGTATAACTTTACATCGGAAGAAATAGATTTTATCAATAAAAATGTTCAGAGTATGGAGTAGGAAAAATGTCATCAGTAACGCAGAGAATATCAGAGATTAAGCAACCTACAGGTGGATATCTTCCATTATCTAAAATGAATATTACAGATATATCAGACAACAGAAGATTAGCTGATAATGAGAATATTCATCCTAGTATCATTGGCATGGTAGTTGATTATTTATCAAGATTCATGTCAGGGACTCCTGCTAAGGATGCATTTTCTATTTCCTTGAAAGGGGCAAAAGTAGCGGAGAAGTTTGGTGTTTCTGATGCAAGAGCAAAGGCATTTGTATTATTAAGACATATAAAAGGGGTAGATGATGATTCTATTATTTGTGCCTGCAAGTTGGTAACATATGATGTATGGCTTCGTAATACTAGATATGCAATGGATGCATTAGGCGAAGCAGATACAGAACCTGATAAGGATACCATTTCTAATATACGGGTAATGGTGGAGAGAAGTGTTGCTTTTTTTGAAGAATATGGACCTGTGAAAGTGGATGGGTTTACATTTGAGACTGCTGGTTATACAGATGTTGTTGATTCTGGTGATGGAGATTTCCTGACACAAGATACATTGTGGGATTTTAAGGTCTTAAGTAAAAATCCATCTCCGAAGTATACGCTTCAGATTATAATGTATTGGATAATGGGACAGCACTCTGGTAAAGACATATTTAAAGGAATTAGCAGAGTGGGAATATTTAACCCACGATTAAATGTTGTTTATACTATAGATGTGACAGATATTGGTAATGATGTAATTAAGCAAATTGAAGATAATGTTATATGCTATGGTAATTGATGTAAGGAAGTAGTGGTGTTAATTCTAAGCATTTACAATATATTATGTGATATTCTGAAATTAGTGTTACACTAAATGTTTATATGCATGTAGATTGGGATAATCTTAAAGACGATATTGATGAAACAAGAAACGAATATTTTGTCATGGCATGTTGTATTTTTTCATTGATAAAACAGATAAAGGGGTATTATTTTACTAAGATTTTTACCAAGAATGACCATCGGATGATGCTGGTTTCGGTTGTGAAAAATGTAGCGGAATAGAAGTGCATTTATGCCCGAAAATCTTAAAAATACGGACTTTTTGAAAGGAAATTAAGAAAATTAAGAAATGATAAAAATATTATTCATCTGCCATGGCAACATCTGCCGTTCCCCCATGGCAGAATTCATATTAAAAGATATAGTAACAAAACGTGGTATTGCCGATCAGTTTGAGATTGCATCGGCAGCCACCAGCACAGAAGAGATTTGGAATGGTGTTGGGAATCCGGTGTATCCGCCGGCAAGAGGAGAACTTGCCAGACATGGGATAAGCTGCAAAGGTAAAAGAGCCGTGCAGCTTACAGCCTCAGATTATGATCATTACGATTATCTGATCGGTATGGATTCTATGAATATGAGGAATATTGAACGAATGACCGGACACAGACGTGGGGATAAGATCTATAAGATGCTGGAGTTTGCCGGACGAGATGCAGATGTCAGAGATCCGTGGTACAGTGGGAATTTTCGGGAGACTTATGAAGATGTTGTAGAAGGCTGTCAGGCGTTTCTTGACTGGTTGACAATTAACAAGAAATTAAGTAATTGATTAACCAAAATTTCACTTGATTTCCGAATAATTAAGTTGGATGCAAACTTTCTTTTTGCTAAAGAACATGTTAATATATATATAATAGCAAGTTCCTGTGGGAACAGAACATGTAAAATTAGGTAAGTATTCATTGTTGGGAGAAGATATTATTATGGCATTTGAATCATGGAGAGAGATTAACAGAATAAGGAAAAATCACCGCGACGCCATATATTTTTACGCGAATCTGCAAGAGCGGTTTTACACGATTGAGGAAAATGATATTCTGCCTGATGAGTTGGATCCGGATGATAAAAATTTACTAAAAGCATTTTGCGATTGTACATGTATAGAAGAAACAGAGAAGAATAAAATGTGCAATTTGTATAGACAGATTGAGCAGGGAACAAAAGAGCCGATCAAGATGGATGATTTGGAGACATGGGTGCATCTTGAGACCAGATTCGGGAAGAAAGTTCTGATGGCAGTCCTTTGTTATCTTGAGAAAGATGAAAAAGGATTGATTCGGGAGTATGTGGGCATGATACGGATCATGCGCAAACAGGAATTAGAGAATCGGGAGATTGTAACATCGTTTAGCAATGATAAGAATCCGGCATTCTTTCTCAAGAAGATTGCGCGTTTTCAGGCAGAGCATCCGGAGCGGGAGTATGCATATATTCAGTTTGATGTCCGTAGATTTAAGTATATCAATGAGAAGTATGGCAGTGATACAGGAGATAATATTCTTCGGTATATATATGACACGCTGGATGTGATGTGTGATAAGGAACATCTGCATTGTAGATTGTCAGCGGATGTATTCCAGATCGTGACCTATTATAATTCCAGAGAAGAAATCATGGAATTTATTGATAAACTTGATGAAAAGATTCGGAGATATGGTGATATCAAGTTAAGCATTACATATGGAGTGAATATCGTACCGGGTAGCTCAACGGCATATCGCAAGCATGGAGATGAAGCAGGACTTGCCCGTGCAGAGGGTAAGCGGACGATTTTGAATAAGGTTGTATTCTATGAGGATACGCTGATGAATCATGTGAAACAGACGGGAGCGATCGAGGAAGTTGAGGAGGAGGCTCTGAGACGGGAAGAATTTCAGGTTTATCTTCAGCCGAAGTACCAGTATGACAGAAGCCATGCGAAGATCGTCGGAGCAGAGGCGCTTGTGCGCTGGATTGATGCAAATGGAAAATGCAAGTCGCCGATGGAATTTATTCCGGTATTTGAGGCAAATGGATTTATATACAAATTAGACTGTTTCATGTGGGAGATGGTATGTAAAGTTATCAGAAGATGGCTGGATACCGGAAGGCAACCACTTCCAATCTCGGTAAATGTGTCGAGAACCTATCTTCAGAAAGAAGATGTTGCAGGATATATCAAGAATCTGATCGACAAATATCAGATTCCGATGGAGCTGTTCCAGTTAGAGATCACGGAGACAACGGAGAATGCAGAATCATTGTCTTATATCAATAGTTTGAAACAGGCGGGATTTACATTGTTAATGGATGATTTCGGATCAGGTTATTCTTCCCTTTGTATGTTGAAGAATACACCATTTGACGTATTGAAGATGGATCGGCAGTTTTTGGATGAATGTTTGGACAGTAAACAGGGTAAGACGATCATTTCTCATGTGATATCCATGTCAAATGATTTGGGCTTAAGTATTATAGCAGAAGGCGTAGAGAATCGAGGAACAGCAGATTTCCTTTATGATAATGGATGTAGCGTATCTCAGGGATTTTATTTTTCCAAGCCTGTTTCGATTCCGGAGTTTGAGCATATGTTGGATGAACAGCAGACAGAGCAGCAGAGGTAGATATAAGGAACGGGAGGACAAAGTACTGTTGGAGCTTTTGGATGGAAGACCGGAGAATACGAAAGGAAGACTGGAGAAGGAGATTCGGGTATATGATTTTCTTGACCATCTTGGAATAGAATATAAGAGAGTCGACCATGAACCGGCATTTACGATGGAAGTATGTGAGGAGATTGATAAGATGTTGCAGGCGACAATCTGTAAGAATCTTTTCCTGTGCAATCGTCAGAAGACACAGTTTTATCTGTTGATGATGCCGGGAGACAAGCCGTTTAAAACGAAGGAGATCACTTCACAGATCGGGAGCGCAAGACTGTCATTTGCATCGGCTGAGGACATGGAGAAATATCTGGATATCGAACCGGGGGCTGTCAGTGTCATGGGATTGATGAATGATACGGAGCATCATGTACGGCTGCTGGTGGATGAAGACATATTAAAAGGCGAGTATCTTGGCTGCCACCCATGTGTGAATACATCCAGTCTGCGGATGCGCACGGCAGATGTATTCGGATTGTATCTGGATGCGGTCGGACACGATATGACAAAAGTCGTCCTGACAGGTGAAGCATAGAGCAAAGAAAAAACCAGGCCATAAGTCATATACATTCAGGGAAATGTTGTTGACCATGTGTTTGGTTTTTGCTATGTTTAGACGAGAGATTTGAAAGGAAATAAAATATGAAAGAAAATATAAAGGGACAGCCGGGAAATAGAAAACCGGATGGCAGAAAAGTCCAGTCCCCAAATAAGAAACCCAACCCCGTGGCATACGAATATACAGACGAAGAATACCGGAGATTACTTGTAAAGAAGCAGACAGAGATGGAAAAGCTGCTTTCAGGATTTGCACCGGTCGATCCAATCGTGGGAATGGAAAATCCGTATTATTACAGGAACAAAGTATGTGCGGAATTCAGAAAACTGAAGAATGGTACGATCATCTCCGGCCGATATCAGGAGGGTACTCATAATGTCATAGAGACAAAAGGCTGCAAGATCGAAGATCAGCGGGCGGATGCGATCATTCAGGATATCACAGGACTGTTCCGGTCATTTAAAATGATGATCTATAATGAAGACAGCGGATATGGACTGATCCGTCATGTGCTGATCCGGACAGCACATCAGACCGGACAGATCATGGTGATCATTGTGACGGCATCTCCGGTATTTCCGTCGAAGAAGAATTTTGCAAATGCACTTTTGAAGCTTCATCCGGAGATCACAACGATCGTTCAGAATATAAATACAAAGGATACGAATATGGTGTTAGGTGACCGAAATCAGGTCATCTATGGCAAAGGCTATATAGAAGATGTTCTCTGCGGCAAACGGTTTCGTCTGTCGCCGGGAAGCTTTTACCAGATCAATTCTGTTCAGACAGAGAAATTATATAACAAGGCGATCAAATATGCGGATCTGAAAAAGAAAGAGACGGTGATAGATGCATACTGCGGAATCGGAACGATCGGTATCGTTGCAAGCGACCGGGCAAAACGAGTGATCGGTGTGGAACTGAATGCAGAAGCAATCCGTGATGCGAAGATTAACAGCAGGATGAACAAGATAGAAAATATCGAGTTCTATGCAAATGATGCAGGCAGGTTTATGGTAGAACTGGCAGACGCAGATGAGCATATTGATGTTGTGTTTATGGATCCGCCTCGTTCAGGAAGCACAGAAGAATTTCTTTCTTCTGTTGTGACTCTGTCTCCGCGTAAGGTAGTTTATATTTCCTGTGGACCGGATACCCTTGCGAGGGATCTGAAGTATCTGACCACACATGGCTATCAGGTGTTAAAGATCACACCATTTGATCTCTTCCCATTTACTGAGCATACAGAGGTTGTTACGCTATTGACGAGAGACAGAGTTATTTTTAAGTAGGAGAGGAACGTTATTAAAGATGAAAGAAAAGATAAAATTATTATCCGGTGCACAACTGAAATATATAGCATTTGCTTCAATGTTGATCGATCATGTTAATAAAACATTTTTCATATATTTTAACAGTAAGGCTTTAATAGTTATGAGTGAACTGTTTGATATATTAGGCAGGATCGCATTTCCTATCTTTATTTCCCTGTTGGTGGAGGGATATTTTAAAACGAGAAATCGATGGAGATATTTGGGAACACTCCTGGTATTTGGAATTATATCAGAGGTTCCGTTTGATATGTGTACATCTAATGTATTTTTTGAACCAAACTGGAATAATATCATGTTTACGCTTGCGCTGGTGTTGGCGATGATCTGGACTATTGATGCCCTGAAAAAGAAGATGCAGACGCTGCCCAAGTTCTTGTGGTATCTTGTATCTTTTATAATTGTAGCAGTAACTTGTCTGATAGCCATGAATCTGAGTCTGGATTATGATTCCCATGCGGTGTTGATCGGTTATTTTCTGTATCTTTTTCATGACAGACCGATTATTGCTATTCCGTTTAATTTTGCATCGATGTATAAGGAACCATGGGCACTTCTGGGTTTTGGCCTGATGCTTACTTATAATGGAAAGCGTGGAAAGCAGAATAAGCTTGTGAACTATTTGTTTTATCCGGTGCATCTTCTGATATTGGGAATTCTGAGAATGTGTCTTGGAATTTGACAGTAATTTGACGGCAACCGGCTGATAATCATTGAATTTTATGCCCCAATGTAGTATAATCATCGTGCTATTTTGGGGCTTTTTTGCGCCATTATACAGGTAAAGAACAAGAATACAGAGAAAAATTACCTTGTGGCATCAACTTTGAACGGCCATCTGACATAACGTAATATGGCTGAATGGTATGAGTTGTATGACCTTATAAATCAAGGTTTTAAGGAGGAATTATAACCATGAAGCTCGGCATAGTTGGACTTCCCAATGTTGGAAAAAGTACATTATTTAACTCTCTGACAAAAGCAGGTGCAGAATCAGCAAACTATCCATTCTGTACCATCGACCCCAATGTAGGTGTCGTTGCAGTACCGGATGAGAGGTTAGACAAGCTGACAGAGATGTATCACTCGGCAAAGACCACTCCTGCAGTTATTGAATTCGTAGATATCGCAGGACTCGTAAAGGGCGCATCCAAAGGCGAAGGTCTGGGAAACCAGTTCCTTGCAAATATCAGAGAGGTAGATGCGATCGTTCATGTTGTCAGATGCTTTGAAGATACAAATGTTATTCATGTAGATGGTTCGGTTGATCCGATCCGTGATATTGAAACGATTAATTTGGAGCTGATCTTTTCCGATATTGAAGTTCTGGATCGTAGAATAGCAAAGACGATACGAGGTGCAAGAAATGATAAGATGCTTGCAAAGGAGCTGGATTTCCAGCAGCGTATCAAAGCACATTTGGAGGAAGGCAAGCTTGCAAAGACTCTTGAAGTAACAGATGAGGACGAACAGGGTTGGATCGAGGAATACAACCTTCTTACATGGAAACCGGTTATTTTCGCAGCAAATGTAAGCGAAGACGATGTAGCAGATGATGGAGCATCAAATGAGTATGTTCAGAAAGTAAAAGAATATGCAAAAGAATTTGATTCAGAAGTATTTGTTGTCTGTGCACAGATCGAGCAGGAGCTGGCAGAACTGGATGACGAAGAAAAGAAAATGTTTTTGGAAGATCTTGGAGTAAAAGAATCCGGTCTTGATAAACTGATAAAGGCAAGCTATTCACTGCTTGGACTGATCAGTTATCTGACAGCCGGTGAGACAGAATCCAGAGCATGGACGATCAAGAAGGGAACAAAAGCGCCGGGAGCAGCCGGCAAGATCCATTCTGATTTTGAGCGTGGATTCATCAAGGCAGAGGTTGTAAGCTATAAAGATCTTATGGAATGTGGCAATATGGTAGCTGCCAAAGAAAAAGGTCTGGTAAGACAGGAAGGTAAAGAATATGTGGTAGAGGACGGAGATGTCATCCTCTTTAAGTTCAACGTATAATACAGCTTCCTTTAGGAGATAACAAGAAAATGGAAACTATTTCAGAATATTTTAACAGTATTATCTTTCCGCATTTGGGAATCTTCCTGAAGCATGTAGGTGATCATATATCCATTGGCAGCTTTGAAATCCGGTTTTACGGTATCATCATTATGTGTGGATTTATCCTTGCCTACTTCCTTGTGACAAATGAAGCGAAACGGACAGGACAGGATCCGGAAATGTATCTGGACTTTATCCTGATCCTGATCATTCCGGTAATCTTAGGCGCAAGAATTTATTATATATTGTTCCGGCTGGATCAGTATATAGTGGCGGGAAATGTAAAAGAAACCATCCTTGGTATGTTAAATATCAGAGGTGGCGGACTTGCAATCTATGGTGGTGTAATTGCTGGTATTATTACCGGATGCATCTTTGCGAAGAAACGGAAGCTAAATGTGCTTCGGCTTGCCGACACAGCAGCGTTTGGTCTGCTGATCGGACAGATCCTTGGACGCTGGGGCAATTTCTTCAACAGGGAGGCGTTTGGTGCGTATACAGATTCTGTATTTGCGATGGGAATCCCTCTTGATTATTACAGACATGAAGGAACACTAAACAGTCTGATCAACAGTGGAGTGATCTCAGATACCATGCTTGCAAATACACAGATGCTTCATGGTATGGAATGTATAACAGTACATCCTACGTTCCTGTATGAGTCACTCTGGAATCTGATGTTGCTGATCTTTCTTCTTATATATAGAAAGCATCAGAAGTTTACAGGTGAATTCGCATTTATCTATGTAGCAGGCTATGGACTTGGAAGATGTATCGTTGAAGGACTTCGTACAGATTCCTTAATGATCGGCAATTCCGGTATCCGTGTATCACAGCTTCTTGGATTTGCATGCTTTTTAGTTGGTGCAGTTGTGCTCATCGTTGGCTATGTTCGCAGAGCAAAAGGGCAGTTGCAGACCATTGAAAATGAGTCTGTTCAGGCGCCTTCAGAGGATGAAAACAACTAGGCTCAATGCGGCAATTCATTGCGTGAAAAAAATATTTAAAAAAGTTGAAAAAAGTTGTTGACAGATACAACGTCTTATGATAACATATCCATTGTTGTGAGGCAAACAAATCACAACAATGGAAAATGCGCGAGTGGCTCAGCGGTGGAGCACCTCCTTGCCAAGGAGGGGGTCGCGGGTTCGATTCCCGTCTCGCGCTTTTTTTATTGCAAAAGGGTATCTCTATCGGAGATACCCTTTTTGCAATAGAGAAGCGGAGCTTCTCGAACCCGCTTATTGTATAAGCGGGTTCGTATCTCGCCTGCCGGCTCGGTCGGCGTTCATTTTTTCTTATAAATCCCCCACTCTCCACAATTTTTTATGTATAATGGAAACATGACATACAGGTGTCGTGTTTGCTGTGATAATATCGTTATGCAAAGGAGAAATCATGAAGATAGATAGGCAACTGGGAATTTTATCCATACTGTTACAGAAGGAATCCGTCACGGCTCCTTATTTGTCGGAGATGTTTGAGGTGTCGAGGCGCACCATAAACAGGGACATTGAGGATTTGTGCAGGGCTGGCATACCGATTGCGACGAGGCAGGGAATAAACGGCGGAATCTCAATCATGGCGGGCTACAAAATCGACAGAACCATGCTGACGCGCGCGGAAATGCAGGACATTCTCGCGGGGCTAAGAAGCCTTGACAGCGTGAACGGAACCAACAAATATGGACAGTTGATGGAAAAATTGTCGGTGGGCTCGTCCGATTTTTTGATGGGAGATCAGTCGATACTGATTGATTTGTCCTCGTGGTATAAGGATTCGCTTGCAGAAAAAATCGAGCTCATAAGAGGGGCGATAGAGCAGCACAGGGAATTGCAGTTCTTTTATTATGCTCCGAGTGGGGAGTCTGACCGCGCGATTGAGCCGTATTACCTTATTTTTCGCTGGTCGAGCTGGTATGTGTGGGGCTGGTGTAAAAGCAGGGAGGATTTTCGCCTTTTCAAACTGAACCGCATGGACAAGGTGCAGATGTCGGAGAATGTTTTTTCAGGCAGGGAAGCCGTCCTGCCTGATTTGAGGGATGAGAGGGTATTTCCGGGTGGAATTAAGGTGAAGGCATTGTTTGAGGCGGACTGCAAATGGAGGCTTGTCGAGGAATTTGGAGCAAATTGCTTTGAGGAGCAGAAGGACGGGAAGCTTCTTTTTCAGGCGGACTACACAAGCAAAGAAAATCTGCTGACGTGGCTTTTGACATTTCGGGATAAGGCGGAATTGCTCGAGCCAAAGGAACTGAGGGCGGAACTTTTGCAGAGCATTTTGCGGATGGAAAAGAAGTATGGCAGCGGAAAATAACGGAAAAGGTATGGCAACTGCAAATGACGGATAAGAAGCAAACAACGGCAAATGACGGAAGAGGAGAGAAGTGTATGGAATCAAGATGTGGTATTTTGTGTGGGAGATGTGAGTGGCAGAAAAACGGCAAATGCAAGGGCTGTGTAAATATCGACAATCCTTTTTGGGGTGCCTGCCCCGTAAAGAGCTGCTGTGAGGGCAAGGGGCTGGAGCATTGCGGAGAGTGCAGTGAATTTCCGTGCACGAGGCTGGTGGAATTTGCCTATGACGAGAATCAGGGGGACTGCGGAGTCAGGCTTGACCAGTGTAAAATATGGTCGGCTTTAGGACAGATGCGGTATGTCTGGTTGGACGATTATCTGATGAAAAAGCCGGGCGTCACGAAGCTGCCGCCACAGTGGAACTGGATTCGCTACGCGATAGGCGGGAAGATGTTTGCGGCGGTGTGTCTTAGTGGGAAGAATGAACCGAAGTATATCACGTTAAAATTGGAGCCGGAGGAGGGAAGCTTCCTGCGAGGGCAGTACGATGACATCATTCCAGGCTATTATATGAACAAACAGCACTGGAATTCCGTCAATCCGAATGGTGAAATAGAAGATGAACTGTTAAAGGATTTGCTGGATAAATCGTATAATCTGGTGCTTGGAGGTTTCAGCAGGAAGAAGCAGAGTGAGATTCTTGAGAGCGCAGGTGAAGCCGATGGCATTTGATTATAAAAAGGAATACAAAGAGTACTATATGCCGACAAGCAGACCGGAAGAACAAGGACAAACCGACGGTCTGCGTGTGGGACCATGATAATTCGGAGGAATTTGCACCTGACGATACTAATCCGAGGAAATGGACGGCTGAGAACAGACCGAGTCATCAGAAAACAGTCGTAAATCCATAATTAAATAATTGAGAGTTTGATGAAATTGACGTATAATATGTATAGAAGTATTATACATGTTCAAAGGAAGGGTGAGTATATGATAAATGTTTATATTGATGAATTTACACCTTGCCTGAAGGATGGTAAAACAGGAGAACTTGTACAGACAGAAGTTATTAGAGTCAGAAGAAAATCTTTTTTGAAGAAATATAATAAAAAGAACGGGTGGTATGTGAACTGGGCATCATTAGCAGAAGAAAATGAGATATATGCACTTGTTGTTGAGGGTTCAGTTGATATTCAGGGGTTAGTAGCGGTTGCGCCCGATAAAGATATGCGTGCTATGTATATTGCATGGATGTGTACAAGTCCGGATAATAATAAATTATTGACCGATGATGTTCGATATTTTGGCGTAGGAGGTCATTTGTTTGCTATTGCGGCACAGAAGTCTGTAGATTATGGGTATGATGGATATGTGTATGGTTTTGCCGCCAATAAAGAGTTGCTTGACCATTATGTGCAGGTATTTAATGGAGAGGTCATCGGCGTATTGCATCCATATCAATTTGCTATTGACGAGTCAAATGCAAAGAAAATAATGGAGGTGTATGATTATGACTGGACAGATGAAGAGGTATAGAGAGTCTTTGAAAGAAACACCGGAACCTATTTTGCTAAGTCAGATTCAGACTAAAATGGATTTAAGGGGACTTATGAAATATGCAAAAGAAAAGGGAAAGAAGGTAATGGAACTTTCTGAGGAGGAGAGAAGGTCTTTTATCAGGTAAAATAAAAAAATTCTTGGAAAATCCCGTGGTTCAGTGTACTATGAATGAGTAGCGAAAACATAAAATTTCAAAAGAGGCAAGATCTCGGAAAAGAGGTAAAGTATGAATTACAGGATTGATGGCGATAATCTTCCGGTGCTCAAGGTGAGATTATCAGCGGGAGAGCAGATTGAGTGTGAAGCCGGTGCGATGTCATGGATGGATGATGAGATTGAGATGCAGACGAAGGCAGGCGGGCTTGGCAGGATGTTTGGCAGAATGTTTACCAATGAGAGTGCATTTACCAACACATATGCGGCAAGGCGGGAAGGGGAGATAGCATTCTCGTCAAAGTTTCCTGGTTCTATCAGGGCTGTGGAGATTACACCGGGAAAGGGTATTATAGTGCAGAAGGGGTCATATCTTGCTCACTATGGAAATGTGGGCAGTGAGGTATATATCCAGCAGAAGCTTGGAAGAGGTTTGTTTGGCTGAGAGGGCTTCCTTATGAGAAAATTCACCGGAAACGGAATCGTGTTCCTTGAGATTGATGGTTCGGCACATGAGTATGAGATTCCGGCAGGTGACTGCAAGATTGTCGATACAGGATATGTGGCTGCGATGTCTGAGAGCTGCCGCATGGAGGTAAAGACAATCAAGGGTGTTGGCAATGTGTTGTTCGGTGGTGAGGGATTATTTAACACGGTTGTGTATGGTCCGGGTACGGTGATATTACAGAGCATGCCGATTGCGTCAACGGCGATGCAGCTCTATCAGTATATGCCGCATCCTTCAAATAACTAATTGAAATATAATCTGAAAATCCAGGGGTAGTTGT
>ENA-UOJI01000542-UOJI01000542.1-human-gut-metagenome-genome-assembly--contig:-P79-NODE-542-length-28236-cov-7.118342_pt1 | contig 28236 bp, 19 predicted proteins | sample MGYA00242346_ERZ723893 | MGnify/ENA metagenome assembly ERZ723893 | reverse complement strand
TAACATTTAACCGGTTAATTAAAATATACCAGTTCTTCCTTCGGTTTTTGTGCCGCCACAACTTCTTCTGCATAAAATACCGGTCCCTCTTCTCCGTATTCTTTGCGGAATTTAAACTCCAGACGTGCCGTGATCGTGACATAGCTGCCATTTGCAAAGTCAGACCAGTCATCGGCTTTGCAGAGAAATCCGATAAACTGCACGTCATCGGCGCAGCAGGTCATGGCATGGCGTCCAAATACCACATAACCCTTTTCAAGTCCTCTGGTTTTTTGGATCCGTCCTGTGAGATGAAGTGTCTTGCCATCATAAACAGACTGATGATCGATCATATCCACATACCAGAGGCCAAAATCGTCTTCCTTGATATCAATGATATCCGCTTTGACGTCAAATGGCATTTCGTCCTTCATCTCATAGAACGCATCATCCTCTGACTCATAAACGATCTGCGCTCTCGGATTTACTGCTTTTACGCTGCCGCGAATGGCATTTTTGTTGGTATTTTCTACGGTGCAACGGTTGACGATGACCATCTCCGATACCTTGTAATGCTCTACCATCATAGACGGCATATTCCGCGTATATAATAAAAAGGTTTCGTCATTTACGACATCTATGGTCTGGAAGTATACCTCCCGGTCAAAGCAGATATCCTCCAGGAAATCATACATCTCCGGGATATGTTTTGTGGACCACATTCCATTGTATTCTATAATAATACGATCCGGGCGGTGCTTTTTCAGAAACTTTTCTATTACCTTGCCATTGAAGGACTCCTCGTCCTCGATATATTCACATGCCGCATGGGTCTGATCAAGAAGCGCCTGAGGATATTCTTCCTCTCCTTCTTCACAGACAAGAATCAGTGTTTTGGATTTGTCGTCAAAAAGCTCATCCACCAGCAAGTCGCGGATCAGACTTGTCTTTCCTGCCTCAAGAAATCCCATGATGACGTATACCATCATCTCCTGTTTTTGCTTTCCAAACATAGCTATCCTCTCTTTGTTGTGTCATTTGTCATTACAATAAACTAATCGTTACGTTGTGTTTCTTCTATTATACATGGAACAATTCTTTAATCTTATCCTCGTTGAGATTTGCACCGATGACACAGATACGTCCTGTATAATCTGCCGCACCACGGCGAAGCTCCGTCTCCTCCGGTACCAGATCGAAGTGGAACCACTCTCCCTCTACCGGTGTCACGATACCTTTGGCACGAAGTACCTCTCCGTACCCGTCGCCCTTTGCCAGCTTGTCCAGAATATCTTTCAGCTCCTCCTCGGTAAACTTATGAGCAGTCTCTACGCCCCAGCTTGTAAATACATCATCTGCGTGATGATGTCCCTCATGATCATGGTGATGACCACAGCCACACTCTCCATCATGATGATGCTCATGGTCGTCATGATGATGGCCGCAGCCACACTCTCCATCATGATGATGCTCGTGCTCGTCATGGTCATGATGATGCTCATCATGATCGTGGTGATGACCACAGCAGCATCCGCCATCATGATGATGGTGCTCATGCTCTTCCATAAGCTCTTTTTCCAGAGAATTTACCTTTTCCATTGCCTCAAGAATGTTCTTTCCATTGATATCATCCCAAGGTGTTGTAATGATGGAAGCCTCATCATTCTTTTCACGGATCATCTTTACACAGGTGTCCAGCTTATCATCAGACACCTTCTGGGTACGGCTGAGAATTACTGTTCCTGCATATTCGATCTGGTTATTGTAGAACTCTCCGTAGTTCTTCATATACATTTTGCATTTCTGGGCATCTACAACAACAGCGGTACTGTTGATCTCAACGCCCTCTCCGATATTCTGTACTGCTTTGATAACGTCAGACAGCTTGCCTACACCGGACGGCTCAATGATCACACGATCCGGAGAATACTTCTCCAGCACTTCCTTTAATGCTGCGCCAAAGTCGCCCACCAGCGAACAGCAGATACAGCCTGAGTTCATCTCTGTGATCTGGATGCCGGCCTCCTTCAGGAAACCGCCATCAATGCCGATCTCACCAAATTCATTTTCTATCAGTACAAGCTTCTCTCCCGTAAAAGCTTCTGCGATCAGTTTTTTGATCAATGTGGTCTTTCCTGCTCCTAAAAATCCCGAAATAATATCAATCTTTGCCATAATAATCCTTCCTTTCTTACTTCTTTGTCTATAATATATTATACATTTGTTGTCAACACCTCAGGATTATATACTCCTGATATGAACGCCGCAAAATCCGTCACCGGCGAGATGCACTATGAGCCGCATACATTGCGATACTGGCGGCAATCGGCAGATTCAGGCTGTCAATCCTGTGGGAATGCGGGATAATAACTGATGTGCCTATATTGAGAAATTCTCCCGGCAGACCGGTTGCCTCGTTGCCAAAGATCAGAGAATACGTCCCTGACGGATGGATCTCCGGCAATGTGATCTGTGCCTGCAGCATAAACGGATACAGTTCTCTGTCTCCAAACTGCTGCCGGTACTCCTCAAAGGTATCAAAATACTGAAACTCTGTGGAAAAGATCGCTCCCATAGACGCCCGCACGACTTTTGGGTCAAATGCATCCACTGCCGGGCGCACGATTGCCATCTGGTTTAGCTCAAATCCAAGGGCACTTCTCATAATGGTTCCCATGTTTCCCGCATTGGACGGATTGACCAGCACGATATGAGAGGCGTCTTTTTGCAATGTTCCAGGAAATTTGCGGAATTCTCCGATCACGTAGCAGTTTTCCTTTTGGGAGAGTACGTGAAATATTTTGTCCGTCTGCTGGACCGGTATGCCGGCTTCCCTGCATATTGCCCGCAGCTTATCATATGTGTCTCCTTCTTTCATTGCGGAGTGAACATATACTTTATTGACATATTCTGTCTTGTATCGAAGGAGTTCAAAGGTCAGTGTAATTCCCAGAGAATACGAAACGGGATCGTCCTTGCGATATCGTTTAAATCCTGCCATAGTAATCCTGCATCCTTTCTGCGTTATTTATTCATTTAGAAAGCCGGCAGGCTGTCTGCTGCCGGCTGTGTTATTCTGCAATAAAAATATCTACGGATATGGAACCTGCATCCGAACAAAACGGAATGCTCAACATCTGGTTTCCCTGCCCCTGGTAGCTGCTGCCATCGTAATATCCCGGCGGGGTAATGTCGATCAGAATATTGTTGCTGGCAAATACTGTCGCTGCATTACCTGCGATCATATTCCCCAGTTCGGAGATGGCACTCTGTCCGATCTCATCAATCGTATTAACCGGCTGCATCATCATTTTGGAAATGATTTCTAACGCTGCCGGATGCTCCATGTTGAGTATAACCTTGCCACTCAGGCCTCCTACAATGCCAAGTTCAATAATAGAAGCATCATCCGGGTACTCTTCTTTCTTTACTCCGGGTTTTCCAATCTTGAGATCCATCTTGCATACGTCCTTTACAACCTTGCACACAGATAAAATAAATGGATTAACATGCTCTGCTTTCACCATTTTCGTTCCTCTCTTTCGTACAAATACTGCCATTTGCCCTATCTTTTAGTATAACAAATCACGTTGTCTCTGTAAACATCCTTTCCTACAATGTAAAGTCGTTCCAGAAGCTCTGATTGATGTCCACTTTTTTGTCCCGAAGCCATTGATTATACTTTTTGACAAACATATCCGACTGGCGCTGCCGGATGATCTTTTCCTTCTGCTGATCGATCATATCCTGTGTGATGGAGATATCCTCCTCCGTCTGCAGTGCCGAACCGGATGCCGTTTTTGCTGCCTCCTTCCGGATCGCTTCGCTTGCTTCCTCGTCTGTCACATTGGTATCTGCTTCATCTGTCGCAACATAAAACATCTTTTCTGCCAGCAGATTCTCCTGATAGATCTCACTGATCTTCTGGACAGAAAGACCGTATTCCTTTTTGTCGGCCGCCTTGGCATTCTGCACCAGACTTTCCGCCTGACGAAGCGCCTCGTCCTGCTCGTCTGCCGAGAGACTGACCTCCTGCTGCTGAGCTACATCGGAGATCACTTTCAACTGCGTGATCATATTTACAATCTCCTGCTTTGCCTGGTCACCGATGGTTTCATTGTCATCCAGCTTGTATTGCCACAGCTCCTTGCCAAAGCTGTCCTCATACTGGCATTTCAGAAAATAACAATATGCCATCACTTCACTGTAGCGCACCTGATCGTCTCCGACCATCATTACGACAGTACCGGAGGACACCGTTGTTCCTTTTTCTTCTTTTGATGATTTTTTATGGCCACAGCCGGTAAATACAAGAGCTGCTGCCATGGCAATACATAAGCCTGATATCCATTTTTTTCTCTGCATGATGCTTACTCCATTCTTTCTTTTGCGTCTTTATCCTGCCCACTGGAAGCTGTCATTTCTGTATCATGTCCCTGAAGCTGTCCTATGGCCTTCACAACACTTTCTGCTGCCTGAAATATTCTTTCTGTCTGCCGGCGTTTTTCTTTTGCTGCGGCTTTGCCCGTGACTGCCGCTTTGCCATCCCCTGTCTCCAACGCCCTACGGACATACAGGAAATGTGCCTCTCCCTTGGAGATATAACGGAGATCGCCGTCAAACGCCTGTATCATATCCGGTATCCCTGTAACATCCAGAGACAGCTCCGGCTGCATGTAAAACCGGATTCCATCCGGCTTCTGGGTCACCTGAAGAATACCGCTGCGGTGCGCATCCGCTTTCAGTACAGCGATCCGCAGAAGATTCTGTGCCGCATGAGGAATGTCACCGAAACGGTCCACCAGCTCATCCTCCATGTCTGAGCGTTCTCCCTCATTTTCCAGTGCCGCGATCCGTTTATACATATCCAGCTTCTGATACTCACTTTTAATATACGATGCCGGAATGAATGCGTCAACCTGCAGGTCAATATTTGTCTCCATTTCTTCTCTCTCCGGCCGTTCTCCCTTCATAGTACGAACGGCTTCGCTGAGCATTTTGCAGTAGAGCTCGTATCCTACTGCCTCCATATGACCTGACTGGGCTGCTCCCAGCAGATTACCGGCTCCCCGGATCTCCAGATCCCGCATGGCAACTTTGATGCCGGAGCCCAGATCTGTATATTCCCGGATCGCTGCCAGTCGTTTCTCTGCCACCTCCCGGAGAATCTTGTCTTTTTTGTACATCAGAAAGGCATATGCGGTCCGGTTGGAACGTCCCACACGTCCTCTGAGCTGATAAAGCTGGGACAATCCCATCTGATCAGCATTATCTATAATGATAGTATTTACATTAGATATGTCAAGCCCCGTTTCAATAATGGTGGTTGCGATCAGCACATCGATCTCCCCCTGAATAAAACTCATCATAATGCGCTCCAGCTCCCTCTCACTCATCTGGCCGTGAGCAAATGCCACATTGGCATCCGGCACCAGACGGGCGATCTCCATGGCAACCTCGTCGATATTACGGACACGGTTATATACATAATATACCTGTCCTCCCCGCACGAGCTCCCGGTTGATGGCTTCCCGGATGATCTCTCCGCTATGCTCCATCACAAAGGTCTGGATCGGCAGACGGTCTACCGGCGGTTCCTCCAGTACACTCATATCACGGATTCCCACCAGACTCATATGCAGGGTCCGCGGAATCGGTGTCGCCGAAAGAGTCAGTACATCCACGTCCCCCTTCATCTGCTTGATCTTCTCCTTGTGGGTCACACCAAAGCGCTGCTCCTCATCTACGATCAGAAGCCCCAGATCCTTGAAGGAAACATCCTTGGACAAAAGCCTGTGGGTACCAATGACAATATCCACTTCGCCCCGCTTGAGCTTTTCAATGGTCTTTTTCTGCTGTGCGGCTGTGCGGAACCGCGACATCATTTCCACATTGATCGGATAATCTCCCAGTCTTTCCCTGATGGTATTGTAATGCTGCTGTGCCAGTATGGTGGTTGGCACCAGAAATGCCACCTGTTTATTGTCATTTACCGCCTTGAAGGCAGCCCGAATCGCCACTTCAGTCTTGCCGTACCCCACATCACCGCAGATCAGACGGTCCATCACCCTGCTGCTTTCCATATCCCGTTTTGTCGCCGCAATAGCTTCCAGCTGATCTGCCGTCTCCTCATAAGGAAACATCTCCTCGAACTCTGTCTGCCAGACGGTGTCCGGACTGAACCGGTATCCCGGCTGCTCCTGACGCTTTGCGTACAGCTCCACCAGCTCTCTGGCAATCTCCTTAACTGCTCCACGGACTCTGGTCTTTGTCTTTTTCCATTCCATGGTGTTGAGCTTGTTAAGCTTTGGCTTTTTGGCTGCATCCTGACTGGCATACTTCTGCAGAACATCCAGTGCCGATGCCGGAACGTAAAGATTCCCACCGTCTCCATACTCAATTTTGATGAAATCCTTGGCAACATTGTCTACCTTGATCTTCTCAATACCACGGTAAATACCGAGACCGTGGTTCTCATGAATCACAAAATCTCCTACATTGAGTTCATTGAAGCTCTGGATCACCTGACCATTGTGCTGCTTCTGACGTTTGCGTCCCGTTCTGGTCCGTGCACCAAAGATATCACTCTCAGTCACCACTACAAAACGAAGCTGCGTATAGGAAAATCCTTTTGAAAGACGGCCATAGCTTACCATAAGCTCTCCCGGCTGCAGCTCCCGGTCCAGCGTCTCCCGGTAAAATGCCGGCACATCATACTGCTCAAAGTCTCCCGCCAGACGTTTCGCCCTGGTTCTGGAGGCACAGAGCATCAAAATGCGGTAGCCCTGCTCCCGCCAGCGTTTCATGTCCTCCACCAGGAGTTCGAAATGCTTATTGTATGAAGCGATGGTCTGGCACTGCAAATGAAGGCTTTCCTTCACCTCCACCCCTGCCGGAAGCCCATCCAGCATGGATAAATATACCGTTTTCTTCTGCTGAAGCATAGCATTGACTGTCTCTGCACTATACAAGACTTCCATTTGTCCCGGCAGTAAAAGTCCCTTTTCCAGACGGTTTTCCATGCTTTCCCGGAACTCTGTCTCCACCGCCTGCATCGCCTCCAGACAGCGCACCGGTTCATCTACCGCAAACAGCGTTTCCTCCGGGTCGAAGAAATCAAAAAAAGAACCCGCTGTTCCGTCAAAATAGGTAAGAAAGCTTTCCAGTCCGGCTCCACTGCGTGAGTACTCCACACGCTCCTTCCATTCCCGCATAGTATCCGCGAGACGGTTATATGCCTCAAAATCCCCTGCTTTTTTGAACTTTGCCTGCAGCTTATCCCGGTCTTTTTTGATCTTTGCAAATCCCTGACGCAGCTGCGCATCATTTAATATAATCTCCATTGCCGGAAAGATCGTGATCTGTTCCACACGCTCAATGGACCGCTGGCTTTCCACATCGAAGGATCGTATCGTATCGATCTCATCTCCCCACAACTCAATCCGGTACGGACATTCCTCTGTGGGAGAATAGAGATCAACGATCCCTCCCCGGATAGAATACTGCCCCGGCTGTTCCACCTGGCTCTGTCTCTCATATCCCATATCTGTCAGGCAGCGGCTCAGATCCTCCAGATCGATCTGCGCTCCCTCCTGCAGTCTGCGGCATGATTTCTTATAGACAGATAAGGACTGCACATATTCCATCCCCGCCGTCATGGTGGTGATTACTGTGCCGCCCTCCTGGTCTAATAATAATTTGATTGTCTTTAATCGTTCTGTTTCTACTGCATTGCCATGGACATCTGCACTATAAAAGATAACATCTTTCGCCGGATAAAATACGGCGTTTTTGTCGTACATCCGGTAATCCGCAAGAATTTCCCGTGCCTTTTTCTCATTGGCGGTAATGATCACCGTCCAGCTTTTCTCCTGAGATAATCCACTCACAAGATGGCTTTTCTGTCCGTCGATGCAGCCTGATATCCGGATTGGCATTCTGCCCCGCTCAATACATTCTCTGGCGCTGCCGTAGGCATTTAACTCCTCCAGAGGCTTCCATAGCGTTTCCATGAATGGCTGTCCTTTCCTTATATAAAGTTATTTGTTGTTATATTTGTTCATAGCGGAAGTTACATCTGCCGTAATAATCTCGCAGCATGCTTTGGTGGTCTTTTCCAATGCCTCCCGGATCACCGGTTCTTCTTCTCCGGGAAATCTTCCCAGCACATAATCCGCCAGATCCCAGCCCTTCGGCTTCTCTCCTACGCCCACACGGATGCGTGGAAAGACCTGGGTTCCCAGATGTGCAATGATATTTTTGATACCATTATGTCCTCCGGCGCTGCCCTTCGGACGAATCCGAAGCTTCCCCGGTGCCAGATTGATATCATCGTAAATAACGATCAGCTCCTGCTCCGGATCGATCTTGTAATAATCCACCAGCTCCCGGACACTCTCTCCGCTGAGATTCATATAGGTCTGCGGCATCGCCAGAAGAACCTTCTGTCCCTCGATCACACCTTTGCCACAGACTGCCTTATGTTTTTTGATATCCATGGAAATCCCGTAAGTATCCGCCAGCACCGTCAACGCCGAAAAACCGATATTGTGACGGGTGCCATCGTATTTCCTTTCCGGATTTCCTAAACCTACTATTATATACATTTCTTTATCCTTTAATAATTCTTGTGTGTCAGTTTCTCACCCATGTGCACGGTACGTCCCTCGTAACTCTTTAACAGCTCCGTATCCATAACGTAACGGTTATCCATCGTCTTCATAATATCGCGGATCTGCACTTCCGCTGTAACTGCCGGATCGGCCATATTATAGATGACATTCGTCCGGAACGAAAGAACCTCCGGTGCAAGCACATCCTCATCATTGGCGGAAACCACCAGACCCTTGTCTCCATTGGTAAATTCCACGCAGACACCCGGCTGCAAAATATTGATGCTCTGGATCAGTGCGGTCACTACCTCCGGATCAAAGCCCTGCTCCGGATCAAGAAGTATTCTGACAGCCTCAATCTCGGATGCCGGTTCTTCCTCAAAATTCATAGCGGTCAGAGAATCATATGCATAGGCTACTTTCAGTATGTCTATATTTAAAGATTTATATGTAGCCGCATCATCACCATTGGTTTGATGAAGTGCATTGATGATCCCCTTCACGGTACGTTTGATCTCCGGGTCGAGATCATAATCATTATCAATCAGCTGAACCGCTGCATAATGATAGGTCCGGATCTTTTTTTCATCCTCCTGGGTGATCTCGTTTTTGCGTTTGCGGCGGATATGCGGTGGGATCAACAGGCTGCCCACATCATGCAGAATTGCCGCTACCACAACATCCAGCTGCTGCTTAAACTCCATATGAAGCTTGTGAGAGATCATAGCGCAGAGGATTGCCGTATTCAGAGAGTGCTTATATACATAATCCTCATTACTTCTCAGGTTCTGTACAAAGCTGATCTTGTGATTCAGGCTGCCGTAACGGCGGATGATCTGGTTGGCAAACTGATACATCCCCTTTGCCTCTCTCTGCTTTGTCACAGCATCCAGGATCTCCCGGATCGTAAAAATGGACATTGCCTGAAAACGCTCAAACTCGATATCATCTGCCGACATCGGCGGTACAGGTTCTGCCGGCTCCAGAATATACACCCCGATCAATCCAAAATTCTGAATACTGACAATACCCTGTCTGGTCAGCTTGGAATTGCGCTCATACAGCATAACACCATCTCTATTGTAAATAGGCTTTGCCAGACGCATTCCCAGTTTTAAATCATCTGATTTTATAAATTTCATAAATACATTCTCCCTTCTGCCTAATTTCCCTTCATCCCCAATTTATTTCTTCTGTGTTTTCTCTGCAATATTGTTGGTGACACGGTTATAAAGCTCCAATGCCGCATTGTAACCCATCTTCTTCTGTCTGTAGTTGACTGCGGCAGACTCACAGATGATCGCACAGTTACGACCCGGACGGATCGGAATAGAATGACAGACAACCTTGTTTCCAAGAAACTCAATATACTGCTCCTCCAGACCCAGACGATCATATTCCTGATTTTTGTTGTACTCTTCCAGCTTAATGACCAGATTGATCTCCTGCTCATTTTTTACACTCTCGACACCAAACAGCGTTTTGGCATCAATAATACCAATACCACGAAGCTCGATAAAATGACGGGTGATATCCGGTGCACTTCCGATCAGGGAGGCATCGCTTACTTTTTTAATCTCTACAACATCATCGGACACGAGACGATGACCTCTGTGGATCAGCTCCAGTGCAACCTCGGACTTACCGATGCCGCTCTCACCCATGATCAGAACACCTTCACCAAACAGGTCAAGAAGTACACCATGAACGCTGCAGCGCGGTGCAAGCTCTACATTGAGCCAGCGGATCACCTCCGCCATAAAGGCATTGGTCTCTTTGCCGGTGCGAAGCAATGGCACCTGATACTTGCTGGCAAGCCGGATCAACTTGTCATCAATGTGAAGATCACGACAGAATACAATACACGGCGGCTTTGTATGACGCTCACTGCCTGCCATGATGATCTCCATCATTTCCAATGTGTAATCCAGACCCTTCTGCTCCATATATGTGTGCTCTACATGACCAATGATCTGTATCCTTCCGGAATCAAAGTAATCAAAAAAGCCTGCAAGCTGCAAAGCCGGACGGTTCACGTCGGTCTGCACGATCTCGATCCGTGAAACATCTACATCTTTGGTTACATTTTCCAGTTCCATTTGTTCGATTAATTTTTCCAATAATACACTATATGTCTCTGCCATTCTGTTCTCCTTTAATCTGTGCTTCCTGCCCGCCGGTCTCCCCATCTGCCGGATGGAAGAAATCATACACCTTGCGCGCAGCCCCTAAGTTCATGGTTTCTGTTTGTGATAACTCCTCTATGTCTGCGCTCCTGACTGCTTCAATGGAGCCAAACTTCTTCATTAATGCACGGCGTCTTTTCCCGCCGATCCCCGGAATATCATCCAAAATAGACTTTACCTGCACCTTGCTCCGCAAAGAGCGGTGATACTCGATAGCAAACCGGTGTACCTCATCCTGTATCCGGGTCATCAGGTGAAAGCCTTCGCTGTTAATATCGATCGGAAGCTCCTCCCCCTGAAAATAAATTCCTCTGGTACGGTGTCTGTCATCCTTGACCATACCACAGACAGGAATGGTTAAATGAAGCTTACGAAGCACCTCCTCGGCAATATGCACCTGCCCCTTTCCACCGTCCATCATGATCAGATCCGGATAGCGGGTAAAGCTGCCATTTTCCTCATCAAAGCCCTGCTCTGCCAGCTTTTTCTCCTCTTCCAGCCCATGCTCAAAACGTCTGGTAAGAACCTCCCGCATGCTGGCATAATCATCCGGTCCCTGAACCGTTTTGATCCGGAACTTCCGGTAGTCGCTTTTGCGGGGACTGCCATCCTCAAAAACCACCATAGAGCCTACTGATTGAAATCCGCTGATATTCGAAATATCGTAGGACTCCACTCTGTGTACTCCCGTGATACCGATCCAGGAACAAATTTCCTGCATGGCACCGATGGTCCTCTCCTCTGCCCGGCGGATCTTCTGGGCATCCTGTTCCAGAACCATCAGCGCATTTTTGTGTGCCAGCTCTACCAGCCGCTCCTTCTGTCCCTTCTTGGGTACCAGAATACGCACCTTGTCGCCACGACGTTCGCTGAGCCATCTGGCGATAACCTCCGCATCTTCTATCTCATATTCTAACATGAGTTCCTTGGGAATAAAAGGTGTTCCTGCATAAAACTGCTTAAGAAATGCCTGTAGAATCTCCTGCCGGGTGGAGCCGTCTACACCACCTAAATGAAAATGATCTCTTCCGATCATTCTTCCTTCCCGGATAAAGAATACCTGCACCACGGCTTCGCTCTGATCCTTCGCCAGAGCAATGATATCCCGGTCAAGACCATCAAAGCTGGTAATCTTCTGATGAACAGAAGCCTTCCTGACACTTTCCATCAGATCTCTGTACTGTGCCGCTTCCTCAAACTGCATTGCTGCTGATGCCGCCGCCATCTTTTCCTGCAGATACTGCAGTACCCCTGTGTAATCTCCTTCCAGAATCTTCAGAGCTTCCCGGAAATGCTCTTTGTAATCCCCGGAAGAAATATATCCCTGACATGGCGCATCACACTGGCCAATATGATAATTCAGACATGGGCGTTCCTTGCCGGTATCTCTGGGCAGCACCCGCCGGCAGCTTCGGATATGATAGATTTTACGAAGCAGTTCCAGGGTATCCTTTGCAGAACCTGCACTTGTATAAGGACCGAAATATTTCGATTTATCCCGTTTTTCCTGTCTGGAAAAGACAAGTCTGGGAAAATCCTCACCCACCGTCGCTTTAATAAAAGGATAGCTCTTGTCATCCTTGAGCATGGTGTTGTATTTCGGACGATGCTCCTTGATCAGATTGCTCTCCAAAACCAGAGCCTCCACCTCAGAGTCCGTAATGATATACTCAAAATGATCAATCTGGGATATCATTTTTTCTATCTTGGGTGAAACATTTCTACTGGGCTGAAAATACTGCCGTACCCTGTTTTTCAGGCTGATGGCTTTCCCCACATAAATAATCGCATCCTTTGCATCATGCATCAGATAGACTCCCGGCTTTCCCGGCAGTTTTTTTAGCTCCTCCTCAATATCAAACACTTTTATTTTTTGACCTTTCCTTTTTTTACCCCGCTATAGGGACCAAATACTTTCTTTTTGCCATTTAACTTATATGCCCGCACCTTTACATAAAAGACACTGCCTCTGGAAAGATCTGTCAGGGCAGCTCTATGCCCCGTCAATATTACAGAAGCTGCTCCCTTGGGAATCTTTTTACTCGTTGCAAAACGGACCTGATATCCCTTCGCTCCTTTGGTGCTTTTCCAGGTAATCGTCAATGTCTTTTTTTTGTTATTTTTAACAGCCACACCGCTTACCTTCCCCGGTGCTGTCACTTTTTCTGTTGTTTTTTCTTCTGCGTCTGCCTTTTCTGTTGCCTTTGGCTTTGCTGCAGTTTTCGGTTTTGTCGTCGCCTTCGGTTTCTTTGTGGTTTTGGTCTTTGTCGTCGCTGTCGCCTTAGGTTTTGTTGTCGCAGTCGGCTTGACAGTTGCAGTAGCCGTCGGCTTCGGGCTGCTGGTAGACGGCTTTGGAGTCTCCACAGCATGAGGAATCTGGTTGCCGGAATCGTCTGTCAGATAAAGATCCGGACTGCTGATATACCAGATATAATTGGATTCTTCAATCCCGATACTGGCAGAGGTGATAGGGATTCTCCCGGCAAAAATGCCGGTAGCAGGATCGGCACAATAGAATATCCCATCTGTATAATCTGTCACCAAAACGGCATGCTGCTGATCGGACTTCTGTTTGTATACAACAATCCCCTCCGGATGCTCTGACAGTTTGACCGCCAGATCTGTGGCATTTCCGGAAAAGCTGTCATGTGCTACCGTCATACCACCACAGGTAAAGTTCCATTTTAAGCCTGTCCCTTCGACCCATGCCGCAGAACGCATCATATCCGTTGTAATGGAGGCCCAATTCGCATTTCCGTTCATCATTGCCCCGCGGCGCACCAGCATAGTCGCAGCCACCAGCGTACAAAGACTGCTGCCGGACGGCTGTTTTAAAAATACACTGTCCTGATTAATATCCGAAAATGTCGCAGCATCCGCATTTTTCACATCCACATGCCAGCCGGCCAGAGCAACACAGGCTGCCAGCAATACCGCCAAGTATTTTTTGTTCATTCTTTTCATGAGTATCTCCTCAGATTTATAATTTAGGTACTATTATAACGACCATTTAAGTCAAAAAAGAGTCGGGGTAAAAAAATACCCCGACTTTCATTTTATCATATTTACCTATGCTTTACAAGCTGTCAGCGGGATTCCCGCTATCGTCCCCGTTGTCATTTTCGGCCTGTGGTGTCATAAATTTTCGGATGATTTCCACGATACCATCCTCATCATTGGATGACGTAACATAGTCCGCTGCCTCCTTGACTTCTTTCTGGGCATTTCCCATTGCAACGCCTTTCCCCGCATACCGCAGCATTGGCAGATCATTGAAGCTGTCACCGACACAGATGACCTTTTCCCGGTTGATCTCCAGGAATTTCATTAATTTGTCCACCGCTACTGATTTATCTACAAACTTCGGCAGGATCTCTACATAATAAGGATCGGAACGGAATACATTGAGTTTGTCTCCGAAGCGTTCCTTCAATGTCTTTTCCACTTCCTTCATCTTATCCGGTGCTCCGGAAAGAAGAAGCTTGTTTACCGGGAAGTCGATCGCACGAACCAGATCATTGACCTGACGGATCGTGATATCACATGCCTTGGCATCTGCTTCAATATAAGAATCTATGCCATTCCCCGCCAAAAGCTCTTTTGCTTCGTCGTGATAAACGGTAATGCCAAGCTGTAACTCCTTAGCTGCCTCATAGACCGGCTTGATCATATCCTGATCCAGTGTCTGATTGTAAATGCACTCACCTGTCTTGCAGTTGACTACCGTGGTGCCGTTATACGCAATCACATAACCGCCAAACTGCTCCAGCTGAATGGCCGCTGCCGTACGCCGGATGCCGGAAATAGACCGGCCGGAAGCGATCGCCACGGTCTTTCCCCTCTGCTGCAGCTCGATCAATGCCTGACGTGTATTTTCCGATACCTTTTTGTCTGAGCCGACCAGCGTACCATCCACATCAAGAACGAGCGCATTATATAAGTCTCCCTCCGGATCCTTAATGCCTTTCACCTGTCGGAAGATCTTCATAAACTCCTTGCCGGTAATGGTCTCGTGAGCGATCAGAAACTCTGCCAGCTTATCCAATGCTTCTCTGTCACCCCGTAAAAGCTCCTCTGCCTTGGCGTAACATTCCTTCAGGATACGCATAACCTCCTGATCGATCTCCGCCTCTGTGGCATCACCGCAGTTTAACACGGCACGTCCATCAAGATAACGGTTCTGGATCGACTCCAGACCGATCAGTCCGAACTTTTCTGACATACCATACTGTGTCACCATGGCTCTTGCAAGCTTAGTTGCCTGTTCAATATCATTGGAGGCACCTGTGGTAACAGAATCAAATACAATCTGCTCTGCTGCGCGGCCGCCAAACAATGTGGTGATCCGGGTCAGTATCTCATCCTTGCTCATCAGATACTTTTCCTCCTCCGGCACCTGCATTACATATCCCAGAGATCCCATGGTTCTCGGTACGATCGTGATTTTCTGAACCGGTTCCGAATGCTTCATCAGAGCCGTTACCAGAGCATGACCCGTCTCATGGTAAGCAACGATCTTTTTCTCCTCCTTGCCCAAAATACGATCCTTCTTTTCCTTGCCGGCGATCACAACCTCAACCGCCTCAAACAGGTCTGCCTGGCAAACCGCCTTTCTGCCTGCCTTTACCGCCATAATGGCCGCTTCATTGATCATATTGGCCAGGTCGGAACCTACAGCACCACTGGTCGCAAGGGCGATTTCATCAAAATCTACCGTTTCATCCATCAGAACGTCCTTGGCATGTACCTTAAGAATATCCACACGTCCTTTCAGATCCGGCTTCTCCACGATCACGCGACGGTCGAAACGTCCCGGACGAAGAAGTGCCTTGTCCAGCACCTCCGGACGGTTTGTCGCACCCAAGATCACAAGACCCTTGGAGCTGTCAAAGCCATCCATCTCCGAGAGGAGCTGATTTAATGTCTGTTCTCTCTCGTCATTGCCGCCACCATACTGGCTGTCACGGCTCTTACCGATGGCATCAATCTCATCAATAAAAATAATACAAGGCGCCATTGCCTGTGCCTGCTTAAAAAGATCTCTTACACGGGAAGCTCCCACACCCACAAACATCTCCACAAAATCAGAACCGGACAAAGAGAAAAACGGTACTCCGGCCTCCCCCGCCACTGCCTTTGCCAGAAGTGTTTTACCGGTACCCGGAGGTCCTACAAGAAGTGCTCCTTTGGGCAGTCTTGCACCAATCTCTGTATACTTGCCCGGATTATTCAGGAAGTCTACCATCTCTGTCAGGGAATCCATAGCCTCCTCCTGACCTGCTACATCCTTAAAGGTCACACCTGTTTCCTTCTGCACATACATTTTGGCGGTACTCTTGCCAATGCCCATCATGCCGCCGGAATTGCGCGACATCAGACGGAAGATCAGAAAAAGTCCTCCCCACAGTAGAAGTACCGGAAGCAGATAGGACATCAACATATAAATCATACTGGAACTGTTGTCCGTCAGATCCTTTTTAAACTCAACTCCTGCTTTATTTAAACGCTCTACCAGACTATAATCCATAGAAATGATCCCTGTATAATAGGTAATCTGATATACGCTGTCTCCACTGCTCTGAGGAATAATCTTTAACCGGTCTGCTGTCAGCGTGACGGATTTCACCTGTCCATCATCCAGCATCCGGATAAATTTATCATAAGTAATCTCCCGGTTGGTCATCTGCTGTACCTGGTGATTCATCATGGAAAATACCAGAAATACACCGACAGCTACCAAAAGGCAGATGATGATCCCTCTGCGGTTCTGTTTTTTCTGACGGTCGTCATCGCCGCCATTCTGTCTGTTTGTATTATTGTCCAATGCTATATCCTCCTCAATAGCCAGTTCTGTATCAATATTGCCACAAACCGTCCTGGAACGATCCTGCAAATATATCATAGCTTTATTATAATGATAGTGTTCCCATAAATCAATATATCAACCTGTGAAGAAAATCTGAAAATTCTGTAAAAAAAGAATTGAAACATTTCCTAGTTTGGGAGTATACTGATAGATAGTTTTTTTATTGACATCAATCATTGCACATTACAAAATGGAGGAAAAAAACATGGCAGTCAAATATGTCTTTGTTACAGGTGGTGTTGTATCCGGTCTTGGAAAGGGTATTACCGCAGCTTCGCTGGGACGTCTTCTGAAAATGCGCGGATACAGCGTGACAATGCAGAAGTTTGATCCCTACATCAATATTGATCCGGGTACCATGAATCCGGTACAGCACGGAGAGGTTTTCGTTACTGACGACGGTGCGGAGACAGATCTTGATCTGGGTCACTATGAGCGTTTCATCGATGAAAGTCTTACAAAACAGTCCAATGTTACAACCGGTAAGGTGTACTGGTCTGTATTAAATAAGGAACGCCGGGGCGATTATGGCGGAGGTACCGTACAGGTTATCCCTCATATTACCAACGAGATCAAAAGCCGTTTCTACCGGAACGATGGCTGCAAGGATACACAGATTGCCATTATCGAAGTGGGTGGTACCGCAGGCGACATCGAGAGCCAGCCATTTCTGGAGTCTATCCGTCAGTTCCAGCATGATATGGGACACGATAACGTTGCTTTGATCCACGTTACATTGATCCCTTATCTTCACGCTTCCGGCGAGATGAAGACAAAACCAACCCAGGCCAGTGTTAAAGAGCTGCAAGGAATGGGTATTCAGCCGGATGTGATCGTCTGTCGTACAGAGTATCCGTTAGAGCCGGGACTCAAGGACAAGATTGCACTTTTCTGTAATGTACCGGCATCCCACGTTCTTCAGAATCTGGATGTGGAAACCCTTTACGAAGCACCTCTGGCTATGGAAAAGGAGCATCTTGCCGATGTAATCTGCGAATGCTTGAAGTTAGATTGCCCGGAACCGGATATTACCGAGTGGGAAAATATGGTAAATACCATTAAGAATCTGGAAAAAGACGTCACGGTCGCACTGGTTGGTAAATATACCTCTCTCCACGACGCATATATCAGTGTCGTCGAGTCTTTAAAGCACGGCGGTCTTGCCCACAAGAGCAATGTCAACATTAAATGGATTCCTTCCGAGGATGTCAATGAAGAGAATGTAGATGAGCTTCTGGGAGACGTCAGCGGTATTCTCGTACCGGGTGGTTTCGGTGACCGTGGTATTGACGGTAAGATCCTTGCGATCAAATATGCCCGCGAGCACAAGATTCCATTCCTCGGTCTCTGTCTCGGTATGCAGCTTGCGATCGTGGAATTTGCAAGAAATGTAGTAGGATTCAACGATGCGCACAGTATCGAACTCGACCCTCAGACAACACATCCTGTTATCCATCTGATGCCGGAACAGGATGGCATTGAAGATATCGGCGGCACCCTTCGTCTTGGCTCCTATCCTTGCGTGCTGGACAAGTCCACAAAGGCATACGAACTTTATGGCGAAGAGACGATCCATGAGAGACACAGACACCGCTACGAGGTCAATAACTATTACCGCGAGGATCTCCTCAAGGCAGGCATGACCTTCTCCGGTCTTTCTCCGGACGGTCGTATCGTAGAAATGTTAGAGCTTCCGGATCATCCTTGGTTTATCGCTACACAGGCACATCCGGAGTTTAAATCAAGACCAAACAGACCACATCCGTTATTTAAGGGATTTATCGGTGCTGCATTAGAGTATCAGGATAAATAATACAGACATAAATTATATTAAAAACCGTATGTATGGCAGATATCAGATCCGCCGCACATACGGTTTTATTTTCTGGCGTGGGCGGGAAGCCCAAGTAACTAATTAGTATTTTCGGTATTCATTGATATCACGGGCTAAAATCTTAATCCCGCGGATATAATCATCAAACATTCCCTCCCGGTAGCACTCCATCAGGATCATCCCTACCGGAATACCTACGATCAATCCCAGCATCCCTGCCAGACGATAACCAACCAGCATAAATACCAGGGTTTCAAACGGGCTCGTCCCGATGTTGTCACCGATCAGCTTCGGTTCCAGCGCCTGACGCACGATCAATACCACCACATAGATCACAAACAATATGGCCGCATAAGTATAAGAGCCTGTCACCAGACGATAAACTGCCCACGGAACCAGAACAGTCCCGGCTCCAAAGAACGGCAGAAAATCTACAATAGCGATCACTACTGCCAGCAGACCACTATAGCTGATTCCCATAAAAGCAAACGGAATCACTGTGATAAAGAAAATCACGATCATAATCTGGAAATGCGCTTTAAAATAACCTCCAATGGCGCGGATAAAGATTTTCTTGATCTTATCCCAGATACGCTGCACTCCGGCCGGTGTCTTTTCCTGCAGAAGCTTCGTGAAGTGATCCTTCTCCACTGTCATAAAATAGGAAGCCAGAATTGTCAGAATCGCATATACAAGAAAATCCATCAGGGAACTCGCCAGTGAGCTTACCTTTGACAAAGAACCGGATTTCACCATTTTAAGCAGTCCGTCGATCGCCTTCTGGATATAGCTATCCAGCATGTTCTCCCGTTGATCAAACGCCAGTTTCACATCTGCCGGAATAATATTGTACTTCTGATGGAGCAACCGGAATAAATGCTGCAGATTCTGTGTGACGGAATCATACACCTCCGGAAGCTCTGTCACCCAGGAACTAAACTGCGACGCCACCAGCACCGCGAGTCCATAAAATGCCGCGATCAATGTCGCCAGCACCAGGATGATCACAAGTGCTGAGCCATGCTTTCGCATGATCTTGATCCGTTTCTCCAGAAAGCGGATGATCGGATTGGCGATCATCGCAACGATCCATGCCACGATCAACGGCATCAGAAAACGCACAAGCTGCGGCACCACAAAGATCAAAAACAGAACACCTGCCAGTGCAACACCAAGATTAACAAGGATCCGTCGATGCAAATCCTTCCGGTCCTCCATACAGATCAACCTCCTCTTTTACTCTTTTCCAAGGCAAAGTGCGATCACAATGCCAATGATAAATGTGATCACTCCGGTCACTCCATCGAGCACTGTCATACCTGCCAGAGATACACTCATAAGAATGACAACCGGCGAAGCCACCACAAGCCCCATAATACCGCTGTATGTCAATGCTTCATACTTCTCCATCAGCATTTCGATCAGCTTTGCCACCGCAAAGATACCAACAATCACCCCGATACCAAACGGAATCAGCACAAGACAAATGTGAATCACCTGTGGAATATCAAATGCCACCAGTGCTGTGATCAGATTTTTGACACTACCGATCACCGGATAATAGTATCCCATCGTCATCAGCATCATAGACCCGCTGACACCCGGAATGACCATCGTTGCTGCTGCGATCACTCCGACAACCACAAGCTTAATCAAAGACACCGGCGTCAGTGTCAGAGCTACGTCTGCCCCATGACCGCCGAAGATCTGCAATAAAATAATAGAACCGAAAAGGACAAGAAATACCAGTCCATGAGACACTCCAAGCTTCGTTCCCTTTAAATGTCCTGTCAGTATCGGCACTCCTCCCAGGATCAGACCAATAAATAACATACAGGTCTGAAACGGAATATGCTCAAACATCGCTACAATCGCAAACGCCAGACCAACAATACCAATTGCCATCCCCACAAAATACGGAAGCAGTGTCTTAATGCTTTTGACCGGCTGTTGGAACAGATGTGTCACACTGTAGATCAGCTTATCATAGATTCCCATAGACACCATCATTGTGCCACCGCTGACGCCCGGTATCGCATTGGCAATGCCGATCACAACGCCTCGCAGTATGTCCTTAAACAAATTCATAACCTTTTCCTCCTGATCCTTTCTCAATAAACTACATTTCATTCTATGTAGTGTTCGCTAAATAAACACATCATAGCACATAATTATTTTGGTTACAATTCTTTTCCCCCGTTTCATAAAATGTTAAGAAATATAAAAATTCCCAAAAAACACATCAGGGAACTGCAAACGCAGTCCCCTGATCCTATCGTCATGATGTCGATCCGCCAAGATCCTTCACGATAAATTTATTTAACTTTGATCGTAACCTTTGTACTCTTGGAGCCAAGCTTCACCGTAAGCTTTGTTGTTCCCTTTTTCTTTCCTTTGACCGTCACGGTTGCATATCCCTTCTTTACCATTGTTTTCTTTGTTACAACAGAAGCAATCTTGCCATTCCTGATCCGCGCCCGAAGCTTATCTGTTACAGCCTGTTTCTTGTTTGCAGCTGTCACGGTGAATTTTACTGTAGCTGTCTTTCCTTTCTTTACAACGACCGTAGTCTTCCGTGCCTTGATACTCTTACATGCATTCTTAACAACCGGTGCCTTGTCCAGTGTAATCTCCGGCTGTTGGTCCGGTGCCGCAGAAGGTACTGTGCTTGGCGCAGCAGCAGGTTCTCCGCCCGGTTCCTGTGTCGGAGCCGGATCAGCCTTGCCGGCCACCTGAACGGAAATGCTCTTGGAAAGACCATTGCTTGTATATGCCGTTACAACAGCACTGCCTTCTCCAACCGCCTCCAATACAACAGATGCCTTTCCGTCAACCGGCGCAACTGCTGTATTATCAACACTTACAACAGATTCATCACCGGATACAAAAGTTACCTTTGAAGTCGTATCTGCCGGTCCTACGTTTACAACAATCTCCTTTTCGCTTCCCGAATTCATCTGTAACTGATCTGTTTCCGTCGTGATCTCTGTTGCATCTACATCCTTCGATCCCGCATCACGGAAAACCACATTTGATAAGGTAAATGTGATACTGATCTTTGTCGGATCTGCCACAGTAAAGCTTGCTGCGTGAAGGGAGGTATCCAGTGTTGTCTCTGCAATATCGGAGCCATCCCATCCATTGATCGGAGAACCCGTATCAAATTTGGTTCCATTCATGGCATTCTTTCCTTCTGAATCAGCGCCATTCTTTGTAATAGTCATTTCCTGATCGTTAACAAGGATCTTATCCCATTTGATCTTGAGCTTTTTGTCCTTCTGGTCAACTACATTGGACTTCGCAATATTCCCCAGGGATACATCATAATCCTGCAGATAAATAGCCGTCACCTGATTGATATCCTTAATCCCTGCCTCCTGGCCTGCCTTAGAAAGATCCTTTGCCAGATCGAAGGTTGCGGTATACTGTCCGTCTCCGGTTACTTCAACCGGTGCACCATACTCGATAGAACTATATTTTCCGTTTGTTCCTGCACTGTTATAATAAATATTAACAGCGACATTCATTTTGGTCGGATCTACCAGTGCCTTTACCTCAACCGGTACGGTCTTTGTCAAACCTCCGGAAGCAACGATCACAATATATGTCTTTCCAATAGATACCGGTGTGATCACGCCATACTCGCTGACTGTGGCCACCGACGGATCGGAAGACGTAAAGGATAATGTATCTGCTGCTGTCTCCGGAATAAGTGATGTTTTGATGGTTGTATTCTCCCCAAGCTTTACAGTATAAGAATCTGCATCTGTTTTAATCCCGGTTGCCGAACTTTCTGTTTTGGGAGCACGTTTTACAGTTACGCTGATATCCTGTGTAACAGAACCACTCAGAGAAGATACATGAATCGTTGTGGTTCCTACATTCTTTGCATGAACAATTCCCTTATATACAGTAGCAATACTATCATCATCGGTACTCCATACAACAATGTCATTGGTGTTCTCCGGTGCTGCTGCCACCTGAATCGTCTGCCGCTCTCCCATATCCATTGCAAGGGAAGTCTGATCCGGCGTAAGACTTGTGATCTCTGTGATCTCCGGTCCCTTTACAATGTCTGTATAATCGCCCTTTTTATTGGCATCGCTCGCCTGAAGGAGCGTCCCTCTGGCCATACCGTCCGTGATCGTTTTATAAATCGGCTTTGCCTCATCACGATTCCAGAAGGAGAACAATCCCTCTTTGGTCAGAGGATCATCATCCTTGCCATAACCCTGATCCCAGATGCATGGAACAATTCCGTTTACCTGGCAGGCTCTGTTGACAATTTCTGAATAATATGCTCTCTCCACATCATTGTAACCCGATTCAGAACCGGAGAGCTTTTTGTTTCTTGTGCCGTACTCACCCAGATACATTGGATAAGTGGAACCAAATTTCTTGTACATTGCCTCAAGCTGGGATACCATCTCTGTTGCTTCGGCATATGTCCAGCTTACATTGGTAGATTTGGAGTATCTGTGTGCTGCGAACATCAGTCTCGGATTGTCCGTATTATAATAATCCGTCGGCATTACAAAATCTGTACTGGTGCCGGTTGATGCGTAATGATCCACTGCTGCCAGCCAGCGCTTTGTATTGTTGGAACCGGTAGAACGAACCGCATTTACAAACAGCTGGTTAAAGTTCATAATGATCGGACGGTCATAATTAACCGCATCCGCAGAATTCTTCATACTCTCGTCATAGTCAAGGCAGGATACCTCGTTCATTGATTCAAAGATCAGATGCTCGTCATAATCCTTAAAACGGTTGGCAATGGTTTTCCAAACCAGTTCAAATTTCTTCTCAACTGCGTCAATATCATCAGCACCTACATTGAGCCATCCGCCATCTTTGGCAACATCATCGTGATGTGTATTGATAATGACATACATATCCTGAGATACACAGTAATCTACAATTTCCTGGACACGGCTCATCCACACTTCCTTGATAGAACCATCCTCATTGATCATATTTCCCCAGGTTACGGGAATACGCACTGTATTATATCCGGCATCGTGAAGCGCCTTCATATATTTCTTTGTCGTCATCTGCCCCTGCCATGCTGTCTCACTCGGAGTAAAGCCGGAATGACCATCCATTGTATTTCCAAGATTCGTTCCAACTCCCATCTCTGAGATCACCTGATCCTTTGTCAGAACACGGAACGCCTTGGGATTGCCCTTCTCTCCGCTGTCCTTAAACAACATATTACAGTGTACCTTTTCCAGCGCATTTCTCGCTACAAAATAGGTAGTATTGGCACTGTCCGCCTTATCATATGCTGCCTGTGCTGTCTCCAGAGCTGCAGTGAGATCCTTAACAGACACCTCCTGATATTCATCGGTGTCCATCGCCTTCAGATAATCAATCGATTTCTTCAGGTTAGCGCGCGCCTGCTCTGCTGTCATCCTGATCATCGGCGTACGCGCAGGCTCCGCATTGCCGTCCTCCAGCTTTGTATTTTCACAGGTTGGCTTTTGGTAGTCATTAACAGATGCGATGGTGCCGTCTGCAGTGAGTGTTACACTGGTACCGTCGCTGAAAATAATACCCAGCGGAACTGCCTCTGTATTTGTGGTTTTAATTGCAACAGATAAAGACCAGTTTGCCACCTTCTGAATCTTGCTGGTGGTAATTCCATTGGAAGGGAATACATAATCCCCCGTCCCGACAGAACCTACCGGCTCTCCATCCTGATTCATCTGAATATAGTTATTGTTGTTTTTCTGCTTAGTACACTTCGCTGCAGTCAGATATTTATTAGAAGCTCCGGTAGCATCTTTTGTGGTTCCTTCAACATAAGTATCCTCCGTCATATGCTCCGGATCAAATCCATTAACTGAACCGCTCCGGGACTGCAGCCATGAGTATCCGTCCGCCTTTGCCATATGTACATAAAATGTGGCTTTTCCCTTGCCACCATCGATCATTGTCTGAAGCTTTGCCTCATCCATGCCGGCTGCCACCAGATCCGTACCTGTCAGATTCACAATGTACTGCACCTCTGCCAGCTGATGGGAATCCTCTGTATCCTCTGCCGCTTTTGCCGGTACCGGCAGGGATGCCATGGATACAACCATCGCTGCGGTTAACAGCCATGAAATTGCTTTTTTTAATCTCATAAATACACCTCCTAATGTTTTAGTGTTTATTTTTTCAATTTTTTCTTTCCTTCTTCCCTCCTTTATTTTTCGTTTTTCGTAGTGTCTCCCACACAAATATTTGTATATATTGTATCATTTTTATTTTATATGTCAATCTATTTTGTGTACTTTTACAATATTCATATTTCATTCACTTTTTGTACAAAAATAGAATTGTACAATTTTTTCACTTTTTCTTCCGATTATCTGAAATCTTTTCACAAAATATTAAGATTTGCTCCTCTATCCAATCGGAACCTTTAATGATAAAATAGGGGTATCATATAAGGAAGGATTTTTCTATGGTTAAAATAAATAAAACAATCAAACAAAAAACACGCATAATATCCTGTATTCTGGGGCTTTCCCTCTGTGTCACACTCTGCCCTCCGGCAGCGGTGATGGCCAGTGAGACCTCTACTGATGGACTTGACCGGATCATCACCCGGACGGATCGCTCCGATGACCGCAATATGATCCATTCTTCAATGGAGGATGCTTCCGGACAGACTTATACAGATCCAGGTGCAGATGACACAGGGCGCAGTCTCAAAAAAGCTGCCGATCTGCCCGCCCGTTATGATCTGCGTGACTATAATCTGACCACCTCCATAAAGGATCAGGGGGTGACCAATATCTGCTGGGCATTCTCTGTGATCAAAACGATTGAATCCAACTGCATCAAGAATGGACTCTTTTCACCTGAGACAGCTGACTTTTCCGAAAACCACCTGGCATGGTTTTCTTATCATCCTTCCACCGACATCTCTGACCCCACCTGCCGGGACGGGATTTCCTCCGCAGCAAATACTTCGGATGCTTCCTTCCTTCCTAACCCATTTGCCTACGGAAGTGTCTCCGGTACGATTCCTTATGACAATGGCGGCTCTGCTCTCCTTGCCAATTTTACTCTGGCAAAATGGTCCGGCGCAGAGCTGGAAAGTGCAGCTCCGTTTACCGGCGATACCATCGAGAACGAAAATGCCAAGGCTTACAATATGTTACAGAAACGAAAACTGCGGTATGACTCCTACGCTCATCTGCAAAACGTTTACAATTTTGACGAGTACCTGATCGGCCGAAATTACTATTACGACAACCCTTCCATGATCCCTGAGATGAAGCAGGCGATCCTGGATTACGGTGCTATGTCCGTTTCCTTATTTTATGACCGTTCCTTCCTTCACCAGTCTGCAAACGGCTATGCCTATTACCAGAATTATTATGCCGGTTCGAAAGCAGTCAAAAATGCAAATCATAGTGTTACGATCATAGGATGGGATGACAATTTCTCCGCATCGAATTTTTCCCGGACGCCATCCGGAAACGGTGCCTGGCTCATTGCCAACAGCTACGGTACTTCCAGTGGAGACAACGGCTATTTCTGGCTCTCCTACTATGACCCGTCCATCTGTGACTGTTCCAGTTTCCTGATGGAATCTCCGGCCAATTATAACAATATTTACCAGTACGACGGCTTTGGCTGGGGAACTGTCACATACTCCGACGACGCCAGTCTCAAGGTCGCCAATGTATTTCAGGCGAATGCAGATTCCAACCAGAAGCTGCGTGCCGTTTCTTTTTATACAATGACTAACGATCAGTCATACCGTATCCAGGTATACCGCGGCGTAAAGTCGGGACCTACAGATGGGGTACTGATCGACACATGTACCACAACCGGAACCGCCACCCGGAACGGATACCATACGGTTTCTCTGGCAGCTCCTGTCAATCTGGAGGCCGGCGAACAGTTTTCTGTCGTTGTGACTTATATCCAGGACGGTTCCGATACTGTTTATGCCCCCATGGAGGGCAAGGACACTACAGATTCTTCGTTAAATATTTCATATAGCTCTGAGACCGGACAAAGCTATATATATACCAAGAAAAAAACGACCGCAGCCAACAGTACCATCCACTGGATGGACACCTCCGCACTGGGCTATAATAACGTCTGCGTCAAGGCTTTTGCAGACAATACCACAGAGACAGCCGATGCTCTCCCTTCCGTCAAAAAAACCATTACTCTGGGAAAGGGCGAAACCTACCGTCTGCCGGATCATTATACCGGCTATACCAGCAACGACCCTGCGCTTGCATCTGTCAGCGGCACCGGCAAGGTTTCTGCACTGAAACGCGGAAAAACATCCATCCTTGTGTCCGACGAAACGGAAACCGTTTTATATCGTTTCAATATCAAAAAAGCACCGTCCAAGGTAAAATTTAAGCCTTCCACAAAGAAAAAGACCATAAAAAAAGGAAAGCATTTTACCTTAAAGGTAAAGCTTTCCTCCGGTTCTGCCAGCCATAAGCTTAGATTTCATTCTTCCCATCCGGGAGTTGCAAAGGTTTCCCTGACCGGCAAAGTTACAGCACGCCGCCGCGGAAGTTCCACGATCAGTGTAAAAACTTATAACGGACATAAAGCAAAATTGAAATTAACTGTTGTGAAATAAACATGTGCCATCACTTGGCCGGTTCTTTCCCATCCTTGTCTTTATCTGCCACATCCATAAATGCGGCAAAAAAGTCAGGACACATATCCATCAGCGTCTGCTCCTGCCGCTCCTGGCTGACCAGATCTAACACCGGCTTCATAACCGTCCGGAAACGCTCCGGATCCTTGGATAATCTCAGGATCTCTGCTGTATTGACCGCATCCGCCAAAGCTGTATGCTGTGCCCCCTGAAACTCGTAGTCTGCGGCAGACACCGCATAGGACAGCTTGATCCTGTGGTGAAGTCCCAGCAGGCGGCGAAACTCCTCCTGAAAGTCCGTCCAATGGCTTTCCATCCTCTGTATGATCTCCCCCGGATAACTTTTAAACAGGGCTTCATGCTGAAACTGCCGGATATCGGACATACTCCAGGAATAAAACTGCGTCTCCTCCGGACCTATCCACGCCGCAAAATCATCCATTGCCTCAAAAAACTCCGGCGCATCCTTTACCTTGTCATCGGTAATTCCTGTCAGATCAATGATCACGGCATCCATCGGACCAAACTCCGGCTTCACATAGCTTTGGTATGTATCCACCACCGCAAAGCTGTCATCCATCCGAACGGCACCAATCTCGATCAATTCACTGGATAATTTATTCTTTCCACGCCATTGCTTTTCTATTTTATTCATTTCCAGGTCTATCATAATGTGTTGCATTTTATTACTCCCTATATTTTGTTATATTCGACATTTTGTGTATCTACATATAGTGCCTAATATTGACTTTTTCCCATTTTTATGGTAATATTTGTGTGTAGTGCTAACGATTGTTATCGAATCATCCCCCCTGTTTTTGATTCATGACAATCCCGTAATCAAAGGAGGCGAACTATGAGTCAATCCGATATCAATAAGGTGAGACGTTCTGTAGGTATGAACATTGGCAGTAAAGTTAAAATCCGCGCAAACCGCGGCAGACATAAGATTGACATCACCGAAGGAACCATCAGCAAAACGTATCCAAGTATCTTTCTGGTAGAGATTGTGAATGATCTGGATGCAACAACCCAGACAGTTTCTTACAGCTACACCGATGTGTTAACAAAAGATGTCCAGATGCAGTTACTGTAACTGATAATTCAAAAGCCATCCATTCATGGATGGC
>ENA-UOJI01000478-UOJI01000478.1-human-gut-metagenome-genome-assembly--contig:-P79-NODE-478-length-30438-cov-9.048646_pt1 | contig 30438 bp, 23 predicted proteins | sample MGYA00242346_ERZ723893 | MGnify/ENA metagenome assembly ERZ723893 | reverse complement strand
TATTCTAAGATTAAGACATATATTTTGTTGTTTTTGATTGTTTTTTCTATGGTTTCGTTTATGCATTCTATCTTATATGTTTTTGCACTAATGATTACATTCATATTATTTTTCTTGGTGTATACCATAGATATAAATCGTTATAATCTCTCAGCTATAGCCTCAGTAATAGGACTGTTCAAAAAAGAGTCTGTTAGTTAAAAGGATATTTTGGATGAAAACAAAAAAATTGATGATGGTTGCACTGGTCAGTTCCACTCTGGCCCTTTCAGGGTGTGGTGCGATGAGCACAGCAATCAAGAAGCGTAACCTTGAGGTGAAGACTCAGATGAGTGAGACCATCTGGCTTGAACCCGCCAGCGAACGCACGGTATTTCTGCAGATCAAAAACACGTCTGATAAAGACATGAGTGGGCTGCAGGGCAAAATTGCTGATGCTGTGAAAGCAAAAGGATATCAGGTGGTGACTTCTCCGGATAAAGCCTACTACTGGATTCAGGCGAATGTGCTGAAGGCCGATAAGATGGATCTGCGGGAGTCTCAGGGATGGCTGAACCGTGGTTATGAGGGCGCAGCAGTTGGTGCAGCGTTAGGTGCCGGTATCACCGGATATAATTCCAGTTCTGCCGGTGCCACACTCGGTGTGGGCCTTGCTGCCGGTCTGGTGGGTATGGCTGCAGATGCGATGGTGGAAGATGTGAACTATACCATGATCACGGATGTGCAGATTGCAGAGCGTACTAAGGCAACGGTGACAACGGATAATGTTGCCGCCCTGCGTCAGGGCACATCAGGTGCGAAAATTCAGACCAGTACTGAAACAGGTAACCAGCATAAATACCAGACCCGTGTGGTCTCAAATGCGAACAAGGTTAACCTGAAATTTGAAGAGGCGAAGCCTGTTCTCGAAGACCAGCTGGCCAAATCAATCGCAAATATTCTCTGATTATCTTCCGGAGGCTGGTCTGACCGGCCTCCTGACTGACGCCTCGCTTTGCTCGTTGTCCAACCCCGGAAAGAAATAAAATAAATTTTATTTCTCCCCGGCGTTTCCGAAATAAATATGAAAACACTGAGCGGTTGTGCAAATTCTTTGTGCGACCGTGAAGTGTTGCCGGCGAAGCCGGAATTTAACGGTTATTAATCTTTTCATCATTAATAATCAGTCCGACTGACTTTTTTCTTCGGAATATCATCATGAGTTTTAACGCAAAGGATATGACCCAGGGCGGTCAGATTGCGTCCATGCGTATCCGCATGTTCAGCCAGATCGCCAATATCATGCTTTACTGCCTGTTTATTTTTTTCTGGATACTCGTTGGTCTGGTTTTATGGGTAAAAATAAGCTGGCAGACGTTTGTGAACGGCTGTATTTACTGGTGGTGTACCACGCTGGAAGGCATGCGGGATTTAATCAAGTCCCAGCCGGTCTATGAGATCCAGTATTACGGCAAAACCTTCCGGATGAACGCTGCTCAGGTACTGCATGATAAATATATGATCTGGTGCGGAGAGCAGCTATGGTCCGCATTCGTTCTGGCTACAGTTGTGGCACTGGTTATTTGCCTGATTACCTTCTTTGTTGTCTCCTGGATTCTGGGGCGTCAGGGTAAACAACAGAGCGAAAATGAAGTCACAGGTGGTCGTCAGCTGACGGAGAACCCGAAAGACGTTGCCCGGATGCTGAAAAAAGACGGCAAGGACTCCGATATACGGATTGGCGACCTGCCGATTATCCGGGATTCCGAAATCCAGAACTTCTGTCTGCACGGCACGGTCGGGGCCGGTAAGTCGGAAGTTATCCGTCGTCTGGCCAACTACGCCCGTCAGCGTGGAGATATGGTGGTGATTTATGACCGTTCAGGGGAATTTGTTAAAAGTTACTATGATCCCTCCATCGATAAAATCCTGAATCCGCTGGATGCCCGTTGTGCCGCCTGGGATTTGTGGAAGGAGTGCCTGACACAGCCGGATTTTGATAATACCGCAAATACTCTGATCCCGATGGGCACAAAAGAGGACCCGTTCTGGCAGGGTTCAGGACGTACCATTTTTGCGGAAGCGGCGTACCTGATGCGTAATGACCCCAACCGCAGCTACAGCAAACTGGTGGACACACTGCTTTCCATCAAAATCGAAAAACTGCGTACCTTCCTGCGTAATTCACCGGCGGCCAACCTGGTGGAAGAGAAAATTGAGAAAACGGCGATTTCCATCCGTGCTGTGCTGACCAACTACGTGAAAGCCATCCGTTACCTGCAGGGGATTGAGTATAACGGTGAGTCTTTTACCATCCGTGACTGGATGCGGGGTGTCCGGGAAGATCAGAAAAACGGCTGGCTGTTTATCTCGTCGAATGCCGACACCCATGCCTCCCTGAAGCCGGTGATCTCCATGTGGCTGTCCATTGCCATTCGTGGTCTGCTGGCAATGGGAGAAAACCGTAACCGTCGTGTGTGGTTTTTCTGTGATGAGCTACCCACGTTACACAAACTGCCGGACCTGGTGGAGATCCTGCCGGAAGCCCGTAAGTTCGGTGGCTGTTATGTGTTTGGTATCCAGTCCTATGCCCAGCTGGAAGATATCTACGGTGAGAAAGCGGCTGCCACGCTGTTTGACGTCATGAACACTCGTGCCTTTTTCCGTTCTCCCAGCCATAAGATTGCAGAGTTCGCTGCCGGTGAGATTGGTGAGAAAGAGCACCTGAAAGCCAGCGAGCAGTATTCCTACGGTGCTGATCCGGTACGTGACGGGGTATCGACCGGTAAGGATATGGAGCGCCAGACGCTGGTCAGTTATTCCGACATTCAGTCTCTGCCGGATCTGACTTGTTATGTCACCCTGCCCGGACCGTATCCGGCAGTAAAACTCTCACTGAAATATCAGGCACGTCCGAAGGTTGCCCCTGAGTTTATTCCGCGTGACATCAACCCGGAAATGGAGAACCGTCTGAGTGCCGTACTTGCCGCAAGGGAAGCAGAAGGTCGTCAGATGGCCAGCCTCTTCGAACCGGATGTGCCGGAAGTTGTTTCCGGAGAAGACGTGACTCAGGCTGAACAGCCGCAACAGCCGCAACAGCCGCAACAGCCGCAACAGCCGCAACAGCCGCAACAGCCGGTGTCTCCTGCCATAAACGATAAGAAGTCAGATTCAGGTGTGAATGTTCCGGCAGGGGGGATCGAGCAGGAGCTGAAAATGAAACCGGAAGAAGAGATGGAACAGCAACTGCCACCCGGGATCAGTGAATCCGGTGAAGTGGTGGATATGGCCGCTTATGAGGCATGGCAACAGGAAAATCATCCGGACATCCAGCAGCAGATGCAGCGTCGTGAAGAGGTGAACATTAATGTGCACCGGGAGCGTGGGGAGGATGTTGAGCCGGGAGATGATTTCTGATGATGAGTATCGCGCAGGTCAGATCGGCCGGAAGTGCCGGTAACTATTATACCGACAAGGATAATTACTATGTACTGGGCAGCATGGGAGAACGCTGGGCCGGCAGGGGGGCTGAACAGCTGGGACTGCAGGGCAGTGTCGATAAGGATGTTTTTACCCGTCTTCTGGAGGGAAGGCTGCCGGACGGAGCGGATCTAAGCCGCATGCAGGATGGCAGTAATAAGCATCGTCCCGGCTACGACCTGACCTTCTCCGCCCCCAAAAGTGTCTCCATGATGGCCATGTTAGGTGGCGATAAGCGCCTGATTGATGCACATAACCAGGCCGTGGACTTTGCTGTTCGTCAGGTGGAGGCGCTGGCCTCCACACGGGTGATGACGGACGGACAGTCAGAAACGGTACTGACCGGTAATCTGGTGATGGCACTGTTTAACCACGACACCAGTCGCGATCAGGAACCACAGTTACACACGCATGCGGTGGTGGCTAATGTTACGCAGCATAACGGTGAGTGGAAGACACTGAGCAGTGACAAAGTGGGGAAAACGGGGTTCATTGAGAATGTGTACGCTAATCAGATTGCCTTTGGCAGGCTCTACCGGGAAAAACTGAAAGAGCAGGTTGAGGCGCTGGGCTATGAAACCGAAGTGGTGGGTAAGCACGGTATGTGGGAGATGCCGGGCGTACCGGTGGAGGCCTTTTCCGGACGCTCACAGACTATCCGGGAGGCCGTCGGGGAAGATGCCTCGCTGAAATCCCGGGATGTGGCGGCACTGGATACGCGAAAATCCAAACAGCACGTCGATCCTGAAGTCAGAATGGCTGAATGGATGCAGACGCTGAGGGAAACCGGGTTCGACATCCGGGCGTATCGTGACGCGGAGGATCAACGGGCGGAGACCCGCACGCAGGCGCCCGGGCCTGCTTCACCGGACGGGCCGGATGTGCAGCAGGCGGTGACACAGGCGATTGCCGGATTAAGTGAACGCAAAGTGCAGTTTACGTACACGGACGTGCTGGCCAGAACGGTCGGCATACTGCCGCCGGAAAATGGTGTGATTGAACGGGCACGCGCCGGTATCGATGAGGCCATCAGCCGTGAGCAGCTTATCCCCCTCGATCGTGAGAAGGGGCTGTTCACGTCCGGGATTCATGTGCTCGATGAGCTGTCAGTCCGGGCACTCAGTCGTGACATCATGAAACAGAACCGGGTGACCGTACATCCGGAGAAAAGTGTCCCCCGGACGGCCGGTTACAGCGATGCGGTCAGTGTTCTGGCACAGGATCGCCCGTCGCTGGCTATTGTGTCCGGGCAGGGCGGTGCAGCCGGGCAGCGTGAGCGGGTGGCGGAGCTGGTCATGATGGCCCGGGAGCAGGGGCGGGAGGTGCAGATTATCGCCGCTGACCGTCGCTCGCAGATGAACCTGAAGCAGGATGAACGGCTGTCCGGTGAGCTGATAACCGGACGTCGTCAGCTGCAGGAGGGCATGGCCTTCACGCCGGGCAATACTGTTATCGTTGACCAGGGCGAAAAACTCTCCCTGAAAGAGACGTTAACCCTGCTGGACGGTGCTGCACGTCATAACGTACAGGTCCTGATAACCGACAGCGGGCAGCGAACCGGTACAGGCAGTGCACTGATGGCCATGAAAGATGCCGGGGTGAACACATATCGCTGGCAGGGGGGAGAACAGCGGCCGGCCACCATCATCAGTGAACCGGACCGTAATGTCCGCTATGCCCGGCTGGCAGGAGATTTTGCGGCCAGCGTGAAAGCCGGAGAAGAGAGCGTGGCACAGGTCAGCGGGGTACGGGAACAGGCCATACTGACACAGGCCATTCGCAGTGAGCTGAAAACACAGGGCGTGCTCGGACACCCGGAGGTAACCATGACCGCCCTGTCACCGGTCTGGCTGGACAGCCGGAGCCGTTATCTGCGGGATATGTACCGTCCGGGGATGGTGATGGAGCAGTGGAACCCGGAGACACGCAGTCATGACCGCTATGTTATCGACCGGGTGACGGCGCAGAGTCACAGCCTGACCCTGCGGGATGCGCAGGGTGAAACGCAGGTGGTGCGTATTTCCTCCCTGGACAGCAGCTGGTCGCTGTTCCGGCCGGAAAAAATGCCGGTGGCAGACGGCGAGCGTCTGAGGGTGACCGGGAAAATTCCCGGACTCCGCGTCTCCGGCGGTGACCTCCTGCAGGTGGCATCCGTCAGCGAGGACGCGATGACGGTTGTTGTGCCGGGACGGGCTGAACCGGCCTCCCTGCCTGTGGCTGATTCACCGTTCACGGCACTGAAGCTGGAGAGCGGCTGGGTGGAAACGCCCGGGCATTCCGTCAGCGACAGTGCGAAGGTTTTTGCCTCCGTCACACAGATGGCAATGGACAACGCCACCCTGAACGGTCTGGCCCGCAGCGGTCGTGATGTCCGGCTGTATTCCTCACTAGATGAAACCCGTACTGCGGAAAAACTTGCCCGCCATCCCTCCTTTACGGTGGTTTCTGAGCAGATAAAGGCGCGTGCCGGTGAGACATTGCTGGAAACCGCTATCAGTCTGCAGAAAGCCGGGCTTCACACGCCGGCACAGCAGGCCATTCATCTGGCCCTTCCTGTGCTGGAAAGTAAAAACCTGGCCTTCAGCATGGTGGACCTGCTGACAGAGGCGAAGTCGTTTGCTGCAGAAGGAACCAGTTTTACTGAACTGGGAGGGGAAATCGATGCGCAGATAAAACGGGGTGATTTACTGTATGTGGATGTGGCAAAAGACTATGGCACAGGCCTGCTGGTTTCCCGTGCGTCGTATGAGGCAGAAAAGAGCATTCTTCGCCATATTCTCGAAGGTAAGGAGGCGGTCACGCCGCTGATGGAGAGAGTACCTGGCGAACTCATGGAGAAACTGACATCAGGACAGCGCGCCGCCACCCGCATGATACTGGAAACGTCCGACCGCTTCACGGTGGTGCAGGGCTATGCAGGTGTGGGTAAGACCACACAGTTCCGGGCGGTGATGTCAGCCGTGAACATGCTGCCGGAGAGTGAGCGTCCCCGTGTCGTTGGGCTGGGTCCCACACACCGTGCGGTCGGGGAGATGCGCAGCGCCGGCGTGGATGCGCAGACATTGGCGTCTTTTCTGCATGACACGCAGCTGCAGCAGCGCAGCGGAGAAACGCCGGATTTCAGCAACACGCTGTTCCTGCTCGATGAGAGCTCAATGGTGGGCAATACCGACATGGCACGGGCATACGCCCTGATTGCGGCCGGTGGCGGTCGTGCCGTGGCCAGTGGTGACACGGACCAGCTGCAGGCCATCGCGCCCGGTCAGCCTTTCCGTCTCCAGCAGACGCGCAGTGCTGCCGATGTGGCCATCATGAAGGAGATTGTGCGTCAGACGCCGGAACTGCGGGAGGCGGTATACAACCTGATTAACCGGGATGTGGAAAGGGCACTATCCGGGCTTGAGAGTGTGAAACCGTCTCAGGTGCCACGTCTGGAGGGCGCATGGGCACCGGAGCACTCCGTGATGGAGTTCAGTCACAGCCAGGAAGCGAAACTGGCAGAAGCGCAGCAGAAGGCGATGCTGAAAGGCGAGGCTTTCCCGGATGTCCCCATGACACTGTATGAAGCCATTGTCCGCGACTATACCGGCAGAACACCGGAAGCACGGGAGCAGACGCTGATTGTCACGCACCTGAATGAGGACCGGCGCGTGCTGAACAGCATGATTCATGATGCACGGGAAAAGGCCGGTGAGCTGGGAAAAGAGCAGGTCATGGTGCCTGTCCTGAACACAGCGAATATACGCGACGGGGAGCTGCGTCGTCTCTCCACCTGGGAGACACATCGGGACGCACTTGCCCTGGTGGATAATGTGTATCACCGGATTGCCGGTATCAGCAGGGATGACGGGCTGATAACCCTGCAGGATGCTGAAGGTAACACGCGGCTGATTTCGCCCCGGGAGGCGGTGGCTGAAGGCGTCACACTGTACACCCCGGACACCATCCGGGTGGGAACCGGTGACCGGATGCGCTTCACGAAGAGTGACCGGGAGCGCGGTTATGTGGCCAACAGCGTCTGGACGGTGACAGCGGTTTCCGGTGACAGTGTCACGCTGTCGGACGGACAGCAGACCCGGGTGATTCGCCACGGTCAGGAGCGGGCAGAGCAACATATTGACCTGGCCTATGCCATCACCGCCCACGGTGCGCAGGGGGCAAGTGAAACCTTTGCCATCGCGCTTGAAGGTACGGAAGGCAGCCGGAAACAGATGGCCGGCTTTGAGTCAGCCTACGTGGCCCTGTCGCGTATGAAGCAGCATGTGCAGGTGTATACCGATAACCGTCAGGGCTGGACGGATGCCATTAACAATGCCGTACAGAAAGGAACTGCCCACGATGTGCTTGAGCCGAAATCGGACCGGGAGGTCATGAATGCAGAGCGGCTGTTCAGTACGGCGCGGGAGCTGCGGGACGTGGCGGCCGGCCGTGCCGTTCTCCGTCAGGCAGGGCTGGCCGGGGGAGACAATCCTGCACGGTTTATTGCACCCGGGCGCAAATATCCGCAGCCGTATGTGGCACTGCCGGCTTTTGACCGTAACGGCAAGTCAGCTGGTATCTGGCTGAATCCGCTGACCACGGATGACGGAAACGGGCTGCGGGGCTTCAGTGGTGAAGGCCGGGTGAAAGGCAGTGGGGATGCGCAGTTCGTGGCCCTGCAGGGCAGCCGTAACGGAGAGAGCCTGCTGGCTGATAATATGCAGGATGGTGTCCGGATTGCCCGTGATAATCCTGACAGCGGTGTGGTGGTAAGAATCGCCGGTGAAGGTCGTCCGTGGAATCCCGGTACCATCACCGGTGGTCGCGTGTGGGGGGATATCCCGGACAACAGCGTTCAGCCGGGAGCCGGAAATGGCGAACCGGTCACGGCAGAGGTACTGGCACAGCGGCAAGCTGAAGAGGCCATCCGCCGTGAAACGGAACGCCGTGCGGATGAAATTGTCCGTAAAATGGCAGAGAACAAACCTGACCTGCCGGATGGCAAAACAGAGCAGGCTGTCAGGGAGATTGCCGGGCAGGAGCGTGACCGGACTGCCATAACTGAACGGGAAGCCGCGCTGCCGGAGAGTGTACTGCGTGAACCACAACGGGTGCGGGAAGCGGTCCGGGAGGTTGCCCGGGAAAACCTGCTGCAGGAGCGACTGCAGCAGATGGAGCGGGATATGGTCCGTGACCTGCAGAAAGAGAAAACCCTGGGCGGAGACTGATACAGGAAGACAAACGCTGATGACAACGGATAACACGAACACGACACGTAACGATTCACTGGCTGCCCGGACCGATACCTGGTTGCAGTCGTTGCTGGTCTGGTCACCCGGACAGCGGGATATCATCAAAACGGTGGCACTGGTGCTGATGGTGCTGGACCATGCAAACCGCATTCTGCATCTGGACCAGACGTGGATGTTTCTGGTCGGGCGTGGGGCCTTTCCGCTGTTTGCCCTGGTGTGGGGGCTGAATCTGTCCCGTCATACGCATATCCGGCAGGAGGCCATTAACCGGCTGTGGGGATGGGCGGTGATTGCCCAGTTCGCATATTATCTGGCCGGCTTTCCCTGGTATGAGGGGAATATCCTGTTTGCCTTTGCAGTTACGGCACAGGTGCTGACATGGTGTGAAACGCGCAGTGGGTGGCGTACTGCAGCGGCCATACTCCTGATGGCACTGTGGGGGCCTTTGTCCGGCACCAGTTACGGCATTGCCGGGTTGCTGATGCTGGCAGTCAGCCACCGGCTGTACCGGGCGGAAGACAGAGCGGAACGTCTGGCGCTGGTCGCCTGCCTGCTGGCTGTTATTCCGGCGCTTAACCTTGCCACCAGTGATGCAGCGGCGGTGGCCGGTCTTGTAATGACGGTGCTGACCGTTGGTCTGGTGTCGTGTGCAGGAAAATCATTACCCCGTTTCTGGCCCGGGGATTTTTTCCCGGTATTCTACGCCTGTCATCTGGCTGTGCTGGGCGTTCTGGCGTTGTGACTGGTATGATACTGACGCTGATTCTGATTATTAATAAACAACATAACACAGGATATTTATGAAAATTACGGATCACAAACTCTCTGAAGGTATTGCCCTGACATTTCGTGTTCCTGAAGGAAATATAAAACATCCTTTGATTATCTTATGCCATGGGTTTTGCGGTATCAGGAATGTTCTGCTCCCTTGCTTTGCGAATGCCTTCACAGAAGCAGGATTCGCAACGATTACTTTTGATTATCGAGGATTCGGTGAGAGTGATGGAGAACGAGGGCGTCTGGTTCCTGCAATGCAGACCGAAGATATTATTTCAGTTATCAATTGGGCAGAAAAGCAGGAATGTATTGATAATCAGCGTATTGGGTTATGGGGAACATCGCTGGGAGGGGGGCATGTCTTCAGTGCAGCTGCGCAGGACCAACGCGTAAAATGTATTGTCAGCCAGCTGGCTTTTGCTGACGGTGATGTTCTGGTTACCGGAGAGATGAATGAATCGGAGAGAGCGTCTTTTCTGTCCACGCTGAATAAAATGGCAGAGAAGAAGAAAAACACCGGGAAAGAGATGTTTGTGGGGGTTACCCGGGTACTGAGTGATAATGAATCAAAGGTATTCTTCGAGAAGGTAAAAGGTCAGTATCCTGAAATGGATATAAAAATACCTTTCCTTACGGTTATGGAGACGTTGCAATATAAACCGGCAGAGAGCGCAGCCAAAGTACAGTGCCCAGTTTTGATTGTTATTGCCGGCCAGGATAGTGTTAATCCACCAGAACAGGGAAAAGCCTTATATGATGCTGTTGCTTCTGGTACTAAGGAATTATACGAGGAAGCTGACGCATGCCATTATGATATTTATGAAGGCGCGTTTTTTGAACGTGTGGCGGCAGTACAGACGCAATGGTTTAAAAAACATCTTTAATTGTCGGTATTAATATGTCAGAGGTCGTTGAGGTCAGCTTAATATCATAGTGAGTAGTTTCAACGACCTGGAGGACATATTTTCACAAAGGTCAGGGCAATCATGACAGAGCAGAAACGACCGGTACTGACACTGAAACGGAAAACGGAAGGGGAAACACCGACCCGGAGCCGGAAAACCATCATCAATGTCACCACGCCACCAAAATGGAAGGTGAAAAAGCAGAAACTGGCGGAGAAGGCTGCCCGGGAAGCAGAGCTGACAGCAAAAAAAGCGCAGGCCAGACAGGCGCTGTCCATTTATCTGAACCTGCCCTCGCTGGATGAGGCCGTGAACACCCTGAAACCCTGGTGGCCGGGATTATTTGACGGTGACACACCCCGACTTCTGGCCTGCGGTATCCGGGACGTGTTACTGGAAGACGTGGCGCAGCGGAATATCCCGCTCTCGCATAAAAAACTGCGCAGGGCGCTGAAGGCCATCACCCGTTCAGAAAGCTATCTGTGTGCCATGAAAGCCGGTGCCTGCCGGTATGACACGGAAGGGTATGTGACGGAGCATATTTCTCAGGAGGAAGAAGTGTATGCGGCAGAGCGTCTGGATAAAATCCGCCGCCAGAACCGGATAAAGGCAGAACTTCAGGCCGTGCTTGATGAACAATAAAAAAGCCTCCTTCACACTAAAGGAGGCGGAAAAATAAGGCTTCTCTGAAACCTTCTTCCATACCCGGCAGAAGAAGGTTATAAAAATTTATAACACATTCACCGGCCTGGATTAAAGGGGGAAGGAAAATGAACGGAACAGGGCGTGATTCGCAAAACTCCGGGGTATGGCGCTACCGGCAGGTCGGACGCCGGGCTGTCCGGCTGGAAGTCAGGGGGGACTGGCCGGGAGCCGCTGAGGCATGGCTACGGGCTGCGCAGTCTGCTCCCCGGACAGACTGGCAGCAGTTTGCCCGAAAAAGGGCTGAACACTGCCACCGGCGCTGCCGGGGAAGGGTGTAACGAAAAAGCAGCCTTCATTACTCCAGGGATTCAGAAGGTTGAATAATGCATGAGATTTGCTTTTTTTAATATCCGGTCGGAAAGTATGACCGGACAGTTCTGAGTAGCACAGAGTTTTTTCCATATTAAGTCGTGATTTTATATTTTGTGGTTAATTTCACAAAATAAGGTGTTATTCAGTGTGTGCTGCGATATTCAGGATTACCTGAAATACAGGTGCCATTTATCTGATATGGAGAATAACATGAGGAAATATATTCCACTGGTATTATTTATCTTTTCATGGCCGGTATTGTGTGCAGATATTCATGGACGGGTTGTTCGTGTACTGGACGGTGATACCATCGAGGTCATGGACTCACGGAAGGCAGTGCGGATCAGGCTGATAAATATTGATGCACCGGAAAAGAAACAGGATTATGGCCGGTGGTCAACGGACATGATGAAATCACTGGTTGCAGGAAAAACGGTTACCGTCACATATTTTCAGCGAGATCGTTATGGTCGTATTCTCGGGCAGGTTTATGCACCAGACGGAATGAATGTTAATCAGTTTATGGTCCGGGCCGGGGCTGCCTGGGTATATGAGCAGTACAACACAGATCCCGTGCTGCCTGTCCTTCAGAACGAAGCCAGACAACAAAAACGTGGGCTCTGGTCAGATGCTGATCCGGTTCCCCCCTGGATATGGAGACACCGTAAATAAAGCGATGGCAATCTTATCATTCATCTGTTCTCAGCGGGAATAAAAATGGCGAAAACAAAACAGGAATGGCTGTATCAGTTACGGCGATGTTCATCAGTCAATACGCTGGAAAAAATTATTCATAAAAACAGAGACAGTTTATTAAACAGTGAACGTGAATCATTTAATTCAGCAGCAGACCACCGGTTAGCGGAATTAATCACCGGAAAGTTATATGACAGGATACCAAAAGAGATATGGAAATATGTAAGGTAATAATTCAGCATAATTAATTACCAGGAGCAGATAAACAATGAAGCTGATTATTTTTATTCTTATTGTTCTGATTATTGCCGCGTTACTTATCCGGATTATCCTCAGAAGTGTAAATCAGCATTCTCCTTTGCTGATGCAATTGCATGCGGCAGGTATACGGACCGGTGATGCAGAGCGAATACTGTCCGGCGGTGAATACTGGCAACGTCAGAAGACGCTGCTGACAGAAAGGGAAGTCAGTTTTATGAAAGGACTGTTCAGAATTGTGGATATGAAGCGGTGGTATCTGTGTCCGCAGGTACGGGTCGCAGATATCGTCCAGCTGAACGGGAATATCCGGCCACGATCACGCCAGTGGTGGCAGTTATTCAGGATGGTGTCTCAGTGGCATGTTGATGTGGTTATCGTTGAGCGGCGTTCGTTCAGTATTGTTGCAGCAGTAGAGCTGGATGATGCCAGCCATTTACGACCTGAACGCAGACGCCGGGATATTCTTCTGGAAGAGGTTCTGAGGCAGGCTGGTATTCCGTTGCTCAGAAGCCACGATGCCAGAAAACTGCTGCAGATGACCGGAGAATGGCTGAATACAACAGGGGCTGCCCAGCAGTCACCGGAACATCGTAGCTGACGCCTTCGCGTTGCTCAGTTGTCCAACCCCGGAAACGGGAAAAAGCAAGTTTTCCCCGCTCCCGGCGTTTCCATAACTGAAAACCATACTATTTCACAGTTTAAATCACATTAAACGACAGTAATCCCCGTTGATTTGTGCGCCAACACAGATCTTCGTCACAATTCTCAAGTCGCTGATTTCAAAAAACTGTAGTATCCTCTGCGAAACGATCCCTGTTTGAGTATTGAGGAGGCGAGATGTCGCAGACAGAAAATGCAGTGACTTCCTCATCTGGCGCAAAACGAGCATACAGAAAGGGTAAACCTTTGAGTGAAGCAGAACGACAGAGAGCAGCTTCTGCGCGCAAACGATCTGTATGTAAAGAGATCAAGGTTTTCGTCAGACCAGAACTGAAAAACTACCTTACCAGTCTGTGTGCAGAGGAAGGGGTAACTCAGGCAGAGTTGATAGAAAGGCTTATCGAGAAAGAGGCCTGTCACAGGAACATGATGTGATGGGATCACATTCTTGCTAGTTTTTTCTGTCAGTGCTAGATTACTGATCGTTTAAGGAATTTTGTGGCTGGCCACGCCGTAAGGTGGCAGGGAACTGGTTCTGATGTGGATTTACAGGAGCCAGAAAAGTGAAAACCCCGATAATCTTCAGCAAGTTTGGCGACTGAGAAGAAGATTAACGGGGCTAACAAGAAACCGCATAGAAGCTGTTGCTCTATGCGGGGAGTATAGTTATATGCCCGGAAAAGTTCAAGACTTCTTTCTGTGCTCACTCCTTCTGTGCAACATAAGTGCAGGATGGTGTGACTGATCTTCACCAAACGTATTACCGCCAGGTAAAGAACCCGAATCCGGTGTTTACACCCCGTAAAGGTGCCGGAACGCTGAAGTTCTGCGAAAAACTGATGGAAAAGGCGGTGGGCTTCACCTCCCGTTTTGACTTCGCCATTCATGTGGCGCATGCCCGTTCGCGTGGTCTGCGTCGACGCATGCCACCGGTGCTGCGTCGACGGGCAATTGATGCGCTGCTGCAGGGGCTGTGTTTCCACTATGACCCGCTGGCCAACCGCGTCCAGTGCTCCATCACCACACTGGCCATTGAGTGCGGACTGGCGACAGAGTCCGGTGCAGGAAAACTCTCCATCACCCGTGCCACCCGGGCCCTGACGTTCCTGTCAGAGCTGGGACTGATTACCTACCAGACGGAATATGACCCGCTTATCGGGTGCTACATTCCGACCGACATCACGTTCACACCGGCACTGTTTGCCGCTCTCGATGTGTCTGAGGTGGCGGTGGCTTCCGCACGCCGCAGTCGTGTGGAATGGGAAAACAGACAGCGCAAGAAGCAGGGACTGGATGCACTGGGTATGGATGAACTGATAGCGAAAGCCTGGCGTTTTGTGCGTGAGCGTTTCCGCAGTTACCAGACAGAGCTTAAGTCCCGGGGAATAAAGCGTGCCCGTGCGCGTCGTGATGCGGGCAGGGAACGTCAGGATATCGTCACCCTGGTGAAACGACAGCTGACGCGTGAAATCGCGGAAGGGCGCTTCACTGCCAGTCGTGAGGCGGTAAAACGTGAAGTGGAGCGTCGTGTGAAGGAGCGCATGATTCTGTCACGTAACCGCAATTACAGTCGGCTGGCCACAGCTTCCCCCTGAACCTGACCTCCTCAGAATAATCCGGCACGCGCCGGAGGCATTCGCACGCCTGAAGCCCGCCGGTGCACAAAAAATCAGCACCACACACAAAAAACAATCTCATCATCCAGCTTCTGGTGCATCCGGTCCCCCTGTTTTTGATACAAAACACGCCTCACAGACGGGGAATTTTGCTTATCCACATATAACTGCAAGGGACTTCCCCATAAGATTACAACCGTTCATGTCATAAAGCGCCAGTCGGCAGCCTTACAGGGTGCAATGTATCTTTTAAACACCTGTTTATATCTCCTTTAAACTACTTAATTACATTCATTTAAAAAGAGAACCTATTCACTGCCTGTCCTGTGGACAGACAGATATGCACCTCCCACCGCAAGCGGCGGGCCCCGACCAGAACCACTTTAGTTACAACACACAAAAACAACCTCCTGAAAAACCCCGGTCCTGCGCAGAATCGAAACCACAAAGCCCTCCTTCATAACTGAAAAGCGCCGCCGCCCCGCCCAAAGGGCGGGAACAACATCGCTTTTAATTATGAATGTTGTAACTAATAGTCGTCATCGCTGTCAGTCTTCTCGCTGGAAGTATTGAGTACACGCTCGTAAGCGGCCCTGACGGCCCGCTAACGCGGAGATACGCCCCGACTTCGGGTAAACCCTCGTCGGGACCACTCCGACCGCGCACAGAAGCTCTGTTGTGGCTGAAAGCGGATATGGCTTAGCAGGACTGAGGATGGGTAAGGTGATATCTATCAATCCGTACCGGCTTACGCCGGGCTTCGGCGGTTTTACTCCGGTATCATATGCAACAACGGAGTACCGCCTTCCATGCCGCTGACGCGGCATCAGAATAATACAAACAGCATTTAATGCATTTGCAAAAGTGTGAGTAATAAAGACTTGTTAAGTGGTCGTTTCAGGGATATCGTTAAGACTTGTTAAACAGTCTCAAAGGTGCGTTATGCCTAACATCATTCTGTCTGACACCAGTGCAAGTGTCAGTGAACTGAAAAAAAATCCTATGGCTACAGTCAGTGCCGGAGATGGTTACCCTGTCGCCATTCTTAACCGGAATCAGCCGGCATTCTACTGTGTGCCTGCTGAACTGTATGAAAGGATGCTTGATGCTCTGGATGACCAGGAACTGGTGAAACTGGTTACTGAACGCAGCAATCAGCCACTGCATGATGTGGACCTAGACAGTTATTTATGACTTATACGGTAAAATTCAGGGATGATGCGCTCAAGGAATGGCTGAAACTGGATAAGACCATTCAACAACAGTTTGTGAAAAAACTAAAAAAATGCAGCGAAAATCCTCATATACCGTCAGCAAAACTAAGAGGGCTAAAGGATTGCTACAAAATTAAACTACGTGCATCGGGATTTCGTCTGGTTTATCAGGTGATTGACGATATGTTAATTATTGCGGTTGTTGCGGTAGGAAAACGAGAACGTAGTAACGTTTATAATCTCGCCAGTGAGAGAATGAGATAGTAACATATAAATAGCCTTTCCCGCAGATAACTCTCAGAATTGTTATTTTCTCTGTGGACTCGCTGGATTTGCCCCTATATTTCCAGACATCTGTTATCACTTAACCCATTACAAGCCCGCTGCCGCAGATATTCCCGTGGCGAGCGATAACCCAGCGCACTATGCGGATGCCATTCGTTATAATGCTCGAACGCCTCTGCAAGGTTCTTTGCTGCCGTTAACCCGTCTGGTTTGGGCATGATACTGATGTAGTCACGCTTTATCGTTTTCACGAAGCTCTCTGCTATTCCGTTACTCTCCGGACTCCGCACCGCAGTGTTCTTCGGTTCAAGTCCCAACATCCGGGCGAACTGGCGTGTTTCATTAGCCCGGTAGCATGAACCATTATCCGTCAGCCACTCCACTGGAGACGACGGAAGATCGTTGCCGAAGCGGCGTTCCACCGCTCCCAGCATGACGTCCTGTACTGTTTCACTGTTGAAGCCGCCGGTAGTGACCGCCCAGTGCAGTGCCTCACGATCACAGCAGTCCAGCGCGAACGTGACACGCAGTCTCTCTCCGTTATCACAGCAGAACTCGAACCCGTCAGAGCACCATCGCTGATTGCTTTCTTTCACGGCCACTCTGCCTGTATGTGCCCGTTTCGATGGCGGTACAGCAGGTTTTCGCTCAAGCAACAGCGCATTCTGGCGCATGATCCGGTAAACACGTTTGGCATTGATCGCAGGCATACCATCAAGTTCTGCCTGTCTGCGAAGCAGCGCCCATACCCGACGATAACCATACGTGGGCAGCTCTCCGATAACATGGTGTATACGGAGAAGCACATCCGTATCATCAGTGTGACGACTGCGGCGGCCATCCATCCAGTCATCGGTTCGTCTGAGAATGACGTGCAACTGCGCACGCGACACCCGGAGACAACGGCTGACTAAGCTTACTCCCCATCCCCGGGCAATAAGGGCGCGTGCGCTATCCACTTTTTTGCCCGTCCATATTCAATGTCTTCTTTGAGGAGTTCATTTTCCATCGTTTTCTTGCCGAGCAGGCGCTGGAGTTCTTTAATCTGCTTCATGGCGGCAGCAAGTTCAGAGGCAGGAACAACCTGTTCTCCGGCGGCGACAGCAGTAAGACTTCCTTCCTGGTATTGCTTACGCCAGAGAAATAACTGGCTGGCTGCTACACCATGTTGCCGGGCAACGAGGGAGACCGTCATCCCCGGTTCAAAGCTCTGCTGAACAATTGCGATCTTTTCCTGTGTGGTACGCCGTCTGCGTTTCTCCGGCCCTAAGACATCAATCATCTGTTCTCCAATGACTAGTCTAAAAACTAGTATTAAGACTATCACTTATTTAAGTGATATTGGTTGTCTGGAGATTCAGGGGGCCAGTCTACTCGCCTGAGGCAGGAGAAGAAAAGTTTTGTTGAGAGTATGATTTTACCTGCCTGGATGAGTCCCGGGGGATTTATATCATCAGACAAACTGGAACGGAGAGACATGTTTTATGACAATACTCGTGACGGCACAGACTCAACTCATAGTTGGTGAGGCTAGGGGTCAGTGAACCGCCCCGATTTTCCTGGAGAGTGTTTTATCTGTGAACTCAGGCTGCCAGATCATTGTTTCCGATGGAAGCATAATGAGCTTTTTCTGCTTCTGCCGGAGGAGTATGGCCCAGCCTTCCCAGCAATCGTCGATTGTTATACCAGTCCACCCACGTGAGTGTGGCCAGTTCCACTTCTGCACGGTTTTTCCAGCTCTTACGGTGTATTACCTCCGCTTTGTAAAGACCATTGATGCTCTCAGCCATCGCGTTGTCATACGAGTCGCCTGTGCTCCCTGTTGATGCCAGTAATCCGGCTTCCTTAAGCCGCTGCGTGTAGGCCAGCGATACATACTGAGAGCCTTTATCGCTGTGATGGATGGTGCCAGACGGACGGCGGGCCCACAACGCCTGCTCAAGTGCATCCAGCACCAATGTCGTTTCCATGGACGATGAGACCCGCCATCCCACGATATATCCGGCAAACACATCAATGATGAACGCCACATAAACGAAGCCCTGCCATGTACTGACGTAAGTAAAATCAGCCACCCACAACTGGTCAGGACGTTCTGCCACGAACTGACGGTTTACGCGGTCACCTGCGGCAACGGTTTTCCGGCTGACGGTAGTGCGGACCTTTTTACCCCGGAGAACACCGGCAAGTCTCATAACCGCCATGAGGCGCGCCACTGTACATCTGGCCACCCTGATTCCTTCCCGTAACAACTGACGCCAGACTTTACGCGCACCGTACACCTGATGATTTTCATCGTATACGCGCCGTATCTCTCTCTTCAGCCAGTCATCGCGCTGCGCACGGGCACTGCGTTTATCAGGATGATGCCGCTGCTGCTGACAATGGTAATACGTTGACGGGGCAATATGCAGTTCACTGCATACCGGTCCGACCCCGTACTGCTCACGCAGCTTATCCAGCAGTGGCATTATTTTTTCCAGAGGCGGTCGAACTCCGCCTTCGCAAAATAAGCGGAAGCCTGGCGAAGGATATCGTTACTGCGGCGCAGTTCACGATTTTCACGTTCCAGCTCTTTCAGACGCTGACGTTCAGAGGTGGTGAGTCCACCATCACCGCCCCCGGTATCCCGCTCATGCTGGCGAACCCAGACACGCAGAGTCTCTGGCGTACAGCCAATCTTTGGAGCAATGGAACAAATTGCCGCCCATTGTGAGTGATATTCGCCCTGACTTTCCAGAACCATACGAACTGCCCGTTGACGGACTTCGGGGGAAAAACGAGTATTTTTAGTCATCCTGTTTACCTCTTTCTCAGGAAGTTTAGTCTCCAGGATTTCCGGGGCGGTTCAGATCGTGACATTGACAAACTTTGTGAGCTAACGTTGCCATAGGCACCATATTTCCCTGGAGGAAACAGAATCCGCAAAGCGTTCGTTGTGGCATCACAATCCATCCATTGCCTTTCAACTGTTATATCTGGCTACTATGATGTTGTCCTGACATTACAGCAGAGTTCCGGATTGAACGATAAAACATCGCCAGGGAACTTCTACTGCATGCCATCTACAAAACACTTTTGGCATACAACATGAGAACTATCCCACACAAAGGCATCAGAATACTCCCCCCTGAATTAATAAGAAATATTAATCAATATCGCATCTGTATGCTTTATCCTTCCCGGTACCAGGCATACTTTAAAAAATAAAAAACATGATAAAAAACTACCGCTCCTCCTTTTTTTTGCTGAGTTCCCGCTGAAGAATCCATAATGAACATGATGTTTTTGTTATCTGCATCATAACAAACTCACCAAATGCTAAACATTTGTCTGAAAATAGTTACAATCATAAAAATGTTAGAGACACCCCTCTAACAGATTAACAACAATAATACTTTTCCTAACATACTGGAGCTTATATGAATAAAGTATATTCTCTTAAATACAGACATATTACCGGAGGATTAATCGCAGTATCTGAATTAACGCGCAGAATAACGACAGGATCCAGAAAAAAACTATTTCCTATTATTTCATTATCCCTGATTGGTGTAATAACCCCCTCAGTTGCATCTCAAATGGACCTTACAAATTTTTATTCGCAGGATTTCTTCGATTTTGCACAAAATAAAGGAGCATTCAAACCAGGAGCAAAAAACATCACTATTCTGAAAAAAGATGGCTCTACCCTTGAATTACCAGATGTACCATTCCCTGATTTTTCATCTGTATCGAATAAGGGGTCAACTACTGCAATTGGTGGTTCATATACTGTTACTGCAACCCACAATAATATATCTCATCACTCTATATCAACCCAGGGATTTGGACAAACAAACTATTCATATATAGACAGAATGAGTAAAGGTGACTTTGCAGTAACTCGAGTTAACAAATTTATTGTTGAAGGCATTGGAGATATAGAAAGCGCGGACATTAATTTGTCACAAAGTGAAGCTCTTGAAAAATACGGGGTTATGTATAAAGGCAAAAAACAACTAATAGGATTCAGAGCTGGAGCGGGCAGCCTCATTTTTGAGAAAAATGGAAAATTAACAAATAATCAAAATGTCAGCTACGCACCGGATATCAGAAATGGTTCTTTTGTACTGATTGATGGCTGGGAAGGAGAACGCATCACCACCAATAATCTTTTTGATGAATTTAAAAACAGAACCACTGGTGGTGACAGTGGGTCTTCTCTTTTTGTATACGATAATGAAAAGAATAAATGGGTTATTCTTGGTACATTATTTGGTGAATATCATTACAGCAATGGGCAGATCCGTTCTGCATTCAACAAATATGACCAGTCTCTGGTAAACAAGTTGAAAGATTATTTTACTCAACAGATAAACCTGTCAGGTAAAAGCGCAGTCATAAAAAATGACAATATAACTATCAACTCCTCATCTGACAGTATTAAAGTTGTTAACCAGCTCAAGAATAATAAGACTGTGCAAATGGATTTATCTTTTAACGGTGGTGGAACTATAAATCTTGAACAGGATTTGCATACAGGTTCTGGAGGGCTTATTTTTGATGATTCCAGTGTATATGAAATAAACGGAAATAATTACTCATACAAAGGTGCTGGTATTAACACCGGAAATAGCTCTGTTGTTAACTGGAATGTAAAAGGAATTAAAGGTAATGATCTCCACAAAATAGGTGAGGGCACACTTAATATAAAAGCAATGCAGGATGGGAATTTAAAGATCGGTGACGGCAAAGTTGTTTTGCAGGCTGAAAAATCATTTGATAACATTTATATAACCAGCGGAAAAGCAACGGTCGTTATCGATAAAAACAATGCATTAAATAATGAAAATGAGTTCAGTGGGCTCTACTTTTCTAAAAATGGAGGAGTGCTGGACCTGAATGGATACGATCAATTCTTTAAAAAAATAGCTGCAACCGACAATGGTGCTACAATAACAAACACATCAGAAAAAACAGCCACCTTATCTTTATCCAGTACATCCGACTATCTTTACCATGGGAATATCAGTAATAATATTCAGATACGCCATGAACATACAGGTAAGAAGAGTGATTCACTACTCATTCTTGACGGAGATATAAATATAAATAATGACATACATATTAAAAATGCGCAGGTTGTGATGCAGGGACATGCCACATCCCATACTGTTGTAAAAAATCAGGCATGTGGTTTACCATCTTTTTTATGTCCGGTTACAACAACCGCCCACTTATCCAATCTTGAAAAAAATGATGCATTAAAAAATGGGGTTGCGTATAAAGCAAATAACCAGTCAGCATCATTTGAACAACCAGACTGGGAAGATCGCCAGTTCTCATTCAGAACCATGATTCTGGATAATTCGGTTTTTACAACCTCTCGTAACTCTTTTCTGAAAGGAGATATTATCTCATCAGGCTCTGATATCTATTTTGGAAGCAAGAATGATGTATATATTGACACTCTCGCTGGTGAGAATATTACCGGGAATGGATTCAGCTTTAGCCAGAATATTAAAAAAGGCGTATCTGCGGGTGATTCCGGTTTTAGCGGAGGGATTTACTCTACTGATGGTAGTATCAGGATTGGTGATAAAGCAAATGTCACCCTGACTAAATCCAGTTCAATGAACAATACAACTCTGACTATCGAGAAAGGTGGTTTAATAAATGCTCAGGGTGGCCTGTTCACCAGTAAAGAATCACTGATTGCGGGACAGATGAACCTGACCGGTAAACCCGATCTAAATACAACCACCTGGTCGCCATCTATTTATTTAGGTATCGGTGGCTACAGACTGACTGAAGATGGCGCTCAATTCACAGCCAGAAACCAGGCATCTGTAATTGCTGATATTTATTCTGATAAAGCGGCAAATATCTCGCTTGGTAGGGAAATCAATGCTGAAAGTAAGAACACTCCTGCTTACTCATCATTTGCCATATCATTATTGAATGGATTTGACACCTCACTGGAAGGAAAAATTAACGCCTCAAAATCAACTCTATCCATGAATGATGCATTGTGGAAAGTAACAGGCAATTCATCACTGAAAAAAGTAAGTTACAATGGAAGCATGACTTTATTTACTGGTGAAAACAATAAAACGTTTAGCACTCTGACCGTTGATGAACTTACTGCAAATAAATCAGCATTTGTCATGCGAACTGATATGACTAACTCAGATAAGTTAGTTGTAAATAGTAAAGTAGAAGGTCAGGATAATATCCTTCTGGTTAATTTCCTGCAGAAGAATGGTGACAACAAGAAACTGAATATTGACCTGGTCAGTACTCCTGGTGGTACAGATAAAAACACTTTTAAGGCGAGTACACAGAGTATCGGTTTCAGTGATGTAACCCCTGTAATTGAGCAACGTGATGCAGAGAATAAAACAACCTGGACCCTGACTGGCTATAAGACTGTTGCCAATAATGATGCCACTAAAAAAGCCACATCCCTGATGTCCGGTAGCTATAAAGCGTTTTTAAGCGAAGTGAACAATCTGAATAAACGTATGGGTGACCTGCGTGACATCAATGGTGAAGCTGGCGCATGGGCACGCATCATGAGCGGAACCGGCTCTGCCGGTGGTGGTTTCAGTGACAACTACACACATGTTCAGGTCGGTGTCGACAAAAAACATGAGCTGGATGGACTGGATTTGTTTACCGGTTTTACTGTCACACACACTGACAGCAGTGCCTCCGCCGATGTTTTCAGCGGTAAAACGAAGTCTGTGGGGGCAGGCCTGTATGCATCCGCCATGTTTGATTCCGGTGCCTATATCGACCTGATTGGTAAGTATGTTCACCATGATAATGAGTACACGGCAACCTTTGCCGGACTCGGAACCCGTGATTATAGTACGCATTCATGGTATGCCGGTGCTGAAGCAGGCTACCGCTATCATGTCACTGAGGATACCTGGATTGAGCCACAGGCTGAGCTGGTTTACGGTGCTGTATCCGGTAAACAGTTTGCATGGAAGGACCAGGGGATGCATCTTTCCATGAAGGACAAAGACTACAATCCGCTGATTGGTCGTACCGGTGTGGATGTGGGTAAATCCTTCTCTGGTAAGGACTGGAAAGTGACAGCCCGTGCCGGTCTGGGCTACCAGTTCGACCTGCTGGCTAACGGCGAAACCGTATTACGGGACGCATCTGGTGAAAAACGCATCAAAGGTGAAAAGGACAGCCGTATGCTGATGTCCGTTGGCCTGAATGCAGAAATCAGGGACAACGTCCGCTTTGGACTGGAGTTTGAGAAATCCGCCTTTGGTAAGTACAACGTTGATAATGCTGTCAACGCTAACTTCCGTTACTCGTTCTGATACTCCGTATTCAAAAGGGCCTGCGGGCCCTTTACGCTCAGAACCTGCCGCCCTGATATGTCTGAGAGACATTTCAGGGATGTCAGTCGACTGGTTTACCTAACTGCGATGACTAAAGCTGGCAGTAATGTCGGCTTTTTTACGGCCACATAAGTCTTCCTCTCATCCGGAACTGTGATACAAATCCTGCATACAGGATTGATCGCCGGTTCCCACAAATGGCACATCTTCAGTAAGATAGCGAAGGTTACATTCCCCCGTCATGTGTGGCACTGTAGTGGCACACTAAATTTGGCCACCTGATGAAAGGTGATATTCTCACCACAACACAAAACAGGTGACTTAATGAACAAGAAAACCAAACGAACCTTCACCCCTGAGTTCAGGCTGGAATGTGCACAGCTGATTGTTGATAAGGGCTACTCATATCGACAGGCCAGTGAAGCGATGAATGTCGGTTCAACCACGCTTGAGAGCTGGGTACGCCAGCTCAGGCGAGAGCGCCATGGTATTACGCCCTCTGCCACACCCATTACTCCAGACCAGCAACGTATCCGCGAGCTGGAAAAGCAAGTTCGCCGTCTGGAGGAACAAAATACGATATTAAAAAAGGCTACTGTAGATTCAATCTGTCAATGCAACACCCCTTTCAATTATCTCTTTCGGTGTTTTGAACTTCAGTGTCTTTCTCGGTCTGTTGTTTAGCTGAGCAGCAACCAGATCTAGTTCATGTTGAGTATATTGGGCAAGACATGTCTTTTTAGGAAAGTACTGCCGAATTAGCCCATTTGTGTTCTCATTTGTTCCCCGCTGCCAAGGACTCTGAGGATCGCAGAAGTAAACTTTAACGCCGGTGCTGACAGTAAATTCCAGATGTCTGGCCAGTTCCATTCCTCTGTCCCATGTCAGTGATTTTCTGAGTTCTGACGGTAAACTCAGGAATTTGTCGGTAAGAGCCTGATTTACTGAGACAGAATCTTTGCCCCTGAGTCTAAGGATGATCGTATAACGTGATTTTCGGTCTACAAGTGTGGCTATATGAGAGTTTTTTGTACCTGAGACTAAATCGCCCTCCCAATGTCCCAGAGAGCGTCTGTTATCGATATTTCGGGAACGTTCGTGAATTGGTGTTCCGTTCACTATGTTAATCGTACCTCTTTCGCCTTTGCGGGTATGACGCCTGCCATGGCGAAGGCTATGCGACCGTCGCAGATGCTGTATATTCAGGTGGTGTAGCGCTTCACGGCTACGAAAGTACAGCGTTTTATAAATTGTCTCAGGTGATATTCGCAGCGTTTTTTGACGTGGTTTTGTTCGCCTTAACCATCCTGATATTTGCTCTGGAGACCATTTCATCTCCAGCTTTTCCAGAACAAGCTTTCGCAATGGTAAATTTTGATCCAGTAAGCACGGTTTTGGCCTTTTCGCCATTCTGTTGGCTCGGTTATTAGCATCAACAGCTTTGTAATAGCGTCTGCCCCGATTACGCTGAACTTCACGTGAGATCGTCGAAGGACTGCGATTCAGCGCAGTAGCTATCGCACGAATGCTCATTTTGGCTGACAAACCAGCTCGTATCTCCTCGCGCTCAGACAGTGTCAGGTGAGCTACAGCCCGCTTACGCTCATGGGGTTTTATGCCGCCAGTATCCCTTAACATAGTGAAGATCGTTCCGGGTTTTGAACCCAGGATATTCGCTATTTCACTGAAGCCTGTTCCGTTCTTCCATAGTTCAAAAACAGAGGCTTTTTCCTCTGCTGTAAATGTTCGTCTCATTCAAAAAACCTCCGCAACCCCATGTTTTCACATAACTGTTGCGTTGACCAATTGAATCTACAGTAGCCTTTTTTAATATTTCATTCTCCATTTCAATGCGTTGTAGCTTTTTCCTCAGCTCACGTATTTCGATTTGTTCTGGTGTTATCGGAGAGGCTTTTGGTGTTTTGCCCTGACGCTCATCACGCAGTTGTTTGACCCATCTTGTCATTGTGGAAAGGCCAACATCCATAGCTTTGGCGGCATCTGCCACCGTGTAGTTCTGGTCAACAACCAGTTGAGCGGATTCGCGTTTAAACTCTGCGCTGAAATTTCTTTTTTTCATTGGAGCACCTGTGTTGTTCTGAGGTGAGCATATCACCTCTGTTCAGGTGGCCAAATTCAGTAAACCACTTCAAGGATGCGCCTGAAGGAGATGAAATGACGAAAGTAAAAAGTGTTCCGTTCAGCCAGGTAAAGCAAAAACTGCTTAATACTCCAGAAGCTGTTAAAGGGTATGAAGATGCTGACAAAGAACTGGAGATCGTAGAAATGTTATACGAAATGAGAGAAAAAGCGGGGTTAACAAAGTCTGCGCTGGCCGAACGAATGGGATTACGCCCGTCAGCCATCAGCCGGCTGGAAAGTAATCCTTATCAGACTGATATCCCGCGCGTTTTTCTTCAGCCCGTCCACATTCAGCCCCGCTATGGCACGCCGGTATACCATCCGGCCGCCACACAGCACGCATTCGAGCGGGTCACGACTCAGGAACTGTTTCACCATTTGTGCATAGCACACATTCGCCACCGGTTCTGGCATACTTTATGTGCAGGCATAACGGTGCTCTCCCTGAATTTGTGAAAGAATCAGTAGTTCACATCACGCTATGCCTGTCTCCTTTTTCTGGGGATTCCTCAGGATGATGGTGATTATCCGTTATGACTGAGTAGTACTGATTTTATTTTTCTCAGGAGTAATTAAAAATGAACAGAATTTATTCTCTTCGCTACAGCGCTGTGGCCCGGGGCTTTATTGCCGTATCTGAGTTTGCTAGGAAATGTGTTCATAAGTCTGTCAGACGTCTGTGTTTCCCGGTTTTATTACTGATCCCGGTACTATTCTCTGCAGGAAGTCTTGCGGGAACGGTCAATAATGAACTCGGGTATCAGTTATTTCGTGATTTTGCTGAAAATAAGGGGATGTTCCGCCCGGGGGCAACGAATATCGCTATTTATAATAAGCAGGGAGAATTTGTCGGTACGCTGGATAAGGCAGCTATGCCTGATTTCAGTGCTGTGGATTCGGAAATCGGTGTGGCGACACTGATAAACCCGCAGTATATCGCCAGCGTGAAACATAACGGGGGATATACAAACGTTAGCTTTGGTGATGGTGAAAACCGTTACAATATTGTGGACCGGAATAATGCGCCGTCACTGGATTTTCATGCCCCCCGGCTGGGTAAACTGGTGACAGAGGTTGCCCCTACTGCGGTGACGGCGCAGGGGGCAGTGGCTGGCGCATATCTGGATAAGGAGCGCTATCCTGTTTTTTATCGTCTGGGGTCTGGTACTCAGTATATTAAGGACAGTAACGGACAGCTGACAAAAATGGGAGGTGCATATTCCTGGCTGACCGGCGGGACTGTCGGTAGCCTGTCATCCTATCAGAATGGAGAAATGATTAGCACCAGTTCAGGTCTGGTTTTTGATTACAAACTTAATGGTGCAATGCCCATTTATGGCGAGGCCGGTGACAGCGGTTCGCCTTTATTTGCTTTTGATACTGTTCAGAATAAATGGGTGCTGGTCGGTGTTCTTACTGCGGGGAATGGCGCGGGGGGCAGGGGAAATAACTGGGCTGTTATTCCACTGGATTTTATCGGGCAGAAATTTAATGAAGACAATGATGCCCCGGTCACGTTCAGAACATCGGAAGGTGGTGCACTGGAGTGGAGCTTTAACAGCAGTACCGGAGCTGGTGCGCTGACACAGGGAACCACCACATATGCCATGCACGGGCAGCAGGGAAATGACCTGAATGCTGGTAAGAACCTGATATTTCAGGGGCAGAATGGTCAGATTAACCTTAAGGATTCGGTTTCTCAGGGGGCGGGTTCCCTGACGTTCCGTGATAATTACACAGTAACAACCTCTAACGGAAGTACCTGGACCGGTGCCGGTATTGTTGTGGACAACGGGGTGTCCGTAAACTGGCAGGTTAATGGTGTTAAGGGCGATAACCTGCATAAAATTGGTGAAGGTACGCTGACGGTACAGGGTACAGGTATTAATGAAGGTGGCCTGAAGGTCGGGGACGGAAAGGTTGTACTGAACCAGCAGGCGGACAATAAAGGACAGGTGCAGGCGTTCAGCAGTGTTAATATTGCCAGTGGCCGGCCGACCGTGGTACTGACTGATGAGCGGCAGGTAAATCCGGATACCGTCTCATGGGGATATCGTGGGGGCACACTGGATGTTAATGGTAACAGTCTGACGTTTCATCAGTTGAAGGCGGCAGATTATGGTGCCGTGCTGGCGAATAACGTTGATAAACGGGCCACTATCACGCTGGACTATGCCCTGCGGGCTGACAAAGTAGCACTGAATGGCTGGTCGGAATCAGGTAAAGGAACTGCCGGAAATTTATATAAATACAATAACCCGTACACAAATACGACGGATTACTTCATCCTGAAGCAGAGCACCTATGGTTATTTCCCCACGGACCAGAGCAGCAACGCCACCTGGGAGTTTGTGGGGCACAGTCAGGGGGATGCACAGAAACTGGTAGCTGACCGTTTCAATACTGCAGGGTATCTGTTTCACGGACAACTGAAAGGCAATCTGAATGTGGACAATCGCCTGCCTGAAGGCGTTACCGGTGCTCTGGTGATGGACGGAGCTGCGGATATCTCCGGTACATTCACCCAGGAAAACGGGCGTCTGACGCTGCAGGGGCATCCGGTTATCCATGCATACAATACTCAGTCTGTGGCTGACAAACTGGCTGCCAGTGGAGACCATTCGGTTCTGACTCAGCCTACGTCATTCAGTCAGGAGGACTGGGAGAACCGCAGTTTTACCTTTGACAGGCTGTCACTGAAGAACACTGATTTTGGTCTTGGTCGCAATGCCACACTGAACACAACCATCCAGGCAGATAACTCCAGCGTCACGCTGGGCGACAGCCGGGTATTTATCGACAAAAACGATGGCCAGGGAACAGCCTTTACCCTTGAAGAAGGCACATCTGTTGCAACTAAAGATGCAGATAAAAGTGTCTTCAACGGCACCGTCAACCTGGATAATCAGTCAGTGCTGAATATCAATGATATATTCAATGGCGGAATACAGGCGAACAACAGTACCGTGAATATCTCCTCAGACAGTGCCGTTCTGGGGAACTCAACACTGACCAGTACCGCCCTGAATCTGAACAAGGGAGCAAATGCTCTGGCCAGTCAGAGTTTTGTTTCTGACGGTCCAGTGAATATTTCTGATGCCACCCTGAGTCTGAACAGCCGTCCTGATGAGGTATCTCACACACTTTTACCTGTATACGATTATGCCGGTTCATGGAACCTGAAGGGAGACGATGCCCGCCTGAACGTGGGGCCGTACAGTATGTTGTCAGGTAATATCAATGTTCAGGATAAAGGGACTGTCACCCTCGGAGGGGAAGGGGAACTGAGTCCTGACCTGACTCTTCAGAATCAGATGTTGTACAGCCTGTTTAACGGGTACCGCAATATCTGGAGCGGGAGCCTGAATGCACCGGATGCCACCGTCAGCATGACAGACACCAAGTGGTCGATGAACGGAAACTCCACGGCAGGAAATATGAAACTTAACCGGACAATAGTCGGTTTTAACGGGGGAACATCACCGTTCACGACACTGACAACAGATAATCTGGACGCGGTTCAGTCAGCATTTGTCATGCGTACAGACCTTAACAAGGCAGACAAACTGGTGATAAACAAGTCGGCAACAGGTCATGACAACAGCATCTGGGTTAACTTCCTGAAAAAACCTTCTAACAAGGACACGCTTGATATTCCACTGGTCAGCGCACCTGAAGCGACAGCTGATAATCTGTTCAGGGCATCAACACGGGTTGTGGGATTCAGTGATGTCACCCCCATCCTTAGTGTCAGAAAAGAGGACGGGAAAAAAGAGTGGGTCCTCGATGGTTACCAGGTTGCACGTAACGACGGCCAGGGTAAGGCTGCCGCCACATTCATGCACATCAGCTATAACAACTTCATCACTGAAGTTAACAACCTGAACAAACGCATGGGCGATTTGAGGGATATTAATGGCGAAGCCGGTACGTGGGTGCGTCTGCTGAACGGTTCCGGCTCTGCTGATGGCGGTTTCACTGACCACTATACCCTGCTGCAGATGGGGGCTGACCGTAAGCACGAACTGGGAAGTATGGACCTGTTTACCGGCGTGATGGCCACCTACACTGACACAGATGCGTCAGCAGACCTGTACAGCGGTAAAACAAAATCATGGGGTGGTGGTTTCTATGCCAGTGGTCTGTTCCGGTCCGGCGCTTACTTTGATGTGATTGCCAAATATATTCACAATGAAAACAAATATGACCTGAACTTTGCCGGAGCTGGTAAACAGAACTTCCGCAGCCATTCACTGTATGCAGGTGCAGAAGTCGGATACCGTTATCATCTGACAGATACGACGTTTGTTGAACCTCAGGCGGAACTGGTCTGGGGAAGACTGCAGGGCCAAACATTTAACTGGAACGACAGTGGAATGGATGTCTCAATGCGTCGTAACAGCGTTAATCCTCTGGTAGGCAGAACCGGCGTTGTTTCCGGTAAAACCTTCAGTGGTAAGGACTGGAGTCTGACAGCCCGTGCCGGCCTGCATTATGAGTTCGATCTGACGGACAGTGCTGATGTTCATCTGAAGGATGCAGCGGGAGAACATCAGATTAATGGCAGAAAAGACAGTCGTATGCTTTACGGTGTGGGGTTAAATGCCCGGTTTGGCGACAATACGCGTCTGGGGCTGGAAGTTGAACGCTCTGCATTTGGTAAATACAACACAGATGATGCGATAAACGCTAATATTCGTTATTCATTCTGATGCTGTGCAGCAAAGGGACTATTGCTTTGTCCCTTTGCTGCGATTATCTGATTACGGTACAGTAGAAGAAATAATCTTTCTAACTCCTGAACACATCTCTGGAGATTTATGTCAGTT
>ENA-UOJI01000341-UOJI01000341.1-human-gut-metagenome-genome-assembly--contig:-P79-NODE-341-length-36741-cov-9.119501_pt1 | contig 36741 bp, 29 predicted proteins | sample MGYA00242346_ERZ723893 | MGnify/ENA metagenome assembly ERZ723893 | reverse complement strand
ATTGATAAAATAACAATCAATGACATTACGGAAAAGTGTGGGATAAACCGTCAGACTTTTTATTATCATTTTCATGATATATATGAGTTGATTGAATGGATTTGTGAAACAGATGCAGATCATGTTCTGAAACAGAATAAAACATATGATACGTGGCAGGAAGGATTTCTGGCAATATTTCATCTACTGAAAAAGGACGAACCTTTTGTTGTCAACATCTATCATAATGCTCCGCGAGGATATATTTATCGTTATTTGTATAAAGTAACGTATCAGCTAATATATAATGTACTCGAAGAAAAAGCGGCAGATATGGTCGTGCGGGAAGAGGATAAAGCATTCATTGCAGATTTTTACAAATATGGGTTTGTTGGTCTGGTATTAGAATGGATTGATAAGGGAATGAAGGAGGATCCGAAACAGATCATAGAAAGATTAAATGCATTGATTCAAGGATCTTTCGCACATGCATTGAATAATGCAAAACTGAACAGGAGCTGATTACGACAAATCTTGTGGTTTGTCGTATATGGATGCAATGTAAGAGGATTGTCGCTTTCTATGACAGTTCTCTTTTTTTGTGCATAGTAGGAAAAAGATTTTGTGGATATACTGTGCATATGGAAACAAAGAAAACGACACAGTTTAAACAAAAAGGAGGGTTTTTATTATGTATTATTCAGCAGGAACTTATGAAGCATTTGCAAGACCGGAAAAACCGGAGGGTGCTGACCGGAAATCAGCATATATCATTGGAACAGGATTAGCGGGGCTTTCAGCCGCTTTTTATCTGGTGAGAGATGGGCAGGTAAAGGGAGAGCACATTCATCTCCTTGAGAAACTGGATCTTGCCGGGGGCAGCTGCGATGGAAGAAAGGATGTCCGAAAAGGTTTCTATATGCGTGGCGGAAGAGAAATGGACAACCATTTTGAATGTATGTGGGATATGTTCCGTGATGTTCCTTCGATAGAGACACCGGGCGTCTCTGTTTTGGATGAGTATTATTGGTTAAACAAGCATGATCCGAATTACTCCCTTTGCAGGGCTTCTGAGAAATGCGGGCAGGATGCACATACAGATAAGAAATTTACACTTGATAAGGATTCAGCCCTGGCATTGTCAAAGTTGTTTATGACACCGGAAAAGGATTTGGAGGATAAGAAAATCAGTGAGATATTGCCGGATTCCTTCTGGGACACGAATTTCTGGCTATACTGGCAGACTATGTTTGCATTTCAAAGATGGTCATCTGCACTGGAAATGAAACGGTATTTGTGCAGATACTGCCATCATATTGATGGACTTCCGGATTTTTCCGCACTCCGCTTTACGAAATACAATCAATACGAGAGCATGATTCTTCCGCTTGTAAAATATCTCGAAAGCCATGGTGTGTCAGTCGAATATGGCATGGATGTCAAAAATGTTGTCATCAAAGATGAAAATGGTAAAAAAACTGCCACACAGATTATATATGAAAAGGCTGGAAAACCGGGTACAATTGATTTGATTGAGGATGATCTGGTCTTTATAACAAATGGATGCTGTACAGATACTTCCTGCTATGGAGATCAGAATACAGCACCGGATTTGAGCCTGATTAAAAACGGTACAGGCGAATCGTGGGATTTGTGGAAGAATATTGCTGCACAGGCAAAGAATGGTGAGTATGGTAATCCGGATAAATTCTGCGACGATTTTGAAGCAACAAACTGGATGAGTGCAACTGTGGAAACCTCGGATGAAGAGATTATCCAGAAGATTATCAGCATTTGCAAGCGTGATCCGAGAGAAGGAAAAGTAACAACCGGAGGAATTGTGACAGTGAAGGATAGTACCGATAACTGGTATCTTTCATGGACAATCAATCGTCAGCCGCAGTTTAAAGCACAGGATAAAAATACGGTTTTGATCTGGGTATATGCACTTACAACGAATAAAGAAGGAAATTATGTAAAGAAGGCAATGCGGGATTGTACAGGTGAAGAAGTTTGCCGTGAGTGGCTTTATCACATTGGCGTCCCGACAGATCAGATTGACGATTGGGCAAAAAATCGCTGCAATACAACAACCTGCTTCATGCCATACATCAATGCTTTCTTCCAGCCAAGAAAAGAAAGTGATCGTCCGCTTGTTGTTCCGGAAGGTGCTGTCAATTTTGCATTCCTGGGACAGTTTGCGGAGACACCGAGAGACACTATTTTTACGACAGAATACTCCATCCGTACAGGTATGGAAGCAGTTTACACACTTATGAACGTAGATCGTGGTGTTCCGGAGGTGTGGGGATCGAAGTACGATGTACGTGAATTGCTGCGTGCTGCATATTACGCAGTTGATAAAAAACCGATTGATGAACTTCCGCTTTCTCTCAAGGAAAAGGTAGTCTTAAAGAAAGTAATAAAAGCTGTGGAAGGAACCGATCTGGAAATTTTGCTCAAGGAAAGTGGATTACTCCGGTAAGAGCAAGAAAAGGGGGATGCAAAAAAACTCAATCGAGTTTTTCACATCCCCTAAAGAAGATCTATTGCAGATAAAAGCTGTACTTTGCATAGAAGAAATGCAGAGTATGGCTTTTCTTTTTGGAGATTGGAGCGGATAACAAGGACAAGATTGCTGAACGGCGGTTTGCAGAAATGAATCAGACGCTCAGAAAGGAGCATCTCCTGCAACAGGACTATTATAAAGAACTGCTGGATGTTCAAAGCTGTGGAGTGATGGCGTATACTCTGCCTGGTCATCGGATTGTTCATATGAATGCAGAAGCATTGAGGATGTATGGATATTATGATCTGATTTTAATGGATGTGCAGATGCCGAGGATGAATGGGTACGATGCAACGAGACAGATTCGAAAGTTAAGAGATCAGAAGAAAGCGTCTATACCGGTGATCGTCATGACTGCGAATGCATTCGAGGAGGACAGGAATGAAGCATTTGCTGCAGGGATGGATGAACATGTGGCAAAATCGGTAGAAATAATAAATTTGCCAAAACCATGAAAGATGATATAATGAGCATTAGCGAGCAGGAGAAAGCACAGCTTTTTCAGTGTGAGCGGCGAATGGCGATCATGATCGCTGCGAAGCAGCTTCAGGCACCAAAGGTGCCGATCATGGTATAATAAGCGTTAGCAAGCAGGAAGAAGCGTGGCTTATTCAACGAACAAGAGGAAAAGCAACATGAAAAAGGTGAAATCTACAGCTCTGGTGATTGTATTGTGCCTGGCAGTTGCGGCAGTCTGTCTCAGCGTCCGTACAGAGACATCACCTCGAAAGATAGTTTCAGCGGCAGTCGGATATGCGTGGACGGATGGGACAGACCGTGATCTGGACGCACTGCTTCAGAGAGCGGATGAAAAAATGTACAAAAATAAACAGAAAATGAAACGAAAGAGGAGAACGATTTGAATCACTATACGATCTATGAACTATTATGGCTTTTCTTCCTGTATTCTTTTGGCGGATGGATACTGGAGACTGTTCTGGCCACATTGAAACAGAAAAAATTCGCAAACCGGGGACTTGTGAATGGTCCGTACTGTGTGATGTACGGATTTACGGCTGTTCTTATGACTGTGGGACTGCAGGAACTGACTGGATTCTGGCTTTTCCTTTTTGCGGCAGTTTATGCAACGGTTGTAGAGTGGATCGGCGGACATCTGATGGAGTGGATCTTTAAAGAACGCTGGTGGGATTATTCCAATGTGAAATGGAATCTGGATGGATATATCTGTCTTCCGGCATCTTTGGTCTGGGGCGGACTGGGGTATATCGCTGTCCGGTGGGGCAACGTGCTGAGCCTGGATCTGCTGCATCTTCTCCCGGAGCTTGTGATGAAGATATTGATCCTGGTGTTGCTGCTGTTCCTGTGTGTGGATGTTTTTGCCTCTTTTATGCTGCTGACAGGGATCAGCAGAAATCCGAAGCAGTGGGAAGAAACGGATGCACAGATTGATAAGCTGAGTGCAAGATTAAGTTCCTGGATTTCTGAACGGGTGGAAAGGCGTGTGAAGAAAGCTTACCCGCGTGTACGGAAAACCGAAAAAAAGGCAGCAGAAAAAAGTGATGCCTTTGCATCCGGATGTGGATTTTATAAGATTGTATTACTTTTTATTATTGGTGCATTTTTAGGTGATATTACGGAGACGATTTTCTGCCGGATCACGATGGGGGTATGGATGAGCCGGAGCAGTGTGGTGTGGGGACCATTCAGTATTGTATGGGGACTGGCAATCGCATTGGTGACGGCATTGCTCTATAAATATAAAGACCGCAGTAATACATTTTTATTTCTTATAGGGACACTGCTTGGTGGTGCGTATGAGTATCTGTGTAGTGTATTTACAGAGATTTTTTTCGGGAAAGTCTTTTGGGATTACAGCAATATCCCATTTAATCTGGGTGGCAGAATCAATCTTCTTTACTGTTTCTTCTGGGGGATTGCTGCAGTAGTATGGTTTAAAAGGCTGTATCCACCGTTGGAAAAATGGATTGAACGGATTCCACAAAAGGTTGGAAAGATCATAACCTGGGGACTGCTTGTATTTATGTGCTGCAATATCATGGTTTCCTGTATGGCTCTGGTGCGGTATGATGAAAGAGAAAAAGGGATCAGGGCAGAAACCAGATGGGAGCATTGGACGGATGAGCATTATGATGATGCGAAGATGAAAAAAATTTATCCGAATGCAAAGGGTGTCAAAAAAGGAAAGACGGAGGAAAAAGATGCAGGATCAAAAGCAGCAGAATCATAATCAACAGAAAAAGATTGCACTGATCAATGATTTTACGGGATTTGGCAGATGCTCGATCGCAGTGCAGCTTCCGGTTATTTCCATGATGAAAGTACAGTGCTGTGCTGTTCCGACAGCAATCTTCTCGGATCATACAGCTTATGATTCTTTTTACTGCACAGATTATACGGCAGAGATGGAACCGTATATTGAAGAGTGGAAGAAACTGGGACTTAAATTTCAGGGAATCTGTACCGGGTTCCTGGGTTCAGAAGAGCAGATCAGGATTGTCGGTGAGTTTATACACACTTTTAAAGAAAAAGATACAACGGTCGTAGTCGATCCGGTTATGGGAGACGGTGGAAAGCGGTATGCAACCTATACGGAAGAAATGTGCCGGAAGATGAGTGAAGTTGTGCAGTATGCAGATATTGTTGTACCGAATGTGACAGAAGCCTGTCTTCTTACCGGTACGCAATATAAGGAAGAATGGAGTAGCGGAGAACTGGAGCGGCTGGCAGAGCAGATTGCCGGTTCAGGACCGGCGAAAGTAGTGATCACCGGGATTGAGAAGAAAAATCATGTAGCAAATCTCTGTTACGAAAAGGGAGCAGGGTATGAGATGATCCAGACGGAAAAAATCGGAAGTCCTCGTTCGGGAACCGGCGATATTTTTGCAGCGATCATTGCAGCGGATGCGGTCAATGGAACCGGGCTGACTGAATCAGTGAGAAAGGCATCCGGGTTTATCGGAAAATGCATTCAGAGGTCAGTGGAACTGGAGATCCCTCTGGCAGATGGGATCTGCTTTGAAGAACTGCTGTATCTGTTAAAATAAATTTTATCAAATACTGACAGAAAGTAAAGAACAGGATACATGGAAATGAGGAGAAGGTTTATGAAAGAAAAATTACTGACACCACCGAACATCTGCACAATGTTAAGGATCGTGGGAACTGTCGGACTTTTACTGATCCGGCCGCTGACACTGCCTTTTTATCTTCTTTATACATTCTGCGGAATAACGGATGTGCTGGATGGAACGATCGCAAGAGCGACGAACAGTACCAGTGAGTTTGGGGCAAGGTTGGACAGTATTTCAGATCTGATTTTTTATGCGGTGATGATTGTAAAATTTTTCCCGATTCTGCTGGAAGTGCTTCCGGTGTGGATGTGGTATTGTATCGGTGCGGTACTGGTGATCCGTGCCTGCTCCTATGTTACAGCCGCTGTGCGGTATCACCGGTTTGCGTCACTGCATACGATTCTGAACAAGGCGACAGGTTTTTGTGTCTTCTGTCTGCCGTATATGCTTGTGCAGGATTTTGCACTGAGGTATTGTGAAATTACATGCGTGATCGCAGGGCTGGCTTCGACAGAAGAATTTTTGATCCATCTTCTGTCGAAAGAATATGAACCAGGCAGAAAATTTATATGGAAAAGATAGAAAAAGGAGAGAGCTATTGCAGGAATAACCGCAGTAGCTTTTCTTTTTTCTGCGTATATTTCTGATACCGGATCGGAAGATCCATCCAAGTCTTTTTGTCCACAATACTCCGGAAATGACTGAAAGATTCAAAACCGGTTTTTCCATGGTAAGATCCCATTCCGCTCTCACCTATGCCGCCAAATGGCATGGAACTGGTTGCCAGATGAATTACGGTATCGTTGATGCAGCCGCCACCGAAACGGCAGGAGCGAAGAAGCTTTTTCTGTGCGGTTTTATCTTCACTGAAAAAATAAAGAGCCAGCGGATGTGGATGTGATTCTACAGTACGGATTACTTCCTCCAAAGTGTCATAGGTCAGAATCGGAAGGAGCGGTCCGAAGAGTTCTTCTTCCATAACAGCATCTTCCCAGGTAACATCGGCCATAACAGTAGGTTCAATACGAAGAGTTGCCGCATCGGTGTTCCCTCCACAGACGATCTTTTCAGGATCAAGGAGTTCTGAAAGTCGCTGAAAATGCTTTGCATTGATGATCTTGCCATAATCCGGGTTCAGTAACGGACTCTCTCCAAACTGAATCTGGATCTCATGCCGGATCGCAGCAACCAATTTTTGCCGGACCGAATGATGGCACAGGATATAATCGGGTGCAACGCAGGTCTGTCCGCAGTTTAAAAATTTTCCAAAAACAATACGTCTGGCAGCAAGTGGGATTTTTGCGGTGGAGTCGACGATACAGGGACTTTTTCCACCCAGTTCCAATGTAACAGGGGTCAGATTCTCTGCGGCATGCCGCAGAACTTCCTTTCCGACAGCCTTGCTTCCGGTAAAAAAGATCTTGTCAAACTTCTGGCGGAGCAATGCCTGATTTTCTGTACGTCCTCCCTCAATGACGGAAATATAATCTGCCGGGAAAGTGGTTTCGATGATTTCTTTGATCATGGCAAGTGAGGCAGGAGCGTAGGCACTTGGCTTCAGGATGACGGTATTTCCTGCGGCAATGGCATCGATCAGCGGCTCCAAAGTCAGCAGGAGCGGATAATTCCACGGACTCATGATCAGAACCGTCCCATATGGGATAGGAGAACGGTAGCTGTGGGCGGCAAACTGGGAGAGAGGCGTTGGTACAGTCCGGTTTTTTGCCAGGGATCTGACATGACGCTGCATCCATGAAAGCTCGGAGAGCGTCAGCCCGATCTCACACATATAACTTTCCATATTACTTTTTCCAAGATCCTTTTTCAGTGCATGCCGGAGAAGGGGTTCATTTTTTTGGATGGATCTTTTCAGCTTTTCAAGCTGTCTGAGACGAAAGGAAACGGGAAGAGTTTTCCCTGTTGAAAAAAAAGTACGCTGTCTTTCAAGCAGCTTTCTGATCTCTGATTCTGTCATAATAGTACCTCCACTGTCTGTTATAAAAATCCGGATTATCATTTTCGTGCATCAGAAAATCTGCCGGAATCAAAGTTCTGCGTTCCGGAACCGGGATGGTTTCATTTTACAGAAAAAAGGAACAGGTTTCAATGCTTTAAAGAATAGGTTTCGGCAGTTCCGAATCAGATAAAATCAGATTGCGGAAAAGTAGAATCATACAAGTGAAAAAATGACAGAAAGATTATAATATAATGGACTATGTATAAATGGAAAAGTTATGCAGGTATTATGAAAAAGAGGAGGAAAAAGATGAAAAACAAAAAAAGAGTGCTTGCTCTGATGCTGGCAGGAGTTCTGACGCTTGGATGTTTCCCAACTACGGTCGGAGCTGTGAATAATGCGTATGACGGAACAAAGCCGGCAGACGGAACAACAAAAAAGCAGCCATTTCTGGCAGGTACGGGTGGAAGTACGAATTTCAGAATCCCGGGACTTGTTACGTTGAATGACGGAACTCTTGTCGCATCCAGTGATGCACGCTGGAATGGCGGAGGTGACGGCGGCGGACTGGATACGATCGTTTCCCGTTCTACGGATAATGGTAAGACCTGGAGCTATACCTTTGCCAATTATTTAGGAGATAATGGAAATGTACATAATAACGGTTCTACGGCATTTATTGACCCGGCACTGACGACCGATGGTGAGACTGTTTATATGGCAGCGGATCTGTATCCGGCCGGAACAGCACTGAACAGTGCAAGTTATGCACCAAAGACAGGACACACGGGATATGATTCCCGGCATCGTCTTGTGCTTGCAAAAGCAACAGACAGTGTGACGGCCGCTTCTGATACAGCACAGCGTATGAATGCAGCATTTACTTATTATCTGGAAAAGAATCCGGATGAGAATGCCACTTCTTATTATCTGCTGAAGGATGCTTCGGGAAATACAGTCAGCGGTTATACGGTGGATGCGTATTTCAACATCACAGGAAACGGAGTCAATACGAATCTGTTCTGTGGAGATTCTCCGTACTTCCCGTATCCGACAGATTTTATTTATGTGACAAAATCTACAGACGGCGGAGAGACCTGGTCAGAGCCGACACTTCTGGATGTAAAGAAAGCATCCGAGCAGAGTCTGCTGGTAGGACCGGGACGCGGAATTGTAATCTCTACGGGAGAACATAAAGGAAGAATCGTATTTACATGTTATGAATTTACAAATGGTGACAAGAACAGTGCGGCAATCTATTCTGATGATAATGGGGTAACGTGGCACAGAGGAGCATCTGCAAAGAATTTTAGTTCTGAGGCAGTTGTCACAGAGGCAGACGGAAAGCTGTATATGTTTGTACGTCGTGAAAATGTCTACTATGTATCTAATGATGGCGGAGAGACCTGGTCAGATCCACAGGCAATGGGAATTTCCTATAATGCGACCTGTCAGCTTACAGCTACCACATATTCTGAGAAAATCAATGGAAAGACGGCCATCTTTTTTGCGTGCCCGTCCAATACATCCAGCCGTGCGGCAGGAAAGATCTACGTAGGACTGGTTCAGGATGACGGAAGTATTGACTGGGCATATAACTACAGTATTAATGGAAGTGCATACTATGCATATTCCTGTATTTCGGAGATGGCTAACGGAAATATCGGTCTTCTGTATGAAAGCAACGGAACTGCGATCACATTCAAAGAGATCGCTCTGAAAGATATTGTCGGATCAGCTTCAGTAGGAAGTGTCTGGCTGACAGACGAGGATGGAAATGTGATCAGTTCAGACAGCATGAAATCTTCGCAGACAAAGACTTATGCGGTCAATGGAGTTGCAGAGGGGACATCGGTTGAAGTTACATCATCCGATGAGAGTGCCGTAACAGCCGTATATGAGAATGGAAAATTAAAAGTTACTTCAGGGCAGGTAGAAGGACTGAAGCAGGCAACTGTAACGGTTCATGCAGGTTCTTATGTCAGAATCCTGAAACTGAATATCAGTGATACAGAGAACTACAAAGTTGTAGAACTGAATATGGGAGGAACAAAATCCTATACAGATACAACCGGAAATTACAGCAGCACAGATACTTCAGCACTTGATAAAAATGTGGCAAAGGTGACGATGACAGGAGAAGATCCACAGGCACCGGAAGTAAAGACAGTCGCAGTAAAAGCAACCGCAATCGCAACATTTAACGGTGCAGAGCTGGATCTGGATGACTGCGAATATACTTTTGAAGCTACAGGAACAGACAACCGGTACAAAGTGAAAGCGACAACAGCAGACGGACAGACTGTCTACCTTGGAACAAGAGCAGCCGGTTCTAATAATGTTCCAAGTAGTACGACAGAAACTTCGATCACAGTTGCAAAGCATAATACAGACAGCTTGTTTACACTGACAGATAATAGAACAGGAAGTGTAGGAAATATTTTATGGTTCTGGAGTACGGATACATCCAAGCTGTATTTCGACAGGAACAGCAGTGTTGCTGACAACTGCTATTTTGAATTATATAAGAAGTCAGCTTCTGCACCGGAAGATTCTGCAGTACACGGATATCAGAAAGTGACAGCACTTGATGAGATCCAGGGTGGCGAAAAATATCTGATCGTGACAAAGGCAGATGCAAATGGTAATAAATATGTAGTTGTACCATCTGCAGCAGTTATGGCAAATCGTTATGAGCATGTAGGAAAGCTGAAGACCAATACAGAGGGAACACCGGGAAGTACACAGATTACTTTCGAGGGAACAGGCGAAGGAACAACTTCTGTTACCATCGGTGCAGTTACCTATTATGTTGTAGTAAAAAATGAAGTACAGAAAGTGGAACTGAAAGTCGGAGAGAAATTTCTTGCACCTGGAAAGCTGATGCAGCAGGAAAGCGGTCAGGAGATTGTTTCTCTTGCAGCAAATGGCGATCAGCCTCCATATGTGAAAAATACAGAGATCGTATCAGGAAAAGAATATCTGATCGGTCAGAGCTCTTATGTACTGGTAAACAGCCAGAGTACTGCATCAGGAACACCGACAGGACTTGCAATGAAGGCAGCAGACCTTGAGTCGGATGACCAGTCTGCTTATATGTGGACTGTGAAAGCGGTTGACGGAGGATATACAATCCAGGATGTCAACGGAAAATATTTAAGTTTTAACGGAAGTAATGTAGGACTGAGCGATACAGCTCAGACACTGACAGTAGGAAATGGAGCATCTGATGGATTTGGTATTTCCTATGGCGGACAGTATCTGAACAACTACGGCCGCAGCAATACAAAGGTTGCCGGCTATTCTGCAAATGACAATGACTGGTATTTATTTGCACCGGAAACAGGCTATTTCGTTACCGCAGAAAAAGCAGGAACAACAACCGTTGTGATCGGTGGAGTGACATACGAGATCGTTGTAACAGAGACAGTGACAGAGTGTAAGCATGAAAATACAGAAAGAGTCGGAGTAAAGGATCCTACCTGTACGGAACCGGGATCTACAGGAAAGCTTGTTTGTAAAGACTGCAATGAGACACTGGAAGAAGCAACAGAGATCGCAGCAACAGGTCACAGCTATGGAGAATGGACTGTTGTAAAAGCGGCCACAACAGAGGAAGAGGGGCTTGAAAAGAGAGTTTGCGAGAAGTGTGATGCAGAGCAGACAAGAAGTATTCCGAAGCAGGAAAAACCGGATCAGCCGGATGTTCCGGAAAAACCGGGAACTCCTGAAAATGTGAATGAAACTGAGATCAGAAAAGATTCAGTTAAGATCAGTTGGGAAGCACCGGAAAGTGGTGCAGAAGTTGCTCAGTACGCAGTCTTCTTAAATGGAAAAGAAGTTGCCAGGGTAGATGCAGCAATTACAGAGTATACATTTACCGGACTGAATGCCGGAACAGAGTATACAGTCGCAGTTCAGGCAATCGGTACAAACGGAGAAGTTTCAGGAACAGTTGAGATGAAAGTGACAACTGCGGATGATGATAAGAAACCGACAGAGGACGACCAAAAGCCGTCTGATACGCAGAAACCGTCCGATAATCAGAAACCGTCCGATAATCAGAAACCATCTGACAACAAAACTGCCGGAACAACAGTCACAGGCAGCAAGGCAGCTAAGACCGGAGATGTTTCCAATGTACTCCTTCCGGGAATGACCATGCTTCTTGCAGGTGGTGCTGCAGCCGGAACACTGCTTGGGAAAAAAAGAAAGAAATAAAAATCAGGATTTATAATGGATCAGAGCGATTATAAAATCTGAAAAATAAGACAGACTAATTTCAACCCTTTCTATTGGAAGGGTTGAAATTTTTTGCCCTTTGAGAAATAATATGGTCAGAGAAGTCTGGTATCGACAGAAAGAAATGGAGAGAAAAGATGGGAATTTTTGACATTATCGGACCGGTTATGGTCGGACCGTCCAGCTCTCATACCGCAGGGGCGGCGAGAATTGGTTTTGTGGCAAGAAATCTGCTGGGAGAAGATGTGAAAGAGGCAAGGATCCTCCTTTATGGATCCTTTCTTGCAACCGGGAAAGGGCATGGAACGGATAAGGCACTTGTGGCAGGACTCCTGGGAATGAGTCCTGACGATGGAAGAATTGCTGACAGTCTGAGGATTGCAGAAGAAAAGAAAGTCGGAATTGAGTTCGGAGAAGCAAGATTAAAGGAAGGACATCCCAATACAGTGGAACTGAAATTAAAAGGAGTTTCAGGGAAAAAACTGGATATTATTGGAGAATCCATCGGTGGAGGGAGGATCAATATCGCACAGATTGATGGGATTGAAACGAATTTTTCAGGTGAAAATCCGACCTTGATCGTCCATAATCAGGATCAGCCGGGGCATGTGGCAGAGGTGACTTCCATGCTTGCACAGAAAAAGATCAATATTGCAACGCTTCAGTTATATCGCTCCGGTAAAGGCGGTCGTGCAGTCATGGTTGTGGAATGTGATCAGGATGTGCCGGAAGACGGACTGGAGTGGCTGGAAAAAGTGGAAGGAATCATCAAAGTGACCTATCTGAAGAAAGCCGGAGGAAGATAAGCATGGAATATCATAGTATCAGACAGTTGGAAGAACTTTGCAAGACAGAACAGAAGCCGGTATGGAAGATCGTACTGAAGGCAGAGCAGACAGAGACAGATGAGACAGAAAAACAGATTTTTGAAAGAATGCGTCAGATGTATCATGAAATGAAAGCGGCAGATGAGGGATATGCTGCAGAGCTTCGTTCGGCAAGCGGTATGGCTGGCGGGGATGGAGAAAAAATGCACCGGTTTAATGTGACCGGCAAAAATCTGTGCAGTGGATACATGGCTCTGGCAATGGAAAAAGCATTGAAAATGGGAGAATCCAATGCCTGTATGAAGCGGATCGTTGCCGCTCCGACTGCAGGTTCATGCGGAGTGATCCCTGCAGTACTTATAAGTTATGAGGAAGTTGTGGCAGAATCAGAGGAATCAGGAGATGATCCGGCAGAAGACCGGATGGTACAGGCACTTTTTACTGCAGCGGGAATTGGTAAAGTGATTGCAGAAAATGCGTCCATCGCAGGAGCATCCGGCGGATGTCAGGCAGAGATCGGGACGGCAGCGGCCATGGCAGCCGGGGCGTTGACTTTCTTACAGGGGGGTACGACCCGGCAGATTATGCAGGCAGCAGCCTTTGCCCTGAAAAATATGTTGGGGCTGACGTGTGATCCGGTGGGAGGACTGGTGGAAGTCCCCTGTATCAAGCGGAATGTTGCGGGAGTAGTCAATGCAATATCTGCCGCACAGCTCGCCATGGCAGGAATAGTCAGTGCGATATCACCGGATGATACGATCGACAGTATGCGACGAATCGGGAATGAACTTCCTGTTTGTCTGAAGGAAACCGGTATGGGTGGACTTGCTGTGACGGAATCTGCAAAAAAGATTATGAAAAAAATGTTAAATGTTACAGAAATGTTAAAAATAGATTGAATTTTCATCGATTATTTATTATAATGATGCTAGGGTCAAAAGGTCTAAGCCCACATGAGCTTGCTCATAGGTGGGTGAAAGACCTTAGGACCCGCCCCGATATGAGCATAAAAGTGGGATGATAATCCCACGATATGCGAATATTGGGTAGGATTGTGGGAGTGCGTAGCACGGAGCAATCCGTAGGCATCAAAGTCGGGGACTTTTGACCCCGACATCTTATAATGATTGATATGAATGGAACAAAATGACTGGATATGTCTTTGACAGAAAAGTTTTTAAAAGAAGATAGAGCAGAAGATGCAACCGCTTTTTCAGGCAGTTTTTATAGTTTTTAAGGATGATTCGTATAAATCTGTTGAAAAAAGCTGTCTGATGTTGTATCATGAACGATATATGTGGGGACATAGATAATATAATAAGGATTGGTGAAAAGATGAAATTAAAGAAGATTTGCAGTGTAGTTGTTGCAGCAGCGTTGACCTTTTCACTTTCAGTCACTCCGATTCTTGCAGATGAGGTAAGTGATCTGAAGAAGCAGAAAAAGGATACTGAGGAGCAGGTGAACAGCCTGCAGACGCAGCTTAATTCTCTGATGACAAAGATTTCAGAGCTGGAGAATGATCTGATCACGACCGGTGAAGAGATTTCGCAGACAGAGGAAGATCTGAAGGCTGCCCAGGAAGAGCAGGAGCAGCAGTATCAGGCGATGAAGCGTCGTATCAAGTATATGTACGAGGCGGGAACCGGAAGTGCAACGGTGGAAAAGGTACTTTCTTCCGGTAATACGACAAGTGCATTGAAGCAGGCAGAGTATTCTCAGGATTTACATAGTTATGACAGAAAGAAATTGAATGAGTATGTAGCAACAGTAGAGAAAGTTGCAGAACTGAAGGATACGCTTGAGACGAAGATGGATGATCTTGAGAAGACGCAGACGGAGTATGAAGAGCAGAAGACGGAACTGAATACGACGATCACCGAGAAGAGTTCTGAGATCAAGGATCTTGATGTGCAGATTGACGAGGCTGTGAAGAAAGCAGCCGAGGAAGAGGCAAAGCGTCAGGAAGAAGCAAGAAAAGCGGCAGAAGCTGCTGCGGCAGCCGAGGCGGCTAAGAAGAATAATAATAACCGGAATACCGGAGGGACAACGAACAACGGTGGTACTACAAATAATGGTGGTACGACCAATACCGGAGGGGCAACGAACAGCGGCACGACGAACAGTGGTGCTACATACAATCCAAGTACCGGAAATGCGATTGTAGATGCAGCATATTCACAGATCGGTGTTCCGTATGTATGGGGTGGAACAACTCCATATGTCGGACTGGATTGTTCGGGACTGGTTCAGTATTGTTACAGACAGGCAGGAAAGTCGATCCCGAGAACAAGTGGTTCGATTCTTGCAGGCGGAACAATCGTCAGTGATCCGCAGCCGGGAGATATCTGCTGGACACCGGGTCATGTGGCAATCTACATAGGAAATGGTCAGATGATCGAGGCACAGCAGACGGGTGTGCCGGTGAAGGTCAGTAAAGTCCGTGTGGTATATTATGTGAGATATTAGCAGGAAAGAAAAAAGTCATCGCAGTAAGCGATGGCTTTTTTTGGCTATTTTCTATGCAGGCACAATTTCCAGCCAGTATCCGTCCGGGTCAGAAATAAAATAAATTCCTCTGTTGTCTTCAACATCATATCATAAAAGCAGAAAAAGGAAAAGAATCTCAATAAAAAATCAGGGAAAAAACCAGGACTGGGTACGGAAAAGAAAAGTGAAAAAATAAAAAGAAGAAAATGCATGAAAAAAGGCGAGAAAATGCAAAAAGATAAAAATAGAACCGTAAAAATTCGATTTAAACTGACAAAAATGCAAGAAACCATTGACGAAATGTCAAAAGTTGTATACAATAGCAATTAGTGTGGCGATGTCACAAGAGTATTCAAGAAAGAATGGAGGAATCCTGCAATGACTGCATACAAAGATTTGAGCAAAGAAGAGTTATTAGAGTTAAAGAAGGGACTGGAAGCCCGCTTTGAAGAGATTAAGGCGAAGGGTCTTTCATTGGATATGTCCAGAGGTAAGCCGGCTGCAGACCAACTGAATCTGTCAATGGGGATGATGGATGTACTGAACAGCAGTGAAGAGCTGACCTGTGCCAATGGCGTTGACTGTCGGAATTATGGTGGTCTTGACGGAATTGATGAAGCAAAGCAGCTTCTTGCAGATATGATGGAAGTACCAAGGGATAATGTGATCATTTTTGGTAATTCAAGTCTGAATGTTATGTATGATACAGTTGCAAGAGCAATGACTCATGGAGTTATGGGAAGTACACCATGGTGTAAGCTTGATAAGGTAAAATTCCTCTGTCCTGTTCCGGGATATGACAGACACTTCGCAATTACAGAGCATTTCGGAATTGAGATGATCAATATTCCGATGACACCGGAAGGACCGGATATGGATCTGGTAGAAGAACTGGTAAATAATGATCCTGCAGTAAAAGGAATCTGGTGTGTTCCAAAATATTCTAATCCACAGGGAATCACGTACTCAGATGAGACAGTCTTCCGTTTTGCAAATCTGAAACCGGCAGCAGAAGATTTCCGTATTTTCTGGGACAATGCCTACTGTGTTCACCATCTGTACGAGGACAAGCAGGATTATCTGCTGGAGATTTTGATGGAGTGTAAAAAAGCAGGAAATCCGGATATGGTCTATAAGTTCTCATCTACATCCAAGATCAGTTTTCCTGGATCAGGAATTGCAGCAATGGCTGCATCAGATGCGAACCTGAAAGATATCCGTAATATGATGAAGGTACAGACGATCGGACATGACAAGGTAAACCAGCTTCGTCATGTAAGATTCTTTAAAGATATCCACGGAATCGTAGAGCATATGAAGAAGCATGCTGATATTTTAAGACCGAAGTTTGAAACGGTACTGGAAGTACTGGACAAAGAACTTGGCGGACTGGAGATCGGTTCATGGATCGCACCAAGGGGAGGTTATTTTATCTCCTTTGACGCACTGGATGGATGTGCAAAGGCGATCGTGGCAAAGGCAAAAGAAGCGGGTGTAGTGCTGACCGGTGCAGGAGCTACGTTCCCTTACGGAAAAGATCCTCATGACAGCAATATCCGTATCGCTCCGTCTTATCCGACTCCGGAGGAACTTGAGATGGCAGCAGATATTTTTGTACTGAGTGTGAAGCTGGTAAGTATTGATAAGATCCTGGAAGAAAAATAATTGAAGCAGAACAGATAAGAAAAAGAAAAGTGTCGCTTTCCGATCCGCAGAGGATGATCCTCCGGAAAAGAAAGTGGCACTTTTTAAATCCTGTCAGACAGTTAAATTCTACCAGATACCGAGAATGTGCTGCATCATAAGACTGACAAAAGCAATGCCGATCCAGCAGCAGAATCCGGTGAGAATAGGTTTCATTCCGGTCCTGACGAGCTTGACAATATTCGTATTCAGACCGATTGCGGACATTGCCATGATGATCAGAAATTTGCTCAGTTCTTTCAATGGGGCGGTTACACCGGCAGGAAGATGAAAGATGGTTGTGACAACCGATGCAAGAACGAAAAACAGTACGAACATCGGAAAGGCACGTTTCAGACTGAAAGAAGATCCTTCGGTATTTTTGGATTTCCGGCTTTTGTAAATGGCGAGGACTAATGTGATCGGGATGATCGCAAGGGTTCTTGTCATTTTTACGATCGCAGCAGCTTCCAGTGTATTGCTTGCATGGATTCCGTCCCAGGCGGTAGCAGCGGCAGTGACAGAAGAGGTATCATTGATGGCGGTTCCTGCAAACAATCCGAATCCTTCATTTGTCAGGCCAAGGGCAGCTCCGAGTGAAGGAAAGACGAGGGCGGCAATGACGTTGAACAGGAAAATAACGGAGATAGACTGGGCAATCTCTTCATCATCAGCTCCGATAATCGGTGCAGTAGCTGCAATGGCACTTCCTCCGCAGATAGATGAACCGACACCGACCAGAACTGCACTGTTGGAATTGATATGCAATATTTTATACATAATAAAAGCAATTACCAGTGATGTAGTGATGGTGGAAAGAATGATCGGGAGAGACTGCTTCCCTTTTGCCAGAATTTCTGTGAGATTCATTCCGAATCCAAGGAATACAACGGCTGTCTGCAGGATCTTTTTGGATGTAAAATTAATTCCCGGTGAAAAGACGGTTTTATCGGTCAGGATCAGGGTAACGATCATACCGATCAGAATAGAAAAGACCGGACCGCCGACAACGGGGACAGCCTTTCCGAGCAGCCATGATGGAATGGCAATCAGCAGGCATAAGAGCAGGCCTGCACCATTTTTCTTAAAAAAGTTCATAAAATATTCCTCCTGTGTTTTATGTAATAAAAATCTTCAGTCAGCGATAACGATAGATTCCTGTCTACAGATACTGTAGCCAGCAATTACTATAGCACATCCGGATGAGAATTGGAAATGATATCTCTTTATAAAAAAACAAAATTATGGTATGATTCTGAACGGAAAGTATTTATGCCGGAAGATATCAAAAATTATTTCCGCGATGATGTATATGATATAAAGGGGCAGAAAGAGTTATGGTAAAAGGTGTTATATTTGATGTAGATGGAGTTCTTCTGAACTCCATGCCTGTATGGGAGAATCTCGGTGAACTCTATTTACAGAAATTCGGGATCCAGGCAGAAAAAGATTTAAGTGAGATTCTATATGAAATGAGTCTGAAAGAAGCAGCGGAGTATCTGATTTCTCATTACGGACTGAAGCAGACCGTGGAAGAGGTTACAAAGGGGATTGTAAAGGAAGTAGAGCAGTTTTATGTGGAAAAAGTGCCTCTGAAAGAGGGAGTACGTGAATATCTGAAAGAATTGAAAGAACGGAAGATCCCGATGGTGATCGCCACTTCCGGTGACCGGAAGAATGCAGAGGCAGCATTGAAAAGACTGAAAGTTTTTTCTTATTTTGAAGGAATTTTTACGGCTTCAGAGATCGGAAGTGGAAAGAATCAGCCGGATCTGTATTTCGCAGCGGCACTTCAACTGGATACAGATCCGGGGCAGACCTGGGTCTTTGAGGATGCATGGCATGCAATCAGAACGGCAAAGAGTGCGGGATTTAAGACGGTCGCAGTCTATGATAAGGCGAACGATAAAAATCTGGGACAGATCTGGAATCATGCGGATATTTATCTGCCGGATCTGTTGAATTTCAATGAGTTCTGGAGCAGGGCATCTGAAATGTGAAAAAGAGAAAATCGTTGTGCTTCTGCAAGGCTTGTTATAGAAAAGGCTTGTCATTCTGTAAAGCTTCCTATAGAATGAAAGAGATGCAAATGAAAGGAATGGAGTAAAATAAATGGACGGGTCTATGTTTATTGGAACATGGTGGGCTTTGATTCCACCGCTTCTCGCAATTATACTTGCGTTTATCACAAAGGAGGTGTACAGCTCCTTATTTATCGGAGTAGCCGTAGGAGCACTCCTTTACAGTGGATTCCACCCGTGGGATTCATTTGTTAATTTTTTTGAGATCATGAAGAACAGTATGAATCTGAATATTCTTATTTTTGATGTACTGTTGGGAATGATCATTGTACTGATGGCAAAATCGGGAGGTTCTGCTGCTTATGGAAAATGGGCGGGAACAAAGATCAGAACCAAGCGGAGTGCCTTACTTGCGACGATGGGACTGGGTGTCCTGATTTTTGTAGATGACTATTTTAACTGCCTGACAGTCGGATCGGTAATGCGTCCGGTCACAGATCAGCAGAAAGTTTCGAGAGCAAAACTTGCCTATATCATTGATGCAACGGCAGCTCCGGTGTGCATTATTGCACCGATCTCAAGCTGGGCTGCTGCAGTGAACTCGTATGTGCCTGCAGATGCAGGGATCAGCGGTTTTCAGTTGTTTTTGCGTACTATCCCGTATAACCTGTATGCGATCCTTACACTGGTGATGGTATTTTTTATCTGTTTTACGGGCTTTGATTTCGGACTGATGAAAAAGCATGAAGAAAATGCGGCGAAGGGTGACTTATTTACCAGCGGTGGTGATGAATTTGAGCAGGTGTCTGAGGATGAAGTGAACCCGGGCGGTAAAGTGATGGATTTAGTACTTCCGGTTGCGGTGCTGATTGTTTCTGCGATCGGAGCAATGATCTATACCGGTTATCTTGGCGGAGCGAAAGACATTATCACTGCATTTTCCGGCTGTGATGCAGAAACCAGTCTGATTTTCGCAACGATGGTGACGATCTTCTTTATGATGCTTCTGTATCTTCCGAGAAAGGTTGTAGATTTTAAAGGGTTTATGGAAAGTCTGGTAGAAGGCTTTAAGCTGATGATCCCGGCGATTACGATCCTGATCTTTGCGTGGTCACTGAAAGGAATCGGAGATGCAATGGGACTGGCTGAATTTGTAGGCGGTATCGTGGGAGAGAATGCTTCAGCAAGTATTTTCATCCCGGTAGTATTATTTGCAGTTGCGATTTTCCTGTCTTTTTCAACAGGTACCTCCTGGGGGACATTTGCGATCCTTGTTCCGATCGCAACAGGAATGTTTGCAGGAAATACCAGTCTGGAGATGATGATTATTTCTGTATCAGCGGTTCTTGCGGGTGCAGTGTGCGGGGATCATATTTCACCGATCTCGGATACAACGGTTATGTCTTCCGCAGGAGCTCAGAGTAATCATCTGAACCATGTATCCACACAGATGCAGTATGCGGTGATTGTGGCAGGTGTATGTATGATTGGATATATTATTGCGGCACTTACGAAAATGTGGTGGCTGACACTGGGAATCAGTCTGCTGATTCTTCTGGCAATCCTGATGGGAATGAAGATTGTTCTTTCTAAAAGGCAGGCAGTATAAGATGATAAAGATTGAAGTACCATACCTTGATCAGAGCATTTATTATCCCACAGGATGTGAAAGCGTATCGACAGTAATGCTTTTGCAGTATCTTGGCTACAGGGTGAGTGTGGATGAGTTTATCCGGGATTATCTGAAGCAGGATTCATTTGAAGAACGAAAGGGTGATCTTTATGGGCCGGATCCGCGACACTATTTTTGCGGAAGTCCCTATGATGTGGAATCCTATGGATGCTATGCTCCAGTTATCGTGGAGTCTTTAAACCGGATTTTTGAAGCGAAAGCATTGGATGAAAAGCAGCAGCAGACAGAAATAGAGAAAAATATTCGTTATCGTGCGATTGATGAATCGGGAAAGACAGCAGAGCAGCTTGTAGAGCAATATGTCAGCAAAGGAATGCCGGTCATTTTCTGGGCATGTATCAATATGCGTGAACCGAAGACCGGGCCAGTCTGGAAGCTGAAAGAGACGGGGGAGACATTTACGTGGATGTCCAATGAGCATTGTATGCTGCTGGTCGGAGCGGATGAGGGAAATTATTACTTTAATGATCCGTATGATGGTCATGGTGTGATCGGTTATCCAAAGGCTCTTGTGGAGAATCGGCATCAGGCACAGCACATGCAGGCAGTTACAGTTGTGGAGATCCTGGAAAATGACTGCAAAAAGAGTCGGTAAAAGAATGTGTGTATTGAGAATGTGAATACCAGATAAGCGAAGAAAATGGATCGTGTCGTGAAAGGTTCTGAAAATCTGGCAGAAAAGAGAAAGCCGGGAACAGAAACACTCTGAAGTACAGAGTGTAGATCTGTTCCCGGCTTTTTGCCAGGTATACGACAAAAAGATACATTGCCGATTTTAATGGGTGAAAGTTGCACCTGCTTTATAAAAGCTGAATTCCGCCGGCAGCGGCTTTTTCTGCCACGTCATCCGGCCAAAGAGAAGACTGGACTTCTCCGATATGAGCTTTTCTCAGATAATACATACAGATACGTGACTGACCGATTCCACCGCCTACAGTATAAGGCAGTTCACCGTTCAACAGAGCCTTCTGGAATGGCAGTTCAGCACGTTCTTCACATCCGGCTTCTTTTAACTGGTTTTTAAGGGAAATTTCATCCACACGGATTCCCATAGAGGAAAGTTCCAGTCCCATGTCGAGAACCGGATAGTAAACGATGATATCTCCGTTTAATTCCCAGTCATCATAGTCCGGTGCACGTCCGTCATGCTTCTCACCGGATGCAAGAAGTCCGCCAATCTTGGAAATGAACACTGCTCCCTTTTCTTTGGCAATCTTTGTCTCACGTTCTTTTGTGGAAAGAGCAGGATAAAGATCTTCTAATTCCTGAGAGGTGATGAAGAAAATATCATCAGGAAGAAGAGGTTCGATGTAATTGTATCTTCTGGATATGTAGTCTTCTGTATCCTTCAGTGCCGCATAAACCTTGCGGACGGTATACTCCAGGGTTTCCATGTTGCGTTCTTCCTTGGAGATAACTTTCTCCCAGTCCCACTGGTCTACATAGAGAGAGTGGATGTTGTCGGTATCCTCGTCTCTGCGGATGGCACTCATATCAGTATAGAGTCCTTCCCCTGAGTGGAATCCATAATGCTTCAGTGCATATCTTTTCCATTTCGCAAGAGAATGAACGATCTCTGCTGCAGCATCATTCTGTTCTTTAATTCCAAAAGAAACCGGACGTTCTACTCCATTTAAGTTATCGTTCAGCCCGGATTCAGGACGGACGAAAAGAGGAGCGGAAACGCGGGTCAGATGCAGATTCTTTGCAAGTGCACGTTCAAAATGATCTTTTACTTCCTTGATGGCAACTTCCGTTTCACGGATCGTGAGCGGAGAAGTATAGCCTTCAGGAATTTTTAACTGTTCCATATGATTTCTCCTTTATATGATTCAATGTCTGCGATTGTCAACAGCATTCCTCTTTATTTTAAAGGGAGAGATATTATAAGTCAATTATCTTGTATTATAATGTGAAAATTGCTAAAATATATAACAGGGAATGTCTTCAGATCAGAAGAGGTAACAAAGGGGAAAAGAATCGCAGAAGAACGAAGGTGGAGTATATGAATATGAAAATGATTGTGGATTCGATCGGAAATTTTGATTTTAATGTACTGCTGGCAGGGTTTAATGACAGCTCTCATGTGCTGACTCAGGTAGAATTGATCTCGCTGATCGTATTAGGCGTGTTAGGAATTGGAATCTGCCTGACCGGGTGGAAATTTGTCAGAGTGTGGGCAGTTATATTCGGCTTTGTATCTGGAACTGTCGGTGGAGCGGCAGCAGCATATTTTGCGGGACTTACTGTGGATTACATATGGATTCCGGGACTGGTAGTGGGAGTAATTCTGACCGCATTAAGCATATGGAAGAAAAAAGTGGGCGGTTTTTGGTTATGCTGGCTGATGACAGCACTGGTGGGAGTCCATCTTCTGAAACCGGACAGTGTGATTCTGTGGGGAGTCTGTATCGGTGTCGGTCTGCTTGTAGCAGTAGTCTTTATTTGGTTTTCAAGCATTGTTACGATTTTTGTCACTTCCATTTTTGGCGGTATGGTTACAGGAAGCTGTATTTATTATCTGATTCCTGTAAATATGAGATGGATCCATATTGTATTATGCATAGTGGCAGCGGTACTCGGAGTGTGGATTCAGATGCTCATGGAATCGGGTAAGCAGAAAAAGAGCAATCTGAAGACAGCGGAAAAGATCCGTGAAAATAATTCTACAGAAAATGATGTGGAACGAGCAAGAAACTGGATCGATGAAGTAGAAGAGGATGACCAGATGGTGGAAGAGGACCAGATGGAAAAGGAAGACGCATCTGAAGTGGAGGAAGAGGAGTATTATTTTGATGAAGAAGATTCCACAATAGAAGAAGATTATTATTTGGATGAGGAAGACCCTGAGACAGAGGAAGACGAGTATTTGGATGACGAAGACTCTGAAATAGACGAAGATTACTATTTGGATGACGAAGATTCTGAAATAGAGGAAGATTACTATTTGGATGACGAAGATCCTGAAATAGATGATGAGGACTATTATGACGAGGATGAATCGGGGGAAGAATAACAGGTATGGAAGTGGATTCTTTCAGAAAAGGAGGCTGTGCGTATGAAGATTGATATGCATTGTCATGTAAAAGAAGGCTCAATAGACAGCAGAGTCGGGATTGAAGAGTATATTGAAATTCTGAAGAAAAAGGGATTCCAGGGAATGGTAATCACGGATCATGATACGTATAACGGATACCGTTACTGGAAAGAGAATATCAAAGGAAAGAAGCATACAGATTTTGTTGTACTGAAAGGGATTGAATATGATACGCGTGATGCGGGTCATATCCTGGTGATCATGCCGGAAGGAGTTAAGATCCGTCTGCTGGAAATGCGGGGAATGCCGCTGGCGTTGTTGATCGATCTGGTTCATCGTAATGGCGGAGTTCTTGGACCTGCACATCCATGCGGTGAAAAGTATATGAGTTTTACGCATGCAAGAAAATTCTACCAGTCACCGGAGATTATCAAGCGTTTTGATTTCGTAGAGGGATTTAACAGTTGTGAGACAACGGAGTCCAATGCCGGAGCGATGAAGCTTGCAAAGAAATATGGAAAGCTGACAACCGGAGGAAGTGACTCCCATAAAAGTGACTGTGTAGGTCGGGGGTATACAATCCTGCCTGAACCGGTCAGTTGTGAGACAGAGCTGATCTCCTTGATCCATAAAAAGACTCCGCTGAAAGCAAGTGGAGTACTTTACAACAAGACGACGAAGGAGAAGATCGGAAAGATCAACAAATTCCTGGTATACTCATTCTGGGTCTATAATAAAAGTGGTGAATTGTTAAAGCGTCATGGCAGAAATAAAAAAATGGAAGAGGAGCATCCATTTGATCCGATCGACCCGATCGAATTATATTATCATCCGTAATACGTTCCGTATGGAAAGGAATAAAAGAGTCAGAAAAACTGAAAATACAGAAGCGGCTTCAGTGTAAGCCGCTTCTGTATTTTCCGGGAGTAGTTCCATATTTTCTTTTAAAAAGCCGGTTGAAGTAAGAAAGGTGTTCAAAGCCACATTCTTCAGCAATCGTAAGAACGGAGTCGGAAGAATTTTTCAGCTTTTGTCCGGCAATCGTAAGTCGGTAATCATTCAGATATTCGATAAAACCGGTTCCCATATGAAGTTTAAAAAATTTCATAAAGTGTGATTTACTGTAATAAGTAAGAGCGGCCATATCTTCAATGGAGACTGGTTCAGTATAATGTTCTTCTACATATCTGAGGACAAGCTTCATTTTTTCGAGAGATTTTAACCGGGGAGAAGAGTCGTGTTCCTTTTTTTTCTGATTTGAGATCAGAATGTAAAAGAACTGAAAAAGATAACCTTTTAATGCAAGCTGCCATCCGTCAGGACGGGTTTCGCATAACAGGTCAATCTGACAGATACACTCAGTAAGCTGTACATGGCAGGGGACGGCAGGAGTAAAAAAAATCTCTACAGGAACAGAACCTGACATAAGAGGACGAAGAAACTGCGTGGCACAGAGATCATTATCCCCGGAGATGAGAAGTTCGGGAAGTAAAAGGATATTTTCGTATTCCATGGAATCGGATTCATGTTGTTCGATGGAATGAAGACAGCCCGGACGGATAAAAATGATGTCTCCTGCATTGACGATCTTTTTCTGAAAATCGACTGAGATCAGACCATGCCCCTTTTTTATAACGATCAGTTCCAGTTCGTCGTGCCAGTGAAGCGGGATGCGGGTAAAATCCAGTGGAATGGAACAAGGATAAGTATTGTATGGAAATTCTGCAGTTGTGTGCTGCTTGGTTTCGTGATAATTCTGATAATTATTGATCTGCAAATAAATCTGCTCCTTTCAGAGTGGTTCAGGGATGAGCGACAGGATCGACTCACATAATGCCTGCTTATACAATAGAATGATAGTATTGTACTATAAAGTGAAATTATATTGCAAGAAAAGATAAAAAAATAGTATTAAAATACATATTATGAAAATAAGATAAAGACGGGCGGTGTGGAATCGCCATAGAATGGAACGGAATAAAAAAGGAGAAGAGACTATGAATATGCAGGAAAAGCTGGGTCAGATATTGGGAAAAGAGATTTCACAGGCATCTAATGAGGAAATTTACGATGCTCTGTTGACAATCGTACAGGAGATGGCTTCAAAAAAAGAGCGTACGGACAGCAAAAAGAAATTATATTATATTTCAGCAGAATTTCTCATTGGAAAATTATTGTCTAATAATATGATCAATCTTGGGATCTATAAAGAAGTAAAAGAAATTCTTGAAAAACATGGAAAGAATTTAAGCGAGATCGAAGAAATAGAACCGGAACCGTCTTTGGGAAATGGGGGGCTTGGAAGGCTTGCAGCGTGCTTCTTGGATTCCATTGCAACGCTTGGACTTGCGGGAGATGGTGTTGGACTGAATTATCATCTTGGATTGTTCAGACAGGAATTTAAGAATAATCTGCAGAAGGAAACTCCGAACCCATGGATCGAGAAGAAATCGTGGCTTAAAAAGACCGATGTGGTATATCCGGTATCCTTCAGGGGGCTGGACGTCAAAGCAAGAATGTACGATATTGAAGTGACAGGATATAATAATCTGACAAATAAATTACATCTTTTTGATCTTGATTCAGTAGATGAGACGATCGTGGAGGATGGAATTGATTTTGATAAAAAAGATATAGAGAAGAACCTGACGCTGTTCTTATATCCGGATGACAGTGATGAAAATGGAAGACTTCTTCGTATTTATCAGCAGTATTTTATGGTCAGTGCGGGAGCACAGATGATTTTGGATGAATGTGTTGCAAAAGGCTGTAAACTGTATGATCTTTCGGAGTATGCGGTGATCCAGATCAACGATACACATCCGACTATGGTGATCCCTGAACTGATCCGTCTGCTGATGTTGCGTGGCATGGATATGGATGCTGCAGTGAAAGTGGTATCAGAAACGTGTGCATATACCAATCATACGATCCTTGCAGAAGCATTGGAAAAATGGCCGGTTGCATATCTGAAGAAAGTTGTTCCGCAACTGGTTCCGATCATTGAAGTTCTGGATGATAAAGTAAGAAGAAAGTATGAGGATGAGAGCGTATCCATCATTGACAGGAATGATACAGTCCATATGGCACATATAGATCTGCATTACGGATTTAGTGTCAATGGTGTTGCTTCACTGCATACTGAGATTTTAAAAGAGACGGAACTGAATAATTTTTATAAGATCTATCCTGAAAAATTTAATAATAAGACCAATGGTATTACGTTCCGCCGCTGGCTGCTCCACTGTAATCCTGCTCTGACAGAACTGATTGATTCGCTGATCGGAGAAGGGTACAAGAGGGATGCGGCAGAACTGGAAAAGCTTTTGAAGTATCAGGATGATGAAAAAGTTCTCGAAAAGCTTGTGACGATCAAAAAAGAAAATAAAAAAGCACTGTGCAGATATCTGAAAGAAACGCAGGATATAGAGATCAGCCCGGATACGATTTTTGATATCCAGATCAAAAGGCTTCATGAGTATAAGCGTCAGCAGTTAAATGCGTTATATATTATTGATAAATACCTGGAGATCAAAGAAGGCAAGATTCCGGCTGCACCGGTAACTGCGATTTTTGGAGCAAAAGCAGCACCGGCATATGTGATCGCAAAAGATATCATCCATCTGATCCTCTGTCTGCAGGAGATCATTAATCATGATCCTGATGTAAGCCCTTACCTGAAAGTGGTAATGGTGGAAAATTATAACGTAACGAAAGCTGAAAAACTGATCCCGGCATGTGATATTTCCGAGCAGATCTCACTTGCGTCAAAAGAGGCAAGCGGAACAGGAAATATGAAATTTATGCTGAATGGAGCGGTGACTCTCGGAACGGAAGATGGTGCAAATGTGGAGATCCATGAACTGGTGGGAGATGACAACATTTTCGTATTTGGAGCTTCTAGTGATGAAGTGATCGAACATTATGCAAAAGCTGATTACGTTTCAAAAGAATTTTATGAAAAGAATCCTGCGATCAAAGCTGCAGTTGATTTTATCACGAGTAAGGAAGTACTTGCAGTAGGACAGAAGGAGAATCTGGAAAGACTTCAGCATGAGATCATCAGCAAAGACTGGTTTATGACACTGCTTGATTTTGATGCTTATAAAGAAAAGAAGGAAGAAGCACTGGAGGCATATGCGGATCAGAAAGCCTGGGCAAAGAAAGCACTGATCAATATTGCAAAAGCCGGATACTTTTCTTCTGACAGAACGATCGAAGAGTATAACCGGGATATCTGGAAACTGTAACCGCGAAAGATCTGGAGGAAATAAAATGAAAAGAGCAAGTGGAGTTTTGATGCCGGTATTTTCGCTGCCATCAAAATATGGAATAGGGTGCTTTTCAAAAGAAGCATACAAATTTGTAGATCAACTGAAAAAGGCAGGGCAGAGTTACTGGCAGATCCTGCCGCTTGGTCCAACCGGATATGGTGATTCACCCTATCAGTCATTTTCTACCTATGCCGGGAATCCGTATTTTATTGATCTGAAGACATTGGTAAAAGAGGGACTTCTGACAAAGAAGGAGTGTAAGGAAGTACACTGTAAAGATCAGAAAAAGATTGATTATGAAAAAATATATCAGAACAGATTTAAGATTCTGAAAAAGGCATACAGACGATTTCAGAAAAATGATAAGTACGAAAAATTTCTTGAAGAGAATGCTTTCTGGCTGGAAGATTACTGCTTGTATATGGCAATTAAAGACATCCATGCGGGAAAAAGCTGGAGTGAATGGGAAGAGCCTTTAAAAAAAAGGGAAAAAACTGCACTTGAAAAAGTAAAGGAAGAGCTGGAAGATGAGATCGGCTTCTATCGGTTTCAGCAGTATGAATTTGACCGGCAGTGGAAAAAGCTGCATGCTTATGCAAAAGAGCGGGGGATTCAGATCATAGGTGATATCCCGATCTACGTGGCTTTTGACAGTGCAGATGCATGGGCTGCACCTGAATTATTTCAGTTCGATGAAGAAAATAATCCGGTCAGAGTAGCAGGATGCCCACCGGACGCATTTGCAAAGACGGGACAGCTTTGGGGAAATCCATTATATAACTGGGAATATCATCAAAAGACCGGATACGCATGGTGGATTCAGAGAATCCGATACTGTTTTCAGCTCTATGATGTTGTAAGGATCGATCATTTCAGAGGATTTGATGAATATTATGCAATTCCATACGGTGAGCCTACTGCGGAAAATGGAACATGGATGCCCGGACCGGGAATGAAACTTTTCCGTGCCATTGAAAAAGAACTTGGAAGACCGGAAATTATTGCGGAAGATCTCGGTTTTCTGACGGAGAGTGTCCTTCGGATGTTGAAAGAAAGTGGATTTCCGGGAATGAAGGTACTTCAGTTTGCATTTGATTCAAGCGGAGAATCAGTTTATCTTCCTCACAGATATTCTGAAAATTGTGTGGTTTATACAGGAACGCATGATAATGATACGACCAGAGGATGGTATCGCACACTGGATAAAGAAAGCCGTAATTTTGCAAAAGAATATATAGGTGTTTCCAGGTTGGATGATGATACATTGACGTGGGATTTTATGCGGCTTGCAATGAGAAGTGCAGCACAATTATGCGTGACACCGATGCAGGATATTTTGGGAATTGACGGAAGTGGAAGAATTAATATGCCTTCCACATTGGGCGGAAACTGGATCTGGCAGATGGAAAAAGGAGCATTCGATAAAAGGACAGTTCATAAACTATATCGGATGACCCAGTTATATGGCAGGCTGAATGGACAGATAAAAAAGCAGCCTGAACCATGTATGGAAAATCTGAAATGTAAAGAAGAAAAAGAGTAGGAAAGAATAAAAGATCAGAAAAGAATAGAGAAGGAAAGAGCAGAAAAACAGAAAGATCAGGAGATCGGGAAAGCATAGTAAGGTAATCCCGTTTCCTGATCTTTCTTTATGTGAGTAACAGACAAAAAGTTTGCTGAGTCTATGAAATCTCTTAAGCAGGAAAATTTTTTTCAAAGGGGAAAATTTCTTTCCATTTTCCAGGGGCAAGGGATTCGTCTAAATGAATGTCATCAATGGAAATCCGCTTTAATTCGATCACGCAGCAGTGAACAGCCTTCATCATACGGCGGATCTGACGTTTACGCCCTTCACTGATGGTGATTTCTCCATAGGTGACCGGATGAGAAGGCAGATTAGTACGGACTGCATTTTGCACTTCTGGATGCAGCGTATCAAGAATATTACTAAGAGTATCCTTTTTGAAAAGAGTGATCTTTGCAGGAGAAGTAGGAACAGGAGATCCCTTTAGCAAAATTCCATTTTCCAGGAACTGGCGTCGGTTTTCCGTCAGGTCTCCGAGGACGGTAAAAAGATAAGTCTTTTTCTTATGATAGGCAGGATGAGTGAGCTGTTGATTCCAGTTACCGTCATCTGTAATGAGCAAAAGACCGGTTGTCTCACGGTCTAAGCGTCCGGCAGGATTCAGACGGTCATTGTGCAGTTCTGAAAAATAATCCATAACAGTGGGATAAAGAGCATCACGTCGTGCGGTAACGCAGCCAAAAGGCTTGTTAAACATATAATAATGGAACATATTAGTACTCCTTGAATCTATGAACTTGCTATCAAGTATAGAAAGTAAGTGCATTACAGGTAAAGTAGCAGAAAAATCAGTATTTATTTTTGAAAATATAGCTGTAAAGATGATTATACTCAAAATATGATTAAGTGAAAAGGGATTATTTTATAAAAAAAGCAAAAAGCCACTTGAAATCTGTGAAAAGGAGACTAACTATTAAAAGTCAAGCCTTAAAATGATATTTTTTGAATAAAGTACAGAAATGTATTTTAGATATATTTGGAACTCAGTTAGAGTTCCTTGAACCTTGAAAACTGCATGACAAAAAGAGCATCGTGATAGGTGCTCAAAAAGGAGTATTGAATTAGAAAGATGTTTCTGGCTTAGGTCGGAATCAATGGTTGTTTGAGTATACGGTTTGATCCATTGTGCTTTTATTCCCATTTGACGCATATAATTTCCCACTGTTTTTTCAGCAATATTTTCTCCGGATTTCCGCAATTCAGCCGCAATTTTAGGAGCACCATAGTTTTGATGTAAATCATCATAAATTTTTTGGATTTTTTCTTTTAAAACAGTTCGTCGAATAGACGTGTCCGAAGGAACACGCTTCTTCCATGCATTATAACCAGATCGTGAAACGTCTAAATTTTTCAGTATCCCGCTGACAGAAACTTGACGTTTCACAGGCAGGTTGTTGATTTCTTCTACATATTTAGATGTAGCAGCGTAAAGAGTTTTTGTCATTTTCCCAGAATACCGATTGCTTTTTTTAACACTTCAAGTGCATCCTTTGTATTGCGTAATTCTCGTTGCAAACGTGCGATTTCTTTTGCCTCATCACTTGCATAATTGCCTGAACCACGAGTAGGAACAGTTCCTTCATGTTCCTTTGCTGATTTCATCCAACTCTTTAGTGCTGATTCGCTAATCCTAAGATTTTCAGCACACTTACGAAGTGCAATCTCGGGATGCTCCAACCGATATCTTACTGCATCTTCCTTGCGACCTTTACCCAATCAAAGAATTTATCCAGCATTTGAAGTTTCAAAGACTGTTAGAACGCTATGACAATTTATACAGCATGGATATGTTTGGGGAAAGCATAGAGGGACATACGTATAAGACACCTTTCCAATTCGTGAAACGGATAAACCCAAACTCAAAAGAAGATATGGAACTGTTACGGGAAGTATTAAGGAATAACCATTTTGATGATGAGGACGAGTAATCTTTTTCCTCTTGTGAGAAGATACAGCAAACAAAAAGCCCAGATCAAGAGTGCAAGCACCACCGAAATGGTGGCAAGCTCTTGATCTGGGCTTTTTCTTTTCTGTGTTGGGTAATCAAGAGGGAAAAAGGGATAAAAGCGTGTATCTCTGTAAAGGAGTATACGCCTATCCTCTATCTCTTTGATAACTGATATATTCGTTTGCTGTACATTGACAGCGTTTCCTGCTTGTATTTTGAATAGTACATGGAAAAGTTTAGCAGTTCAGTATCACCTTACTTCGTATCTTCAATCTTGTTTTTCTTTGACATGCAGGGGATTTTATCCATTCGGTAATCATTCTAAATTCCCCAATCTTGACTGGTTATTTGTAACTTTACCATATGCGGATAAATTTTACCTGTGTTCATCAACTTGTTTGGCGTTCCTTGTTCAGCCACAGAACCGTCTGAAAGTACAACCACTTTATCTGCACCACTTACAGTACGCATACGGTGGGCGATAACAAGTACCGTTTTATCCTTTATCAATCTTGATAAAGCAGCCTGTATCAATGTTTCATTTTCCACATCAAGACTTGCTGTAGCTTCATCAAGTAGAATAATAGGGGCGTTTTTGAGAAACGCACGGGCGATTGAAATACGTTGCCTTTCACCGCCGGATAGTTCACAGCCATTTTCACCAATCATACTATGATAGCCGTTCGGGAGTTTTGTCGCAAATTCTTCACAATTTGCCAGCCTTGCCGCCGCAATCACTTCCTCGTCTGTTGCGTCCTTTTTACCAATCCTAATATTCTCCATGATTGTATTGTTAAACAGTGTTACATCTTGAAATACAATGGAATACAGTGACAGCAGTGTTTCCGGCTCTATTTTGGATATGTCCATACCACCGACAGTGATTTTACCTTTGCTTATATCCCAAAATCGCGAAGCAAGACGTGAAACAGTGGTTTTTCCTCCGCCGGACGGTCCAACTAATGCGGTAACTTCTCCTTGTTTTGCGATAAAAGAAACGTCTTTTAATACTGTTTCTCCAGAGTTGTAGGCGAAACCTACATGGTCAAAGACAATATCATAGCCCTTGTTTGATAGGGTGGTGCTGCCTTTTTGGATAGGATGGTCAAGAATTTCATTCATACGATTTATGTTCGTTCTAGTGGAGATTATCGCAGCCAGATTTTGCAATGCCCCCTCAAGCGGTGCATACAGTCTTGAAGCTACAAGCAAAAACAGAAAGAACATTGGAATATCAATTTCCCCACGAATAAGCAGTGTAGAACCTACCAACGCAACTGTAGCAATACCGAATTTTAATATCAACGTAGATGAAACAACAAAAAGTGCTGTTCCAAGCTCTGTTATAATATTTCGCTTTTCTACATAATCAATTTTTTTATCAAGCTCTTTTAGATAGTTTTCTTCCGCATTATTTGCCTTTAAGTCCTGCAAGCTTTCGATACACTCCTGTACGCCGTTCTCGAGTGCAACATTTGCTTCTACGGATTTTCGGTTAAAGTATTGCTGTATACGTGCGGAAAAAAATATAATTGTAAACGCAATCGGTAAAACCCAAACAGCAGCAAGAGCCATACGAAAATCTATGATAAAAAGATTGATTGCAATGAGCGTTGTTGAAATCAAGGAACCTGCTAAAGCGGGTACATAATGAGAAAATGCGGTTTCTAGTGTTGCACAATCCCCCATAATTGAATTTGTCAAATCAGCAAGGTCTTTCTTACCGAAAAAAGATAATGGAATTTTTCGGAGCTGTTCTGCTAAGGATATACGCCTTACCCCACTTTCTACATAAGTAGCTAAGTAAGTCGCATTATACTGAAACCAAGTCGTGATAAATATAAGGCATAAACATACCAATGCACCAACTGTATAGAAAGCAATGCGGCTTCCATTTACACTCCCATTCATGGTATCAATGACAAAATAATAGAGAAGTCCAACAGGAAGCATAAAGGATATATCTTGTGCAACACAAGCAATACAGCCTTTTACTAAATCAACAGCCCCTTGTCTTGATAACGCAAAGCGTCTTTGTAATATCTTAATCATACGTTAACCTCCTCCTTTGCTATTTTCCATTCTGCTGCTTCGGAATAATTCCTCCACATTTTTGTAAATATTCTGTTTTTTTCTATCAATCCGCTATGTGTACCACTTTCGACAATTTCACCGTCTTTCAATACATAAATACAATCTGCGGCCGTAATTGACGACAATCTGTGTGCAATCATAATCACTGTTTTTCCCTTTGAGAGAACGGATAAAGCTTGTTGTACACGTACTTCATTGTCAGGATCGGCAAATGCGGTAGCCTCATCAAGAATTAGAATTGGTGCATTCTTTAAAATTGCACGGGCAATTGCTATTCTCTGCTGTTCGCCGCCAGACAAGTATACACCTTTTGTACCGACAACCGTATCTACTCCTTTTGGCATTTTTTCAATAATATCTTGACACTGTGCAGCTTCTAAGGCACGAGCAACTTCTTCACGAGTAGCGTCAGGCTTTGCCATACGCACATTTTCTAATATGGACGCTTTAATAAGACGGCTATTCTGAAATACAAAAGATACCTTATTCATCAATGTTTCTTTTGGGATTTCGCGTATATCAATATTTCCTATCAGTATGCGCCCTTTTTGCGGGTCAAAAAATCTTGTGATAATGTTTGCAAGTGTGGTCTTGCCGCCACCGGACGCACCTACTAATGCTACTACTTCTCCCGACTTTATTGACAGAGATATATCATTAAGTGCGTTTTTCTTACCGTCATAGCTGTAACTAACATGTTCTAATGTAATTGAATTGTCATATGGTATATGATTTGTCCTGCTTTCAGACAATGGCTTTTCGCCCAATACTTCATCAATTCTGTGTATTGCATCACCTACAATCATTGTGTCCTCACTCATAAACATAATTTTAGTAAGCGTTGTACCAATAACTGGCGTAATCACGATATAGAAGATAAGGTTAAGCAGCACTTCATTTGTTACGCTGTTTCTTGTAAAGAGAATACCTCCGGCAATCAAAAACGCAAATACGCCGTTGATTGCAGTTGTATAGAACATCATGGGTAGACGAAGTGCTTTTGTGTATGCAATTACCCACGTTTCGTAATTGTCTATTGCATTTTTGAAACGTTTGAAAGAAAAAATTGTCTGTCCGAAAGTCTTTACTACAGGTACACCTCGTACATATTCAACTGCTTCATTTGACATATCAGAAAGGGCGTTTTGATATTGCTCCATACGTTTCTCCATGTCTTTTCCGGTCATTTTCATCATAATCAGAAATCCAAGAACCACAGGAACAAGGCTCAGAAGTCCTAATCTCCAATCAAATGCAAGCAATAGAAAAAGTAGTCCTATAGGAGTAGCAATTGCTCCAGCTTTGTCGGGTAGTCTGTGTGCAAGATAAGTTTCGGTAGCAGCACTGGAGTTATTTACAATTCGACGTAACTTTCCACTTCCGTATTTTTCAGTAACTCCAAGTGGCAAAATTGTAATATGCTGCATTAGTTCTTTTCGGATATTTGCAGCAACACGGAACGCACTTATGTGTGAACACATCAAAGCCGTAATATAAACAACAATAGAAATAATCGCAAATAATACAGCAGACCAACCATAACTTATAACATTCTCTGCCTGCGAGAAATCAGGGGAAACTTCCAGTATATCGTGAATAATACGCCATATATACCAAAAAGGCACAAGTGCTAACAAAGCACTCATTGCAGACAATGCCCATGAAAGATAGGTCAATATCTTACGCCCTCCGGCATAACTCATCAATCTTGATAGATTAGACTGTTTTTTCATATCAAAACCTCCTTAAATTTTTATTTTGTTTTAAACCACATAGAGTTAGCATCAACTAACCCTATGTGTAAAAATTTTAGGGCAAATCGCCCTAAAAAATAATTCTTTTTTATTGTCCCATAATTTTCATCCACCCAGCAGTATAAAAAGCCCTCATTTCTTGCAGATAATGTTTTGCTTCTACAAGTGGCATTTCATGCACAATCAGTTCAAAAAAGGTATTAAACATTCCCGTTATTAAGATATGCTCTAACCGTTCATCTATAGGCGGTGCAGGTCTGCCTAACTTTTCAAGAACCGCTAAATAATCATGTGTGCCCTGTGTTTCAATTTCCACCATTTCATCAATCAGTTTTGAAAAACGTGTTCCCTCTGAGCAGCAGAGTATGAGCTTAAATTCGTTCAAGTGTTCATAGGCGTACAAAAGCATTTCATACATACATTCACCAGAAGTAGAAGTAAGATTGTCAGGCTGTTCCTCTTGTGGAATTTCTGTAAAATCTTTCTGTGCCTTACAAAAACGTTTCAATAAAAAATCATAATGTTCACCTACCAGTGCTTCGAATAAATCCTCTTTGCTGTCATAGTAGCCATAGAATGCACCTGTTGTCACACCTGCTGTTTTGGTAATATTCCGCAAAGAAGCAGATTTATAGCCCTTTTCAAGAAATTCCTGCATTGCCGCTGAATGAATTAAGGATAGTGTTGTCTGTTCTTCTTCACTCACTATCGCACCTCCTTATTTGTATAACAGTGCTACATAACACTGTTATATCGTACAGCAATTTTAAATATTTGTCAATATTTCTATTCCAAAAACAATAATAGAACTGCATTAGAAGTAAACGATAAATTTATCTAATACATAAAAATGGGAGATACACAGATATGATATCTCCCTTAGTTATTTTATTGTCATATCAAGGCTCATTCAATCGTGGTAAATTCGTGGTAAAATGAATGTTTTTCTATACCTTAAAATACTTGAATGCATAGTGTTTATACGGATAATTGAAAAATAGATATAAAATTTAATGTAATTGTTTTTTATCAAACCCTAATGAAATGTCTTGTAAGAACTGCCAACTTACAATATAAATCCGTGAAAGAATTCGTGTGCATTCTGCCAAATACACACGGATTCTTTAGGCTTCTGAAAAACTTTCTACTATATAAGGCTGTATCTGTTAGAATGTGAAATAAATGGTCTTACAGAAAATAAATTAAATTATCAGAATATTCAGAATTGCATGAAAAATATAAAAAATATTGACAATTAAGAACTGGCATGGTAAGATAGCATTCGTCGCTGAGGAACAGCACTGAGGACAACAAAAGAACGGAAGAGCAGAGAAGACGCGGAGGCGGGACATTCCTGGTTGGAAGGGATTGGAAAGATTAAAAATCAATCAAAAAAAGTTGTTGACAGAATGATCTGAATGTGATAGCCTATACAAGCTGTCGCTTGAGGCGGACATGAAAATGCCAAATCGAACGAAACAGAAAAATAAAAAAGTTCTTGACAAAGAGAAAAGCTTTTGATAAAATATAAAAGC
>ENA-UOJI01000233-UOJI01000233.1-human-gut-metagenome-genome-assembly--contig:-P79-NODE-233-length-45670-cov-11.219445_pt1 | contig 45670 bp, 51 predicted proteins | sample MGYA00242346_ERZ723893 | MGnify/ENA metagenome assembly ERZ723893 | reverse complement strand
GCCGCAGTTGTTCGCCTTCAAAGAGATGCTCGAAGAATATATCGAGACGTTCCGGTCGACGAAGGACGAGACCGCGCGATAATTTTTTGCTCCCGGCTTGCGAATGCCGGGAGTTTTTCGTATCTTCGAAGAAAAGGAGGAAATATGTTTATAATCGAGGCCTTAGGATTTGTGCTCTTGTTCGTGATAATTATAGCTCTTGGAGCATTCACGGCGGCTAGCGTTGTATTGTCGTACATATATTGGATCGTGGTAGCTGCTTTTTCGGTCACGGCGATAGCCGCTCTTTGCAGTCGCCTCGTTCGCTTTTTCAAAAGGAAAGCTCGTCGTTCGTAAATCGTTATTGAAGAAATAGAATTCTTATCAGAGCCTCGGGAAATCTTCCCGAGGCTCTTTTTGTGTCTTTTTCCCTCTCGCCGGGAGTGGCCATATTCGTGAAAAATTAATCGGATATGAGCAATTACGAAACATCGGCCTCCATCACCTTGGAGGTGAACGGCAAGAACGCGGAGGATCGCTTGAAGGCTCTTCGGCAGAGAGCCGAGGATCTGGAAAACGCTTTGGCCCGTGCCCGGAACACCGGAGACAAAATCGAGATGAACAAGCTCCAAAAGGAGCTGAAAAAGACGAATAAGGAGATTAGGGAGATGTCGTCGTCGGCTCAGCAAGCCGAGAGCGTCATGCGCCGTCTCGACAGGGCTACCCCGAGAGAGCTCTCTAAAACGCTATCTACCCTCCGGAAGCAGCTCGACAATATCGAGCGGGGATCGGCCGCATGGAATGCCCAGATAGAAAAAATCAAAGCGGTGCAAAGGGAATTGAACTCTGTAAAGGGTTCGATGAAAGAACATGAGTCGTTGTGGTCCCGGTTCGCTCAAAAAATGTACGACTGGGGAAGCGCCCTTACGATGTCCATGGCCGCGATATCCGGCTTGACCATTACCGGCAGGCGGGCTGTGCAGAGTTATGCGGACATGGAAGGCGAAATGGCGAATGTGCGCAAATTCACCGGCATGACGACGGAAGAGGTCGAGCGACTGAACGAATCGTTCAAGACGATGGATACACGCTCGTCTCGCGAGCAGCTCAACAAGCTTGCCCAAGAGGCCGGGAAACTGGGAATCGCCTCGCAGCAGGCGGTTATCGAATATGTCGAGGCGGCCGATGTGATCAACGTCGCCCTCGACGAATTGGGAGAGGGGGCGACCCGGGATATCGGAAAACTTTCGTCGATTTACGGCGATGCCGAGAGAATGGGCTTGGGAAAAGCCATGCTGGCCGTGGGCGCTGCCATCAACGAAGTCTCCCAAAACTCCACCGCTTCGGCTTCTTATTTGGTAGATTTCGAGAATCGTATGGCCGGTGTGGGTAAACAGGCCGATATGAGTATCCCTAAAATCATGGGTTACGCTTCGGTGCTCGACCAGAACGCCCAGCAAGTAGAGATGTCGGCCACCGCTTTGCAGGGCATTATCATGAAAATGTATCAGGATCCGGGGAAACTGGCCCGCATAGCAGGCATCGACGTGAAAGAGTTCGCCCGGCTGGTGAGGGAGGATGCGAACGAGGCTTTGCTGCAACTGCTCGACACCCTCGGTAAGGCCGGAGGCATGCAGGCGCTGGCTCCGATGTTCGACGAGATGAAGCTCGACGGATCACGGGCGGCCAGCGTGTTGTCGGTGCTGGCCGGGAATATCGAATCGGTTCGGAGAGAGCAAAAGCTGGCTCAGGAAGCATTTGATGAAGGCACATCGGCCATTACAGAATTCAATGTCCAAAATAATACGGTGCAGGCGCAGCTCGACAAGGCCAAAAAGTCGTTCAACGAGTTATCGGTCGAGCTCGGGAAAGATCTGCTTCCTGTCATGCGCCATGCGATTACCGGTGCGTCGGCCTTGCTCCTGGTATTTATAATCCGCAAAACGAAATGTTCCAGCGTTTTAAAACAAAATGTTCTTTTCTACAAAACGAAGCGTACCTATGTAAATCTTTTTTCCTACCCTAATTGGCACAAAAAAGCACCGAAGAAATATGCTTTTTTCGGTGCTTTTTTATTTGGTCATATCACCCCAAAAACACGAACCAACATATAAAGAATATATCATATTCGGTTTTAACGCTGTTTCAATACCATTAAAACGACGTTATATTATACCGCCGGAATCGTGGGCGTGGCACGCTTATATAGCATTATATCCGTATACGTGGCGTTGTAGTTCATGTGTGCATTAAGCTCGGTTTTTATACAGCCTTCGAAGGGGTCGCCCAGAGTCCGATTCTTGCCCATCCATTCACAAAGCTCCACAATAGACGACTTGTTTGACGTGAAGTAAATAAACGAGCGTCCGTTCAAAACTGTCAGCACGTCGAGGTAATCGGACAGCCTCCAATACATCGTATAGGTACCCACTTCGGTTGACAGATATGGGGGATCGACCAGAAACACCGCACCGGGCGTATCCTTGTATTCATTGAAAATCTCCCGATAGTCCCGAGAGGTGATTTCCAGTCCTTCCAAATAATCGGGACATTCCGGATAATCGTTTTTGCGGATATTGTTATAAAGGGTCTCTTTCCGCATCTTTGAAGCACTCATCCTGTATTTCATGGAGAACATAATGGAGGCAGAGAGCGTGATGAAATCTACGTATCCGGTTTCGAGTTCCTCTCGCTGAATGCGGTCGAATACGCACTCTCGAATGTCTCCGGTGATCGCCTTATGCCGAGGTACGGTATTGCCCACGATTTCTCGAATATCGGCGATCAATCGATTGGTATGCGGTATGTTTTCGAGTCGACGGCGGTAGTTGTCGAAATCGTTGTACACCACAGTGGCATTCGGCTTGCACCGCTTGGCGATATGGGAGAGCAGGCCGGAGCCTCCGAACAGGTCAACGAATGTGGCGTCGTCGGGAAACTGTTTCAAAACCTTTATAAACTCACGAGCGAACATGCGTTTTTGTCCTACGAATGGGAGAGGGGCAGATAAATACATTTTCTTTTTTATCATTCAGGTCAAATTTAATATTGTCATTGCCGGCAAAGGTATCGTGCACATGGACTTGTTTCATGCCGAGGCGTTCTCATTCCTCTGCAAGGAGATTGCAGTCGGCTTTGAATCGTCGGATAAGGTCATATACTTTTCGCTCGCATACACCGTATTTCTCGGCCAGCGCAGCCACGATATAGGAGGCTTTCTCGCCATCGGCCAGCAGCCGGTTATAGTCGTTGAACAGGTCGATATATCGGATATCATCAAGACGAATGCCCGCGTCGCGACAGAATTTCAATAGTTCCCGGTTTAATTTCAGTATCTCAATTACTTTCATTCTCCAAAAAAATAGTACATTTGCAATATCTCACTTACTCAATGCGCCTTTGCGCATACAACAAAATATAAAGTCCGAAAACAGAATGGTCGAAGGGCATTTGCCCCCGGCTTCCATTCCGGGTTCGGACTGTGTTGTTAAAAGTAGGTGAGATGACTATTAACAGGCCGGGGGCTTTCTTTTTTATCCCCCTCCTCTTGTTTTTTTAGCAGATCTTTTACATACCGGTGTTCTGTTTCTCGTTAAACACTCGTTCCAGTTCTCTCGCTTCCGCCTCGGGGAGTTCCTCCCAATTTGTCAGGTCGGTTCCGTCCGGAGCGGAAACCCGGTCGGTAACGGAAAGGGAGCCTTCTTTTCGGGACACCAACAGATATCCCTCTTTCGCTTTTTTCGTTTGCATGTATCTCTCTATTTGCTTTACCCTACGATTATCCAGTTTTTATCCGTGGCGATCTGCCGTTCCTCTTCCGTCAGTTCCTCCGCTCCGGGATTCCCTGTGATGTCGATTTGGCGAGTCGTCCCTCCCGAGAAGTCAGGCAGTAGCTCGAACAGTTCCACCAGTCCTTTTCGCTCGAATCGGCAATATTTGATATTGATATGATTCGCATCGCCTTTCAGGTCGAACGGGCTGTCCGGGTGAAACACCAGCCGGCTTATCGGCACACTGCGGCGGGTATCCGTGCCGGGAAAGCTGACTCTCCGCATCTTCGCATACGGGAAATTCACCTCTGTCTGGCGTAACGAATAACAATATGAGAATATATCCCAGCAGTCCACATTCTCCACATTCTTGCCCAAGTCTCCCGGGAAGTTCTCCACTTCTTCCAACAGGGTACAGCTATTGGCGAATCGGATTATGTTTTTACAGTTCGCCAGACTGTCGCCTGCGTAAAACTCTATACGCCGGATATTCGAATTCGAAATAAAATCGGTCATTTGAGTACATCTGTCGTACATTTTCGGCATGCGCAACACTTCCAAGAACTTCGTGTTGTTCGCTATGCTACTGATACCGGTACGGTTCGGATTCGAATTGTAATTCGTACTACTCAACTCGCAAGTGCTGAAATCCAACTCTTCCCGGTCGATTCTCGAATTACCCAGATACGAGACATTGGCAAAATACCGACAATGTTCAATCCGAAACGGGAAATCGAAATACGAAGCCGGGACAGGGCTTCCGATCAGATATTCCACTCTCGCCTTCTCGTTGTACCTCACCTTTTTGACCGAGTAAATCAAGCCGAAACTTACCGGCTTCCACACTTCGTCGCCCTTCACCCGCACATATTCGAGCAGCGGATGGATATACTCCTCCGATACGGTCACTTGGAATTTCAAACCTTCCCCTATGCAAAGTGCGACGATCCCGTTTCGCCCATCGATGTCCAATGTATTGTAGCTGTTGTTCCCGTATCGGGAAAATGTGAGTCCGCCATATATACCGGAACTTTTATCTTCCGCCGCGATATCCACTAACCAGAACTCCCGGCCCCGGCTGTCCAGACGACCTGTTCCCCGAACGAACTTGTGGTGCGAGGCTCTTGCATACCGGTTTAAAATATCTTCGCTCTCGCCGTCGCCCCAGTCCACTTTTCCCTCCACATAGGTTTGGGAAAAACAGATATCGTAATCTCTTTCGTCAAAGCTGTAACAGACGGCCCAGATATGTCCTGCCGGGCAAGATTCCAAATCCGGCCACAAAGGGTCGGGGTGATACGCCGGCATCCGCTCTATGCGCACCTCCACCGGCACGCTGACCGTCTCTTTCACCGCGACAGCCTCCGGCACGACGATTTGCTCTTTTACCGCAACGGCATCCGGTACAATTATCCGCTCTTTCACCATCACGTAATCGCACTTCTCCATACCTCATACGATTTTAATGTTCGTCTCGTCCTCACCACCATACTCCCAGACTCCGCTCGCGAAATCGGAGTCGGTATGGCAATAATGCCTTTCTACGGTAAGGATTCCCTTGCGGAAAGTGTTCGGCTCGAATACGGCTATCAGCTCGCCGTCTCGAAGGACACAATTCACCCGCTTGTCACCCTCCTGCGAGACTTCGCACGTCCGGCCGTACTGGTCCCGATAGATGAAGCGGAATTTCAGTCCCTCTACATCGATGGGGGAACCATTCATATCTGAAAACTCCAAACCGGCCTTAATACCTTCCCATGAGTATTTCTCTTCGTACTTTTTGTCACTCATCGCTGCCATCGGATAATGCGTTGAACATTTTTTCAACCAGAGCTTTCGTCTCCTCGACCGTGGAGGTCATGGAATAGACATTCATGTTAAAACTGCCTTGCCCGACAGTGACATGGCCTTTTTCCACACCGTTTTCCACAATTCGGTAATTGACCGCTTGCAGGGTTTCCACAGTCTCTTTTCCGTTGAACGAACGGCTGATGTTTTCGCTGATTTTTACTAACTCAATCATAATGTTTTGTATTTATGGTTAACTGATAATCCCGCTGTCGGGAATGTCGAATGTCACGTTTTTGGATAGTGAGTCGAGTTGGACGCCGGCCTCGCCCGACGAGGAGACCCCATACACGGAACAGGTTAAGTAATAGGTATGGGTTCCCGGTGGAAGGTCCGGATGTATCGTCCCCAAAGGGATATTCAAAATGAGAATCCCAGTTCCCTTGTATTCGTAATCATAGATCGCGAGGAATCCGGACCCCGAAATACGGAAGGAGTATTTCTCACCCACCGGAGGATTTCCGTTCGGAAAACTGATACGCACCTGAAAGTAGCTCGAAAGGAAAGTGAAATCCACGATTTTAATCGGGGTATATGTGCTGTTTATCTCGGCTATCATAGCTATCGATGTGGGTATGGGGAAATAATCGCCCAAGATGAATTGCGTGCCCACTCCCGTCCAGTACTCGAACGATTTCTTATCGATAAGGAACAACGTCACCTTCAAACTCGCCCCCACCGAATCCTTACCGGGGAATGTGTCGCTCTGTCCGACAGGAGGACTCGGCGATACAGTCCCGTCGTTGAAAAACTTCACTCTGAAAGAAGAATACCAGACATCTCCCATTGACGTCCCCTTTACCCGCAGTGTCGTCACGGTGTTTGTCGAGGTATTCGTCAGCAGGCGGGCGTAACTTCCCCCGTTCTCGTCGGTGACGAGAATAGCCGGATAATAATCGCCGACACTCTTGTCGGAGGCCAGAGCCAGCCACGATTCGACGGGTACACCGGTGGGGTTTACCGAATCATCGTAATAATTGATCTTGACAAAAAGATACGGCACGTCCGCACTGATTTCGTCGATCCGGCTTCCCGTTAAATTAGGTTCCGCATTGTGGTCGTATCCGTCGAAGTCACTGAGGCGGCAAAAATCCGTCCCCGGGTGCGGATAGGCCACATAATCGAAGGAGGTGTCATGGATAGCGACAAGATTCCCGTGCGGTATCGTGGCTTTCAGCCCATAGCGTATGCCCTGATTTTTGTCGGTGTCGCTCCCTTCCCACTGGTCGATATATGTCGTGACCCCGCCGGCCTGTTGGGGATAGTTGTCGGAGAGAGGCGCAGCCTGCGGATAGCGCACGGGTTTATGACGGCTCCATTTATTGATACGTCCCGGACGGCCACCCTGCAACAGGGGGCGTTCGAGGGCAACGATGTCGGCCACGTCCCATACCCCGTTCTTCGGGTATATCCCCAGCAGGTTATAGGGGTCGGTTATCACCACCGGGGCGACAATCTGGTTGTTCTTGATAGACATACGTTACTCTCCTCCTTTCTTTTGTAATTCGGCTATTTCTTGTTTCAGTTTCTCAATTTCATTTTTCATCGACTGGACCAGACGGGCTGTCTCCTGAGTCGCACCGGCGATGGTGTTGATATAGTCGGTCGACAGGTAGTTCAGAGCCCCGTAACCGTCCTCCGTTTTGTAGGCCATCGATGGCAATACCTCTTTCACCTTTTGGTATAACAGCCCCGTATGGGCTTCCCCGTCCACACCGCCCTTGTTACGCTTCCGTGCTTTTTCGGTGTATCGAAAATCGCACACCCTGCCCATCGCCAAGAGGCGGTCGGTATAACTTCGGGTATAGTCGAAATCTCGCTTCAAACGTCTGTCCGAAGTCGTTAGAGCGGTGACCGAGCCTTGTGCCGAAATATTGCCTTGCGACGATATATCCCCTCCGGCCGTGATGTTACCGTCCGATGTGACACTCTCCTTTGACCTTATGTTATTCGTCGCCACAATCCTTCCGGCGGAGATGGAGACAGACTTACTCCCGGTCGAAAGGTTTATACTCGTAGCCCTGATTACATTCGCTCCATCGATGTCTCCCTCCATCGTTATATCCCGGACTCCCGACAGACTTCCGGACACATCGTTCGATCCGTCAAACGGATTTCCCCAAATCGTCCGGTAAGTGGCTAATTTATCGGCTTGGCTGCAAGTGACGTTGTCGAGGCGGGAGTTCGAGAAATACGTGAAATTACCGTCCCGAAGCACGACTATCCGGTTTTCTATCTCCTCGCTCGTGTCGGCCGGTTTGTCGAGAGTGGTTTCTATATCGCTCGTATATGTGTCGATATAGAGGTACTCTTTCCCGACGGTTCTGAACCGGAACTGGTTATGCCATTGCGTATTCGTTTTTACCCACACGTTCCCGCTCTTGTCTATACAGGCATGTATGTACAGGGCCCTCTGGGATTGACACTTCTGCATGGTCATCAAGTTAAGGGATATAGCACCCTCCCCACAGGTAAGGTAAAGCCTTCCGTAAACGGCTCCTCCGGTCACATAATCCTCGACGGCCTCGATTTCGATGACCACACCCGAGTAATTCGTATGACTGTCCATGACGGTTGCAATCTTGTTCCAATACCAACGACTCTCGGAATCTATATACTTATGCGATGACAGAATAATCCACCCGGCCTCTTGGTAGTGATAAATGTCCTTGTTCGCAAAAGCGTTCGTGTTGGCGGAATTTCCTGACGAGACGGCATATCCGGCATTCGTGGCATAATCGGCGTTGTTCGCCTTGCCTACGGTCAGACCCGTATATGTGCCGCTCACGTTGTTTATCTCGGCCAGCGAATAGGTAGGCTTGTTCGGCTGCTGCACCCAATCGTACAGGGTGATGCCTTTGGTGACAACGATGTTACTGCCCGTTTTGCTGACGGCCGTCACCACATTCCCTGTACCTATCGTAGATGCGCCGGCGTTGGCGAGTTTCCAAATCTCGTTGATGGTATAGGCGTTGAAGGTATCGGTAAGGGTGGCGTTGTCGAATGCGCCGTCCAGATCGTCGAACCCATGAACGAGCTTGATGAGCCCTCCTCCGCCACCGCCGCCCCCTTCGAGGCTGCCGAGACCGAGAGCCGAGAGGCTCCCGGTGGTATAGAGGCTTATCGGTTCCCCATTTTTCGAGTCGTACACTTTAATGGCCTTATTGGCGGCGTCCCATACCAGCGTCGCCCCGCCGATGGTAACGCTATGGTTGACATCGATGTCGGTCATGGGCACGAGGGGCGTGACATCGAGCAGTTTCCCGCTCTCCGGATCCTCATTAAGCTGAAAGATGTTGAGATAGGCGTCGATGAGTTTGTCGCCGAAATAGAATGCCCCGAGGCTGGTGTCGATTTTCCCCTTTTTGTCCCACCGGATATTGCCGGCGGCCAGATAGCCCGTGCCGTCCATGCGGATTAGGGCCGTGGCCTCGGTTCCGGCAAGGTCTTCCTTTTCGACGTAAGTACCGGTCTCCTCGTCGTAGGTAAAGCGGTCAACGGGGTCTCCGCCCGCCCAATAGGAGATACTGCCGGTTCCCCGGTCGAGACCGCTCACGCCGCTCATGACGACATACTCGCCTTCGGAAGTGCGGTAGCCGAGCTGCACGAGACTCGTGGCGATGACACCCCCGTCGATGGCGGTGTCGTTACGGAAGGCTTCTTTGAGGTATTCGCGTTCTTCAAGCGCCTTGTCCAAATCGTCGTAGTGCTCGGTAATGAATTTGCCCTTGATTCGGAGAGTTTTGGTTGTCGAATCGTAGAGCAGATAGGTGCTTTGGTCGGGGACACCGACAGCAAAGTCGCCGAGGACTTTGAGGAAAGCCCGGGCGGTGCTCTTGTCGAATCCCTGACTGATGACCTCCTTGCCCTGCAAGGTGTAGGAGCCGATACCCTGCAACAGCTTGATGCTGGGGGAGTCGATGGCGACGGAGGAGATGATGATGGCGTTCTGTCGCCCGGGCTCCTCGCTGCCGCCCACCACCGGGTCGTACCCCAGCTGGATAAGGGCGTCCCCGGCTACGGGGATATCCGAGCCGGTATCGGCATCCGTCTTGGAGAGGTCGACGTAGTTGTCGCCGACCCCGACCACCTTGCGCCAGTAGTAGCGGGGCTTTAATGCCTCCGTCCGGTCGACCGCCCGACAAATCGCCATATCCCCCACGATGAAGTCGTTCTCGGGAGCGACACTCCCGTCGTCCGCATAACAGCGGTAATACGTCTCGAACTCCTCTACCCGGAAAAGGTTTCCGAAGGAGGCAGAACTGACGATATACTCCCCGGCAATATGGGTGACCCGGTTGACCTGCGTCTCCTGCATCGTCGCTTTCTTGCGGATAAAGATGTTGTCTGCCTCAATATAGGTGTTGCCTTGTTCATCGGTTCTGAACGTTCCGCCGCTTACGAGCGAGGAGTAAACTCCGATGTCCAGCCCTTTCGCGAAGGTGATTTTCTCCTGTGCTGTGTCTGGGCGCAGGCGGCTGAGCGCCTCTTTGAGGGTACGCCGCGCGCTGAACACGTTGTTGTCGGTGGGCAGGGTGTTGTCCCAGCTCCGGATCAGGTCGGGGAAAGAGCCCGACATGGCCTCCCGCACATAGTTCTCGACGGCGGTGATGTTGTCGTTGATGGTCGTCATCGCCCCGGTACTCGTGGCGTCGCTGATTTCCAAATCCACCTGTGAGGGAAGATTCACCTTCCGCGTGATTTTGGTAATGCGGCTGCTTCGAAACCCGGTGTCCGGAAAATATTTGTTACTTTCGAGCCGCACCCTTCTCCCCACATAGAGGTCGATGGCATGCTCCTCGATATAGACATGGTCGGTCGGCGCCTTGTAGCGGCTCACGTCGATGGCGTTCTCCTCGTTATATTGGTCGACGGCCTCCTTGAATTCCTGTTCGGCCAGCGGATAGTATTCGTCCGGCATGCGGATATTCCAAAGGATATACTTATCGCCTGCTTGGGGCGACAGGGTGTCGTTGGGAAGCTGCGTGTCGTCGTCATAGGGCCAGATGGTGATGATCTCGAACTCCCGGGTCTCACTGTCGTAGTTGACCTCGAAGTAATAGGTGTCGTCGGCTTCTTCTCCGAGCCCGGCCAGTTCCGAACCTTCCTGAAAGGATACCCGTTTGACTTGCCGGGCCAGCTCGTAATCGTTCGGGTCGAAATCGAGGCTTTCGTCCTTGAAATACCAGATCGTAAAGGGGTTGCCCTCCTCGTCCTTCGTCTCTTCCTTCCGCACCGAGCTCACCGTGCCGATACGCTTGGGGTAAATGCCGGCGAAAGCCTCGGCTTCGTAGTGGTGCCATACGCCGTACTTGTCGACGTTCACATCGACGTGTTTCACGCCGCCGGGCAGTTGCAGCCGGGTGTGGCCGTATTTCTCCGGGTCGATGTTTCGGCTGCTGCCCACCGGGTAGAGCCGGGTGTAGAACTTGGCGTTGTCGGCCATGTCGCCGCTCAGCGAGAGCAGCCCCTTGCCGTAGGCCAGCGTCACCTCCTCGCCCTGCTCGCAGCGGCAGATATTGACGGTCTGCCCCTCGACCCACCATTCGGCGCGGTGTCCGACCTTCTCGGCCACCTCTTTGAGCGCCTCGTCGCAATATTTTCCGAAATAGTCGATGACGATGTTGTCGGCGCCCTCCACCGTGCCCACCTTCCAGTCGCCGCTACCCATGCCGTTGTTGATACTTTTCACGATCAGGGCGATATGGTCCCTCGGCGGGGCGGTCAGGGTGAAGACCGGCTCGTCGTCCCCGTCCGTGTCGTTGATAACAAGGAAGCGCTTCACCAGACTCTCGATGCCGTAGAGCTTGATATCGTACTTCCATTCGACCGTCGACACTTGCTCGGGGTGATACCGTTCCATGAGCCAGTACTTCCTGCCCATAAACTCGGCATAGTCGTTGACTTCGAGCGCCACGTGTTCGTAGAGCGTGAACGACAGGCTGAGCGCGTTGTCGCCCTGCAACTCCATCTCCTGCGTCGAGTTGTCGTCGCAGGGAACCTGTGTCTTCGCCATGCCGTCGCTGCCGTATATCGTGATCATCTTACTCTTGTTTTAAGGTCGTTTTAATGCTGTTCAATCGTCATTTAAATCGTCGGGTTCGGCTCCCGAAAAGTGACGTAGAAGCGGCTCGCCTGCTTGCCTTCCCGCCAGAGGTAAGTGAGTGGCTCGTAGTCGCTCGCCTCCTTGTAGAAAACGCGAAGGGTCATGTCGAGGTCGGGAAATTCGATGTCGAGCCACCCGTCGTCGCCCTGCTTCAACAGGGTGATGAAGGCCTTGTATTGAGCCAGCCATTTCTCCCGGGTGTCGGCATAGAGGGCGAAACAGAGCTTCACGTCCCGGGCCTGATTCTTCACGTCGAGCGCGGCCGAGTACTTCTCGCCGTTCTCCTCGCGTATATCCACGGCCACATGGGTTTTCGTCTTGGCCGGCGACAGGATCGCCTTCAAGTTGTTGCGGTCGCCCCGCCTTTTCTCGGCCAGAAACACGCCGTACTCCGTCCAGATGTCCGTACCGTTGACGAGCGCTTTCCCGCCCAATATCGCATCCATTGCCATATCTCGTTGATTTTAACAGGTTGTCGTCATTTCATCTTCAAGCCGTCGCGTACAATTTTTTTTATTTCGTCCTTAATCTCGCCCAAATGCTTGGCGCTGGCGCCGGTGTTCTCCTCGATACGCCGCAGGTGGTCCACGGCTGCGCCCATCTGCTCGCTCACGTCCTGCATTCGCTCGTCGATGCTGGCCCAGTGCATCTGGCCGGAGACAAAGAGCCCTTCGAGCTTAGTGCCCTGTTCTTGGCTCATGGCGGCAAACCCGCCCGGTTTCCCGCTCTGTGTCGTTCCGCCGTCGTCCCCGGTATAGCCGGTAGCCTCCGATATGCTGTCGCGGATATGGAGGCCTTTTTTCACAAGTTCCTCCCACTGTTTGTTCAAGTCCTCGATTTCTTCATCGGTCAGCTCTCCATTGGACATGGCCCTTCCGAAGGTGGCGTACCAATCCTCCATATCCGTTTTAAGCAATTCGTCCAGCTTGGTCTTCAACAGGGCGCGCATCAGATACTCGCTCATGTCGTCGGAAAAATCCTCCCAGTCTGACGACATGTCCATCAGCATGTCGATAAAACTGTCGTACACGCTGTCGAAGGAGACCTGCGTGATACTCTCGTAATAGGCCTGTTCCAACTCCTTCCGCTGTTCGGCGAAAGCGATATAGTCGTCCATATACCGGGCGGCATCCTTGTAGCCCGCATCGGCATAGTCCTTGATTTTCGCATAAAGGTCGGGCGCTTCCCGGGCGACCTTCGCCATCTCCTCGCTCGACAGGTTCCAGAAATCGGCGGCCTCGCCGATCGTCCTTCCGACCACCTCGCTGATACGCTGCCAGTCGTTACCGCTCATGGCATCGTCTATTTTTTTGTTGGAGGACTTTTTGCCGCCTATGCCCCAAAGCCCGTTGCTGTAAGCGGAGGAGCTCCGCTGCATTTGTTCCCGCGTATGGGCTTCCGCCTCGTCCAGACGCTCCATCTGCTTTTCATAGAGCTCCGTGGCTTGTTGGCCGGAGGAGCCCTTTATCTCCTCGGTCAACGACTCGATGGCGGCGATCAAGGCTTCGTTCGTCAAGCTCAGGCGCTCCATGTCCTCCTCCAAATGGGGGTCGCTGTCCCCGTTCCCCACCAGTTTGCCCAAGCCCCCGAACGATAGCGCGTCGAGGATATTGGCCGCCCCTTTCAACAGGGACTCGCCGATTTGTTGGAAAAGCTCCAACGAAAAGATATTGTCGATAATGCCGCTGACAGCGCCGAGCACGGTGTCTGTCAACCCCGCGACGATACCCCCGATACCCTCCGTCGCCAATTCGTCCAAGATGGAGAGTATGGCGGAAATAATGGAGCCGGCCAATCCCGAATTGCCCAAGCCTTCCGCGAGGGCTTGGGTGACGCTGCTGTCCCCGAAGATTTTCTCGAATCCTTCCGCGAGGGAGCCGCCGAGTTTTTCGGTCAGCTTCCCGCCGTTAAACAGCTTGTCGAGTTGCATGACGCCTTGTCCTATGCCTTTCAGGTTCCCCGACGAAAGGTTTCTAAGCCCCGATTCGAGGTTGCGGAACATACCGGCTGCCTGTTCCGAGGACTCCCGGAGGCTGGTAGTGGTGCTCTGCACCTGCGTCCCGAACATCTGCACGTCCCGCGATGCCTTGTCCAGATTCTTCGCGGCCTCTCCCACGTAGAGCTCGGCCGCCTCTATGCTGCGGGCATCACCGCTTCCTTCCGCTTCTTTCAGCGTTTGCTTGGCACGGGCCAGCTCTTCGGTCGCCTCGATTTCCCGCTGCTGCGCGGCCATATAGCCCCGCATGGCGTTTTGATAAGAGACGAGGTCGTCGTTGATTTGCCGGAAAATCTCCCCGTTCCACATCGTCTCCGACTGTTGCAGGCTGGAAATCAAGCCATACAGGGCTTCCATTTCGTCGACGCCGGCGGAGGTTTGGAACTCCGGGCTTCGGGCGATCGTTTTCAGCCGGTCGATGGTCGGCTGCACCTGTTCGCGGAACATCACCCCGAAATTGCCGAATACGTTTCCCCAGTCGATTTGCTGCCGGATCGCCGACAGTTCCAGCCGGTTGACGGCCGAGTCCCGCTCTTTTTCGAGCGAGAGCCGTTCGCCCTCCGATTGTGCCCGTCGTATTTTCTCGGCATACTCCTCGGCGATGGCCAGCTTCTGCTGCTGGTAGGAGCCGTACTCTTTCAGGTAGTCGCGCATGGCGACGGCTTCCTGCCGGTAAACCTCCGTGACCTCTTTTTCCCGGGTCTGTCCGTTCAGGGCATGGGCGCGGTCGATTTCGGTCTGTTGCTCCCCGGTCAGCCCGGCGGCGTTGGTGCCGGTGATGCCCGCCTTTCGGTTCAGCTCGGCCAGTTCCCGCGCCTTCTTTTCGATCTCGGCTTTTTGCCGGTCGTAGTCGGCGTCTATCCGGGCCAGTTTCTTCTGCGTGCCTTCCTCCTGCAAATCGAGCCAATCCTGTTGGTTCTGTTGTTCCAGAGCCAGCAACTCGTCATTCAGTTTCTGCCGGGCCTGCTTCCGCTTTTCCTCCTCTGTCTTGGCGGTGTCGTCATCAGTCTCGATGTTCCGGTAATCGGAGAGTCCCGCTTCCTTGAAGATTCTGGTTGCCTCTTTCTGGAACCATTCGACCTCATTCAGGTAATGTTGTTTTTTATTTTCCTCCTCTTGCAGGGCTTTGTTAAAGGCTGTCTCTGCCGGATCGCTTCCATATTGGCCGATGTTGTCCCCGCCAAAAAACATGTTGAGCTTTCCGCCGGCGCCCCAGAACGGGCGGTACTCTTCCTTGCCCTTGCTGCGGATTTCGTTCGCTTTCTCGTCGGCTTCTATGGCTTTTTTAATATAGGACTGAGCCTTTGCCTGCATGAACAGGGACTCGACATAGGCATTCCCTTTTTGTATGAGTGTGTCATACCACTCGGTCAGGGACTTGTAAGTGCCGAACGTGTCGCCGTATTTCCGGTTCAACTCGTCGACCTTGTTCTTCTCCTGCTCTTTCGTGCCGATAAAGTCTCTCAACTCGCGGAGGGTGTTGTCCAGCTCGGCACGGGTGCGTATGGAAACGGCATGTCCTTCTTTCTCTACCTCGTTTTTCTCCTGCAGGGCTTTTTTCAAGGCGTCGACTCCGTCTTTGGCGCTGAACAGCCCTTTTACCCAGTCTACCAGTTCGTCGCCGTACATGACCAGCAGCATGATGCCTGTCGTCAGGGCGGTCTGCCACGAGAACAGGGAGGAGAGGATTTGTTTCCATACCGGCACGCCCTTTTGCCCGGATTTCACCAGATTGTCATATTCGACCCGCGCCCTTTTTACCTCGTCCGCGAAAATGGGCAGGTTGTTGGAGATGGCGAGGAAAAACATCTGGGGCCCCATAGCCAGAGAGGGCATTTCCCGGGCGATCTGTTGGATACTCATGTGCAGGCCGTTGAATTGCTGCTTGGCGGCGGGCAGTTCCGGGGGGACTGTCTGTGTGGCTTCTGCGGTTGCACCCAGCTGCTTTAACCGGGATTCCAATTCGGCGATTTGCTTTTCGAGCGCTTCGATACCGGCCATGTTTTCACTCTGGTCGAGATTCGGGGAGGCGTTTTGTCCGACCCTGCGCAATTCTTCCATTTGCTCCGTGAGCCCGGCTATGGCGGTACGCAACCTTTGGGCTTGACTGTCCATTTCCGACGATGCGGCGGTCGCCTTGCCTTTCAGCTTGTCCACCTTGCGGCCGGCCTTGTCGAGGGCCCCCGACAGGCGGTCCTTCATCAATATCTCTACTTCTACCGGTTTCATTGCCATGTTATCTCTTCAAATTGCTTTGGAAAAATCCCACGATGTCGGCGGCCTCGTCCTCCGCGCTCTTCTCCTCCTGTTTCTTCTGGATATAGCGGGGCGCGTCTGCCAGCATCATAATCAAAGTCTGGAAGTTCACACCTTCCAGTATGTACTTTACCTTCCAGCCGGTGGCGTCGGCCACCTGCCAGACAAATCCGAAGGGGCTATGGGAAGGCTCGAATACCGTCTTTAACTCCCCTTGTCTCTTTGGCTCAGTCTCAGCTTCATCGGGTTCGTCCTCTCGGCTGATCTGATAATACTTGTAAAAGGGTCTGTGCCCAACAGGAACACGAAGCTGCGCATGGCGGCCGAGACATACTCGGTGTCTATCCAGTTGCGCACCAGCCATGCCGTTGCCCCGACCAGCAGCCGGCGGCTGATCCAGCCGCGACACAGGGTATAGGCCACCATGCGGCTCACCTGTTTGCCGTGGGTCACGAGGAAGGCCATTTCCTCCTCCTTCGTAAACTTGTTCATCTGTTCCGCCGTCACCCCTAACGAGAGGTACACCCGGGCCAAGCGAATAAGCCCGCCCAGCCGGGGGCGACGCATGACGACCCGCAGGCGCAGGGGCTTGCGGAACGGGAGGCGGATATCCTTCAAGGGGACGGACACGCCCCGGTCCAATAGGGCGGCCGCCCCCTCGCGCTGTATGAGGCGTGCGACTTTCTCGTCCATACGTTACTCCGATGGGGTGTCGTTGATTTCGTAAGGAGCGGTGTCCGCTTCCTCCGGCTTGTTCACTTTCAGCTGGCACTCTATCTTGGAAACCTCGGTCAGCGTCAGTTTGCCGCCCAAGTTGGCCATGATGGTACCGTTGGGGATCTTCATGGTCTGACCTGAGACGAACTTGATTTCCCACGGGCCGCGAAGCTCCACCAAGTCGGTGGGGGCTTTCCAGCCGGTATAATTCCCTACCGAGCCTACCAGCGTGCCGCCCAGCACGGCCTGTATGTTCTCGTAATCCAGCTGAATGAGGTTGAACGTCGGCGAGATGGTAGCGTTCTTGTTGGCCAGCGTCAGCACCGGGGCATCGGGGACCTGCTCGGCCTCGATGTCCGTACTCTCGGCCTTTGTGCCGCCCCAGTCCCAGCTGCCTTTTTCGATGTAGCCGATTTCCTTTTGATTAAACTTTACGACGGCTATGCCGTAGATGAATTTCTTAGTTGCCATTTTTCAGTCTGTTTTTGATGATTATCATTCCTAATATCGTTATCACTATTCCGATGCCGAACCCTGTGAAAAAGGTTTTAACGGGGTTCGAACGCTGTTTTAATTCCGCTTCGTACAGTTCGGTCATGCCTTCATAGCGCTCGCGCCATACCGAGGAGGATTTCTCGTAATACTCACACTGTCGCTGCAGGCTGTCGCAAGAGGCATAGACCACGATGGTTCCGGGTTCCTTCCCCTTGCCGATGTCGAGACGGGCCTGTCCGCTCTTGGCATGAAACGACGAGCCCTCCGGCAGTTTAAGGAGGCTGTCCGTCGGTATCTCCAGCCTCACCTCCGACATCGGTACCGTTTCCGTCCGTATCCGGCGAACTTCTCGCGCGAGGCTGTCCCGTTGCTCCGTCTCCACCGTCCGCAGCTTTTCCCGCGCTGCCTCTCGTGAGGTCGCGCAGCTTGAAAATAACAGGGCAGTCAGCACGAAACTTGCAACTGTTAGCCGTCTCGATGGCTTTACGGAAGCGGGCCATCTCCCGCTTGGTCGAGCCAAGCTCCTTTTTCGCTTCCCGCAAATCTTCTCTGGTTTCACTCAGTTCCTTTTTTAACGGTTCGACAATGTTCTCTATCAATATCCGGGTGGCCTGTTCAGTGTTGCCTATCCGGACTGTTTCGGCTTCCGCCTTCGCTTTCTCCGCTTCGGCATTCGCCTTGCGGACGGTCGCTTTCAGAGTCAGAAGTCCGACAACCGCCGCCAACAGGCCGCCGCCCAGTATCCAGTTAAGCATTTCACTGAACTCCATAGGACTGCCTGTTTATGACTTGCTTCCCGACTTTTTAGCGATAAGGCCGATAAGCCATTGAACCAGTCCCGTATCCGCAATCCCGTTCGCCACGAAGGAGGCTCCTAAACCGTAAAGCAGGGCGATATACCATTGGATGTCCGACACGAATCCGGCATCAAGCCACCATAGCAGCATGGCGGCCGCCATACCGACACACCAACTGACAAGCTGGGTAAGCAGTCCGTTCATCTTGGGAAACAGGGCTTTGAGACCTTCCGTCAGCAATACCACACAACCGGCAAATCCGGCAAAAGTGGCGATCATGCTGTCATAATCTGTACCGGTGGATACATCGCCCGTCTGGGCAAATGCGGCTGATACAAACACGAGTATCAGCATGCAAAAACAAATCAACTTTTTCATTTCATTCTTTTTTTATGGGTTTATTCCTATTGATTTCAACCAATCCTGCACGTCGAACGAGGGGCAGGCTTTCGCCGCCAGCTGGTTGTGGCCGACAATCTCCACGTCGGGAAAGCGCCGGTGGAAATCCTTCACGTAGGTTTCCATCGCTTTCCGCTGTGCGAGGGTGCGGGTGTCCACGGGAGTCTTGCCGTCGGCGGCGACACCGCCCACGTACACAACGTGCCGGGCTGTCGTGTTGTACCCTTTTGCCCCGTTGGTAATCTCCCATGAATCGACCTGCGCATCCTCGTTGTTGTCCACCAGCCTCTCTACACGGCCGTCGAGGTGTATCATATCGGTGTATCCTACCTGCTTCCAACCCCGCCCGACAGGGGGTGCGGAGGTGTGCCAGCGACGGATCTCGTCGGCCGTCACCTCACGCCCTTCGGGGGTGGCGGTGCAATGCAGTACCAGATATTTCAACTTTCCCATGACTTACTCAGCTTGATAGCCACTGGCCATAACGACACCCGCATCCGCTTTCTTGAACATACAGATGAAGTAATGGCGGAAATTGACTTTGTTACGTTGGTACTCGGGGTCGTTCTCGGCCGGACTCCAATACATCTTAGTAGAGCCGGTGGCCTTGAACACCCGCGGCGTATAGAACGCGAACGAACACTGGAATTCTCCGGTAGAGGCCGTGGCTCCCACAGCTTTCTTTTTGCCGGCAGTGGTGTACAGCGGGTTGTTAGCATATTCGTAGATATCGAATCCAAACATTCTGCCCACCTTGCCTTCACCCCGGTTGATATTGTATTGCTCTTTAAAGTTTTGGTCGGTATCGAGCAGGTCGTTCACGTGATCCGGACAGAGAACCAGACGCCGATTGGTTGTGGGGACTTTCAACTTGTCGAGAGCCGCTTTCATTCGTATCACGTCGCTGATTGTCAATTTCAAACGCCCCGTCTTTTCATCCCGGCTTCCGGTCGTCGTCAAAACGGGAGTGGTCGCAGTGTCTTCATTCGCACACAGGGCATGGGCCGACTTGGCGAATTTACTGTCGTTTATCGCGTTGGCATGGCTTTCTTTCACCCGTGCGATCTTGTCGTAGCTCAGTGCATACAGCTCATCGTCGGTAATCGGGGTTACTTTCGTCTGGAACTTGTCGAGGCTGATGGAGATATCTCCGTCTTTCAATTCCTGCAAGGTAATGGGATAAGTCGTGTTGTTGATCAGCACGTCGGGGTCGACACCGACATCGACGAGATGGATTACATCGTTATTCACTACCGACGAGCTGTCGGGCACGCCATCGAGCCATGTGCCTTCAAGGCCGGCCCGCAACGACTTGACCAGTTCTCCGGTCCAGATTTCCGTTAATACGCCTTCGCGGAGCGTACCGGCGGGAAGAGCTCCTCCGATTACGCCGGAAACGATATTCATTCCTATGGCGCCGGTCAGCGGAGAGAGTCCGACAGTCGCGCCCAGCAAAGCTCCTGTAACTGCGTTGAACAGGAGCGAAAAAAGAATCGTTACGATTTTGCTCATTGTTATTTTGTTTTTAAGGTTGATATTCAAATTTCACACTCCATGCCATACTCGGCTCTGTACAGGCGTCTGTATTCGTCGGGCTGCTCTTTTCTCAGTTCCAACAGCTTGTCGGCAGGCACTTCGCTAAGTTTCGCATATTTCCCCGGATCTTCCACTTTTCCCGTGCCTTGATGGCCGAGAACAGTCGAGAGCTTCACATGCGGCGACATGGCAGAGAATATCGACGACAGTTTTTCCGCACCGATCTCTTTGCCGAGGTTGACAAACTCCTCTTTCTTGTCCGCGGAGATTCGTTTCTCACCGATGGCCGTATTTACAAGGGCCGTGATATTGGCGAGGGTCAGCTCATCTTTTTCCCGTTTGAGTCGCACATTCTCCTCCTGGGCTGCATGGAGTTCGCCGAGTTTAGCAGTGATTTCGGCCTCGGTCGCCGTTTCCGGCAGCCCTAACTGCAAGGCTAATTTTTTTTGTTCCATTTGTTCCTGTTTTATAGGGTTAGTATTCAAGATGGGCAGCGGGCATTCGCCGTCCTTGCCCAATGTTATTTGTTTTCCGTCTTTTTTGAGCACGAGGGCATCGTCGTTGGCCCCGATGTCCACGACCGATACCTCGAACAGTTTGCTTTTGACGATGGTCGGGCTGGTCTGTCCCACAACCAGGTATTCGCTGTCCTCGCTCATCTCTATGATGTCGAGCCCGGCGCTGACCATTTTCAGGCTCCCGAATTCGAATTGGCGCTTGCAGCGCTTGCTCAGTTCGGTCACCTCGTCAAAGACCAGCTCTCCGGTCACTTCGTCGTTTTCTATCCGTATGTCCTTTACGTAACCTATGACACTCCCCCGTTCGTGCATATACAGCAGCACGGGGTTGCGCATATACTGCTCCACGTCCATACCGGCCGTCAATACCCGGGTACCATAGCTGTTCAGGCTGTCGTTCGATATACGCACTCTTTTTCCCATTGAAATCTGTTTTTTGATTTTGATTGTGACTTTTTGATTGCGATTGTGACGCAATATTACAGGCTAAATATCTCATCTCCAAAAATGTATGAAACGGTTGCATACTTCTGTGAAACCATTTCACAGAAGTTTGGAAACGCGGCGAAAACCGACCAATTTTGCTCATGCAACACGGTTGCAAACAGCCGTTTCAATTCTATATTCCATAAAACGATATGACAAAGGCCGAAACCGAAAAGAAAAAATCATTGGCGCGGACGCTGTATATGGCCGGACTCGGGCAGAACGAGATCGCCGACAAGGTCGACGTCTCCCGCGTGACCGTATCCAAGTGGTGCAACACCGAGGGCTGGAAAGAGGCGCGCGCCGCCAAGAATGTAACCCGTCCCGAACTGGTCAACAAACTGCTGCTCACCATCGACACGCTCATCACGCAGGTCAACGATTCGAAAGATCCTGCGCTCGTTGCCGGATTGGGCGACAAGCTGGCCAAACTGTCGGCAGTCATTGAAAAACTCGACAAGAAGGCCAACGTGGTCGATGTCATCGAGGTGTTCATGGCATTCTCCAAATGGATCGAGTTCCGTTCGACCGTCGACCCGGAAGTGACCCCCGAACTCATCAAGGCCATCAATAAGTATCAGGACTTATACATCACCCAACAGATGGGAATCAAATAAGGAGGGGAGCTGCCTATGGCTACGCAAACGGAAAAGAAACTGGCATACGAACGGTGGAAAGAGCTCTGCAAAAGGGTACAGTCCATCACGGATACCTCCGTCATGGCTCACGAGACACTTGCCGAACAGGACAGGCGCAAGCAGCGTCTGCTGAACAACTATGCCGCTTTCTGCGAGTATTATTTTCCCCACTATCTCACCCTGCGCGACAAAACCACCGGAGAGGTGATCCGTACCGTGCACAATGCTCCCTTTCACAATGCGGCAGCCGTCAAGGTCAGAAACACCCCCGATTTGAAGGCGGTATTCCAATGGCCGCGCGGCCACGCCAAATCGACCCATTTCGACATCTTTATACCGATCTGGCTCATGTTCCAGCCCAAACGTCTCATCAATTTCATGGTGGTGGTCGGCAAGTCCGAGGACAGTGCCGTCAGGCTTCTGGGAGACATACAGGCCGAGCTCGAACACAACCAACGCCTTATCGCCGATTTCGGGAAACAGCGGGGCAGCGCCTCCTGGCAGGAGGGGGAATTCAAGGCCGCCAACGGGGTCAAATTCCTGGCCTGCGGACGGGGGCAGTCTCCCCGTGGTCTGCGTGACCGGGAAAGCCGCCCGGATTATATCGTCATCGATGACCTCGACGACGATGAGCTCTGCCGTAACGAGAAGCGGGTGAACGACCTTACCGCCTGGGTGAAAGAGGCGCTCTTCGGAGCCCTCGACGTGGGGCGGGGCCGGTTTATCATGGTAGGAAACCTCATATCCAAAACCTCCGTTCTGGCGAACATCGCCAAGACAAAGGGAGTACATGTGTCCGTCATCAAGGCCGTCGATACAAACGGGGAACCGGTATGGAAGGAGAAGTGGACCAAAGGGGAGGCTTTGGCTTATCGGGATTTCGTGGGGTACCGGGCGTGGGAGAAAGAGATGATGCACAACCCCATCGTCGACGGCACCATCTTCCGGCATGAGTGGATTCGCTTCAAACGGCTGCCCAAGCTCTCCAAATATGAAATGCTGGTATGCTATACCGACCCTTCTTTCAAATCGACCACCTCCAACGACTACAAGGCGTGCCGCCTGTGGGGAAAGGTCGGCACGGAACTGCACCTCGTCGACTGCTTCGTGCGGCAGGCGACAGTAAGCGAAATGGTTCGCTGGCTGTACGACCTCTACGAGAGGACGCGGGACGAGGCCGCCATTCAATTCTTCATGGAGGCCAACTTCATGCAGGACATCATTCTGGACGAGTTTTCGGCCGAGGGAGACCTGCGGGGATACCAGTTGCCCATCATGCCCGACAAACGCAAAAAGCCCGAGAAGTTGCAGCGCATCGAGGCGGTAAGCCCGCTTTGGGAACGCGGATTTGTCTGGTACAACGAACGGCTCAAAGATACGCCCGACATGCAGGTGGGAATTGACCAGACCTTGTCGCTCGAGCGTGGAAGCCGCATACACGACGATGCCCCCGATGCTGACGAGGGGGCGATATGGATGCTGCAACGCAACACCCGGCAAGAGAGTTTTCAACCGGTGTTCGGCAAGAGGCCGACCGCCAAAAATATATGGTAATATGATTGAATGGATTAAACGAATCATCTTCGCCCGAAAGTACAAACGGGCCGTCAAAAAGGCGAAAGAACTGGCAGAGCTGACAGGCCTGCGCTATTTCGTGATTTACCTTAACGGGAGCTTGAAGGTAGTACCTAAAAAGACCGTCAAGGAATTGGTCCAAAAACATCGTTTTCGCAAGGGGGTGACCGTCGGGGACATTGAGAAACGGGCATTGTTCATCACCAAATAGACGGAAAGGAGGCAGAGATGTTTGTCACGGAAGAGGATTACAGAGTGGTTATAGGCGAGACGGCTCTCAAGGTCATTTCGCAGGTCAGCGAGGAAAACCGCACCAGTGCGGAAGCCGAGGCCCGGGAAGAGATAGCCGGGTATCTGCGACCCAAGTACGACTGCGAGGCGGTATTCAATGCCGAAGGCGACGACCGCAACCGGCTCATCGTCATGTACACCTGCGATATCGCCCTGTACCACATGAGCGCCTCCATGCCCCAGAAAATGGGCAGCGAGATACGGGAGGTACGCTACAAGCGCGCCATCAAGTGGCTGGAAGGTGTACAGGCCGGGGGAATCATTCCCGACCTGCCACTGGTCGTAGATAGCGAAGGAACACCCACCGGAGACACTTTCGCATACAGTTCACAACCCAAACTCAGACATAACTGGTAACCACTATGGATATTAAAAGTTTTTTCAGCGGACTTTTCCCGCACCGGCCCGACGACATGCTGCACACGCCTTACGGGGATTTCAATCTGGCGAAGAAAGACGACAAGCGACGGTTCCAAAAAATAGTCATCGATCTCCATCGCACTACCGATGCGCTCACCCGCAAGGACATCAGGGACTGGCGTAACGCCTGGCAGATGGCCATCAACATCGACAGCCCGAACCGGCAGCGACTGTATGACATCTACCGTGACGTGTCGGTCGATTTGCATCTGTCGGGGTGTGTCAAGCAACGCGAAGGGTTCGTCATGGCAAGGAGCTTCAAAATCGTGGATGCGAAAGGCGATGAGAATGAAGAGGCGTTGCACTATTTCAACCAGGAGTGGTTCAAACAGCTGCTGCTTTATGCCCTCGATGCCAATTATTGGGGACATTCGCTCATCGAGCTGGGCGATCCGGTCACCGACAAAGACGGGTATATCTGTTACGACGGGGTATGGCTCGTTCCCCGCAAACATGTCGTTCCCGAATATGGGAGGATTGTCGCGGACCTCGGCCAGGACTGGCGCTCGGGTGTCGAATACCGGCAGCCGCCGTTTACCGACTGGCTCATCGAGGCAGGCCGGCCAGATGACCTCGGCCTCTATCTGAAAGCGGCCACGCAGACTATTCCCAAAAAGAACATGCTCGCCTTTTGGGACACTTTCGGGGAGATTTTCGGCATGCCCATGCGTATTGCCCGGACCACCTCCCGGGACAAAGAGGAGATCGGCCGGCTCGACCGCATGTTGCGGGAAGCGGGGGCGAGTCTCTCGATGGTGGCCGGGCAGGATACGGAAATCGAGTTCGTGGAGAGTGGCAAGGGAGATGCCTATAACGTATATGACAAACGTATCGACCGGGCCAACTCCGAGCTCTCCAAGCTCATCATCGGCCAGACCATGACCATCGAGGACGGCAGCAGCCTCTCGCAGTCGAAGACCCATTTGGAGATTTTCCAGAACCTCGTGGAGAGTGATTGCGACAAACTCCGCGACATCGTGAACAACCAGCTTATCCCCCGTATGATTCGGCACGGATTCCCCCTCAAAGGGCTGCGCTTCGACTGGGACTATTCGGCCGACTATACACCCGAGCAGCAGGTGGCCTACGAGACGATGATAGCCGACCGTTACGAGGTCGACCCGGAATACTTCGCCGAAAAATATAACATGCCGGTAGGACAGAGGCGGAACGCCCCGACGATAACCCCGGACGACGAGGGCAGTGACGGAGACGACGATGGGAATGGTGGCGATAACGACACCCGAAAGAACGCGCGCCCGACCGGTTTTTTCGACTGAGCCCCTCTGATTACGAGGGGCTGCACCACCGTTACCTTTCCCTGATGGGAGACGGCTTGACGCTGGTTTCGGAAGATAGCGTCGACGCGGAGCTTCGCAAAAGGATAGAGCGGAGCTTCGAGGGCATGATGTCGGCGTTATACCGGGAAACGGGGGCCTCGTTACGCATCGGCATACTGGCAGAGCCGGAGGCGCAGGAGTTTATCGAAGCTCACGCCGGGGCTCTCGATTCCTCTTTTCAGAAAGTGGAGATGTCCGACCTCATGCGCCGGCGGTTGCAACGGTCCGACTACATCTTCTCCGGCATGAAGGCTTTCCACGAGATGAACGAGGCGTTCCCGTCGCTCATCGACGAGAACGGAAATCGAAAGTCGTTCGAACGGTTTTTGAACGATGTCCGGAAGATCGACAAGACCTATAACTCCAACTACCTTCGGGCCGAGTACAATTTCGTACAGGCATCGGCCGAGATGGCCGGCAAATGGGAAGGGTTCATGCAGGACGGTGACCGATACTACCTCCAATACCGCACGGCTCGCGACGGCCGGGTGCGCCCGGAACACGCCGCCCTTCATGGAGTGACCCTGCCGATAACGGATACCTTCTGGGAGGAGTTCTATCCGCCCAACGGGTGGGGATGCCGCTGTTCCGTAGTCCAGGTGCGGAAATCCAAGTATCCGGCCACTCCGCACGACGAGGCGATGGCGCTCGGCGAACAAGCCTTGCAGCGAGACACAAAGGGAATGTTCCGCTTCAACCCGGGCAAGGAAGGAAAAGCCGTTCCCGATTACAACCCCTATACCGTCAGCCGCTGCCGGGATTGCGATATTGCCAAAGGAAAGTTCAGTCTGGCGAAAAAGGTGTTTATTCCCGACAACGAGCTGTGCCAGGCATGCCAATTTATCCAGAATATGATTAATAAGGAAAAGACAGCAAAACTGACAAAAGAAGAACGTCGGGAAATAAAAGCGGCTGTTGAAGAATGGACAGACATTCATTTACCTGAAGTAGAGTTACGAACAGGGAAAGCAAAGCGTCTTTATATCAAAAATACGAATATTAATGAAGATGTCATTCTTAACAAAGGTTTCTTTTCTGAGACTTTCGCTAAGAATTTTTACAACAAAAAACTTGCTGAAACTATGCAGTTAGCCACAAGAATAGGGGAATGGTTCCCATTGGCTGAATTTGTGAGGGTAGAAAAAGGGATCCACCACAATTTTAATTTTAAAGTATTTATTGCCAATGTGGAAGGAGTCTATGTGGAATGCAAGGTAAAAATGACAAGTGAGAATATCTTATATACAATGCGCATAATAAAATGAGGATTGAAAATCCCCCCGAAGTCTGCGCCACAAAGGCCGACGTGTGAGTGGCTCATTCAATCCTCATCGCAAATATATGACAAATTTTCAAAATCGATTCAAAATGAATCGATTTTTTTATCTCATGGATTTAATCGCCACACATCGATATATCTCGATGTTCTCCACGATATCCTCGTGGTTGTGGTTCGTGTCGCTCTCGACCAGGTCGAACTCCTTGAAGGACTCGCCCTCCATGCAGCAGAGTGCGGCGTGTATCTCGTCCAGCAGGTCGAACACCTCTAAGCCCTCTTCCCGGAATTGGCTGCCGTCGCTCGTGCCGCCTTTCCAGTCCGTCACCACGTGCAATGCCACCTCCGGCTCGGCTCGATACTCCAAGCCGTTTGCTATCGCATTCCATTTGATGGGCCGGAACTCGATAAACACGGCCGGACGCTCCCAGTTCTCCTCCTGCTCGATAAACTCCACGTTATGGTTCCACAAATCGATGTGCTTGATCGCACCGCCGCCGACCTTTTTCAGACGGTCGCACAGCATTCGGTAAAGTTCTTTTCTCATTTCCTCTCTATTGAAAAATCCACATTGAAATATTCATTTAAATTCTCCTCGATGATTTCGCGCACGATGCGCTCCACCTCCGGCCCTGCACCGAGGAATCGACGGCGCGGTATGCGAATCGTTGTTCCGGCTCGTTTGAGGGCCATAAAACGCCAGAAATCGGCCTCTGTGGAGAGTTGTCGCGTTCGTTTATCATTTCGACGCTCCCCGTTCTTTTTTCGTCCGAAACTGCCGGTTGCCTCGTAGTATTTATACCAGAAAAATCGCTTCATCTTGGCCGTCACCACGATCTCGCCCCCGTCGTTGTGTATGGAAGCATACGGCAGATCGGTGAAAAACGTGATGCTGTTCTCGGTCGTCCGGCTTCGCACACTCCTCCGCAAATTGCCTGTATCGATTAGGAGTGTACCGCCCGGGCGGTTCGGGCTTTTCCGTCTCGCCCACGCTTCGCTGAAAAATGCCTGTCGCTCGAAATTACGGTCGAACTCATCGCCGAGCTCCACCTGTATGTCCCGAAGTATCCGCTTGATTATTTTGCCGGCCTCTTCATTCATAGTCCTCGTCCTTAAAGAGCAAAAGCTGACGGGTCTCCTCGTCAGCTATGTGATTCTTTTCCTTCGCATCGGCATTGAGTATGTTGTAGAAGGTCCGTTCGGTAATGCCATAAACCGGATATATGTACCGTCGCCATATCTCCCGGTTCGGGACTCCCGACTTGACGTAACGGTCATATATCCTGTTTATATCTTCCACACGTTTCTTGTAACTTACTCCGCGCCGTTTTGCCATATGATTTTATTCTGTCTTTTTGGATTTGTACGGACGCACATCGAGCGTCATGTCGCAACTCACCATTACCCGGCCGCTCCCCTCACACTGGGGGCAGGGACCCGTTTTCCGAAATAACCGCCCGGAATAGATTTCTCCCGTGCCGTGGCATGCCCGGCAAATAGCGATTTTCGGGGCCTTCCTCACTTTCTGTATCATACCGCCTCTTCTCTTTTGGGTTCCACATAGAACGTCTCGTCCTGCACCACTTGTATGCCGCACTTGGCCATCATCTCGATCATCGATTTGCCAGCGCCAAGAGGGTCTTCGTCGGTCGTCACCATTGCCTCCCGGTCGGCAAGCATTTTGTCTTTGGCCAATTCCTCGGTCAGGCGCACATATCCCGGCAGGAACTCTTTGGTCAGTTGTAACGCACTGGCCCAGGTAAAGCCTTTGAGGGTTTTCAATTTAGGGGTGCCGGTGCGGAAGCCTATAACGCCGTGAGCCATTTCGAGGCTCTTTTTCTTGGCGAACAGTTCGGTCTGGTTTTCTATGGCATAAGCCTGCAAGGTGTTGAATGCCTTCTCCTTCTCGCCTTCCAGTTCGGCCAACTTATTTGCATACCTCTCTCGGATCTTCGCGCACTGCAACTCGATGTCCGCTATAATTTTCATACTCTGTGCATCAGCCTTCGCATAGATGGCGAAAGCCTCGTCGGCAGACTCTCTGGTCACGCCGGAAATAATCACTTTCTTTTCTCTCTTTGCCATAAATTCATTGGTTTAATGGTTTGTTAGTCACTGATAATATTGTTGCTTTCTAAAAGGGTCTTGAACGCTTTGTCCCGTGCGGCCTTGGTCTCATACACTCCGTAAGTTTTCCACCCTCCGTTGTACTTTGTGCTGACTTTGATTTTCGGCATCGGATAGTCGGCTTTTCGGATAATAATGAAGCCGGCCGCTTTCACCTTGTTCTGGTCGTTCAGAGTCATACATCGTCCTCCTCGTAATTCTGCATTTCGGCCTCTTGGCAGACCAATGCCGCTTCATACTGCTCGTATGTCCATTCGTTGATGTCGCTGAAAAACTCCTCCCGTTCTTCGGCCGACAGCCATGTCGCCGCTTCGAGGAGTTGAATTTTAATCCCGTCAAGGATTTTTCTCGCTTCTGTTTTCATGTCTGTTAGTTTTTGGGGGCGTTGGGGTCGATGATGACATAGACGGCCCGGCCCGGTTGTTTCACTTCTTGTTCCTGTCTCTTTTCCATCTCCTTTTTCAAACCGCCCTTACGCTTGATCGAGCGCAACTTGACGGCCAGTTGTTCCAGTTCTTCGGTGCCGAGCCGCCCGAAAGGCATTCCGGCGATCCGGGGATTCAGGCAAAAATCGTTGACCCTTGCCCAGTCCGTGGTGTCGACGCCGATCTGCTGCATGAGTTTCAGGCAGACGCTTCGGCGGAACCGCAACTCCTCGCGCAGTTTCTTTCGCCATTCGTCCTGCCCGGTCAACCGCTCCAACGCCTCGCAGCAAGCGTTGTATTCATCGCGGGTCATTTCGCGCAGGCTTTCGGTGCGATTCCGTGTATATTGCCTCACGATCGAGCGCTTAAATTCTTCCCGGTCGCCGTAATAGGGCACTTTGCCGAACAGGGCGTAAAACCGGGCGAAATTCGTGACAGCCGAACGCAATGGCGCTTGCTCCTTTTGCTGAGGCGCATCCGAATTGGGCTTTGCCAAATTGGTTACTTCCTGTGCCATATCACTCCTTTACTTTTTCCTCGACAGCAAGAATGGCCAGACTTATCATCATAAAATTTACAGCATTCTCGTCGTCATCAAGCAAACTTGTATCAGCAACAACCGGTTCTTCGATCATCGCATTCCATACACTTTCCGTCTCTTCCGTTTTTTTCTTGCTTATCAAGAAGAGGTACGCATCGTATGCGGAACGGTCAAACTCAAATACTAACTTCACTTTTTGTTCTCCATTCATAATATCACTATTTTATAATTATTCAAACAACACTTTAATGCCGCACGAGGAGGCTACGTCGAGCTCGAGCTTGGCGCCCTTCGACAACTCCCAGCCTTGCAGCATATAGATATAATCACACCCGAGCAGCAGGGCGATGTCCGCCCGCATGTGCTCCCGCCAATGCGCTTCATCTGGCAGCCCGTTCTTGAACGGGTTCACAGGTTCGTAGCCCTTCAAGCTCAAATAGCGCTCGGCTTGATCGAAAGCCTGACGCCTCTCTTCCAAGTCATAATGGGCTATCGCCCCGCTGATGTACACTTTCTTGTTCATTTTTTTCTGTAGTTTTGTCGTTCGTAAAATTCATTCAATCGTTCTTCCAGTACCACCGTGTAGTTACACAGTTTGCAGCATCGTCCCTCTTCTTTTACCGGATATGGGTCATACCCGTATCCGATGAACTTCCTGCCGCAAATGCAGCAGATGTTTTCTTGCGTCTTTTCCATGATCATACTATTTCAAATTGTACTACAAAATCATATTCTCTCCGCAGACGGCGAACCTGTACGATGTTGTCCGGCTCGCTGCCGTAGGGCAGGTAAACACAGCGTTCTCTCGTGCCGACTTTCACGCCCTTCTTCCGGAGCCTATACAGCAGGTTTTTCCGGCGCATCCTCTTTTTGTCCATAATTACAAATTGTTACTTGTTCGTATAAGGCCCTCTTTCCACACCACATAGTAATTTCCTGCCTCGCCAATGGATCGTCCTTGACAGTATGCCTTGTAACCCATTACACGAACTTTCATGTCGCAGATGTATTTCAGCCTGCGCGCTGGTTTACCCGTCGGTAGACTCTTATCCTCCTGGCTGATGTATATGAAACATTTCTTCGGGAAACGCTTCATCAGTTTCACAGCTTTCTCATAACTGAATCCGGCATCGTCAACCGCCACCTGAAAGGAGTCTACAACGATGAATTTCGGCGATTTAGGCTTTCTTAAACGTTCCACAAGTTCATCATAGGAGTCATCAGTTACCACACGGAACCGTCCCTGTACCTCGGCCATGCCCAGATAATCCATACGTCGCTGGAAGCTCTGGTTCACGCCTTCCTCGTAGCTCATGTACAGTACCGACCCGTACTTGCACAGCTCTTTGGCGAGCTGCATGACAAACGAGCTCTTGCCGCTTGCACTGGCACCGCTGATGAACCATGAGGCATTGTCGGCAGGCTCGCCGAAAGGCTTGCTCCACTTCTCGCCCCACGACAGTGTCTCCCATTTCTTGGCGGCTATCTCTTTTGGACTGTACGCACGCTTCATTGTCTATCTCTTTTTGGAATTTTCGTAGCACCAGCCTATCAGATGGTTAAATGGCAACGCAATACCATGAATTGTACCAAATACACCGAAATCGCCGTATTCGTCCACCTCTCCATCTGAATAACCGCCATATACTTGCCAATTGTCGAACACAAACAAAGCCCTACGGTTCCTGTCTATCTTACATAATTCATCGGGGGATTTTATCGTCCTTTTTTTACCTCCCTCGAAAGTTACCTTAATCTTCATTGGGCTATCATTTTAAGTTTCTCGATCTCCGTGTACACTCTCCTTAGCCCGCCACGTGTCTTACGTACGATTTGTGCGATGTCCGTACCTTCTGGGGCATTGACCTTAGCCACAATCCGAGCCTGCGTCATCAAGAAGGCTTCACGCTCCTTGCCGTCGTCTGGGGTAACCTTGCTGTAACGGTCGCCGTAGCGACTCAGCATCTCGGTATAGCCTACTTTCTTACACTCGATCGAGCGGTTTATCTTTTCCTTCAAGCCGTCCGCTCCCATCATGTACCAAGCGCAACTTCGCTCGGTGGCGTTCCACAGGGCTTTCAGTTCCAAAAATGCCTCGTATTGCAAATCCCCGGCTTCGTCCAATATGATGAGCGGCTTGTCTATCGAACGCAGGTAATACACCAAATCATCGTACATGTCCGAGTAACGCCCCTTACTGTCCACGCCAAACTCGGTGGCGATTCTGCGCACCAGCTTCAATTTGGTTTTTACCTGCGAGCAATCGATATACACGGCATTCTTGTGGGTATGCACATAGTACCGGGCCGTGAAAGTCTTTCCAATGTTAGGCATATCACACAGAATAGACGAAATACTTGACTGCTGGGCAATCTCCAATTGCGAGGTGATATATTCGAAAGTGGCTGTCTTGGCGGCTTTCCACTCCATACCGCCTCGCAGGTTCACCCCCAAACGCCGGGCGATACTTATCCAGTTGGCATCACTCAATACTTTGTCAGTCTGCCCGTTTTTTACGGCACTGTACACCGAAGTGGTGATGCCGAGGGAGGCGGCGTGTTTCGCGTCGCTCGGATAGTTCTCACGGTTCGCGGATATCGCCTCCATGATCTTCTGTTTGTGAGCTTCTGTAATCATAATTCTAACGCTGTTTTAGTGGTGTTCTATAAATCTTCTAATGCTCTTTGTGTGTTACTTATGACTGGCTGCCATTCGTACTCTTCCGGTTCTTCATGACCCTCCGCCGAGGGGAGAATAAGGTTTTCGTCATCATCTGCATCATTGACCTGTGGCCGTACTTCCGCTTTGCCTACTTTTGTGATGGCGTTGTCACGTAGGTATTTTTTGAAGTGGGACACATATTTCTGTTGTTCGATGTAATTTGCCACATCTTCATCCGTCTGTTCAGCTATCACGCGGTTATAGGTTTTGATGGGCCGTACCTTGTCTATGTAGCGATCACCCTGGAACAGGTATATGTCCATAGGTTTCCCTTCCTCATCCGGCAGATAATAAGCCGTTACCTTGCTATTGTTCGGCTCCAACTCTTCCAACACCTCCGGGCCGCTTATCCACCAGTCCTCATGTGCCACGCGGACTGTCGAGTTGCGCCGTATGCTCGTCTCCACCTTTTCACCGATATAGCGACTCAGAGTAAGGCTGTCGAATGGACGCAAGGTCGGGTTGATTTTTGCCACGAGCACCTCCCAGCGGGTCATACCGGGGTATTTCTTCTGGTTGGGGTGTGGGGAGTGGTTCCACTCCCGGTTGTCTGCTATATCATCGGCTACCAGTTCCTCGAAAGTGTAATACTTCTTGTCCTCCCATGTGTGATTGCTGCTGTCGCTGATTTTCTTCTGATCCACACGGCGTGCCCCTTTATTGTACCAACGACCCACTCCTTCGTGGTTCTTATGGGCTATTGTAGTTTTGAACGATCCGTTCAGTGGCTCTGAATATTTCTCCTGCGAGTTTTGCGGGGCGCAGAAGTGTACAAACTTGAACACCTCGTCGGCTTTCAGAAATCCGTTCTTGTACTTGATCATCAAGTGCTGTTCCACTTCTATACCTGCCGGTATACCCCAGCCGTGCCGTGCGATAAGCCGGAACATATCGCGGAAACACTCCACTACCAATGCGTCGTCCTTTCCTCGTCCGTAGGCCATTCCGATACGGCACTGACTCACCACGTCGTAAGCGTAATAGGCATGCACATACTCGTTTCCCTTCATGCGGCGCGGTAAATCCACATCGTCCATCGTTATCTGGCTTAATGCCCATTCACCTCCATGACGGTGCATGTGCGGCATTTGCTCGTGCATGAACGTAGTATAACTGCGCAGGGAATGTTCTACCAGCAGCTTGTTGCTCGGCTTGTTTAAGATGTTGCGAATGGTGCTTTTACTAAGTTCCTTCGGGTTACCGTTCTTGTCGACAAAGTCATCTGGGTCGAATATCTCACCAGTCTCAAAATCCCATACCTCCAATTCGCCACATACGAACTGTATATACATCTCATGCACGTCGCTTCCGTAGGGCTGGTTAGGAAGCACCCTCAGACTCATCACGAGCCGTTCGTCTTTATACGTTGTCTTGCGCTTGTTCTGGTTACCGAACTTACCAGTGATAAGGCACTCATAACCATACTTCTTATAATCGTTTACCTTTTTTCGGAAACGTAACGTGCTGGTCGGAAGATCGTGGCCCAATTCTTTACGCAATGTTTCGATGGACTTAGCCATCTTCGACCAGTCGTATTTATCTCCCATCAGTTTCTGGCTATCTTTGCCATTTTTGTATAGTTTGATACAGGTGTTCAGCACAGAGGCATTAATTGCATACTTCTGCGCAAGTTCGACTGTGGCATGTTCACTTTTGTGGGCGGCAGCCCAATCGGTAAAATACACTACCGCCGCTTGATCAAGCTCGTAGTTCGACATCACCCAAGCGGTGATGCGTGCTTCATCGCAGCCGAACTTTTCTTCTACTTGTTCTCGACAAGTGGTGGGCAGACTATCCACGGCAACTTGCGCACAACTACCTTTTGCACCACCGCCACGTTTCACTACTTTAATTTTGTGACGAGTTACATTTTTCTCATAAGAAGCCTTAGTCATAAAGCCTTCCTCTATGAGTGTATGCGCTGAAATACAAAGTATATTGTCGTAATACCCTAACATAGTCATCTACTTACTTCAATGCCATTGCCTGGTTCTGCAACCCTCTAATTTCGCTTACTAATGTTATACTCGTATGCCAGACATGCTCATCTTTGAAATAAATATCTGCATTACCGTTGTCTTTACTTATTTCCAGCAATGCCCCGTTAGGGAAATATTGGCGCATATAGTTATCCGAATCAAACATGGTTTCTATTTCTGGGATAACTACCATTACGATACCTCCGCGTTCCATCGCCAGCTTGCGGATTTTCCTTGCAAGCTCAGTATCGCCGCGCTTGCTGTCGAAACGGATGGCGTTAAACACCGTGCGCTCCGTTACACCTAATGCTTTCATGATAAACATGCGGTCTTCCTTCGTAATGTGGATGTACTTCTTCATTTTATCTCACTTTTAATGGTTGGTATTCTTGTTTTTAGTACCTTTAAAGCCAAATTTTAAAAAATGAACATATATGGTACCATTAGTATTGCTTACAGTCGACATTGTTCCCCTCGACCAAACAATGGGCGAAGAAGAGCTTTGCGAACTATCTGTTCCCTGTCTAAATCACCTGAAGGAGTTAAAGGGTAGCTTTGACCGCAACGACAACATACAGCTCTGCATCCGTCAGTACGCACAAGAAGATGGACACTGCAAACTGACCGCTCGGCTGGTAATGACGATATCCGTTGGCGCTCAACGCGCACAGCATCTTTGTCGGGTGCTTGATTCGTACAGGCAGCTATTCCAGTACGAACTACCCAATTGCATTGTAAACGCTCATTCTGAAATTCTGAAATTTCAGTAGCTGAAAATCTTTTGTTGCTCATATCTTTATGCCTTAACTGTTAATCGTCTTGTGGGGCCCGGGGAGTCGAACCCCGGCGCAAAAAACATTGCCCCGTGTGTCTTTCCACACCGTCCGCCCGTCTCTTGACGCCTTCCGGGCTGTCACGCTCGGTTTACCCTTCAATCTTTTCACCTTGCTCCTCCAATATCGAATAGATGTACTCCTTGTCCTCTTCCCAAAGGGGTAACCCCATTTCTATGGTCTTTTTCACGACAGCCGCCTGACCGACGAGTTTAACTGCCTCCTTGCGAAAATTCGTGTCGTTGTACGCATGAGCCTTACCGAGAAGGAACTCGGCAAATTCCTCGTTGCAGGATTTCATCATCTTTTTCAAAATCCGATTTTCAGCTTCTATACGATCTGTATGCTTGCTGATTTCCCGGAGGCATTGCCGAATCTCGATTTGGTCATTGGCGGCATCGTAGATGCACATCGCCTTAAATTCCTTGCAAAACTCTTTTTTATCCATATCGCCGGCTGCCATATAGAGGCTTTCTATGACGCTGTACTCTCCCGGTTTCACTACTCTCTTCGTGAGTTCCTCAAATTCTTTCTGTGTCATGGCTGTTATCGTTTTACTGTTGTTTTCATGGATTCCAAATAATCTATAAACTCCTCCCGTACCTGTTGTTCGAGTTCCAAATCGAGTATATAGACAAGTTTTATGATCTCATTCGGGCTATCCAACCTTTGGCGACCGTTCAGCAAGTCATTGGTGAATTTCGCGACTTGGGTTTCCAAATATTGTCGTACGGCCGTGAGTTTGCCTGTTCCTACCGCCGCACGGAGTTGGCGATACACCGAAAGCTGGCGCTGCACCTTATACATATATTCCGAATACCAGCGGAAGAAGTATTCGTAGTCCTCGTTCATTCTCTTCGAATAGTTGTCCGCCTCCTTTGTAAGGCTGTCGATCCGGTGTTTTACACGTTTGGCTATCATCGCCAGATCTTCCTTCTCCAAGTCAATCATTGTTTCGTCTTTCATATTCTTTAATCCCTGATACTCGTTAATTTCCAGCCAATTTTGTATATTTGGCCGCTCGTTCTTCATTGAACATGTTGCAAAGATAGGAAATTTCCTATTAACGACAAAATAAGATAGAGGATATTTTCTATTAAAAAACAAATTAAATAGATAATGTTCTATGATATTGGAAAGATTAAAGGAATATATAGACTACCGAGGCATATCTATAGCTGCTTTTGAGCGCAGCATAGGTATGGCTAATGCCTCTTTTGGAAAATCTTTAAAAAACAAAGGTGCCATCGGGACAGATAAATTAGAAAAAATCCTAAATATCTATCCTGAAATTTCTCCCTCTTGGCTTTTAACGGGAGATGGAAAAATGCTAATAGAGAAATGCGCTTTTGACTCTTCCCATGCTCAAAAACAACCTACTTCTATGTATGAAAATAACCTTGTTTCAGACTGTATTATATCTGAAGGAAGCCCAATTCGTTATGGATCAAGAAGAAATCATGAGGGAATACCACTTATTCCACTTAGTGCGATAGCCGGTGTGTTTACTGGCGAAATGTCTGTCATGGAATATGAATGCGAACGTTATGTTATTCCTGCTTTCAAAGGTGCTGATTTTCTTATTCAAGTTAAAGGGGATTCTATGCAACCGACATATTATTCTGGGGATCTTGTGGCTTGCCAGCGTGTCTCTCTCAATGATTTGTTTTTCCAATGGAATAAAACCTATGTTCTTGACACGGTACAAGGAGCTATTATTAAACGCATCCGACGCGGATCAGACGAAAATCATGTTCTAATTGTCTCCGACAATACAAATTATGAACCATTTGAACTTTCCAAAGATCAGTTTCATGGAGTTGCTCTTGTACGGGGGCTCGTCCGTCTCGAATAATCCATAAAAACTACTTATAGAAATCATGTTTGTCTTATTTTTTATTATAATAATAGGTGTTTTTGCAATCGTCCTAATTCATTCAGTAAAGTCCAAAAGGAGAGAATGTTCCGATAATAAATTCTCAAAATGTCCCTCCATAATAATAGATATAGATGAAAAATACCTTCGTAAAGCGTTGCTTCGTAGAGCAAAAGAAGGGACAATAGACAGGGCGATTTTATACAAGAGGGAGGCCAATAGGACGAGAAAAAAACATGTATGGGCTGTGTTGAATTTTATAAGTAGCATCGAAAGTATTACTATCTCTAAGGACTTCTATGACTTGGAAAAATCCCTTAGCTGGTTTCAAAATGCTAAAACAATGCTATTCGAAGATGATTATCACCCCACAAGTAAAGAGATTGATATAGCTATACGATTCTGTACGATTAGCCATGCACAAGGGCGTTGTCCCCACCAATTAACTTCAAGTGAGATCAATGATATTCGAAACTGGGAATCATATTATATCGACAAATCTGTTATTATGAATGTTACAGCATCTTTCAAAACATATTGGGATGACGTTTTAGCCAATTATAAAAGACCGTCTGCGAAAATTAACCGAATTAATTATCTTATAGACTATCTAAATAAAATCGAAGAAAAAGAATCCCTGCAACAATTGCCAAACTATAAAGAACACATCGCCAAACTTATATCTCATTATAGATCCTTACAATAGTTATTCATGGAATCCCTTGAGATGCTTTGAATTTCCCCATTTCGACTATCTCCCCCCCTTCAAAGGTAGCAACACTTACTCGCAAAGTATTGATTTTTCGCATTTTCATATCATGCATGGTTAAAATTATATGGTATTTTGGGGATATTTATCGTCATTTTTTTTGTTGTTATTGTTGAAAAAAACAATATTTTACCCCTATCTATCCCACCACTCCAAAACCCTATTTTGTCCGTCCAGTTATCTCTATTATGTCCGTCCTCTTTGTCCGTCCAGTTGTCCGTCCAGCAAAAAAATAGGTTATACTCTAACTGCTAATTCGTACTCCATTTCTTTATACTCTGCCCACGTAAAAAGTTCTTAGTGCAGTAGTCAAAACCTGCCCAATATTCGTTTAAAAGCCAGTAGATAAAGGATTTTCCACATAGACAATAAAAAGGGCCGTATGCAAACCATACAGCCTTCAGATGTAAACTTACGACAAGCTAAACCATAGCTTTATCCCCTCAAAATTAAACGTTACGTAAACCTACGTAAACGTTTCGTTTTGTACGCCTTAATGCCGTCGTCATACACAACCCTTTGACCTACAAACCTTTTCTCTTTTTTTTCTATCTCCACCCATATACATTTCGTTCTGTGCCCGGTATATTTAAGGAGGTTATCTCCGTTATGAAAGAGAATAGAGCCTTGATCGTCTCTGTGGCGGCCGGTATAGCCGGATATACGGTCGCCGTGAAGGCGAGTACCGTCGCTCAAAATCTTTGGAATGCGACGCAGAAGGCCGGAAATTCGATTGCGGCGACAGGGAGAGGTATCGTTCTATTGCTCAGATACGCCTATTTTAGATTAGAAGGTCAGGTCCGCAAAGCCGATGTCGTGATGAAGGCCTTCAATCGCACGACCAAAATGTCGCCTGTCGGGATATTGGTAGGAGCCTTGTCGGCCGGAGTCGCAGCCTTGCTTTCCTATCGGGAAAAGATGAAATCTGCTCGTGAGGCGGCGGCCGAGGCAGCCAAAGCCGAGCGGGAATACGAGAAAAGCATCACCGATGTCTCGGAAGCTGCCGCCTCGACATCGAAGGAGGAACTCGCACGTTTGCAAGCATTGTATCGGGCAGCCGTCGACGAAGCCCGATCGAAGGAAGAACGAATCGAGGCAGCCCGCCGGTTGCAATCGCTCTATCCCGATTATTTTTCCAAAATGTCGACCGAACAAATCATGTTGGGAGACGCCAAAGCCAAATACGATGAATTGACCGATTCGATTCTGAAAAATGCGAAGGCGAAGGCCGCGGCCGATTTGATAAAGAGGAATGCCGAGCAAATCGTCGAGATAGAACAATCCATGCCGGAGTTGGAGAAAAACGCTGTCGATACGGACATAGCCTATGACCGGGCGAAGAAGCGGAGGCAGGAATATATCGATAGATACAACATAAGCCCGTCGGCCATGGGCGGCGGTTATGCGCAAGATCAGTCGGCGCTTTTGTCGAATGTCATGGTAAGGAAATCGGCTCCCGGAACCGACGATGAACGGAAGGCGGCGGAAGCAGCGTGGAAAGCGTATGCCGAAGCGAACGACAAGCTGACTAAGCTGCAAGCGGCCAATAAGAAACTGGCCGAGGAGTACGGTATATCTTTGACCGATGTATTCGCCGGGCAGGGAGACGGTGGAAATATGAGTTCTGTCTCTGCTTCCGGTAGTGCGGGGAAAAGCGGGGAAAGAAATAAGTTTCAAGCAGAAGACGATTGGCTGTCGATCGAGAAGTCGAAGGCTCTCGCCGGCTATGCTACAGGATTGATGGATTACAATGAATATATCGAGAAAAAAGCAGAGCTCGATAAACAGTATCTTCTCAAAAAGTTGCAGAACGCAGAGGCCACGGAAAAGGAGATAGCCGATATCGTCGGCGAGCTCGACAAACTCACTGAAAAGGAGGTGACACAGCGGAATAAAGAGCAGTTCGATGCCGCAAGAGAGGAGATAGAAGCCGAACGCCGGGAACGCGATGCTGCCGATACCGACAGTTATATGCGGGGCCGAATTTCGGAAAAGACTTACCAGCGAATGAAATTCGAGTCGGAGATAGCATATCTCAACCGGCTCAAAGAGTTGTATGCCGAGGGTAGCCAGGAGCGCGCCGAGATTGAAAAACAGATTACCGACAAACTGCAAGCCGACAAGCTGGCCAAGTTCAAGGAGACGCAAGACAGGCAGAAGACTCTTTATGAGGAGTATTTCAAAGGGATATCCCTTATGTCGGCCGAAGAGAGGGAGCAGCAGTATCGGCTGCAAATCGATTCTCTGAATGCCTTGACGAAGAAGATGCTCGACGCGGCCGGAAACGACGAGGCTAAAAGGCAGAAAATCATCGAAGCCTCTGCCATCGCCGAAAAGGCATTGAAAAAGCAGTATTTCGAAGAGACTACGGAGGAGAGTTTCAATGCCATGGAGAAAGCCAACGCCGAGCTGGCCGAGTGGTTGCAAAGCGACGGCGGGAAAGCCGTGACCGACTCTTTCGGTATGATCATGTCGGGAATGTCGGCTATCTTCTCGCAAATATCCTCGATAGTCCAGTCGAATATGGAGATGGAGACCGCCGCCATCGAGAAACGCTACGACAAAGAGATTTCGTTGGCCGAAGGAAATACTTACAAAGTCAAGAAGCTCGAGCAGGATAGAGAGAATGAGATAGCCCGGGCAAAGAACGAAGCGAACCGCAAGATGTTCGCCATGCAGGTGATCCAAGCCGTGGCGCAGACTGCTCAGAACGCTTTGGCCGCTTATGGCTCAGCTGCGGCGATACCCATCGTCGGATATATCATGGCTCCTATTGCGGCGGCCATGGCCGTAGCTGCCGGCGCCGTGCAGATCGCGGCTATAAAGAAACAGCAACAGGCCTCCGAAGCGCAGGGGTATGCCGCCGGCGGATTCACCCGCCCCGGCCCGGTGGACGAGCCGGCCGGTATCGTCCATGCCGGCGAGTGGGTCGCCAGTCAGAAACTGGTGACTTCGCCGGTAACGCGTCCTATCATCGACGCCCTCGAATATGCGCAGCGAACCAACACGATCGGCTCTATCCGTCGAGTGTCTGCTCTCCCCGCGCCGATTAGCTTACCAGCCCCTTCGCCTGATGGAGGAGGAAACTCCCCGGACACAGGCGTATTGCTCGCCACATATTTTGCGGTTCTCAAAAAATTGGGTGACCGACTGGACGAGCCCTTCGTCACGGTCAACACGGTTACCGGCGACCGGGGCATCAAGAAGGCTCAGGACGAATACGATCGTTTGATCAGAAACAAAACCCCTAAATCACGCAGGAAATGAAAATATTCGTAGAGGGTAAAGAGGCTTTCTTGAAGAAAGGAACCTCCTTCGAGTTTATCGCTGAAAACAGGCTTTTCTCTGGTTCCGACGAGTACACCTTGTCTATCACCTTCCCCATAGTCGATTGTCCTCGGAATCGGGCGATATTCGGGCTTTTGTATCGGAAAGATGTCGATATCGAAAAAGTGAACTTCGCCTGTGAACTACGGGATACCAATTTCTATAAAATGGGGGTTCTCGCTATTGTCGAGGTGTCGCAATCCGAAATCAAAGGGCAATTCCTCGATGGAATGAGCGCCCAAAACTTCATCGGTGATTTCGACGAGATATACATCAACGAACTCGACTTGGGCGATTATGAGTATGTGAATATGAGTAATACACCTCCAGAATGGCTTTGGAGGAGCATCGACCGCATGAAAAACTATATATCTTTGCCCTGGGTCAACAACTATTCGGGGAATATACAAAATGAGGTCGTATATGAAAATGGCACTTATAAATGGCATCCGGACACCAAGGGGGTATCGTTTCAGCCATATTTGCTATTCATCGCAAAACAAATTTGCGAGGTATTAGGTTATAGTTATGATTTCGGGGAATGGGAGAGGTCGACATATCGTCATCTCATAGTCTGCAATTCGCTCCCGTATGCCTGGGATATGCCCCAAATAGCAAAAGCCCTTCCTCACTGGACTGTGACAGAGTTTTTTGAACATTTGGAGAACTTTCTGTCGGCATTTATTGACGTTGACCATAGGGGCAAGACAGTGACATTCCATTTCATCGCTAATGACTCGGATTTCAATACCAGTATAACCCTTAACCATGTTGCCGACGATTTTACGGTAGAGGTTAGCTCCGAGGGGGAATCTTCATACAGGGGAGTATCTACTTTGAGATATTCCGATTGCGACCATGAAATGTGGAAATTCTACTCGTGTAACTGGTTGGTGGAAAATCATGAGAAGATGATTGTCCGATATGAGACTCTGAATGATTTAATCGAGGCCAATGAAAACTTGAAGGAGACCGTTGTCGGGGTTGAGTATCCTGATTCAAATTTGGGAAAAATCTTATATGTCGAATCTTTGAATACCTATTTCGTATTTAGACCGGTAAAGATTATACCTCAGAGCTGTTATGATCCAGTGTCTGAGACCTATTATGACCAGTATGTGAACATTCTTCAACCGATAAACCAGTTTGGAGAACGCATCGGTACAAATGAGGAAAGCGATAGCATAGAGATAGGGATTGTCCCCGCCTGGATAGATGACACAGAAACCAGTAAAGGGCAATGTCTGTTTTTAGAGCTCGACTTCAATGATGGAGAAACAGATGGCAATTCTGAGTATTTACCGATAAGTCTACTCGAATCTGGGGAGAGTGAAAAAAGTGGGGCATACTTCTCTCAACTTTTTGTCGCATTCTGGGACGGTACGAATTATTTCAAAGGGCTGCAGCCGCGTCCGATTATCGACAAAATATCTACGAATGAAGACTGGACTTATGTTGAGACTGGGTATAGCATGCGTCTAAATAGGGATCCTAGCGACCTTTCCTATTTCAACTCTCCGATCGACAGCGGCAAAAAATACAATTTCCAGTTTTTGGCGAACAAAATTCCGCCTGTGAGGGCTTTGTTCTTTATTCAAGGTAAGCCGTATATCTGTGAAAAAATCACGGCCACATTCACGGAATATGGTATGTCGCAGCTCTTGAAGGGGACGTTCTATCGAACCGATTAAAGAGTCCCGTCGAGTTCGAGAATGGCTTTATCGGCATTGTCTCGGTGGCGGGTATATACATCGGTAACGGCCAGTGAGCTGTGTCTTGCCTGGTCTCTCACCGAGATGTTGCTCAGTTTTTTGTCCAGCATCTCGGTGATTCCTGTATCTTTTAGCGAGTAGAATGTGTAATCTTTGTCGAGTTTCAACTCTTTTTTCAGGCGGGTCCAGCGAATAGTTATGAGCCGTCGGTCTACTTGCACGTTGCCGGGCATGATGTTGTTTGAGAATAGGAAATAGTGAGGAGGGTAGTCGAATACCCCCAAGTCGAGCATGAACATCATTACCTTTTTCGGGATAGTTATAGTTTGTGTCGTTCTGTTTTTGCTGTCTTCGGACGGGATTGTCAAGGTACAATTCTTAACGTTGAAATATCGAAGCCTCAGCCGGGTCTGTTCGATGGGACGAATATAGCAGTAGTATAAGAGATAACACGATAAAAGAAAGTGTTTGTCGTTCGACATCAAATATTCGCTTATCTGTCGAATCACAGAGGGAGGAATAACTTTCCTCCTTTTCTGGAATAATTTTCGACTGAAAGGCTTTATGCCGGAGGCCGGATTCTCGTTCATAAGTCCTTTTTCTACGCAAAAGGAGCAAAAAGCTTTGAGAAAAGTGAGACAATTATTCCTATACTGAGGGGACAGTTTCAGTTCCAAGTGTATGTAATCGAGGAAATCGTTGCAAAATCGTTTGTCCAGCTGGTAGAGGTAGATGATGGGTGAGGTTCTCTGTTGATTATAGGCAACCAACTTTTTAATCTTTGATTCGTGGCTGATGTATGTCTCTTTTCTGAAAATCCCATCGGAGTACATCTTCTTGTTATTCTCCACATATCGTTTGATGGCATCATCAAACGATATCGCAACCTTAAATTCTTTCTCGACCCAGGGATTCCACCCCCGGATAAGTTGTTGGTAAAGCCGGATAATCAGACCTGCAGCATACTCCCGCCTCTGTTTCTTTGTCGCCAATCGGTTTATCTTTATTCGCTTCCTTCTCATTTTCCCTCTAACTGGGTCGAAAGCGTAAAACTCAACATACCAGGCAGGGTCATTTTCACGAAGCCTTGGGTATGTAAAACTTATTATTTCGTCGATTGTGGATTTTTGTGGCAGATTGTCAATGTTAAAATCAATCCGCGCGGGAATCGTATTTTTAAGCATTTTTTTATTTAACGAATCTGGGGCGATTCGCTAAACACGAGCGGGCTTTTGATCCGTATTAGCCCTGTTTTAGGGAAGAAAAACCTCAAAAGCTTAATACGTAATCTTTTGAGGTTTCATTCCTTGTTGTAGCGATTCCGGGAATCGAACCCGAGTCTCAACCGTGAGAGGGTTGCGTGCTAGGCCACTACACTAAACCGCCGTTCGCTTTTTGAAAAGCGATGCAAATATAACCGATTTGTTTTTATTGAACAAACTTTCGGTATGAAATTTTTTCAGTGTCTCGAATAAGATTGTTATTGTTTTGAAGATGAATGACTAAATTATTTTTTCTAACTCCTTGATGTTTTTAGCTATTTCTTCTTCTGGTAAATTGTAGTTCAGAAGGTCTCCTGCTAAATATTGGTCATAGGCAGCCATATCGATGAGCCCGTGGCCGGATAGATTGAAGAGGATGCATTTTTCTTTTCCCTCTTCTTTTGCTCTTAATGCTTCTTGTATAGTGGCGGCTATTGCATGAGAAGATTCCGGGGCAGGGATAATTCCTTCGCATTGAGCGAATAATGTAGCTGCTTTGAATGCATCGAGTTGTTCTATGTCCACGGCTTCCAAGAGGCCATCTTTTTTCAGTTGGCTGACGATTGTTCCTGCTCCGTGGTAACGTAGTCCACCTGCATGTATATTGGCCGGGGAGAAGTTATGTCCCAAAGTGTACATGGGCAGTAGAGGTGTATAGCCCGCTTCATCTCCAAAATCGTATTGAAAAATTCCTTTGGTCAATTTGGGACAGGACGCAGGTTCGGCTGCGATTAACCGAATGTCTTTTCCCTCTTTTAATTTATGGCGTAAAAATGGGAATGAAATTCCCGAGAAGTTGGACCCGCCTCCGAAGCAAGCGATGACAATATCGGGGTATTCGCCGGCCATTTCCATTTGTTTTTCAGCTTCTAGCCCGATTACTGTTTGATGTAAAGATACGTGATTGAGTACACTACCTAAAGTATATTTACAGTTGGGGGTACTCATTGCCAATTCTATCGCTTCAGATATTGCCGTACCTAAACTTCCTTGATAATTGGGGTGATCAGTTAATATTTTACGTCCTGCTTTGGTCGACATACTGGGTGAAGCAATAACTTGTGCGCCGAATGTTTGCATAATAGAACGTCGATAGGGCTTTTGATGGAAGCTCACTTTAACCATGTAGACTGCAAGTTCCAATCCGAATGCTTTTGCGGCTAAAGAGAGTGCAGCCCCCCATTGTCCTGCTCCGGTTTCGGTTGTGATGTTGGTTATACCTTGTTTTTTACAATAGTAGGCTTGTGGTATGGCCGAATTTAATTTGTGAGAACCAACAGGGCTTACACTTTCGTTCTTGAAATAGATGTGTGCAGGAGTATCCAATGCTTTTTCGAGCCCCAAAGCTCTGACAAGAGGAGTAGGACGCCATATTTTGTACATATCGCGTACTTCTTCGGGGATTTCTATCCATGCGTCGGAAGTGTTTAATTCTTGTTTACAGAGTTCTTCTGCAAAAATCGGATAGAGGTCTTCTACGGCTAGGGGAGATTTGGTTGCCGGATTTAATGGACTCATTGGCTTGTTGGGCATGTCTGCAATGACATTATACCATGCTTGTGGTATGTCTTTTTCTGCAAGGATAAATTTTTTTGTAGCCATTTTACTCCTTTGGTTTTTGTGATTTATAAAGTAAAAATAAAGTTTTTACATAT